>Ga0306920_100000250_pt1 | contig 62271 bp, 52 predicted proteins | sample flu12Cox44000170_FD_204666 | JGI IMG/M metagenome (GOLD analysis project Ga0306920, IMG submission 204666) | Lab enrichment of tropical soil microbial communities from Luquillo Experimental Forest, Puerto Rico - flux4day.12C.oxic.44.000.170 (v2)... | ecosystem: Environmental > Terrestrial >...
CTCGAACTCGATCACGCGCGGGTAGGCGCTGGCCCCGGCGACGATGATCCGCGGCCGGTGCTGGCGCGCCAGCGTCGCCACCTGCTCGTAGTCGATGCGCCCGTCCTCGGGCCGCACCCCGTACTGTACCGCGTTCCACAGCTGGCCGGTCACCGACACCGGATGCCCGTGCGTCAGGTGACCGCCGTGGGCGAGGCTCATGCCCAGCAGCGTGTCGCCGGCCTTCGAGACCGTCAGGTAGGCGGCCACGTTGGCCGAGGCGCCCGAGTGGGCCTGGACATTGGCGTGATCGGCGCCGAACAGGGTGCCGAGCCGCTCGATGGCCAGCCGCTCGGCGATGTCGACGAACTCGCAGCCGCCGTAGTAGCGCTTGCCGGGCAGGCCCTCGGCGTACTTGTTGTTCATCACCGAGCCCAGCGCCTCGAGCACCGCGGGGCTGGCGAAGTTCTCGGAGGCGATGAGCTCGAGGGTGTCGAGCTCGCGCCGGCGCTCGCCGGCGATGGCCTCGAAGATCGCGGGGTCCTGGTCGCGTAGCTCGCTCATCGCGGCTCCGCGGCCGGGTCGAGGGCGCGGTGACGGCGCTCGTACTCGTGGATCTTGCGCAGCCGCGCGACGTGGCGGCCGCCCTCGAAGCCGGTGTCGAGCCACAGCCGGAGCCAGCGCACCGCGTTGTCGAAGTCGCCGTTGGTGCGCGCTCCGAGCGCCAGCACGTTCGAGTCGTTGTGGAGCCGGGTGAGCCGCGCGGTCTCGTCGCTGGTCACCACCGCGGCCCGCACTCCCGCCACCTTGTTGGCCGCGATGCTCTCGCCGATGCCGCTGCCGCCCAGCACGATCCCGCGCTCGAACGCGCCGCGCGCCACGCCCTCGGCGACCGGGAAGCAGAAGTCCGGATAATCGACTGGAGGGCTCGCCGCGCCGGTGCCGAAGTCGACCACCTCGTGGCCCAGCGCGCCGAGCTCGAGCTTGAGGCGGTGCTTGAGCTCGTAACCGGCGTGGTCGCTGCCGATCGCGATCCTCACCGGCCCGTTCCCCGCCGGCTCACCTGGACTACGGCTGTCGCGCGGCGGCGGCGACCGCGGCGCCCTGCGTCACCGGCGTGAGCCAGCCGTGACGGTCGGGGGTCTCGCCGCGCACGATGCCGAAGAAGGCGTCCTGCATCGCCCTGGTCACCGGTCCGCGCGCGCCGTTGCCGACCGCGATGCGGTCGACCGACGTGATGGGCGTGATCTCGACCGCGGTGCCGGCGTAGAACAGCTCGTCCGCCCCGTACAGCAGCTCGCGCGGCATCACGTCCTCGCGCACGGCGTAGCCCATCTCGCGGGCCAGCGTGATCACCGAATCGCGCGTGATGCCCGCCAGGATGCTGCTCGACAGGGTCGGCGTCACCAGCTCGCCGTTGACCACCGCGAACACGTTCTGCCCGCTGCCCTCGCTGACGAACCCGTGCACGTCGAGCGCGATCGCCTCGGTGTAACCGTCGACCAGCGCCTCCATCTTCATGAGCTGGGAGTTCATGTAGTTCGACGAGGCCTTGGCCATCGCCGGCATGGTGTTGGGCGCCATGCGCATCCACGAGCTGACCTTGACCGCCACGCCCTTGTTGAGCGCGTCCTCGCCCAGGTACTTGCCCCACGGGAACGCCGCGATCGCGACGTCGATCGGATTGCCGAACGGGTTGACGCCCAGGTTCTCGTAGCCGCGGTAGACCAGCGGGCGGATGTAGCACTCCTTGAGGTCGTTGATCGCCACCGACTCGATGCAGGCGCGCTGGATCTGCTCGCGGGTGAACGGCAGCTCCATGCGGTACACCTTGGTCGACAGCATGAGCCGGTCGAGGTGCTTGTCGAGCCGGAAGATCGCCGGCCCGCGACGGGTGTCGTAGCAGCGAATTCCCTCGAACACGCTCGACGCATAGTGCAAAACGTGCGACAGGACGTGGACCCGCGCGTCATCCCAGGCCACCCACTTCCCGTTCATCCAGATCTTGCTGGCTTTCGTCATGGCCATCGTGCACCTCGATGATTGAGGGCGCCTAGGCGGAGCGCGCCCGAAGTGCCTCCCGAACCTGTGGAACGATCCGCCGGATGTGGCGCCGGATGCGGCGCCAGCATTCCTCGTAAGCCTCTCGCGACGCGCCGAACGGGTCCGAGACCGGCAGTGCCGGCTCGCCCGGCTCGGGCCACTCGGACAGCACATGGGTGCGCTGCGGATCGGCGCCCAGCGCCTGCACCGCCCGCGCCTGCTCCCGTTCCATCACCAGAATTAGATCGGCACTCCGCGCCAAAGCTGGAGTCACCCGGCGCGAACGGTGGTCGGCGAGGTCGAAGCCCTCCTGGCCGGCCAGCTCGAGGGTGGCGGACGAGACGGGCTGCCCCTCCCAGGCCGCGGTCCCGGCCGACGACACCTCGACGCGCTCGCGGTCGGGCCCCAGCTCGTCGAGCAGGGCGAGGGCCGCGAGCGGGCTCCGGCAGGTGTTGCCGGTACACACGATCAGGACGCGCAAAGCCGGCTCACGGGAGGACATGTCGAGCAAGAATAGGCGCGCCGCGAGCGGCCCGTCAACCGCTCGCGTGCGTCAGGGTCGCTGCTCGAGCAGCGTTGAGGCCAGGTCGAGTACCGGCCGATTGCTGCCTCTCTCGGCCGGTACTCGACCTGGCCTCAACGCATCGACATCGGCTCAGCGGGCGCGGCCCGCGGTCGCGTCCTCGAACTCGCCCAGATCGGCGGTGACGTCGATCGCGCCGCGGCGCAGCAGCCGCGGGCGCGGGCCGCTCACGTCGACCAGCGTCGAGGGGGTTTCGCCGTGGCGCGGCCCGGCGTCCAGCACCAGATCGAGCTGGTTGCCGAAGATCCGCACCACCTCCTCGGCGGTCTCGGCTGGGCGCTGCCCCGAGATGTTGGCGCTGCTCGACACCACCGGGCCGCCGATCGGCTCCAGCACCCGCAGGCACAGCGGATCGCGCGGGAAGCGCAGCGCCACCGTCCCACCCGCGCCCCGCACCCGCGGCGGCACGATCGGCGCGGCGCGGAAGATCAGCGACAGCGGCCCCGGCCAGTACTTGGCCATCAGCCGACCCGCCACCTCGTTGACCTCCCCGGCCAGCCCGAAGGCCTGGTCGGCTTCCGGGATCAGCGAGATGACCGCCAGCGAGCGATCGCGTCGCTTGAGACGCGCGATCATCTCGACCGCGCCGACGTCGAACAGCGAGCAGTGGAGGCCGTAGAGCGTATCGGTCGGAAACGCCACCACCCCACCGCGCAGCACCGCCTCGGCGACCTCGAGCAGCGCCCCCTCGTCGGGACGCTCGGGATCGACGGTCAGGATCTCCATCGCGGCTTATCGCCGGGGAGCGCGCCGCGGCGGCCCGGCCTCGAGGCGGCGCGCCAGCACCGGGTCCGCGAGCGCGAGGATGCGCAGCGCGAGGTGGGCGGCGTTACGCGCCCCCCAGCTGCCCACGCCCAGCGTCCCCACCGGCACCCCGGGCGGCATCTGGACGGTCGAGAGCAGGGCATCGAAGCCGCCGAGCGGCGAGGAGGCGAGCGGGACCCCCAGCACCGGCAGGCGGCTGTTCGCCGCCATCGCCCCGGCGAGATGCGCGGCCCCGCCGGCGCCCGCGATGATGATCTCGAGGCCGCGCGCCCGCGCGCTGCGCGCCCAGCGCGCCGCCTCGACCGGGGTGCGGTGCGCCGAGCGCACCGCCACCTCGCTCGCGACCCCGAACTCGGCCAGCACCCGCGCCGCCTCCTCCATGATCGGGCGGTCCGACTCGCTGCCCATCACGATGCCGACCCGCGCCCGGGGCGCGCGGCGGCGCCGCGCCGCGGCCTTCATCGCGCGCTCCCCGCCGCGGCCGGCGCGTCGAGCGCCGCGACGTCGCGGCGGCAGCGCCATCCGCTGCCCTTGAGCCCGCCCACCGCGGCGTAGGCGCGCGCGCGCGCCGCCGCCAGAGTGGCGTCGAGCCCCACCACGTAGGCGCAGCGTCCACCGGCGAGGCGCCATCTCCCGCCCGGCTCCGGCGCGCCACCGGCGAAGAACACCCGCACGCCCGGCGCATCGGCCAGCGCGTCGAGCCCTTCGATCCAGCCCCCGCCCGGCGCCGCGTCGGGGTAACGCTGGTCCGCGAGCGTCACCGCCACCGCGCTCCCCTCCCCGCGCGCGATCGCCGCCGGGTCGAGCCGTCCGCGTGCCGCGCCGGCCAGCAGCCGGGTGAGCGAGCCGCCCAGCAGCGGCAGCACCACCTCGGCCTCCGGGTCGCCGAAGCGCACGTTGAACTCGACCACGCGCGCGCCCGCGCGTCCCACCATCAGGCCGCAGTACAGCGCGCCGCGAAACGGCGTGCCGCGGCGTGCCATGGCCTCGAGGACCGGGCTCACGATGCGGGCCGCGATCTCCGCCTCGAGCCCGGCGCCGACCGCGGGTGTCGGCGCGTAGCCGCCCATGCCGCCGGTGTTCGGTCCCTGGTCACCATCGTAGGCGCGCTTGTAGTCGCGCGCCGCCGGCAACAGCACGAAGCGCTCGCCGTCGCAGACCGCCATCACCGACGCCTCCTCGCCCTCGAGGAACTCCTCGATCAGCACCCGCCGGCCGCTGGCCCCGAAGCGGCCCGCCTCGAGACAAGCGGCGAGGAACGCCTCGGCGACCTCGCGCTCGCCGGTCACGCACACTCCCTTGCCGGCCGCCAGCCCGTCGGCCTTGATCACGTACGGCGGTGCCGCGCGCGCCAGCGCGACGCGGGCGGCGGCCAGATCCTCGAACGCCTCGGCGCGCGCGCCGGGCACGCCGGCCTCGCGCATCAGCTCCCGGGCAAACCACTTGCTCGACTCGAGCCGCGCGGCTTCGCGACCGGGGCCGAATACCGGCACCCCGCGCGCGGCCAGGGCGTCGGCGAGCCCGGTGGTGAGCGGCGCCTCGGGCCCGACGACGACCAGGCCGACGCGCTCGTCGCGGCAGCGCGCGGCGATCTCCCCGCCATCGAGCTCGCGCAGCGGAGGACAGCGGAACTCGCGCGCGATCCCCGGGTTCCCGGGCGCCACCAGAACCTCGGCCGGTTCGGGATCGCGGGCCAGGCGCCACGCCAGTGCGTGCTCGCGGCCCCCCGATCCCAGCACGAGAACGCGCGCGCCCGCTTCGAACATCGGGAGCTCGGCGCTCATGCGCCGCACTCTAGAGAGCCCGCCCGGGAGGGTCAACCGCCGCGCGGCCGGTCCTCGCGCCGGCGCTCACGCTCCGGGCGAGCCGTCGTCGAGGGCGCGCTTGAGCAGGGTCTGGACCACCTGGGGCACCGCCTGCCCGCCGCTCTTCTTCATCACCTGTCCGACCAGGAAGCCCAGCGTCGCGGTCTTGCCGGCGCGGTACTGGGCCACCGGGCCGGGGTGCTCGGCCAGCACCGCCCGCACCAGCGGCTCGAGCTCGGCGCTCGAGGACTGGACGCGCACGCCGTGGCGCTCCAGCAGCTCCGCGACCTCGCCGGGCCCGTCGCACATCCAGCCGAACACCTGCTTGGCGACCGGTCCGGGCAGCGACTGGTCGGCAACGCGGGCCAGCAGATCGCGGAAGCGCGCGGCCGGCACCTGGGCGCGCCAGCGCGCCGGCGTCCAGTCGCGCTCCTTGAGCACGCGCAGCACCTCGGTCATGAGCCAGTTGCTCGCCAGCTTGACCCCGCTGCCGCGCATCACCTCGAGCGCGTACTCGGCCAGCTCGGCGTGCTCGCTCAGCACCGCGGCGTCGTACCACGGCAGCCCCAGCGCCACGAACTCGCGCTCGCGCGCCCACGGCAGCACCGGCAGCCGCGAGCGCGCCTGCTCGATCCACGCCGCGTCGACCTCGAGCAGCGGCAGATCGGGCTCGGGGAAATAACGGTAGTCGTGGGCGTGCTCCTTGGAGCGCATCACCGCCAGCCGGTCGTGATCGGCGTCGTAGAGCAGGGTGGCCTGCTCGATGCGGCCCCCTTCGTCGAGGGTGCGCTGCTGGCGCGCCAGCTCGGCGGTGACGCCGCGCTCCACGCCGCGGATCGAGTTGAGGTTCTTGATCTCGGTCTTGGTGCCGAGCGCCGTGGTTCCGGCGGCGTGCACGCTGACGTTGGCATCGCAGCGCAGCTGCCCCTTCTCCATGTCACCGTCCGAGATCTCGAGCCAGCGCACCAGCCGGCGCAGGGCGGTGAGAAACGCGGCGCATTCGGCCGGGACGCGGAACACCGGCTGGGTCACCAGCTCAAGCAGCGGCACCCCGGCGCGGTTGAAGTCGACGCGCGAGATGCGCCGGTCGCCAAGGCGCTCGGGGTGGAACGACTTCCCGGTATCCTCCTCGACGTGGATGCGGGTCAGCTCGAAGCGCCGCGCCGCCCCCTCCAGCATGACCTCGAGCGCGCCGCCCTCGCACAGCGGCTGGTCGTACTGGGTGATCTGATAGTTCTTGGGCATGTCGGGATAGAAGTAGTTCTTGCGCGCGAAAACGCTGCGGCCGCGGATGGTGCTGCCGAGCGCCAGCCCGAGCTCGAGCGCGGCGTCGATCGCGGCCCGGTTGGCGACCGGCAGCGCCCCGGGCAGCCCGAGGCACACCGGGCACACGTTCGTGTTGGGCGCGGCGCCGAAGCCGGCCGGGCAGTCGCAGAACATCTTGCTCCGGGTCTTGAGCTGGATGTGGCACTCGAGCCCGATCACCCCTTCGTAGGCCATGCGAACTCCGGCTCCTGTGGGGCGCGCGCGCCGCGGGTCTCGATCGCGCGCGCGGCGCGCAGCAGCACCGGCTCGCCGTCCTCCGGCCCCACCAGCTGCACCGCGCGCGGCAGCCGATCGCGCGACAGCCCGACCGGCACCGACAGCCCCGGGATCCCGGCGAGGTTGGCGCCGATGGTGAAGATGTCGCTCAGATACATGGCCAGCGGGTCGTCGGTCTTCTCGCCGAGCCGGAACGGCAGGGTCGGCGAGGCCGGCATCAGCAGGCAGTCGCAGGAACGGAAGGCGTTGCGGTACTCGTCACGGATGCGCGCGCGGGCGCGCTGCGCGGTCAGGTAGTAGGCGTCGTAGTAGCCGGCCGACAGCGCGTAGGTGCCGAGCAGGATGCGGCGCTGCACCTCGGGCCCGAAGCCCTCGCTGCGGGTGCGGGTGTAGAGCGCGCGCAGGTCGGGCGTGGTGGCGGCCCGGAAGCCGTACCGCACCCCGTCGAAGCGCGCCAGGTTCGAGCTCGCCTCGGCGGTCGCGACCAGGTAGTAGGTCGCCACCGAGTACTCCCCGGGCAGGAACTGGAGCGGCACGCGCCGCGCCCCTGCGCGCTCGAGCCAGCCGGCCGCGGCCTCCAGCCCGTCGACCACCTCGGCCTCGACCCCGGCGCCCCACAGGTTCTCGGGCCAGCCGAAACGCAGCCCGGCGACGCCGTCGTCCCAGCCGCTCACGTCGGGGGCGGGATCGGGACGGGTGGTGGCGTCGAACCGATCGTTCCCGGCCAGCACCCCGTAGGCCAGCGCCACGTCGCCGGCGTGGCGGGCGAAGATCCCGACCTGGTCGAGCGACGATCCGAACGCCACCAGGCCGTAGCGCGACAGCCGGCCATAGGTGGGCTTGAGCCCGTACACGCCGCAGAACGCGGCGGGCTGGCGCACCGAGCCGCCGGTGTCGGAGCCGAGCCCGAGCGGCGCCAGGCCGTAGGCCACCGCCGCCGCCGGTCCACCACTCGAGCCCCCGGGCACGCGCGACGGATCGTAGGGATTGCGGGTCGGGCCAAAGGCGCTGAACTCGGTGGACGAGCCCATCGCGAACTCGTCCATGTTGCCCTTGGCGGTGACCACCGCGCCGGCGGCGCGCAGCCGGCGGATGACGGTGGCGTCGTAGGGCGGGTGGTAGCCGGCCAGGATCTTCGAGCCGCAGGTGGTGGGGTAGTCGAGCGTGCACAGGTTGTCCTTGACGATCACCGGCACACCCTGGAGCGCCCCGCGCCCCCCGGTCTCCCCCGCTGCCAGCGCCCCGGCGGCGCGCGCGCCGCGATCGGCGTGCACCACCGCGTGCACCGTGCTCTCCCACACCGCCGCCGGTCCCTCCCAGCCCGACTCGACCGCGGCCTCGGCGGTAGCGGCGCCGTCGCGCACCGCGGCGGCGAGCGCGCTCGCCGAGCGACGCCACAGCTCGGCGCTCATGGCTCCAGGTTCTCGACGATTGGCGGCACGATGAAGAATCCCTCCTCGGCCTCGGGCGCCATCGCCAGCGCGTCGTGGTTGCTGAGCCGCCGCCCGTTGGGCTCATCCGCGCGCAGCGGCGCTCCCGCCGGCGCGAAGCGCGGCGGCGCCTCCGTGCCCAGCTCCAGCCGGCTCAGCGCCCCCACGAAATCGAGCACCGCCGACAGCTCGGCCGCCACTCGCTCGATGCGCCCCTCGGGGATCTCGAGGCGCGCCAGCTCGGCGATGCGCTCGACGTCCTCACGCCGGATCGTCATCCGCTCCCCCGTCGAGGAACCGCCCCATCACCTTCTTGATCCCGGCCGCGAAGCGCACCGTGAACTTGAGATCGTCGCCCGCGCCCTCGACATCCTGGACCACGCCGCGACCGAACTGGTCGTGGAACACCGTGCGGCCGACCGCGCGATGCGCCGCCGCGCGCGGCACGGTCGCCAGCGCCGCGGCGCCCCCGCGCCGCCGCCCTCCGCCGCCGCGCTCGCGCGACCCGCCGCCCCCCGTGGCCGCGGCCTCGCGCTCCAGCAGCGCGGCCGGGATCTCGTCGACGAAGCGCGACACCCGGGCGCCGCCCGCCACCGCCCCGCCGGGCGTGAAGCGCCGCCGGTAGGCGGCCGCGGTCAGCACCACCTGATCGCGCGCCCGGGTCAGCGCGACGTAGAACAGCCGCCGCTCCTCCTCGAGTCCGGCGTCGTCGGCGCCCGAGGTGGCGTGCGGGAACAGGCCCTCCTCGAGCCCGGCCACCACCACCAGCGGGAACTCGAGCCCCTTGGCGTTGTGCGCGGTGAGCAGCAGCACGCGGTCGGCGTCCTCCTCGATGCGGTCGACGTCGGTGACCAGCGCGGTCTCGGCCAGGAACTCCGTCAGCCCGCCGCGGCCCGCGGCGGCATAGCCCGCCACCGCGGCCAGCAGCTCCTCGACGTTGGCGCGCCGGTCGGCGGCGCTGGCCTCGTCGCCGTCCAGGTGCTCGAGGTAGCCCGAGCGCCGGAGCAGATGGCGCAGCAGCTCGTCGAGCGGCCCCTCGCGGCGCGCCGCCAGCTCTTCGATCAGGCCCAGCAGGTCGCGCGCCCCGGCCGCCGCGGCGCCCGGCAGCGCCCCCTCGCGCGCCAGCGCCGCCAGCGCCGCCGCCGGCTCGACGCCGCCGGCCGCCGCGCGCTCCTCGACCCGCGCCCGCACCCCGTCGCCCAGCCCGCGGCGCGGCGTGTTCCACACCCGCCAGAACGCCACGCGGTCGGCCGGGTTCACGATCAGGCGCAGGTAGGCGAGCAGATCCTTGACCTCGCGCCGCTGGTAGAACGCGACCCCGCCCACGATCTCGTAGGGAATGCCGGCGAGCCGCAGCTCGGTCTCGAGCGCGCGCGATTGCGCGTTGGTGCGGTACAGCACCGCGCATTCGTCGTAGCGCCCCCCGCCGCGCCGGCGCTCCTCGAGCACGCGCCGCACGCGGCGCGCCTCCTCGCCCTCGTCGGCGGCCAGCACGAAGCGCAGCGGCGCTCCGCGCTCGCGCTCGCTCCACAGGGTCTTGCCCTTGCGCGAGCGGTTGTGGGCGATGACCGCGTTGGCGGCATCGAGGATCGCGCCGGTCGAGCGGTAGTTCTGCTCCAGGCGCAGCACCTGGGCACCCGGGAAGGCGCGCTCGAAGTCCAGCACGTTCGAGAGGTCGGCGCCGCGCCAGCCATAGATCGACTGATCGTCGTCGCCGACCACGAACAGGTTGCGGTGCACGGCGGCCAGCGCCTCGACCAGGCGGAACTGGGCGTGGTTGGTGTCCTGGTACTCGTCGACCAGCACGTGCTCGAAGCGCCGGCCGTAGCGCTCGGCGACCTCGGGGTGGGCGCGGAACATCGACACCACCTCGGCGATCAGGTCGTCGAAGTCGAGCGCGCCGTTCGAGCGCAGCTCGGCCTGGACCAGCGCGTACAGCTCGGCGAGGGTGCGCTCGTGGGGCGAGACCGCGGCGTGGGCGAACGCCTCGGGGCTGACCAGCGCATTCTTGGCGTCCGAGATGCGGGCGATGACCGCGGCGGGCTTGAAGGCGTCCTCGCGGAGCCCGAGGCGGCGGATCGCGGCCCGCACCAGCGTTTCCTGGTCCTCGCGGTCGTAGATCGCGAAGTCGCGGGGGATCCCGAGGCGCGCGGCCTCGCGGCGCAGGATCCGCACCCCGGTGGCGTGGAAGGTGCCGACCCACAGCGCGCGCGCCGCCTCACCGCCCACCATGCCCGCGATCCGCTCGCGCATCTCGCGCGCCGCGCGGTTGGTGAAGGTGAAGGCCAGCACCCCCTCGGGCCCGACCCCGCGTTCGAGCAGGCGCGCGACCCGCGCGGTCAGCACCCGGGTCTTGCCGCTGCCGGCGCCGGCGATGACCAGCAGCGGGCCACCCGGGTGCTCGACGGCGGCGCGCTGCTCGGCGTTGAGATCGAGGTTCGGGCTCAGGACGGATCCCGGGGAATCGGACGAGGTCGGGAGCGGATGGTGCACCGTCCCGGCAATCTAGCCCAATGCTCCGGCAGCGTCCACGCACGCGCGCCGCGGGGCTCCGCGGCGCCGGATCAGAAGTCGGGGCCGATCGAGAAGTACCAGTGGGGCCGCGAGACGCCCCAGAAGTCGGTGCCCCACGCGACGTCGAGCTTGAGGATCATGTAGGCGATGGCGCTGCGGATGCCGCCGCCGAAGCCCACCGCGTAACCGTTCTGGAGCGGCAGGGCGGTGCGCACCGGCTGCCAGCGCAACGGCACGCCGTCCGGCCAGATCAGGCCGGCGTCGAAGAATCCCACCCCGCGCAGGTTGAACATGCCGATCGGGATCGGCCCCACCAGCCCGAGCTGCTGGATGAACGGGAAGCGGAACTCGGTGTTGATGATCGCGATCCGCGAGCCCAGCAGGTCGAAGTCCGAGTAGCCGCGCAGGGTCGAGAAGCCGCCCACCGCCAGGATCTGGGGATTACGCCCGGTGCTGACCCCTCCCAGGAGCCGCGTGGCGAAAGTGTAGCCGTGGGTCATGTCCTGGTAGTTGCGGGCGTCGAGCGTCACCGTCTGGTAGGCCAGCGCGTGCTGGAACCATCCGAAGGCCGGCGCCCACGTGACGTTGGTGCGGTGCCCGTTGACCGGGCCGTAGTAGCCCCACAGTGCGTTGTCGCTCACCAGCGACACCGAGGGCGAGGAGATGGAGCGGAACTGGCGGCTGGTCACCACGTAGTCGCCGAACACGTCCTGCTCGTAGAACTGGCGCTCCAGGAAGGTCTGAGTCAGCAGGAAATCGATGCGCCGGAAGCGGTCGAAGGGATAGGAGAGCCCCACCAGGCCGCCGAAGTTGCGCTCCGAGAACAGGCGCGGCTGCGACAGCTGCTCGCCCAGGGTGGTGAGGCGCCCCGAGTAGTAGTTGTTGAAGTGGAACACCCCCAGGCTCAGATCCCAGCGCAGCGGCAGGTAGCTGAAGATCGCCAGCGCGTTGGTCTGGTCGATCGAGCCGCCGAACAGGTCCGCGGCGATGTACAGGCTGCGATTGCCGAGGAAGTCGCTGAACAGGAACTGCGCCGCCCCGGTGAAACCGTACCCGGTGGCCGCGGTCAGCGCGCTGCCGGCGTAGTCGAGGGCGAGTCGCGAGCGGTAGGGCAACGGGCGCTGGCCCAGCACCGAGTCGGGCAGCGCGAACGGTCCGCCGTGGTCGGCGATCGCCATGGTGCTGGGCAGCGGCCGCAGCGTGTCGGGCGCCGGCGCCAGTCCCTGCGCGTAGCCGCCTCCGCTCCACGCCGGCGGCTCGCCCAACACCGGCAGGATCGGCCCCAGCGAGTCGCGACGGGCGGGCTCGCTGGCACGGTGGGCGTCGAGGGTGTTGGACAGGGTGTCGCTGGGCACCGTCAGGCTGTCGGGCCAGGCGCCGGCCAGCGCGCCGCGCGGGGGCGATTCGTGCACCGAGTCGGCGGGGGCGACCGCGGCCTCCTCGGTGGTCATCGACGCGTAGGGATGCTCGCGGCGAATCCGCGTCACCACCTCTTCCAGCGACAGCGGGACCTTGACCGCGAACACGTCGATGCCCTCGTGGTTGTAGGCCGAGAACACCAGCCGGTCGTTCAGCCGCGACCATGACAGGTTCGAGACCCCGCCGATCACGTCGGTGAGCTGGGTGATACGGCCGCTGCCGGTCTCGTAGAGGTAGAGGTTGGGAGTGCCGCTGCGGTCGGACACGAACGCCAGCTCCTGGCCGTTGGGCGACCAGGCCGGCGAGTGGTCGTCGCCCGCGGTGTCGATGACCTTGGTCACCGCGCCGGTGGCGAGGTCGAGGTCGAAGATCCCGTACTCGCCCCAGCCCTGCTCGCCGTGCCGGACATGGAGCACCACCGGCGCCGCCCGGTCCGAGGAGAAGGTGATGCGCCGGCCGTCCGGGGTCCACACCGGATCCTTCTCGTCGTAGATGTCGTTGGTGAGCCTCGTCACCTCGGCGGTGCGCTCGTTGACCAGCCACAGGTCGGAGCGCCCGGCGGCCAGCCCGGTGACCACCAGCGAGTCGGAGACCGGCGACCAGGCGACGTACGACAGGGCGTCGCAGTTCATCTTGATGCGCTTGATCAGCTGGCCGTCGATCGAGGACAGGATGTAGATCACGTCGGCGCCGCCGTTCTTGGCGATCACCGCCAGCCGGTTGCCGTCCGGCGCCCAGGCGATCGAGGCGCGCAGCAGGGGGATGCTCTCGAATTTGACGCTGCGCTCGCCGCGAATCACGCGGTGCAGCACCCGGCCGTTGATCGCCGACATGACGTAGACGTCGGTGTACTGGCGCCGGTCCGAGAAGTAGGCCACCCGGTCGCCCTGGGGCGACACCGACGGGGCGGTGTTGAGATAGCTCTCGTCGTGGCGATGATCGGTGAGGCGGCGCGCGAACTGCTCAGGATCCTGCTTGACCGCGATGGTGGGCCAGTAGCGGCGCTTGAGCCACTCGCGCCACTGCTCGTCGAAGCGCGCCACCGAGATGCCTGCCGCGCGCTCGAACGCGCCGTCGAAGCCGCGCATCTGGTGGATACGCTTGAGCAGCTCGCGCAGCCGGTCCTCACCATAGCGGTCGACGAAGTAGCTGATCGCCGACTGGCCCTGCTTGTAGACGATGTAGCCGCCCGAGTAGGGCAGCGGCGGCAGGTTGCCCTCGAGCACCCCGTCGCGCAGGAACATCTCGGCGTTCGACTCCATCCCCAGCGACATGTACTCCGCCAGCCCCTCGGCGAACCACAGCGGCACCGAGAAGAACGCCTGGCGCGCGATCATCGTGGCCGCCGAGCCGCCGTACAGCAGGTCGAACATGTAGGCGTGGGTCAGCTCGTGGACCACGACGTGGCGCAGGTCCTCGTAGGAGCCGGTGAACGGCAGCACGACGCGGTTGCGCAGGGGCTCGGTGAAACCGCCGGTGTTCTGGTCGATCAGCTCGGGGGTGACGTTGGTCTGGGAGAACTCGTTGTGGGAGCCGTAGAGGATGATCGGCACCCGCCGGCCGAGCTGGTGGCCCATGCGCACCGACAGGACCAGATTGGTCTTCTCGGCCAGGTCGAGCACCCGCATCGCCAGGCTGTCGAGGCCGGTGTAGAAGTAGACCTCGAAGTGGTCGGAGGCGATCGAGCGCCACTCGTAGACCTTGTACTGGATCTTGTTCTGACCGAAGGTCTGGGCGCCCGCCGACCCCGCCCCCAGCCCCAGGGCGGCGGCCGCCAGGATGAAGAGCAGGACGCCCTTTAGCCGCTGCATGTCGAGGAGTTCCTTTCCTGCTCCGGCCCGCGTCGCACCCACGATCCTACACCATGGCCCCGGCCGGCGGCGATGCCGGACGGCCGTCGCGCCACCCTGCATGTCGATGCCAGGACGGGGGTTGACGATGCCATCAATACTCCCATCGCGCCTTGAGATTGACGTCGAATTCACCTCCCAGCGACCCCGGATTGCCGGTGGTGCCGATGAGGCGGCGCTGGGTGTAGCCGGTGGTGACGTAGAAGAAGCGGTTGAGGCGATACTCGGCCTCGACGTTGCGTTCCAGCGACGAGGTGACCGGCGTGGTCGAGGCGTACGGGCGCGAAAGCCCGGGCACCTTCTGCTGATAGCTCATCATCAGCTGCGGGCTCACCTGGCTGCTGACCTTGACGAACAGCTCGCCCTGGCCCTGGAACACCCCGCCCTGCTCGCGCGCCAGCGACCACTGGCTGACGTAGCCCATGAACGCCTTCGACAGCAGCGGGTCGAGCTGGGCGTTGAGCATGCGGGTCACGTAGTTGTCGAGCGGGTCGGCGATCGACACCGTGTTCTTGTCGATGAAGCGTCCCACCGTGAGCTCCTGGAGCACCCGCGCCTGGTCCCAGTCGCCCCGGTCGGTCTGGAATTCGATGGTCGGCCGGTCGCTGCGGCCGCTGATGAGCACCGTGACCTGATGGGGCAGCGAGCTCTCGGCCTGCGCGCCGCTGATGTCGGACGCCGAGGTCGCCCCCTGCGTGGGGACGATGCGGGTCACCGCCTCGATGTCGAGCACCGGGTTCAGGCCGCCGACGTTGTCGAAGGTCAGGTTGGCGCGGTTGATGGTGAAGCGGTTGCTGAGGAAGTGGTAGGTGCCGCGCAGCGACTGCATGTCGCCGAAGACGTTGAGCGCCTCCGGCGTCTGCTCGAGGGTCAGGTCGGCGTTGAACTCGATGTCGCCGTCGGGGGGCTGCCAGTGCAGGTTGCTGGTCGCGACCATGTGGATGCGGTAGGTCCACAGCAGCGGCTGGGTGGTGGAGGCGAGCCGCTCGACCTCCGCCTGGTTGGCGAAGTCGAACACCACCACCCCCTTCTCGAGGTCGACGTCGCCGCTGATCGACGGCACCGCGTGACCCGCGACCTTCGGCCCGTCGGTGATCGCGACCCGGCCGTTGACCTGGGCGACGTAGAATCCTGCCTCGTGGACCGTGAACTCGCGCAGCACGACGTCGAGGCGGTAGCCCCTGAGCTGGCTGCCGTCGAGCTCGATCACTCCGTGACCGGTGACCTGTCCGCGCTTGCCCTCGCGCGCGAACAGCGAGTCGACCGTGATGCGCGAGCGGCTGAGGTGGAGGTTCGCGAACACGTCCTCGAGCACCTCCTCGCGGCCGGCCGGCACCATGAGCCCGCCGCGCACCTGAGCCGAGCCGTCGAGCGTGGGGTGCCGGGGCGTGCCCTCGATCTTCGCGGTGGCGTCGATGCGGCCGCGCGACTGCGCGACCTGGGGGGCGAGCAGCGGCAGCACCGATAGATCGCCCTGGACGATCTCGACCCGCCACGCCATGGGCCGGTCGGGGAGCGCCGGCCGCCGCTCGAGATCGAGGGTGAGCGGCAAGGTGCCGCGGGCCGCGACGCGGGCCGCGCCGCGGCGCGCGCTCAGCTCCGCCACGGTGAGCAGCCCGTCGCGATACGAAGCGCGGGCCGCGACCCGCTCGACCACCACCGAGTCGCGGCGTAGCGGGCGCGCGACCGCATCGATGTCCAGCGTCGGATGGCGCGGATCCCCCGCGATCGTCAGGCGCCCGCCCAGCCGCCCGCCCCAGCCGCGCGCCGCGGCGGCCAGCCGGTCGAGGTGCTCGAGCGGCAGGGAGTCGGCGACCGCCTGGCCGTCCCAGACGCCGCTCTGCAGCAGCCAGGCGCGGACGCCGCCGGCGGTCAGGGTGTCCGGCCACGCGTGCTCGATGCTCCCGAAGTGGAGCTGGCCATCGAGGCTCCCGCCCCCCAGGCCGAGATGGAGGCGCCGCACACTGAGCTCGGCGCGCCGGCCTTCCAGCACCGTCTCGAGCGTGTCGGCGCGATGGTCGTTGAAGCCCGGGCCCGAGGCCGCGGCCTCGAGCCGCCAGCTGGGATCGCCCGATGCGCCCGCGACGCTGAGCGACGCATTGGCGGTCCCCAGCACCCCCCACTCGAGCGGCAGTCCGAGGCGTGCCAGATCGAGGCGGGTGGCGTGCGCGGTCCAGTCGTAACGGCCGCCGGGAGCCGCCCAGCGCCCGGCGATCTCGAGCCGCGCGTCGCCGTCGTGCGCGACCAGGCGCTGGAAGTCGACCCCATGCGGATCGCCGGCCAGTTCGAGCGGCGGCTCGGCGATCCAGTGGAACTGGCGGCTCTGGGCGGTGGCACTGGCGAGCGAAACCCGCCAGCCGTGGTCGTCCCACGCGGCGCTGCCGCGCACCGCCACCGTCGTGTCGCCGCCCTGCGCCACCACCGAGTCGAGCCCCGCGACCCGGTCACCGAGGTGGATCTCGGCCGCGCTGCTGTCGAAGTGGACGCCGAGGAAGGTGAGATCGCGCAGCCGCACGCTCATCGCCAGCTCGGGGGTGGGCAGCAGTCGCCCGCGCAGCTCGTCGAGCCGCCAGTGCGCGGCGTGGAGCCCCAGCCAGTCGGTGCCGGCGCCCTCGAGCGCCCCGGTCATCAGCAGGCCGCTGTCGGTCCCCTCGACCGTGCCGCGCCCGCTGCCCAGCATTCCGCGCAGCCCGCTCGCACGCCCCTCGTCCCACTCCTCCAGCGGATAACGTGACAGCTCGTAGCGCCCCTGCCAGCCGCCCTTCTCGACCCGCCCCAGCAACGTGAACGCTCCGCCGCGGCGCAGCATGCGCACCGCGAAGGTGTCGGCCCCGGCGAGCGGAAACTCGATCGTGGTCGTGGCGCTGTCGGCGCGCCAGCCTCCCAGGTCCGAGGCGGCAAGGGTGGCGTCGAGGTGCGAGGCGTGGTCCTCCCCCACGCGGTGGCTGCGAAAGATCATCCGGCCGTTCAGGTCGCCGTGTGGCCAGCCGGTGAGCCCGATGACCCGCCAGCGCGCGGGATCGCCGCGCCGCACGTCCCCGGCCAGACTCCAGTCGTCGGCGGTGTAGTCGAGCCGGCCGGCCAGGTTGCCGATCGGCGAGCTGAGCGCCAGCGGCTCGACGCGCAGCCGGCCGCGCGCCCACGCGAACTCCCCGTGACCGGCGGCCGCGACGCTGTCCCAATCCGCGCTCGCGACCACACGGCCGCGCCACTCACGGTCGCCGCTCGCGTCCACGGTGCCGCGCCCCTCGCCCGGCACGTCGAACACGCCGTTCTCGAACACGCGCGCCAGCCATCGCCAGCGCACGTGCTCGACGTCGGCGTGGATGGTCCGCGTCGCGCCGCCCTTCTTGCCGCTGGCCCAGGCTCCGAAGGCGCGCAGCGCCAGATCCGGCGAGCGCAGCTCGCCGACGCGGAAGCGCACGCTGTCGGCGATCGTGAAGCTCCCGACCAGCGCGTCGAGCCGGCTGCCGTAGGGGCCGCGGCTCCAGTTCATGCGCTCGAGCATGATCTGGCTGTGGCCGCTCACCAGCGCGCGCACGTCGGCGTTCCAGCCCGTGATGACGAGCGCCGTGTCGGGCAGTCGCACCTCGCCGCCGCGCAGGTGCAGGATGATCTCGACCTCGCGGTTCCCGCCCGCGCCGGCCGGCCCGGCGCGCCATTCCGGCAGCACCAGCCTCCCGTCCTTGCCGCGCGCGATGTCGATCACCGGGTGGTCGAGGGTGATCTCGATCGAGCGCCGCCGTCCCACCAGGCTCCACGGCGTGTAGGCCACCGACATCGAGGGCGCGGCGAGGATCGGCCGCCCCGCACGGCCGCGCAGCAGCAGGCGCGGCTGGATGAGCTCCACCTGCTTGAACGGATTGCCGCGCAGGTCGTGGACCTCGAGCGTCAGGTTGCTGTGCTGGGCCAGTGAATGGTTGAGCAACCCGGTGAGCTCCCCGGCCAGCCAGGCGGTGTTGCGCGCCACGACGAACAGGCCGCCCCCCACCGCCAGCGCCAGCGCCGCGATCAGCGAGCCGACGATCAGCCACGCGATGCGTCCCGCGGTCCAGCGCACCCGCCGCGGCAGGTGCTCCTCGACCACGTCCTCGATCTTCTCGTGGAGCTCCTCGACCTCCTCGCGCACCTCCTCGACCAGGTGCTCGACCCCCTCCCTGGCTCCCTCGACCAGACGCTGCGGGTCGAGGGCGGAGCGCTCCTCGGGCGTCTCGGGGGGCGCGGGACGCGGGTCTTCGGGCTGGTCGCTCATCGCAGGCTCGGGCTCAGAACGAGGGGCCGATCGCGAACTGCGGCTGCGCGACCAGCCACTGGCGGCCCGACGGACCGGCGTCGGGCTGCAGGTTCCAGGTGAAGTCGACGCGCAGCGGTCCGAACGGCAGGTTGAGGCGCCCGCCCGCGCCCAGCACGTAGCGCACGTCGCCGACGTCGCGCGGCTCGGAGGTCACGTGTGGCACCAGGTTCCCGAACTTGACGTCGCCGGGGCGCGCCCACACGTTGCCGCCATCGATGTAGGCCTCGAGTCCGAACGGCCCGATGATGGGCACGCGCAGCTCGAGGTTGCCGATCAGCATGACCAGCCCGCCATCCGGGGTGATGTCGTTCTCGTTGTAGCCCCGCACGGTGTTGGGGCCGCCGAGCCGGAAGCGGTCGCCGCTCGGCACCCGGTTGACGTCGGCGTCGATGGTGCCGGGGGTGAACCCCACCACCTCGCCGAAGGGCCGCTCGATGCCGCCGCCCAGCCGCCAGCCCGCCGACCAGCCCGGGGCGTGCACGGGCCGGTACCAGGACTTGAGCAGCTGGGTCTTGGTGAACAGGTAGGTGCCCTTGTTCGTCACCACGTTGGTCGTCTGATTGGGGACCGGACCGCCCGAAAGCTGCGCCAGCGCGCTGAGGTAGGTGCCGAGCTGAGGGTTGACGGGATTGTCCCGCAGGTCCTCTTCGTAGCCGAGCAGCACGCTGTGCTGGTCGTAGTGCCGCGGCACGGTGTCGGCGACCGCAACCTCGAAGCTCTGGTCGACGTAGCGGTTGTCCTGGACCAGGGTCAGATGGGTGCGCAGGGCGAGGTCGCGCCCCAGCACGAACTTGAACCCGCGCAGGTCGTAGTGGCGCGGTCCCAGGGTGTGGGTGGTGTCGGAGCGATCGATGCCGTGCTCGTAGTAGGGCGTGACGCCGCCGCGCACCCGGAGGCCGAACAGCCACGGCTCGACCACCGAGCCCTCGAGGTGCGCGAGCAGGAAGCGACCCTTGTTGTCGAAGGACAGGCGCCCGCTCACCGAGCCCTGGATGGCGTGGCGGCCGATGTTGCGGTGGCCCCAGTCCCCGGACACGCTGAAGCGCTCGGTGGTCGAGCTGCCGATGCCGGCGTCGATCCAGCGCGGCTTGCGCTCGCGCACCCGGAGGTCGTACTCGACCACCGCGTTGCTGGAATCGGGCAGCGCGGTCATGTGGATCTGGCTGAACAGCCCGGTGTCGACCAGGCGCTGCTGGGATTCATCGACCTTCGAGGTGCGATAGACGTCCCCGCGCTTGATCACCAGCTCGCGCCGGATGATGCGCTCGCCGACGTGGAGCTCGGAGGGCGCCGACAGGTAGACGGCGCCGAACCGGTACAGGCGCCCTTCGGTGACCTGGTAGGCGACGCGGACCTGGTGGCGATCGATCGAGTCGCGCCACGCCGCGGCCTCGACCGTGGGCTTGTAGCCGCGGTCCTGGTAGGCCTGGGAGATGCGCGCCGTATCGGTGGTCATGAAGCCGGGGTTGAAGGGCCGCCCCGGCCGCGCGAACAGCTTCTTGCGCAGCTGCTCGGAGGGGTAGTTGGGATTGCCGCTGATCTCCACCGACCGGATGGTCGAGCGCTCCCCCTCGTAGATGTAGTAGGTCACGATCACCTGCGGGCGTGCCTTGTTGGGCGCCGGCGAGACCACCACGCTGTCGACCACCGCGTCGAGGTAGCCGTGCGACACGTAGGCGGCGCGGATCCCGGCGGTGTCGGCGCTCAGGAAGTCGAGCCGCAGCGGCACCTCGTCAGCCCACGGCCAGATCGACGGCGACGGGGTGCGCAGCGACCGTCGCAGCTCCTTGGCCGAGAGCTGATGGCGGCCGTGAAAGCGGATCTCCGCGACGGATTTGAGCTGGCTCAGAAACTCCTCGACCGCACGCGCCATCGGCGCCCAGGCGAGCAGCGCCACGGCGGCGAGCGCAATGGCCGCCCGGCGCCGGGCCTCAGGGCCCGCCGGGCGGGGCAACCACCTTCTCCCGGGAGGTCTGGTCCATCGCGTGCTGGCGCTGCCAGACGCGCAGCGGATCGTTCGCGAGAATGAAGATGAACAGGGTGCCGAGCACGACCAGACCCGCCTTCTGGAAGCGCACGTAGGCCCGCGCCGACAACGCACGATGGCGGACCGCCTGGATCAACGCGAGCAGAATGTGCCCGCCATCGAGGATCGGGATGGGCAGCAGGTTGAAGGCCATGATCGCGATGTTGATCATGGCGAGGAAGCGCAGGAAATAGTCGAGCCCGTGACGGGCCTGCTCGCTGGCCGCCTGAACGATGAACATCGGCCCGCCCATGTAGCTGCGGTAGTAGAGGAAGCGCGAGGCGACCAGCCACATCCCGGCGTACACCGAGCCCACCTGCTCGACGGTCGCGTAGGCGGCCAGCACGATCGAGGGGCCCAGACCGTGGCGCTCGACGTAGATGCGCTGGGGCGGGCGCTCGATGCCGATCATCCCGGTCTTCCCGGTGCCGCCGGTGGCGTTCATGGGCGTCACCGTGACGTCGAAGCGCCGGCCATCGCGCTGGATGGTCAGCCGCACCGGGCGATCGACCTCGCCGCTCAGGGCCGGCGGCAGCTGGTCCCAGTCCGCGATCGGGCGGCCGTTGACCGCCAGGATGAGATCGCCGGTCTTGAGCCCGGCGCGGTAGGCCGGCATGCCGGTCATCACTCCGCCGACCACCGCCGGGGTGCGCGGCGGGCGCAGGCTGACGAAGAACGGCGCACGCGCCGCGGGCGGCAGCGTGAGCGTCACCGGCCGGCCGCCGCGCTCCAGGGTCAGGACGTCGGCGCGCGCGGCGGGCTGGCGGTCCTCGGCCACCATCAGCTCGCGCAGGCTCGCGACCGGGGTGCCGTTCAGCGCCACGATGCGGTCGCCCTCGCGCGCGCCCAGCCGATACACCGCGCTCGAATCGGGGGCCGGCCCCACGGTGCTCGGGAAGTCCGGCAGCGACTCGCCGGTCACACCGACGATGACGAGGACGAGGTAGGCGGTGATGAGGTTGGCGAGCGGCCCGGCGAGCGCGATCGCGATCCGCCCCGGCCAGGGGTGCGACAGGTACTCCTCGGGCGTGCCGGGCATGCTGCCGTCCTCGCCCGGCGAGTCGCCGGCCATCTGGACATAGCCCCCGAGCGGGATCCAGGACAGCCGGTACTCGGTGTCCCCGCGGACCACCTTGAGCAGGGCGGGGCCGAAGCCGAGCGAGAACTTGAGGACCTTGACCCCGCGCCACTTGGCGACCAGGAAATGGCCGAGCTCGTGGACGAAAATCACCAGGCCCAGCAGGGCCACGCCCGGCAGCAAGTCATTGGGGCGCAAGGGCAACTCCTTGGATGGAAAGGTGTTCGCTGAGGCTAACCCGACCCTTTTCGAGGGTCAAGCAGCAGCGTCCCGCGCCTCAGACGCCGGGCTCGGGCGCGGCGGAAGGATTGCAAGGGCCAGGCCGACCGCGAGGTAGGTGTGATACACGACCTCCTGGTCCCCGAACGTGAAGTCGAACATGCCGCTCACCACCAGGGCGACGAAGATTCCGAGCCCCGCCGCCACCAGCCCCCGGTCCTCGCCGGTCGCCGTGCGGCGGGCGCGCAACAGCTGCCGCAACACCGCCGCGTGCCAGAACACGAACGCGGCGAGCCCCAGCGCCCCGGTCATCACCGCGATCTGCACGAAGTTGTTGTGGAAGTGCCCGCTCTCGAAGGTGGCGTCGGGATAACGGTAACGCCGGTAGAGCGCCAGCAGATCCTGGCAGCCGACGCCGATCAGCGGGTGCTCGCGTACGATGTCGCGGGCCGAGCGCCACATCGAGAGCCGCCCCTGATTCCCGGGCTCGTGGGGATCGAAGATGCTCGCGAAGCGATGCACCACCCGCGCCGGCGCGACCAGCCCGCCCAGCGCCAGCGTCGCGGGTAGCGTCCACCACCAGCGCGGGCGCAGCGCGAGCAGGATCACCGCCGCTCCGGTGGCGAAGCCGAGCCAGCTCGAGCGGGTCTGGGTCAGCACCAGCGCCGGCAGCAGCACGGCGAGCGCCGCGGCCGCGCCAACGCGCCGTCGCCCGCGTCCCGCCGCGAGCAGACCGAGCGCCCACAGCGCGGTCGCGCTCAGCACCCCGCCCGAGGTCATCGAGTTCGACTGTAGCGACTCGAAGCGGTAGCCCGGCTCGCGGGCGGCCCGGAACGCGTAGATGACGTACCCCGCGGCGGTCACCAGCACCGCGCCGATCAGCAGCAGCGGCACGAGGCGGCGGCGGCGCTCCGGGTCGCGCGCACCCTCGGCGGCGAGGTAGATGAGCCCGAACGCGTAGAGCTTGCGTACGTGGATCAGCGACTCGAGCGGAGCCACGCTGAACGCCGTGCTCAGCAGCCACGTCGCCACCACCGCCAGCAGCGCGGGCTCGAGCCAGGAGCGCTGGAAGGTGAAGGGGCGACCGCGCAGCCGCGCCACGATCAGGGCGACGAGCCCGAGGATCAGCGTCCCCTCGGTGACCGCGATGCTGAGCGGCAGCGCCAGCGCCAGCGCCGCCAGCGCCACGCCCGCGACGCGCGCCGCGAGCCGCCCGCGCTCCACCGCGCCGCTGCTCACGCGCGCACTCCGTGCTCCGCCAGCGCCTCGCGGTAGACCTCGAGCGTGCGCTCGACCATGTGGTCGGCGGAGAACGCGCGTACGCTGTCGCGCGCTCGATCCGCCCACCCCTGCCGCGCCGGCGCATCGTCGATCGCCCGCAGAATCGCCGCCGCCAGCGCCGCCGGATCGCGGGGCGGCACCAGCCGGCCGGTGACCCCGTCCGCGACCAGGTCGGGCACGCCGCCCACCGCGGTCGCGATCACCGGCACGCCCTGGCTCTGCGCGTCGAGCAACGAGGTGCACAGCCCTTCCAGGTACGAGGACAGCACGAACACCGTGAACTGGGTCATGAGCCGGCGCGCGTCGGGGCGGAACCCCAGCAGGTGGACGCGGGACTCGAGCGACAGCTCGGCGCGCAGACGCTCGAGCGCCGGCCGGCACTCGCCCTCGCCGATCCACACGAAGTGAACGTCGGCGCGCGCGTCGACCACCTGCCGCGCCGCCCGCAGCAGGTCGGCGTGGTTCTTGTGGGGCGCGAGCGCCGCCACCGTTCCGGCCAGCGGGGTTCCCGCCGGCACGCCGATGATGGCGCGCAGGTCGGGCGCCGGCGTGGCCGGGTCCGCGGTCCCGAGCTCGATGCCGCTCGGCACCAGCGCCAGCCGCCGCTCCGGGATCCCGCCCGCGCGCATGACCTCGCGCACCCCGCGGCTGATGCACAGGTAGCGGTCCACGCCCGCCGCGTACTTGAGCCGGCTGAGCGGGTTGCCGCCCACGGCGAAGTCGACGCGCCGCGACACCACCACGGCCGGCACGCGCGCGAGCCGCGCGGCCGGAACCCCGAGCGTGTGCGCGTGCGCGCTGTGCGCGTGGGCGAGGTCGGGTGCCCAGCCGCGCAGCGCGCGCGCCGCCTCGACCATCGCCCCCAGGTCCCATTCGCCGCGCGGCTCCCACGCCCGCCACTCGATCCCGGCCGCGGCGGCGCGCTCGAGCAGCGGTCCACGCGGCGCCAGCAGCCGCGACCGATGTCCGCGCGCCTCGAGCCCGCGCAGCAGCAGCAGCACCTGGGCCTGCCCGCCGCGCCAGCTGCGACCGGTGTCGAGATGCGCCACCTTCATCGCAGCGCCCCGTGCTTCTCGAGCGCCGCCCGGAGGCTCGCGCCCACCGCGGCCGCGCTGCCCACCGCCTGCGCGCGCGTGCGCCCGCAGCGCCCCAGACCCTCGCGCTGTGGAGCATCGCGCACCAGCCGCGCCAGCGCCGCGGCCAGGGCCGCGGCGTCGCCGCGCGGCACCACCAGGAGCTCGCGCTCCGGCTCGAACACCTCGCGGACCCCGTCGCCGTCGCCGGTCACCACTGCGCGCCCGGCGGCCAGCGCCTGCCACACCTTGTGGGGGATGACGCGCCCCGCCTTGGCCCCGGCGCCGAACGCGCCCAGGGCGATGTGCGCCGTGGCCAGCGCGGCCTCCGATTCCGAGTAGGGGACCGGCCCCGCGAACTCGACGCGCGTGACGCCCAGCTCGCGGGCGCGCGCCCGCGCCGCCTCGGCCTCGATGCCGCGTCCCACCAGCCGGGCGCGATAGGACGGCACCGCGGGCTCGCGCTCGAGCCGCGCCAGCGCCTCGACGATGGTCGTGGTGCCGTGGAGCGGCAGGAATCCCCCCACGTAGACGATCGTCACCGGCTCGGCCGCCGGCGGCGGCGGCAGCTCGAAGAAGCGCGCTTCGGCCCCCACGAGCACGCGCTCGAGCCGCGCGCGCGGCACGCCCAGCGTCTGATAGAGGGCGCCGTGCGCCCAGGTGTCGCACAGCACCAGATCGGCGAGGGCCAGCGCGCGGCGGTCGATCGCGAGGTTCCAGCGCGCCTGCAGCGACCCGCGCGCGTGGAGCTCCCAGTCGTCGACCAGGGTGTCGTGGCGCGACACCAGTGGATCGAACACCAGCGCGCGCGATCCGCGCAGCAGGCGCGCCAGCGGCATGTCCTTGTGGCGGAACTCCGGCACCAGCAGCGTCCCGCTCGCGCGCCCAGCGGCGTGGAACGCCCGCGCCAGCGCCGGATAGCGAAACAGCGCGCGGCGCTCGCGCACCCGCACCTCGAGCACCTCGAGTCCGGCGTGCTCGAGCCCGGCGCGCAGGATGCGGTTGCGCGGGTAGCCCGGATCCCACGCCCCGAAGAAACACACCGGCTTCACGCGGGCGGGCTCTCGGCGGGGCGGCGCGTGCGATCCCACAGCTCGGCGTACTTGAGCAGCACCTGGGTGGCCGCCAGCGCGCACACCAGCAGGCCGTGGACGCCGTCCAGGATCCCGAGCTGCAGCAGGTACTGGCGCGCGAAGCGCAGCGGCGGGCGCAGCGCCAGGTCGAGGACCGTGGCGCGGCGCCCTTCGCGCCAGGCGCGCGCCGCGCCGGCGTGCGCGTAGCGCACCAGCTTGGCGGCGCACACCGCCACGGTCGGGTAGCTGTGGTGCTCGAGCACGCCCGGCAGATCGGCGATCGGGCCCGCGATCTGCACCCGCTCGTGCACCGGGGCATCGTCGAAGCGCGCGCGCTCGCGGCGGAACAGGCGCACGATGCGTTCGCCCTGCCAGCCGCAGAAGCGGATGCGGCGGCCCAGGAACCAGGTGTGGCGCGCGATCCGGAAGCCGGCCGCCGGCTCGCCCCCGGCGGCGCGGTCGAGCCGCGCCGTCAGCGCCCCGATCAGGCGCGGGTCGGGCCATTCGTCAGCGTCGATCCACAGCACCCAGGGCCGTGTGCAGTGCTCGAGCGCGAATTGCCGCTGCGGCCCGAAGCCGTCGAAGGGGCGCTCGAACACCCTCGCCCCGTGGCGCGCGGCCAGCGCCTTGATGCCGGGCTCGCCGCGCGTGTCGCTCACCACCACCACCTCGCCGGCGAAGGCGAGCGCCGGGAGCAGACGCTCGAGCGCCTCGCGCTCGTCACGCGCGAGCAGCAGGACCGAGAGCGGCAGGGCCATGGGGATGGGCCTCGAGATGGGCGAGCACCAGCTGCGCGGCGTGATCGGGGAAAAGGCCCGGCAGGCAGTTCCAGTGCGGACAGCGGGTGCGGTCGCAGCCGCGGCACGGCAGCTCGGTCCACCACGCGCCGTGCCGGGCACCCGGCGGCGACCAGGTGTCGGGGTGGGTGGGACCGAACCACGCGAAGCTCGGCACCCCGAGCGCCGCGGCGAGATGGCGCGGTCCGCTGTCGGTGCCCACCACCGCGCGCAGCCCGGCGATCACCCCCGCCAGCGTCCCGACATCGCAGGGCGGCAGCACCGCGACCCCGGGGGCGAGCGCCTGAAGCCGCGCGTTCAGGGACTCCTCCTTGGGCCCGGCGAGCAGCAGCACGCGCTGGCCGGCGGCGAGCAGCCGGCGCGAGAGCAGCGCCGCGTGGGCGACCGGCCAGGTCTTGGCCGGCCAGGTGCCGGCCGCGACCAGCCCGACCGCGCCGCGCGCGCCGCACGCCGCCAGCAGCCCGGCGGCCCGCGCCGCCGCCGCCGGTGGCACGGCGACGCGGGTCTCGAGGCCGTCCTCGATCCCCCCGGCGGCGACCGCGAGCCGCACGTGGGTGGCGGCCGCGTACTCGCGGCGGCCCGGGGCCGGCGCCAGCGTGCGCGCCACCCGGCGCCGGTAGGCGAGCCGCCGGCCGCGCAGGTCGTAGCCGGCGGTGAGCCGGGCGCCGCAGGCCGCGGTCAGCAGCGCGGTGCGGCCGTTGCCGAAGAAATCGACCACCGCGCGCACCCGGCGGCGCGCCAGCCGGCGCGCCAGCGCCAGCGTCGATCCCACCGAGCGCTCGAGGGGCCACACCCGATCGATCCCCTCGAGACCCTCGAGCAGCGGCGCGTAGCGCGCCTCGGTCACGACCTCGAGCGCGGCGTCGGCATGGCCGCGCTTGAGCGCGCGCAGCGCCGGGGTGGTGAGCACCACGTCCCCGAGCGTGCGCGGCCGGATGGCGACGATGGTCTCGCGCCCCTCGCTCATCGCCTCAGGCTCCGTCCCCACGCGACCCGCGCACCCGCGCGACCACGCCCGCGGCGGCGGCGGGCAGCTCGACCACCCGCGCCGGCTCGAGCTCACGCGCCACCCCCGCGCTCGAGGTCTCATCGAGCACCAGGACCAGATCGACGGGGCGGAGGGCGGCGACCAGCCGCGCCCGGTCGGCGGCCGCGACCAGCGGCCGCCCGGGCCCGCGGGCGGCGCTCACCCGATCGCCACGCACGGCCACGACCAGACGCGCGCCCGGCGCGCGCGCCGCCTCGAGGGCGCGGGCGTCGCCCGCTTCGAGCGGGTCGAAGTCCCCGACCGCGAGCACCACGCGCTCGCCCGCCGCGCGCCAGGCCGCGGCGCGGGCGCGCGCCTGATCAAGGCTCACGACCCGTGCCGCGCTGCGCAGCCTCACGTCCGCCTCCAGCCCGCCGCCTCCGCCGTCATGCGCCCACCGCGGTCGCGCGCGCGGCGTCGCGCGCCCAGGCGTCGACCTCGCGCAGCTGCTCCAGCGACTCGACCGGCCCGTCCCGGTGGCGCTCCAGCACCCGTTCCAGCACCTCGGGCACCGCCCCGAGCGGGATCTCGCCGGCGAGGAAGCGCGCCACCGCCACCTCGTCGGCGGCATTGAGCGCGCAGGGCGCGGTGCCGCCGCGCCGTCCGGCGGCGAGCGCGAGATCGAACGCCGGGTGGCGGCGGGGAGCGATGGGCGCGAAGGTGAGCCCGGCGAGCGCCGCCGGCTCGAGCGGCGCGACCGCGCCGCCACCATGCTCGGGCCAGGTGAGGGCGAGGCGGATCGGCAGCCGCATGTCGGGCGGCGCCGCCTGCAGCACCGTCGATCCGTCGCGGAACCTGACCAGGGCGTGAATCAGCGCCTGGGGATGGAGCACCGCGTCGAGCTGCTCCCAGCCGAGGTCGAACAGCCAGCCGGCCTCGATCAGCTCGAGACCCTTGTTGAACAGCAACGCCGAGTCCACGGTGATGCGCGGGCCCATGCTCCACACCGGATGGGCCAGCACCTCGGCGGGCGTGGCGCGGCGCCAGTCGGGATGGTCGCGCAGCGCCCCGCCCGAGGCGGTGAGGGTGAGGCGCCCGACCTCGGCCGGCGGCCGCCCGCCCAGACACTGGAGCGCCGCGCTGTGCTCGCTGTCGACCGGCACCAGCTCGCCGCCGCGCTGAAGCGCGCGCCGCACCAGCTCGCCGCCCACCACCAGCGTTTCCTTGTTGGCGAGCGCCAGGCGCTTCCCGCGCGACAGCGCGGCCAGCGAGGCCTCGAGCCCGGCGGCGCCGACCACGCCGTTGAGCACCACGTCGGCGTCGCACTCGGCGGCGAGGCGCGCCGCGGCGCCGCGGCCCACCGTCACCTGCGCCCCCGGCGCCGCGGCCTCGAGCCGGGCGCGCGCCACGCGCGCGTCCGCGGCGCTTTCCAGCGCCAGCGCCGCGGGCTTCAGCGCACGCGCCTGCTCGCACAGCCGCTCGAGCCCCGCCCCGGCGGCCAGCGCCACGATCGCGAGCCTCCTGGGCTCGGCGGCCGCGACCTCGAGCGCCTGGCGCCCGATCGAGCCGGTCGACCCCAGCACCGCGACGGTGGTCACGCCGGCGGCCCGTTCCGCGCTGGCCGGCGCCGTCATGGCACCTGGAACACGACGATCTTGAGGTAGTAGTAGACCAGCGGCGCACCGAAGTAGAGGCTGTCGAAGCGATCGAGCATGCCGCCGTGGCCGGGGATGATGTCCGAGGAGTCGCCGTGGTGGGCATCGCGCTTGAGCAGCGACTCGACCAGATCGCCGGCCTGCGCGAACACGCCGGTGAGCACGCCCAGCGCGGCCGCGTCCCACAGCCTCAGGTAGGGCGCGAACCAGGCGCGCGCCACGAACCCCGCGACGATCGCGAACAGCAGCCCGCCGGCCGCGCCCTCCAGCGATTTGCTGGGCGAGATCCGGGTCCACGGCCGCGTGCGTCCCAGCACCCGGCCCACCGCGTAGGCGCCGGTGTCGCAGCTCCAGGTCAGGAAGAAGGCCAGCAGCACGTAGCTGGCGCCGTCCGCGTAGGCGGTGCCGGCGCGCCACGGCAGCTCGCGCAGCAGCACCAGGTGGGCGGAGAGCCAGGCGACGTACAGCACGCCGAACAGGGTGACGGCGATGCCCTCGATGCGGCCCTTGAGATCGGGGCGCCTGAGCCCCAGCGCCATGGTGAGGATCAGGGCCGCGGTGGCGAAGAAGTCGGCCTGGCTGGTGTGGGGGCGGAACGCCACCCACAGCACCCCGAGCCCGGCGGGCAGCCCGAGCCCCGGATAGGGCTGCAGCCCCTTGCCGCGCATCATGCGGTAGAACTCCAGCAGGCCGATCAGCACCTCGAGCGCCACGAAGCACCAGAACGCGAGCCCGCCGGCGCGCGCCAGCAGGATGAGCAGCGGCACGAACAGGATGCCGCTCGCGATCCTCAGGCCCAGCGACCACGAGGAGCGCTTGCCGGCGATCGCGGCCCCGGCGGCCGGCTGGCTCAATCGACCCGCCCGAAGCGCCGCTCGCGCCTCTGGTAGTCCGCCACCGCGGCGTACAGATGGCGGCGGCGGAAGTCGGGCCACAGCGTCTCGGTGATCCACAGCTCGGTGTAGGCCAGCTGCCACAGCATGAAGTTCGAGAGCCGCATCTCGCCGCTGGTGCGGATGAGCAGATCGGGATCGGGCAGGCCGGCGGTGTAGAGGTGACGCGCCAGCCCCGCCTCGTCGAGCTCCTCGGGGCGCGGGCGCCGGGCCTGCTCGCGCAGCAGCGCGCGGGCCGCGTCGATCAGCTCCACGCGCCCGCTGTAGGACAGCGCCAGATTGAGCAGCAGGCCGCTCGAGCCGGCCAGGTAGTCGCAGGTCTCGTCGATCACCTCGCGCACCGCCTCGGGCAGGTCGCCGATCCGCCCCATGACGCGCAGCCGCACGTTGTTGGCCTTGAGCTCGCGGCGCTCGGCGCGCAGGGTCTGGCGCAGGATCGCCATCAGCGCCCGCACCTCGCGCGCCGGACGCTGCCAGTTCTCGATCGAGAAGGTGTAGAGGGTGAGCACCTCGAGGCCGAGCGCCACCGCGCCCTTGACCGCCTCGCGCACCGACTCGCGGCCGGCACGGTGCCCCATCAGCCGCGGCACGCCGCGCGCCGTCGCCCAGCGGCCGTTGCCGTCCATGATGATGGCGACGTGGCGCGGCAGGTTGCCGCGCTGGCGCAGCTCGTCGGGCGTCGGGATGCGGGCCGGCACGTCAGGATCTCCGCAGGGGCGGACCGGGGATGGGCGCTCGGGGCCGCGGGCCGCGGCGGGCGCCGGCGTCGCTCAGACTTCCATGACCTCGGCGGTCTTCTTCTTGAGCAGCTCGTCGATCAGCGCGATGGTGCGGTCGGTGAGCTTCTGGACCTCGGCGGTCAGACGCTTGGCCTCGTCCTCGGGCACCGCGCCCTCGTGCTCCTGGGCCTTGATGTCCTTGTTGACGTCGTGGCGCACCTGCCGCACGTGGACGCGGCCGTCCTCGGCCAGCTTCGAGATCAGCTTGACCATGTCGCGGCGCCGCTCCTCGGTGAGCGTGGGGATCGGCACCCGCACCACCGCGCCGTCGTCGGTGGGATTCAGGCCCAGCTCCGAGGCCTGGATCGCCCGGGTGATCGCCTTGATCAGGCTCTTGTCCCACGGCTGCACCACCAGCAGCCGCGGCTCCGGCGCGCTCACCGACCCGACCTGGTTGATCGGCACCGGCTGCCCGTAGGCCTCGACCCGCACCGTGTCGAGCAGCGCCGGCGTCGCCTTGCCGGAGCGGATGCCGGCGAACTCCCGCCGCACGGCCTCGAGCGCCTTCTTCATCCGTTCGTCCGCGTCCACCACCAGCTTGCTCGTCATGCTCACGACTCTCCCACCGAGGTTCCGATCGCCTCGCCCTGGACCAGGCCGAGCAGGTTGCCGGGACGCCCGATGTTGAACACCACGATCGGCAGCCGGTTCTCCTTGCACAGGGTGATGGCGGTCAGGTCCATCACCCCCAGCCCGCGGTCGAGAATATCCTTGTAGGTGATGTGAGGGAAGAAGGTCGCGTCCGGCACCTTGAGCGGATCGCTGCTGTAGACGCCGTCGACCTTGGTGGCCTTGAGGATCACGTCGGCGCCGATCTCGATCGCCCGCAGCGCGGCGGCGGTGTCGGTGGTGAAGTAGGGGTTGCCGGTCCCCGCCGCCATGATGACGATGCGCCCCTTCTCGAGATGGCGCACGGCGCGGCGGCGGATGTAGGGCTCGCACACCCGCGCCATCTCGATCGCCGACATGAGCCGGGTGTAGAGGCCGCGCCGCTCCAGCGCGTGCTGCAACGCCAGCCCGTTGATCACGGTGGCCAGCATGCCCATGTAGTCGGCGCCCACCCGGTCCATGCCGCGCGTGCTGGCCGCCAGACCGCGGAAGATGTTGCCGCCGCCGGTAACGATGCCGATCTGGGCGCCCAGCGCGTGGACCTCGCGGATCTCATCCGCGAGCGTCTTCATGACGCCGTCGTCGATGCCGTGGCCGGCGGCGCCGGCGAGCAGCTCGCCGCTCAGCTTGAGCAGGATGCGCTGGTAGCGCGCGGCCACCGGCGGCCCCTAGTCCTGACCGAGCCGGAAGCGGGCGAAGCGGCGCACCACGATGTTCTCGCCGGTGCGGGCCGCCGCGGCAGCGATCAGCTCGCCGACCGTCTGCTTGTCGTCGCGGATGTGGGGCTGCTCGAGCAGGCACACCTCGGCGAAGAACTTGTCGAGCTTGCCGGCCACGATCCTGTCGATGATCGCCGCCGGCTTGCCCTGGCCCTCGAGCTGGGCGGCGAAGATCTCGCGCTCCTTGGCGACGCGCTCGGCCGGCACCTCCTCGCGGCGGATGTACTCGGCGCCAGCGGCCGCGACCTGCATCGCCAGGTTGCGCACCAGCTCCGCGAACTCCGGGGTGCGGGCCACGAAGTCGGTCTCGCAGTTCACCTCGATCAGCACCCCCACCCGGCTGCCGGGGTGGATGTAGGCCTCGACCAGCCCCTCGCGCGCGGTGCGCTCGCCGCGCGCCCCGGCCCGGGCGATCCCCGCCTTGCGCAGCACGTCGACCGCCTTGTCGAAGTCGCCGGCGCTCTCGACCAGCGCCTTCTTGCACTCCATCATTCCGGCTCCGGTCTGCTCCCGGAGCTGTCGCACCTGATCTGCCGTGACCGCCATGGTTCTCCTCTGCCTGGTTGTCGCAACGCCCGCCCGCTGCTCGTGGCCCGGGCGGGCGCGTCGCTTCCTGGTCGCTGGTTGCCCTGAGCTCAGACGCCGGCCGGGTGGGTCTCCCCTTCGGCCTCGACGCCCTCACCGCCGAACGACACCGTCTCCTGGTCGCCGCCCTCGAGCGCCGTGGCGCGCGCCTCGATCACCGTGTCGGCCACCATCCGGGTGAACAGCCGGATCGAGCGGATCGCGTCGTCGTTGCCCGGGATCGGAAAGTTGATGACCGTGGGATCGCAGTTGGTGTCCACCACGCCGATGATCGGGATGCCGAGCCGATTGGCCTCGGAGACCGCGATCTTCTCCTTCTTGGTGTCGACGATGAAGACCGCCGCCGGCAGCCCCGGCATCTCCTTGATGCCCGCGAACGAGAACTCCAGCCGCTCGCGCTCGCGCGACAGCCGCGACACCTCCTTCTTGGCCAGCTTTTCGAAGGTGCCGTCGGTCGCCATGCGATCGAGATCGTGGAGCCGCTTGATGCTGCTGCGAATGGTCTTGAAGTTGGTCAGCATCCCGCCCAGCCAGCGCTCGGTGACGTGGAACATGCCGCAGCGCGCGGCCTCCTCGACCACGATCGGCTTGGCCTGCTTCTTGGTGCCGACGAACAGCACGTGGCCGCCGGCGCGCACCACGCGCTCCAGCGCGGCGCGCGCGTCCTGGACGCACTTGAGCGTCTTCTGCAGGTCGATGATGTAGATCCCGTTGCGCTCCATGAAGATGAATTTCTTCATCTGCGGATTCCAGCGCCGGGTCTGGTGCCCGAAGTGCACCCCCGCTTCGAGCAGATCCTTCATCGTTACTTCCGCCACAGCTGCCTCCTCGTGGGGTTGGTTCCGCCGCGTCGTGCGGATGGTTGCCGCGCCTCTCGATCCGGAGCGCGGACTCCCTTCGGGTCCGCCGCCCCGGACACCCCGGCGCCTCGAACGACGCGTGAGGGTTGGATGCTCCTCCTACCGCTTGCTGAACTGGAAGCGCTTGCGCGCCCCCGGCTGCCCGTACTTCTTGCGCTCCTTCATGCGCGGATCGCGCGTCAGCAGTCCGGCGCGACCGAGCGCGCCGCGCAGCGTCTCGTCCTCGCGCGCCAGCGCGCGCGCCACCGCGAGGCGCAGCGCCCCCGCTTGCCCGGTGAGCCCGCCGCCGCTCACCCGCGCCACCACGTTGTACTTGCCGGCGGCGTTGGTGAGCGTCAGGGCCTGGAACGCGGCCTGGACCAGCACCTCGCGGCGCAGGTACTCGCCCGGGGCGCGATCGTTGATGGTGTGCTTGCCCGGTCCGGGCAGCAGGCGCACCCGCGCCACCGATTCCTTGCGGCGGCCGGTGCGGGGTCGGTTCACGGTGTCGGTCGCCATCATCTCCTCGCCGGGGTCGCGGGGGTGGAGGTCGCCGCCGCGGCGCCGTCCCAGGCCTCGGGCTGCTGCGGGGCGTGGGGGTGCTGCGGGCCGGCGTAGACCTTGAGCTTCTTCATCATCGCGCGGCCCAGCTTGGTGCGCGGCATCATGCCCGCCACCGCGCGCTGGACCACGCGCTCCGGATGCCTGGCCATGACCTCCCGGATCGAGGTCCAGGTCGCGCCACCCGGATAGAGCGTGTGGTGGAAGTACTTCTTGTCCTCGGCCTTGCGCCCGGTCAGCACCACCTTGGCGGCGTTGACGATCACCACGTGATCGCCAGTGTCGAGGTGCGGCGTGTACATGGGCTTGTGCTTGCCCTTGAGCACCGTGGCCACCTGCGTGGCGAGCCGCCCCAGGGTCTTCCCGGACGCGTCCACCAGCAGCCAGCGGCGCTGGATGTCGGCCGGACGGGCGGTATACGTCTTCATGCACTCCTCCGAAATTCGATCGGGACCGGGCGGGCGTCACACGGCGATGACGGGCGTGCGCGGCGGCGCGCGGCCGCTGGCGGCACGCGCGTGCCCGAGGCTATCCACAAGAAGCGACGGAAGCTAGCACGCCTCGCGAAAACCTGTCAAGCGAGCGGCCCCCGCCACGGCGCGCGCACGGGGGCCGGCCGCCGGGTCGCGGCGCCGCCCTCACGCGAACTCCGCCAGCAGCAGGCGGAGGCGCGCCAGCGGCAGCCCCACCACGTTGGTGTAGTCGCCCTCGATGCGGCGCACGAACTGGCCGCCCAGGCCCTGGATCGCGTAGCCGCCCGCCTTGTCGAGCGGCTCGCCGCTGCGCACGTAGCGGCGCAGGGTCGCCGGGTCGAGGCGCGCGAACTGGACCCGCGTGCACTCCGACGCGGTGCGGCGCTCGCCGCGGTGGACCAGCGCGATGCCGGTCCACACCTCGTGGGTGCGGCCCTGCAGGCGCTCCAGCATCGCCAGCGCGGCAGCGGCGTCGCGCGGCTTGCCGAGCCGCACCCCGCGCGCCACCACCACGGTGTCGGCGCCGATGATCAGGCTCCCGGGCGCGGTGCGGGCGATGCGCTGCGCCTTGTCGAGCGCCAGCGCGCGCACCCCGTGGCGCGGCTCCGCTCCCTCAGGCCACGCCCGGTCGGGACCGGGGTCGGCGACCGTGAAGGCGAGTCCGGCCTGCCGCAGCAGCGCCACGCGGCGCGGCGAGGCCGAGGCCAGCACCACCGGCATGCGTCCGGCGAACAGCAGCGACGTCGGGCGCGCGCTCATCCGGCCTCCTCCGCCGCCCCGCGCTCCTGCGGCGCCGGACTTTCGAGCATCAGCGTCACCGGCCCGTCGTTCACCAGCTCGACCGCCATGGTGGCCTGGAACACCCCGCGCTCGACCCGCACGTTCTCGGCGGTGAGCGCCTCGCAGAAGCGCTGGAACAGCGGCTCGGCCTGCTCGGGGCGCGCGGCCGCGAGGAAGTCGGGGCGGCGGCCGCGGCGCGCGTCGCCGTAGAGCGTGAACTGGGGCACCACCAGCGCGGCGCCGCCGGCCTCGCTCAGGTCGCGGTTCATGAGCCCGCGATCGTCGGCGAACACCCGCAGCCCCGCGACCTTGCGCGCCAGCCACTCGGCGTCGGCCGGGCGGTCGGTGTGGGTGGCGCCGAGCAGGATGAGGAGCCCGCGCTCGATCGCGCCGGTGACCCGGCCCTCGACCCGCACGCTGGCCCGCTCGACGCGCTGGACCAGCGCCCTCATCCTTCGTCGCCGGAGGCGCGCCGCGGCGGCGGGTTGCGCAGCAGGCGCTGGCGGCGCTCGACGCGCGTCACTCCCTTGACGCCCCGGATCGCGGCCATCACCTCCTGCAGCTTGTTGAGGTGCGCCACCTCGACGACGAACACGCCGCGCGCGGTGCGATCCTCGCTGGCCATGCCGGCGGTGCGGATGTTGACCGCGGTGACCGCGATCGCCTTGGCGATGTCCGCGAGCAGCGAGGTGCGATCCTGGCCGTACACCACCAGCCGCACCGGGAAGGTCTCGCCGATGCGGGCGTCCCAGTCGACCGCCACCTTGCGCTCGGGGGCCACCCGGTCGCTGAAGGTGTTGGGGCAGTCCTGGCGGTGGACCGAGACCCCGCGGCCCATGGTGACGATGCCGATGACGCGGTCGCCGGGCACCGGCTGGCAGCAGCGCGCGAAGCTCAGCATGACGTTGTCGATGCCGTGGATGCGCACCCCGCCGGTGGGCTTCCGGGTCAGACCCAGCGCCTCGAGCGGACCCTTGGCGAGGCGCTCGGCGAAGCCCTCCTTCTCCGGCAGCAGCCGGCGCACGATGGTGGTGACCGACAGCTGGCCCTCGCCGAGCCGGGCGTAGAAGGTGTCGACATCGGGGAGCCCGAGGCTGCGCGCCAGCTCCTCGAGCCGCGCGTCCTCGACCCGCTGGCGCAGGCGCTTGAGCTCGCGCTCCAGCATCTCGCGCCCCAGCGTGACGCTGTCGGCATGACGGCGCTGGCGCAGCCAGCCGCGCACCTTGGCGCGCGCCCCGGCGGTGCGCACGATCTGGAGCCAGTCGTCGTGGGGCTGGGCCTGGGGCGAGGTGACGATCTCGACCGTATCGCCGTTGCGCAGCACGTAGCGCAGCGGCACCAGCTCGCCGTTGACCCGCGCCCCCACGGTGTGCTGGCCCACCGCGGTGTGGATCAGGAATGCGAAGTCGAGCGCGGTCGCCCCCTTGGGCAGGCGCTTGAGCTCGCGGCGCGGGGTGTAGACGAACACCTCCTCCTGGTAGAGCGCGGTGCGCAGGAACTCCATGTACTCGTCGTCGCTCGCGGTGCGCTGCCAGTCGGCGGTCTGGGTGACGAAGCCGCCGAGCCGCGCATCGAGCTCCTCGTCGACGTGCCCGCCCTGCTTGTAGACGTAGTGCGCCGCGATCCCGGTCTCGGCGGTGCGGTGCATCTCGCGGGTGCGGATCTGCACCTCGACCAGCTCGCCGCCCTCGGTCAGCACCGTGGTATGGAGCGACTGGTACATGTTGCTCTTGGGGGTCGCGATGTAGTCCTTGAAGCGCTCCGCCACCGGCGTGAAGCGGTCGTGGACCACGCCCAGCGCGCGGTAACAGTCGTTGCGGGTGTGGGTGATGATGCGCAGGCCGAACAGGTCGTAGATCGACTCGAAGTCGCGACCGGCCTGGAGCTTGGCGTAGATCGAGTAGAAGTGTTTGGGCCGCCCGGTCACCTCGGCCTTGATTCCCACCGCCTTGAGCCCTTCCTCGAGCCGCGACCGCACCCCGGCGAGGAACTGTTCGCGCTCGTCGCGCCGCTTCTCGATGCGGCGGATCAGGTCCTGATAGGCGTCGGGGTCGAGGATCTTGAGACTCAGGTCCTCGAGCTCGCGCTTGATGCCCGCCATGCCGAGCCGGTGGGCGAGCGGCGCGTAGATGTCGCGGGTCTCGGCGGCGATGCGCCGGCGCTTCTCCTCGCCCAGGTATTCCAGGGTGCGCATGTTGTGCAGGCGGTCGGCGAGCTTGATGAAGATGACCCGCAGGTCGCGCGACATCGACAGCACCATACGGCGGAAGTTCTCGGCCTGGGCGGCCTCGCGGCTGTCGAAGTGCAGCCCGGACAGCTTGGTCACCCCTTCGACCAGGCTCGCCACCTCGCGGCCGAACTGCTTCTCGACGTCGGCGGCGGTCACGGCGGTGTCCTCGACCACGTCGTGGAGCAGCGCGGCACAGGCCAGGGTGGTGTCGATGCGCGCCTCGAGCAGCTCGAGCAGGATCTGGCACACCGCCACCACGTGCGAGATGAACGGATCGCCCGACTGGCGCATCTGCTGGCCGTGGGCACGGGTGGCGAAGTCGAAGCAGGCCGCCACCCGGTCGCGGTCGACGCGCGGCGCGTGCTCGTCCAACAGCGCGAGCAGCGCCGCCCGCAGCTCGGCGTGGGCCGTGCCCGGAGTCGGTGGGTTCACGGCACCCGCACCCCCTTCACCTTGAGCTGGACCCGCATCTCGCCCATCCACTCGTTTCGCACCGGCACGAACGCCAGCTCGCAGCGGCGCGCCACCGCGATCTCGCCGGCGCGCTCCCCGAGCCCGAAGCCGATCGCCTCGGCGGTGCCGCTGGCGTCGCGCACCCGCATGCGCACGTGCTTGCCGCCGCCCACGGCCACCGCCGACTCGACCGTCACCTCGCCGCTGCGGTAGAGCGGCTCGGGGTTGTCGAGCCCGTGGGGCGCCAGGCGCTCCAGCCAGTCCACCAGCTCGAAGCCGCACTCCCCGAGCTTGAGCTCGCCGTCGATCGCCATCTGCGGCAGCAGGCTCTCGGGGGTGACGCGCTCGCGCACCAGCGCCTCGAGCCGGGCGCGCAGCTCCGGCAGGCGCGCCTCGCGGACCGTGAGGCCGGCCGCGAACGCGTGGCCGCCGTAGGCCTCGAGCAAATCCGAGCAGTGGCGCAGCAACTCGTTGAGGTCGAGGCCCGGCAGGCTGCGACCCGACCCGCGCCCGCGCCCGTCGTGGAGCGCCACCAGCACGGTGGGGCGCTGGAAGCGCTCGACCAGACGTGAGGCGACGATGCCGATCACCCCCGGGTGCCAGTCCCTCGACCACAGCAGGATCGACCGGCACCGCGGCCACTCCAGCTCGGTCTCGACGCGCTGCGCCGCCTCGAGCAGCACCCGCTCGTCGAGCTTGCGGCGCCGCTGGTTGTCCTCCTCGAGGCTCTCGGCGATGGTGCGGGCCTCCTGCGCGTCGCGCGCCAGCAGCAGCCGCACCCCCTGCTCGGCGTTGCCCATGCGCCCGGCGGCATTGATGCGCGGCGCGAGCACGAACGCCACCTGGCCGCTGGTGATGTGCCGGCCGTCCAGCTCGGCGACCTCGACCAGGGCCGCGAGTCCCGCCCGGTCGCCGCGGTTCAGGCGATCGAGCCCGAGGCGCGCCAGCACCCGGTTCTCGCCCACCAGCGGCACGACATCGGCGATGGTGCCGAGGGCCACCGCGTCGAGGAACGCGGCCGCCCGTCCGTGACCCGACCGCGCGCCGTCGGCGCCGTCGCCGGCCGACGGCGGGCTGAGCAGGGCCTCGGCGAGCTTGTAGGCCACCCCGACGCCGGCCAGCGCCGTGAACGGGTACTCGCAATCCTCGCGGCGGGGGTTGACGATCGCGCACGCCGCCGGCAGGACGGCGGGCGGCTCGTGGTGGTCGGTGATGATGGTGTCGATCCCCAGCCCCCGCCCGCGCTCCACCGCCTCGACCGCGGTGATGCCGCAATCGACGGTGACGACCAGCGTGCAGCCGCGGCGGTGGGCGTCGTCCATCGCGCCGGGCGACAGCCCGTAACCGTCGCGGGTGCGGTGCGGGATGCGGTAGTCGACCGCCGCCTTGAGCTCGAGCAGCGCCGAGTAGAGCACGAAGGTGGCGGTGATCCCGTCCACGTCGTAGTCCCCGTGGACCAGGATGCGCTCGCCCCGATCGATGGCACGCCGCAGTCGCGACACCGCGCGGTCGAGGTCACGCAGCCGGTAGGGGTCGTGGAGGTCGCCGGCCGAGGGGTCGAGGAAGCGTCGCGCCTCGTCGGGTGTTTCGATCCCGCGGTTGACCAGGGCGTGGGCGACCGGCGCCGGCATGGCGAGCGCGCGCGCCAGCCCCTCGGCCTTCTCGGCGTCGCGGCGGCGGTGGTAAACCCACAGCGGGGATACGGGCTGGACGATCACAACGGTGCCGGCATGGTCAGGAAATCCCTTTCCGGAGGTGGACCCGGGACTCAGCAGTGTAGCCTCCGCACCAGTCTAGCATTCCCGCTCACGGCCGCGGCGCGGGCGCGGCAAAGTTGCGCCGCGCCGCTTCGACCCGTCCGTCGGCGGCCTGCGGCAGCACCGCCGCCCGCTGGAGCGCCAGGTCGCGCGCCGCGGTGTCCCCCATCAGGTGGCAGGCGACCGCGAGCCTCAGCCAGCCGTCGTAGAGCGTGGGGTCGCCGTCGACCGCGCGCTGAAACGCCTCCCGCGCCTCGGCGACGCGCTGAAGCCGCGCGCTCGCCAGCCCGTGGGCGTAGTCGAGGTCCGGATCCTCGCGGATCATCGCCGCGGCCCGCTCGAGGTAGGGCAGCGCGGCCGCGAAGTCGCCGCGCCCCACCAGGTACTGGCCCCAGGCCGACTCGACGAACGGATTGCCGGGCAGGCGGGCGAGCAGCGGCTCGAGCGCGGCGCGCGCCTCGTCGTAACGCGAAAGACGCAGCAGCGCGCGGGCGCGGCTGACCTGCGGCTCCATGCGCTGCGGATCGAGGGCGATCGAGGTGTCGCAGTCGGCCACCACCGCGGCCCACTCCCCCCGCGCATAGTGGATGAGCGCGCGGGTGAAGTAGGGCTCGGAGCGGCGCGGCTCGAGGCCGATCGCGAGCGCCGCCTCGGCGTCGGCCTCCTGGAGACGCCCCTGCTGGGCCAGCAGCATCGCGTAGCTGGAGTGGCCGAGCGCGCTGCGTGGCGCCTTGCGCGTGATCGATGCGAACAGCGTGAGGTCGTCGTGCCAATCCGGAATCAGGCTTAAGGTCACGATCCCGCCGGCCAGCACCAGCCCCGCGGCCACCGCCCCCGCCGCGGCGTTCCGCCACCACGGCCGCGGGCCGAAGGCGAGCGCCAGCGCCCACGCCACGCCGGCCGACGGCAGATAGAGGAAGCGTTCGCCGAACAGCGGCAGCCCGCGCAGCGCCGCTACCGCCGGGAGCGGCGCGAGCGTGCCGGCGAACAGCGCGAGCGGGAGCGCCACCGCGGCCCGGCGCGCGATCAGCCGCACCAGCCCCACGCCCAGCAGCACCACGAGCACCGCCGAGGCGATGACCTCGGGCGCGAGCACGCCCGTGGGCAGCTCGATCGTCGCCCCCGGGGTGTGGGTCGCCAGCGGCCACAGGAAGACCAGATCGCGCGGCACCATGGTGAACGCCGTCATCCGGCTGCGCGCCAGCTTGTCGGCCCCCAGCATCGCGGCATCGGGCGCCCGGTGGGCGATCAGCACGTGCAGGGCCAGCCACACCCCGGCGACCACCAGATAGGGGGCGAGCCAGCCGACGCGGAATCCCCGCGCGGCGCCGCGGCGCTCGCCCGCTCCCGACCCGATCCACTCCGCGATCGCCGCCAGCGGCAGGAACGCGATCGCGATCTCCTTCGACAGCAGCCCGAGGGCGAACGCCGCCGTCGCCGCCCATCCCGGGCCGGCCGCGCCGCGCACCCGGGCGCCTCGATCGAGCAGCAGCGCGAGCAGGACGAGCAGCGCGCACAACAGGTCGGTACGCCCCGCGACCCACGCCACCGACTCGACGTGGTGGGGCATCCCGGCGAACCACAGCCCGGCGGCCAGCGACCCGAGCGCCGGCGCTCCCGACTGGAGCGCGAGTGCGGCGACCAGCGCCGCGGCCCCGGCGTGAACGATCAGGTTGGTGGCGTGGAAGGCGGCGGGACTGAAGCGCCACAGCGTCCCGTCGAGCCAGTAAGAAAGCACGACCAGCGGCCGCCAGTAGCCCGACGCCGATCCGTTGGGGCTCCACAGGTCGGAGACCAGCAACCGCGCGAGCCCGGTGCCCGAGCGCAGCGCGGGGTTGGACTCGACCAGCCAGTGGTCGTCCCACACGAACCCGTGGCGCAGCGCCGGCAGGTAGAGCGCGATCGCGGCCAGCGCGCTCCACAGCGCGGGGTGGCGCCACCACGGCCGCAGCGGCGCGCCGGCGCCCGCCGCCGCCGCGGCGCCGGCCGTGCCGGGACGGACGACGCCGCCCACCCGGCCGGCCGGTGAGCGGCGTCGGGACATCAGACCGAGTCTCCCATAAGCCGAATTCTGTCGGATCGCTCCGTGGTGATCATTTGTCTGGGATGCCCGTTGCCGGGCACCTCATGCGACCGACCCTGGGGTGATGGCGGAGCGGGACACACTCCTCCCCCTCTATGCGGTCTTGCTCCGGATGGGGTTTGCCGAGCCGGCCCCGTCGCCGGGACCGCTGGTGCGCTCTTACCGCACCGTTTCACCCTTGCCCGCAGCGCGCGACCGAAGCCGCGGCGCCCGTTGGCGGTTTGCTTTCTGTTGCACTTTCCGTGGGCTCGCGCCCCCTGGGTGTTACCCAGCACCCTGCCCTGTGGAGTTCGGACTTTCCTCGAGCGACGGCCTCGGCGACCGCCCGAAGGCGGAAGCGTCGGCGCGTCACCCGCGATCACCTGGGAGACTCGGAACCCAGGATTCTGTCGAGCATCTCGTTGACCAGCCGGTCGGCGTGCGCGTTGTCCGCGCGCGGGACGGCGCGGAAGCTCACCGAGGCGAGCCGGGCCGCCGCCGCGCGGGCGGCGGCATGGAGCGGCTTCAGACCCTCGTGCTTGACCCGGTACTCGCCGGTCATCTGGCGCACCACCAGCTCGGAGTCCATGCACACCGTGAGCGGGCTCGCGCCGTGCCGCGCCGCCGACTCGAGGCCGGCGATCAGGGCGCGGTACTCGGCCACGTTGTTGGTCGCCGTGCCCAGATAGTCGGCGCGCGACTCGACGGTGCGGCCCTCGGGGTCGAGCAGCACGAAGCCGGAGGCGGCCGGGCCGGGATTGCCGCGCGCCCCGCCATCGCAGCGCAGCGTCCAAGACCTCGAGGGCGGCGCCGTCATCGGGCGAGCATAGAGGAACGCCGCGCCGCGCTCAAACCCGGCGCGGCGCGGGCGCCGCGGCTACGCGCCGTCCGGCGGCCACAGCAGCATCCGGCCGCAGCCCTCGCAGCTCAGCACGCGGTCGCGCTTGCGCGCCTCCTGGATCACCTGGGGCGGCTGCGCGCGGAAGCACCCGCCGCAGGCACCCTTGACGATCGCCACCAGGGCGCGCCCGTCGAGCGAGCCGCGGACGCGCTCGTAGCGGCTGCGCACCGCCGGCTGGAGCCCGGCGACGAAGCCTGAGCGCTCGGCCTCGAGCGCCGCGACGCGCTCGCGGTCGGCGCGCTCCTCGGCGTCGATGCGCGCGAGACGCGCCGCCGCCTCCTGCTCCGCGGCCGCGAGCCCGCGCTCGAGCGCCGGGCGTTCGGCGTTCTCGCGGTCCTCGGCCTCGAGGTGCTCGAGCACCCGGGTCTCGAGATCGGAACGCTGGCCGCGCACCCCGGCGATCTCGTGCTGGAGCGCCTTGTACTCCTCGTTCTTCTTCACCGCCATGAGCTGGTTCTGGAACTTGCGCTCGGTTTCGGTGAGCCCCGAGATCTCCTGCTCGACCGCGCGGCGCTGCTTCTGGAGCTCGGCGAGGCGGGCCTTCGCCTGATCGAGCCGGGCGCGCTCGCCGGCCAGCTGCCGGGCGATGGCGGCGCGCTCCTCCGGAAAGCGCCGCAGCGCGGCATTCAGGGTGACGAGCTCCTCGTCGAGCCCGCGCAGGGTCCACAGCCGATCGATCTCTTCGGTCACGCTCTCCCTCATCGCAAACGAAACGGGGATGTCCTGGCGGGACATCCCCGTGCGGGCGCGGGCGCGGTGCGGGCCCGGAGCCCGCGGCCGGCCGTGCGGCGAGGCCGGTGGGTTCGTCGGTCGAACGCCCTGCGGATCATGGCACTCCTTCGACGATGCGGCGGCCGGTGACGAGGTGGTGGGCGGAACAGGACTCGAACCTGTGACCCCCTGGTTGTGATCCAGGTGCTCTACCAGCTGAGCTATCCGCCCCGAGCGCGCCCGCTTGAGCCGGCGGCGGCGTCCGGTGACGATCGGCGGCGCGGCGCCCACGCTCATGGGCCCACCTGGATTCGAACCAGGGTCTCGCCGGTTATGAGCCGGCCGCTCTGGACCGCTGAGCTATGGGCCCAGCGCTGACGCCCATGGACGCGGCGCGCGAAAGCCGCGTGTTTCTACACCGGGATGCGGGGGGTGTCAAGACGCGCCGCCCGTCGGCGGCCGGCGCGGCCCGGCTACGGTCCGTAGTGCAGGATCTGGGAGGCGGTGAACGCGAACACGTCCGCCGAGGTGCCGCCCGTGACGCCGAGAATGCTCTGGGTCGTGGGGCTGATCATCGCGATCCAGCCCGCGCCGTCGCCGTGCAGGATGGTGCCGAGGTCGCCGACCACGAACACGTCGGTGCCCGAGCTTCCCCACACGCCGTGGAGGCTGATGTTCGCGCCGCTCGTGATCGGGCTCCAGGCGCCGCCGTCGTAGTGGAGGATGGTGCCCGAGGCGCCGACCGCGAACACGTCGGTGCTCGAGCTGCCCCAGACGCCGAGCAGCCGGGCCGCCGTCCCGCTCGCCATCGCGGTCCAGCCGCCGCCGTCGTAGCGCCAGATCGCTCCGCCGTCGCCCACCGCGAAGACGCTGGTCGCCGAGCTGCCCCACACCCCGTTGAGGTTGGCCGCCGAAGGGACGGGCGTCATGGTGCTCCAGCTGCCGTTGAAGTGGAGCACGGTCCCGGCCTCGCCGACCGCGTACACGTCGCTCGCCGAGCTGCCCCACAGGCCGTGGAGCGCGGCGATGGTCCCGCTCGCCATCGGCGTCCAGGCGCCGCCGGCCTTGCGCAGGATCGTGCCGCTGGCGCCGGCGGCGAACTCCACGCTGGCGTTGTCGCCCCACAGGGCATCGAGGTCCGCGCTGGTGCCGCTGACCTCGGGGCCCCACGCCGCGCCGTTCCAGTGGTAGATGGCGCCGCCCACCCCGGTGGTGAAGACGTCGAGGTTCGAGCGCTCCCAGATCGACGTGATCTGAGTCGGCAACGCGCTCCTGCGCACCACCCACGCTCCGGCCTCCTCGTGGACGATGATGCCGCCGTCGCCCACCGCGGCGCGATCGCCGGTCTCGGTGCCGCCGACGCCGCGCAGCGCCAGGGTCGCGCCGCTGACCTGGGGGCTCCAGCTCACGCCGTCGTAGTGGAGGATCGTGCCCTGGTCCCCGACCGCGGTCAGGTCGCCGGGCAAGACACCCCACACGCCGTAGAGGCTGGCGACCGTGCCGCTGGCTTCCGTCCTCCAGGCGCCGCCGTAGCGCACGATCGTGCCGTTCGCGCCCACCGCGATCACGTTGGTGGACGAGGTGCCCCACACGCCGTACAGGTCGCTGGCCGTGGTGCTCAGCATCGCGCTCCAGCTCACCCCGTTGTAGCGCAGGATCGTGCCGCCGTCGCCCACCGCGTACACTTCGGTCCCGGACATTCCCCACACCGCGCGGAGATTCACGCGGGTTCCGCTCGTCATCGGTCTCCAGCCGTCGCCGTTGAAGTGCCAGATGACGCCGCCGTCTCCGACCGCGAAGACGTCGCTCGCCGAGCTCCCCCACAGTGCGTTGATCATGTTCCCGGTCTGCCCGGTCACCTGGCGCCAGCTCACCCCGTCGTAGCGCAGGACCACGTTCCCGGCCGCGTACACGTTGCTCACCGAGGTGCCCCACACCGCGCGGAACTCGGCCCAGTCGCCCACCGGGAGGCTGGCCTGGAACCACCCCAGGCCGCCGTAGTCGAACAGGATGGTCCCCGAGCTGCCGACCGCATAGTGGTAGGTGGTGCCGTCGCCCCACACCGCCCGCAGCGGCGCCCCGTTGGCGTGGACGAACCAGCCCAGCGCGGGGTTGCCGGGCGCGGTCGTGGTCTCCGAGCTCGAGCTGCACGACGCCAGCGCAAACCCCAGACACGCGCTCGCGATCGGTCGCAGCGCTCGCCCCAGCGGACTGGACATCGCTCGCAACGCCATCCGGCCTCCGGCGCGGGGACGCGGCGCTACAGCAGCTCGGTGTAGGCCTTGAGCCGCCGGCTGCGGGTGGGATGGCGCAGCTTGCGCAGCGCCTTGGCCTCGATCTGGCGGATGCGCTCGCGGGTGACGTTGAAGAACGCGCCCACCTCTTCGAGCGTGCGCTGGGCGCCGTCCTCGGTGAGTCCGAAGCGCAGGCGGATGACCTTGGCCTCGCGCGGCGTCAGGGTCTTCAGCACGTCGTTGACCTCGTCGCGCAGCATGGCCGAGGCCGCCGAATGGGCCGGGCTCACCACGCTGGTGTCCTCGATGAAATCGCCCAGGTTCGAGTCGTCGTCCTCCCCGATCGGGCGGTCGAGCGAGATCGGCTCCTGCGCCGCCTTGAGGATGCTCTTGACCTTGTCGACCGGCAGGTCGAGCCGGTCGGCGATCTCCTCGGGGGTCGGCTCGCGGCCCAGCTCCTGGACCAGCCGGCGCGACACCCGCACCACCCGGTTGATGTGCTCGATCATGTGGACCGGCACGCGGATGGTGCGCGCCTGGTCGGCGATCGCGCGCGTGATCGCCTGGCGGATCCACCAGGTCGCGTAGGTCGAGAACTTGTAGCCCTTCGTGTAGTCGAACTTGTCGACCGCGCGCATCAGCCCCGAGTTGCCCTCCTGGATCAGGTCGAGGAACTCGAGCCCGCGGTTCGTGTAGCGCTTGGCGATCGAGATCACCAGTCGCACGTTGGCCTCGATCATCTCCTTCTTGGCCTGGCCGGTGGAACGCTCGCCGTCGCGGATCTGCCGGTACAGCTCGAGCAGGTGCTCGCGGGTCATCTCGGCGTCGTCCTCGAGCTTCTTGATCTCCTTCTTGACCCCCTTGAGGTCGTTCTGGAAGTCCTGGATCTGGGCCGGCTCCAGCCCCGAGTCGCGCTTGACGGCGCGGATCTCGCGCGAGCCCTTCTTGAGCCGGCGGGTGTAGGCGTTCATGTCCTCGAGCCCGTGGCCGTAGTTGCGCTCCAGCTCCATGATGCGCTCGTCGAGCTCCAGCGCCCGCACCGCCGCCTCCTTGACCGGGGTGGCGAGCCCCTCGACGGTGCGCGGGTTGATCGACAGCTTGTGCAGCTCCTGGGTGAGCTCGGCCTCGACCTTGGCGAAGTTGGCCTGGAAGCTGGAGCGCGCCTTGTCGTTCATGCGCGCGTTCTGCTTCGCCAGCCAGTCGTTGTAGCGCTTCTGGAGCGCGAACACCCGGTCGAGGATCTTGACCGCGCGCTGCCGCTCCTTCTTGAGCGCCTGCTCGGTGGCGGCGTTCTCGTCGACCTTGATGAAGTCTTCGATGCGCAGCAGGCCCTCGCGCAGCTTCTTGTGCAGCACGCGGATCTCACGGCGCGCCGGCTCGGCGCGGAACAGCGCCGCCACCACCTGGCGCTCGCCGGCCTCGATGCGGCGGGCGATCTCGACCTCGCCCTCGCGGGTCAGCAGCGGCACGCGCCCCATCTCGCGCAGGTACATGCGCACCGGGTCGTCGTAGCGCACCGGCTGCTGCGGCACCGGCTTGGCGGTCAGCGAGGACTTCTTGTCCTCGATTTTGCGCAGCTTCTTGATGCGCTCCTGGGCGTCCTCCTCGCTGGCGAACACCTCGATGTGCATCTGGCCCAGCATCGAGTGGATCTCCTCCATCTGCTCGACCTGGACCTCGGGGTCGTTGTCGTCGTCGAGCAGCCACACGACCTGGTCCTCGGTCACGTAGCCCTGGCGCAGCGCCAGCGACTTGATTTCGTCGAGGCGCTTGCGCTGCTCGGTCTTGGCCTTCAGCTTCACGGGCTTGGTCCTGGTCGTCGCTGCCGCCATGGATGAGCTCTCTCCCTCAGTCGTTCGACGCGCCGGTGGCGCGCCGCTGAATGTGCTGGATCTCCGAAAGGATATGGTCGGGGTCGGATTCGACCCGTTCCTCGATCGATTGGCGTTGCAGGCGGCGGCACATCTCTTCGCGCACCAGCCGCCTCGAAACCAGGTCCTCGGCGCGGCGCGCCAGCGCCTCCGCTTCGGCGGGAGCACCCGCCTGGGACTGCTGCTCCTGCACCTGGCGCAGCTCGCGCGACAGGCGCCGCATCGCAAGCTGGAGCGTCTTGAGCCGCGCATCGAGTGCCCAGCCCGGCGACTCGGCCGCCGTCGCGAGCAGCTCGCGCTCGAGCCCGGCGGCCGGCTCCTCGGCCGGCGCCACCGCGGCGCCGCGCGCCCACAGGTGCGCGGCCAGCGCGGCGCAGGCCGGGTCGTCGAAGTCGGCGGGCCCGATCTCGGCGCGCGCCCCCTCGAGCTCGGCGGGCGCCATGAGCAGCGCCTGGAGCGCCTGGCGCTCGAGCGACTGGGCGAGCCCGCGCTGCGCCCGCAGCGCCGCGGCGATCGGCTCGCCGCTCCTCTGGCCGACGCGCTTGAGGCCCGCGGCGCGCTCCAGCACCGCTTCCTCGAGGCCGAACACGCGGCTGGCGCGCTCCAGCAGCAGGCGGCGCCGGATCTCGTCGCCGACCTGGCCCGCCAGCGCCACCACCGCCTGCAGCGCCCGCTCGCGCGGGTCGCCGGGGGCGCCGTCGCGGAGCAGGTGGCGCTGGATGAACGTCACCGCGTCGTAGCCGCGCGCGCGTGCCGCCCGCCAGCCGTCGAGGCCCCGCTCGCGCAGCAGCGTGTCGGGATCGGTTCCGGCCTCGAGCTCCACCACCGCGACCTCCAGCCCCTCGGCGAGCAGCACGCCCAGCGAGCGCATCATCGCTCCCTGCCCGGCGGCGTCGCCGTCGTAGGTGAGCGCCACCCGCGGGGTGACGCGCCGGATCAGGCGCGCCTGCTCGGCGGTCAGCGCGGTGCCCGAGGTCGCGACCGCGTTCTCGATCCCGGCCTGATGGAGGGCGATGGCGTCGAAGTAGCCTTCGACCACGACCAGCTCGCGCTCGGCGTCGGCATGCCTGCGCGCCGCATCGAGCGCGAACAGGAACGCGCTCTTGTGGTAGACCGGGGTCTCCGGCGAGTTCAGGTACTTGGGCTGATCCTCGTCGGCCAGCGCGCGCGCGCCGAAGCCCACCACCACCCCACCGGCCGCGACCAGCGGCACCATGAGCCGGTGGCGGAAGCGGTCGTAGATGCCGGAGCGCGCCCCCGCGGCCCCGCCCTCGCCGCCGCGGCGTACCGCCAGGCCGGCCTCGACCAGCGTGTCCTCGCCGTGACGGGCCAGCCGCTGGCACAGATTCTCCCACCCCGCCGGGACCAGGCCGAGGCGAAAGCGGCGCCGCGTCTCGGGCGTGATCGCCCGCCGTTCGAGATAGGCGCGCGCCTGGGCGCCGCGCGCTTCGTCGGCCAGCCACTGCTCGCAGGCCGCCGCCGCGTCCTCGAGCGCCGCGACGATGCGGGCGCGCCGCCCCGACTCGCCGGGCGCCGCGCTGAAGCGCGGCGGGATCGCGATGCCGGCGCGGCGGCTCAACAGCTCGACCGCCTCGACGAAGCCCACCTTCTCGGTCTCCTGCACGAACTTGAAGACGTCCCCTCCCGCCTTGCAGCTGAAGCAGTGATAGAACTGGCGCTCGGCGTGCACCGAGAACGACGGCGTCTTCTCGGCATGGAACGGGCACAGCCCGACCCAGTTGCGGCCCACCTTGCGCAGCCGCACGCTCTGGCCGATGTAGTCGACGATGTCGGTCGCCGCGCGCACACGCTCGACCCAGTCCTCGCGCGAAGCCTGCGTCCCGCCGCCCCCGCGTCCGCTCATCGCAGCCTCGCCACCGTCACCCCGCGGCCGCCCTCACCGGCCTCGCCCAGGCGCTGCGAGGCGACCTGCGGGTGGCCGCGCAGATGGCGCTCGACGGCGGCGCGCAGCACCCCGCGTCCCACGCCGTGAACGACGCGCAGCTCGCTGAAGCCGCCGAGCACGGCGCGGTCGAGGGCCTGGTCGAGCGTGGTCAGCGCCTCTTCGGGCTCCATGCCGCGCAGGTCAGCCTCCAGCCCGGCCGGCACCTCGGGCGTCTCCCACGCCGCCGCGCTCCTGCGCGCCGCCGCCCCAGGGGCGCTGGAACCGGCCGCGGCCGCTTCGATGCGGCTCACGTGGCTGTGGATGTTCCAGCTTCCGCGCCGCAGCAGCACGCGCCCCTCGGCGTCCGGACCGCTCACCAGCTCGCCCTCGACCCCGAGGTCGCGGTCGCGCACCCGCTCGCCGACCCGCGGCGCCGCGGCGGGCCGCGGCGCGTCCCCGCCCTCGAGCCCCGGGATCCCGGTGTGCCCCGGCTCGGCGGCGCGCAGCAGCGATTCGGCGTCGCCCTCGATGGCGGCGAAGCGCGCCCGCATCTCGTCGGCCGAGGTCCGGCGCTTCTCCGCGCGCCGCGCTTCGCGCTGCACCGTCTGCCACAGCTCGCGGGCCCGGGCCAGCACCGCCTCGCTCTCGCTCGTCAGGCGGCGCCGCAGCTCCTCGAGCGCGACGCGCGCCGCCTCGATTGCGCCGCGGTGCTCGCCGGCCGCGGCCTCGGCCACGGCGCGCGCCTGCGCCAGCTCCTCGCCCTGCTGCTCGGCGCGCCGCAGCGCGAGCTTGAGCTCCTCGACCAGCCGCTCCAGCGTCCCGGTCGACTCCGGGGTCAGCGCCGCGGCGCGCTCGATCAGCGCGGCCGGCAGCCCCAGCTGGGCGGCGATCGCGAGCGCGTGGCTCGCGCCTGGCACCCCGGGCAGGAAACGGTACAGCGGCCGCATGTGCTCGCGGTCGAAGTCGAGCGAGCCGTTGACGATCCCCGCCACCTCGGAGGCCGCGCGCTTGAGGCTGCCGAGGTGGGTGGTCACGACGCCCCACGCGCCGCGCGCCGCGAAGTGCTCGAGCAGCGCGCGCCCCAGCGCCGCCCCCTCGTCGGGATCGGTGCCGGCCCCGAGCTCGTCGCACAGCAGCAGCGTCGCCGGCGAGGCCGACTCGGCCATGGCCTTGAGCGCGCGCAGATGGCCGGCGAACGTCGACAACCCCTGGTCCACCGACTGCTCGTCGCCGAGGTCCACCAGGACCCGCTCGACCTCCGGCACCTCGCTGCCCTCGGCGGCCGGCACCGGCAGCGCCGCGTGCGCCATCAGCACGCACAGGCCCACGGTCTTGAGCAGCACGGTCTTGCCGCCCATGTTCGGTCCGCTGACCAGCAGCAGCGTCCCGGGCAGCTCGAGCGTGAGCTCGAGCGGCACCAGGCTCTCGCGCCGCTCGGAGAGCGCGAGCAGCGGATGGCGCGCCGCGCGCAGCGCGAGCCTTCTGCGGGCCGCGGCGCCGGCGCCCACACCGGGCGCCAGCGGCGTGGCGCCCACGGCGGCGGCCCAGCGCGCGCGCGCGCGCAGCGTGTCGAGGTGCACCAGCCCCGCCTCGAGCTCGAGGAACGCCTCGCGCTGATCGAGCAGCCGGCCGGCGAGCTCGCGCAGGATGCGCGCCTCCTCGGCCGCCACGCCCGCCTTGAGCTCGATCAGACGGTTGTTCGCCGCGGTCGCCTCGAGCGGCTCGACGAACAGCGATTGCCCGCTCCCCGAGACGTCGTGGACGATGCCGCGCCGGCGCGGGAAGCCCGCGGCCGGCACCAGCGCCACGAAGCGCTCGCCGAGGCGCGTGACGTAGGCGTCGGCGCCGAACGTGCGCGCCCAGCGCTCCAGCTTCTGCTCCAGCTCGCGCTCGCCGGCGGCCAGCTCGCGGCGCTGGCGGCCGAGCGCCGGCGAGGCGGCATCGGCCAGCCGTCCGCCGGGCTCGAGCGAGCGGCGGAGCGCGACGCGCAGCTCCTCGAGCGCCGGCAAGGCCAGCACCCGGGCGGCGAGCGCCGGAAAGCGGGCGCGCACTTCGGCGTCCGCCCAGGCGTCGCGCGTCGCGCGCCCGGCCTCGAGCCAGCCCAGCACCTCGACCAGCGCCGCGCCGTCGAGCGGCTCGGCCGCGGCCGCATCGAGGCGCGCGCCGGGGTCGCCGGGCGCCGCCTGGCACCATTCGCCGGGCTCCGCCGTGCGCCGCATCGCCTCGCCCAGCAGCGCCACCTCGGCAGCGCGCGCCGCGCGGTCCGCGATCGGCCGCCAGGCGCGCAGCGCGGACGCGCCGCGCGACGTCGAGGCGCGCTCCGCCATCGCCGCCGTCACGCGATCGAATTCGAGCAACCGCAGGGAATGTTCGTCCACGCCGCTCTCGCGCGGGTCGCGCGACCCGCGATCGGAAAGAGAAATGAGGCTCAAAGAGCGTGAGGCTTGAGCCGACGCCGTGCGTCCTCAATGCGCTGCTCCAGCCAGCGGCTGCCGGGGAAGAAGCCCCGCGCCAGCTGACAGGCCTGCACGGCGCGCTCGAGCGTGGGGTCGGCGAGCCGGCCGGCGACCACCTGCCCCGAGCCCGCTGGCGCCAGCGCCACGAGCACCACCACCACGGTCACCAGCGCCGCCACCATCGTGCCCATCACGCCGCCCACCAGCAGCCCACCCAGCCGGTCCAGCCACTTGGCCGGCGTGGCGTCCACCGCCTCACGCGCGTGATGGCTCAGCCACTCGAACACCGCCGCCACCGCGAGCGCGGCCAGCAGCGCCACCAGCCAGCGCAGCACCCAGAAGACGGCAGCGGGCCGGGCGCTGTTCCAGTGCGTCCCGACCCACTGCGCCACCCAGCTCGCGGTCCACAGCCCGGCGATCAGCCCGATGAGCCCGAAAATCTGGCCCAGCGTTCCGCGCACCAGTCCGCGGAGCGCAAAGGACGTCACCAGGACCAGGATCACCCAGTCCAGCCATGTGAATCCGCGCGTCAAGTGCAGCTCCGCTAGTTCTCCTGTGCGCGGCGTGCGAGGTTCTTACGCTTGGCTGCGTTCATCTTGCGCTTGCGCCGCTCACTCGGCTTCTCGAAGTGCTGGTGACGACGCAAATCCGCCATGATGCCGGCCTTCTCACACTTCTTCTTGAAACGACGCAGGGCGCTCTCGAAGGATTCCCCTTCCTTCACCCTGATTCCGGGCAATAAATCCCCCCCTCTCTGCCCAAAGTCGGAAGGTTGGACAAGTCGTTGCGAAACAGTCCCGCGCTCCGGGGGATTCGGCTGGGCGCGGTATAGGCACTGTGAAGATAAGCCGAACCCCAGAATTCGTCAAGGCGCAGCGACTTCCGGGAGACCCGATTCCCTTACGGCCGCCCTCAGATCCCGCCGGAGGCCCACCAGGCCGACCACGCAACCGCCGCGGTCTCGGTTCTCAACCTCCCATCTGACAAGCACATGGGTCTGAAACCAAGGGTCGCCAGCCACTGCTTTTCGTCGGGATCGAGTCCAGAGGCCGGCCCCACCACGGCCACTGACCAGCCCGACCCGGCCGCCGGACTTACCCCGCCCGGGCCTCCCGGGTCCAAAACCCAGCGGTGGTTTGATTCCGGCAGGCCTGGTTCGATCTCGGCGATCGCCTGCGGCTTGCGGACCTCCATGAGGAAGCGCCGGCGCGACTGCCGCAGCGCCGCCACCGCGAGCCGTGCCCACCGCGCCATCGCCGCCGGGCCGGCGCGCCAGCGGCCGCGGGCGCAATCGAGCGGCTGGAACGCGTCGACCCCAAGCTCGGCGAGCTTCTCGACCATCCAGTCGGCGCGGGTCCCTTCGGGCGTACCGCACAGCAGCAGGGCGCGACGGCGCGCGGCGGCGCGGTCCAGCCGCTCGATGCGCTCGACCCGGGCCCGGAGGCCCCGGCCCGCCCCGCCGAGCCTCAGCTCGGCCAGGGCGCCGCGGCCGTCGGTGGCGAGCGCGAGATCGCCGGGACGCGCGCGGATCACGCGCCGCAGATAGTGCGCCTCCTCATCCGGGAGCTCGACCTCTCCACCGGTATCGGGCAGCTCGGGCACCCAGAGGTACGACGGCGCCACCTCAGCCGGCAAAGGCGTCCTTCATGCGCTCGAACAGGCCCTTGCCGGGGCGCGGCGGCTTGAGGCCCTCGGCGTTGCCGAGCTGCTCGAGCAGCTTTTTCTCCTGGGTGCTGAGCCGCGACGGCACCCACACCACGAGGCGCGCCACCAGGTCCCCGGGGGCGCCCCGCAGGCTCGCGAGCCCGCGGCCCCGCACCCGCATGATGTGGCCGCTCGCGGTTCCGGGCCGCACCTCCAGGTTGGCCGGCGCCCCGCTCAGCGTCGGCACCTCAACCCGGCCGCCGAGCGCCGCGGTGGTGAAGCTGATCGGCACGTCGATGCGCAGGTCGCTCCCGTCGCGCTCGAACACCGGGTGCTCGCGCTCCTCGATCAGGACGATCAGGTCACCCGCCTGGCCGCCGCGCGGCGCCGCGTCGCCCAGCCCGCGCAGCGGGATGAAGTTGCCGTTCGCGACCCCGGCCGGCACGCGCACCGTGATGGTCTCGGTGTCGGGCACCCGCCCCTCGCCGCCGCAGGTCGGACAGCGCTCCTTGAAGGTGCGACCCTCGCCGTCGCAGCGCGGGCAGGTCGTGACGTTCACGAACTGGCCGAAGATCGACGGCTGCACGTGCCGCACCTGTCCGCGTCCGTGGCACTGCGGGCAGGTCTCCTCGCCCTTGCCCCCGCGCCCGCCGCAGGTCGGGCAGCTCTTGAGGTGCTTGACCCGGATCTTCTTCTCCACTCCGGTCGCGATCTCCTCGAGGGTGAGCTTGAGCCGCACCTGGAGGTCGTCGCCGCGCGCCATGCGCCGTCCGGCCGGGCCCCGTCCACCGGGCGCGCCGGCGAACAGGTCCTCGAAGCCGCCGAAATCGCGCATGAAGGCGCGCAGCGCGTCGGCGAGATCGAAGCCGCTGAAGTCCACGCCGCCGGCGCCACCACCGCCCGGACCGGCCACGCCGGCGTGCCCGAACTGGTCGTAGCGGGCGCGCTTGTCGGGATCCCGCAGCACCTCGTAGGCCTCGGTCGCCTCCTTGAAGCGCTGCTCGGCGGCCTTGTCGCCGGGATTGCGGTCGGGATGGCTCTCGAAGGCGATCTTGCGGTAGGCCTTCCGCACGTCGTCCTCGCCGGCGCCGCGCGGCACGCCCAGCACCTCGTAGTAGTCGCGCGGGGCCATCTCAGGGATCCCGCGCCGGCCCCGCGACTGGGGCGCGCGCCACCACGACGCGCGCCGGCCGCAACGGCCGATCGCCGCGCGCGTAGCCGCGCAGCACCACCTGGACCACGTCGCCGGGCGCCCGCCCGGCGGGCGCGTCGATCTCGAGCATCGCCTCGTGGAACGCGGGATCGAATTTCTGTCCCAGCGGCTCGAGCACGGTCACGCCCTGGCGCGTCAGGTACTCGCGCAGGCGCTGAACCGTGAGCTCGACCCCGGCCACCCAGGTCTCGGGCGCGCCGGCCTCGCGCGCCGCGCTCAGGGCGCGCTCGAGGTCGTCGATCACCGTGATCATCTCGAGCATGACGCGCTCCTCGGCGCCGCGCCGCGCCTCGTCCCATTCGCGCAGCGAGCGGCGGCGGAAGTTCTGGAGCTCGGCCTCGGCGCGCAGCCAGCGGTCCTTGTACACGTCGGCAGCCTCGCCGGTGGCACCGCCGGCGGGCGGCACCGCCCCGGCGGCCTCGGGCGGCGCGCTCGCGGCGGGCTCTCCGCCGGACCCGCGCGCGCCGCCGGACCGCTCGCGGGTCTCGGCCGGCTCGCGCTCGCTCACGCCAGGCGCTCCGCCAGCCGGCTGCCCACCGCGTCGACCGCGGCGAGGGCGCGCGCGTAGTCCATGCGCAGCGGCCCCAGCACCCCGATCGCCCCCCACACCGCCCCCGGCAGCGCATAGCTCACCAGGCTGCAGCCCGACAGCGCGTCGTCCTCGTCGACCCCGACCCGCACCATCGCCTGACCTTCGAAGCACGCCACCATCAGACGATCGAGCGGCGAACCGGATTCGACCGCCTCGAGCAGCGAGCCGAGCCGGTCGGCATCGGCGAACTCGGGGTGGCGGGCGATGTGGATCACGCCGGCGCGATAGAGCGGGGTCGAGACCGGGGTGCGCCAGCCCTGCAGCGCCGAGCGCGCCACCACCCGCACCGCGCCGCCGCGCGCCAGCGCGCCGTCGGTGCCGAGGCGCTGGCGCACCGCGGCGAGCGGCAGACCGATGAGGCGCTCGCGCAGCACCGCCGCCACCGCGTCGAGCTCCGCGGCCTCGAGCGGAGTGTCGAGCTCGAGCACCAGGGTGCGCACGGTGCGCGCGCCGAGCTGCAGCACCAGCAGGGCGCGGCGGCGGTCGAGCGCCGACAGCTCGAGACCGCTCAGGGGCTCGGCTTCGAGCGAGGCGGCGCGCGCCAGCCCGAGCTGGCGGGTGAGCCCCGACAGCAGCCGCGAGGCGTCGTTCAGCAGGTGCTCGATGTCGCGCTCGGAGTGGAGCAGCACGCCGTCGATCTCCTCGACCCAGGCCGCCGGCAGCGGCGCCGGGACCAGCAGGACGCGGACGTAGAGCTCAAAGCCGCGCGCGGTCGGGACCCGGCCCGCCGAGGCGTGCGGGCGCTCGAGCAGCCCCAGCGACTCGAGCTCGGCGAGCGCGCCCCGAATGCTGGCGGGCGAGAGCCGGATGCCGCCTTCGCCCGCCAGGGTCTCCGAGCTCACCGGGCGCGCGGTGCGCCCGTGGAGCCGCACCAGGGCGTCGAAGACCCGGCGCTGGCGCTCGGTGAGGTCGGGGTCGCCGCGGCTCAGGCGGCCGGGAATGGCGGGCTCGGACATGCTCCCGAAGGTACGGAGCGGCTCCCGGCACTGTCAACTCCGCGCCGCGCCGCCGCCGCCTCGATGGTGGCGATGACGTCGTCGGCGACGAAACGGTGCCGGGCGGGGATCGCGAGCCCGCCGTCGCGCGCCTCGAGCCGCCCGCTCTCGAGCGCGCGCCCGAACGCCACCCCGTAGCGCCGCGCGATCGCGCGCCGCAGGGGCGGCGCGTAGTCCGCCCAGCGCAGCCCGCTGCCGAGGCGCAGCGCCAGCATCACGCACTCGGAGGTCGCGCTGGCCTCGGTCTCGAGCTCGCGCTCGTGCTCGGGCGCGGCCGAGCACTCCAGCGCCGCGGCCCAGCGCTCGAGCGCGTAGTGATTGCCGTAGCGCGCGCCGCCCGCGAAGCCGTGGGCGGACGGCCCGAGCCCGACGTAGGGACGCCGCAGCCAGTACACCAGGTTGTGGCGCGCTTCGGCGCCGGGCCGGCAGAAGTTCGAGGTCTCGTAGCAGCCGTAGCCCGCGGCCTCGAGGCGCCCGGTCAGCAGCGCGTAGAGGTCGGCCTGGAGGTCGGGCGACGGCAGCGGCTCAGCACCCGCCAGCGCCGCGTTGCCGAGCGGGGTTCCGGGCTCGGGGATGAAGCAGTAGGCGGACAGGTGCTCGGGCTCGAGATCCAGCGCCCGCTCGAGCGTCGCGCGCCAGCTCGCCTCGCCGTGGCCGGGGAAGCCGAACATGAGGTCGAGCGACAGCCGCTCGAACCCGTGCGCGCGCGCCAGCCCCAGCGCCACGCCCGGTCGCGCCGCGTCGTGGAGGCGCCCCAGCCGCCCGAGCTCGACCGGATCGAAGCTCTGTGCCCCCATCGACAGGCGATTGACCCCGGCCCGGCGCCAGGCGTCGAGCAGGCGGCCGCGCACCGACTCGGGGTTCGCCTCGAGCGTGATCTCGGCGTCGCGCGCGATCGTGAACGACCCGGCCAGCGTTCGCCACAGCCGCTCGAAATGGCGCGCCGCCAGCGCCGAAGGGGTGCCGCCGCCGAAGAACACCGAGCTGAACCGGAGCCCCGCGGCCGCCGGGGCACGCCGGGCCGCCTCGCGCTCCAGCGCGGCGAGGTAGCGCTCCACGGCCGCGGCCGACAGCGCGCCGCTCGAGAAGTCGCAGTACGAGCAGCGCACGGCGCAGAAGGGCACGTGGACGTAGAGTCCGGCGCGCGCCTCCTCCCGCACCGCGGGCGAGGGCCCGTCGGCCGCCGGCGCCGCAGCGCCGCGCGCCTCGAGCGCCAGGCTCAGTGGATCACCCGCAGCAGACGGCTGAAGCGGATCTTGAAGAACGCGTCGAAGATGTTCTTCCCCGCGGTCGAGAAGTAGATGAACATCGCCCGGCCCTTGACGTAGTCCATCCGGACCGTGCCCCAGAAGCGACTGTCGTTCGAGTTGTCGCGGTTGTCGCCCATCATGAACAGCTCGCCCTTGGGGACGGTGAGCGGACCGAAATTGTCACGCACGTCGTAGCCGCTGGGATGGACCGAGGCGTCGATGTGGATGACGTAGGGCTCGGACAGCGTGTCACCGTTGACGATCACGTGCTTGTTCCGCACCTCGACGGTCTCGCCGCCGGTGGCGATGCAGCGCTTGATGTAGTCCTCGCTCGGGTTGTTGGGGTACTGGAACACGATGACGTCGCCGCGCCGCGGCTCGTGGGTGAGGCCGGGGACGCGGAGCCGCCAGTGGGTGAACGGGATCTTGGGCCCGTACTCGAACTTGTTGACGAACAGGAAATCGCCCACCAGCAGCGTGTCGAGCATGGACTCCGAGGGGATGCGGAAGGCCTGGATGACGAAGGCGCGCAGCACCATCGTCAGCACCAGGGCCCACAGGATGGCCTCGATGTACTCGCGATGCGGGTTGCTCGATTTCCCGGACATGGATCTCCTCGGCTGGGATGGGCTCACCGTTCCACCTTGAGCACCGCCAGGAATGCCTCCTGCGGCACCTCGACCGTCCCGATCTGCTTCATGCGCCGCTTCCCCTCCTTTTGCTTCTCGAGCAGCTTGCGCTTGCGGGTGATGTCGCCGCCGTAGCACTTGGCGGTGACGTTCTTGCGCATCGCGCCCTGGGTCTCGCGGGCGATGACCTTGCTGCCGATCGCGGCCTGGATCGCGATCTGGAACATCTGCTTGGGGATCAGCTCCTTGAGCTTGAGACACAGCTCACTGCCCCAGGCGTAGGCCTTGTCGCGGTGCACGATCGCCGACAGGGCGTCGACCGCCTCGTCGTTGAGCAGGATGTCGATCTTCACCACGTCGCCCTCGCGGTAGCCGTCGAACTCGTAGTCCAGCGAGGCGTAGCCGCGCGACACCGATTTGAGGCGGTCGTAGAAGTCGAGCACGATCTCGGCCAGCGGCAGCCGGTAGGCGACCCGGGCGCGCTTCTCCTCCAGGTAGTCGAGGCTGACGTAGATGCCACGCCGGTCCTGGCACAGCTTCATGATGTTGCCGAGGTAATCGGCCGGGGTCAGGACGTGCGCCAGCACGTAGGGCTCCTCGATGCGCTCGATCTTCTGCGCCGGCGGCATCTGGCTGGGATTGTCGACCGTGATCACCTCGCCGCTGGTGAGCCGGACGTGGTACTCGACGCTCGGCGTGGTGGCGATCAGCTCGATCTGGTACTCGCGCCGCAGGCGTTCCTGGACGATCTCGAGGTGGAGCAGGCCGAGGAAGCCGCAGCGGAATCCGAACCCCAGCGCCACCGAGGTCTCGGGCTCGTAGACCAGCGCGGCATCGTTGAGCTTGAGCCTGGCGAGCGCCTCCTTGAGCTCGTCGTAGCGGTCGGAGTCGATCGGGTAGAGCCCCGAGAACACCATCGACTGGACCTGGCGGAAGCCGGGGAGCGGCACGATCCCCTCCGCACCGGCCGGCCCGATGGTGTCGCCGACCCGCGCGTCCGCCACCGTCTTGACCCCGGCGACCACGTAGCCCACCTCGCCGGCGTGGAGCTCGGCGGCCGGCTCGAGCTTGAGGCGCAGCCGCCCGACCTCGGTGACCTCGTGGCGCTTGCCGGTGGAGAGAAAGCCGATCGCGTCGCCGGCGCGCACCGCGCCGTCCACCACCCGTACCAGCGCCACCACCCCCCGGTACTGATCGAACCTGGAGTCGAACACCAGCGCCCGGAGCGGCGCGTCGGGGTCGCCCGCGGGCGGCGGGATGCTCGCCACGACCTGCTCGAGCAGCTCTGGCACGCCGAGCCCGGTCTTGGCGCTGATGCGCAGCGCCTGCTCGGCCGGGATGCCGGTGACGTGCTCGATCTCGAGCGCGGTGTCGTCGGGGCGCGCCGCCGGCAGGTCGACCTTGTTGATCGCGGCCACGATCTCGAGGCCCTGCTCACGCGCCAGCAGGTAGTTCGAAAGCGTCTGCGCCTCGATGCCCTGCGAGGCGTCGACCACCAGAATCGCCCCCTCGCAGGCCGCCAGGCTGCGCGACACCTCGTAGGTGAAATCGACGTGCCCCGGGGTGTCGATCAGGTTGAGCTCGTAGGTCGAGCCGTCGCGGGCCGGGTACTCCATGGCGATGGCGTGGGACTTGATCGTGATCCCCTTCTCGCGCTCCAGGTCCATGTCGTCCAGCACCTGCGCCTTCATCTGCTGGGGCGTGAGCGTGTGGGTCAGCTCGAGCAGCCGGTCCGCCAGGGTGCTCTTGCCGTGGTCGATGTGGGCGATGATGCAGAAGTTGCGGATCGGCCTGAGGCGCGGATCGATCAAAAGCGCCATCCCAGCGAGAGCCGCGTCTCGGACCTGGGGGCGGTGCCACCCGGAAGCGCGGGATCGTGCTTGAACTCGACGTCGAAGTGGCGGAAGTGGGCGTCGACGTAGGCGTCGACCATGGCATAGACGATGGTGCCACCCAGCAGCCAGGCGCGGGTGATCGAGGAGTCCCGGGCGTCGTTGTAGGCGCTGACCGCCGCCTGATGAGCCTCGGCGGCGGCGTCCGCCGCCACCCCGTTGCTGTCGGCGACCGCGGCGTTGTAGGCGTCGAGCGCCGCGGCGGCGGCGGCGCTGTAATGGTTCATGTCCTGGTTGTCGTGCACCAGCCCCACGATCAGGGCGCTCTCGAGCCCGGCGACGATCCCGGCCTTGATCCACGAGCCGTTGTGGAGCTGGCCCCAGCCCGGCACCACCATGGAGCGCATCATCACCCAGCCCGGGGCGTCGAAGCGCCCATCGTGCGGCAGGCCGACGGTGCGCGGCACGCCGCGCGCGCTGCTGTCGGCGAGCGGCACCGGGCTGGTCGCCACCCCCGGCCGGGGGACGAGCAGGATCAGCGCGGCCGCCAGCGCAAGTGGCGGGAACGCGTGGGAATCGAACCCACCTCGGACGCTCTTAACGCCCGACCGCAGGATTTGAAGTCCCCGGGGACCACCAGATCCCAGTCGTTCCCTCATGAGCCCTCCACGGTAGCATCCGCGACATACGGGCGCCATACCGGGCGGCCTGTATGCCGGGCACGGCCGGCGGGCGCCGGCACGCCCGGCGTTGCGCGGCGGTCGTGAGCCGGCATCGCGAGCCTAGCCGGCCAGCAGCTCGACCGCGTGCGAGCCGCGCGCCACCACCTCGCCCAGCTCGGCGACCCACACTCGCCGACGCGCCAGGGCCCGGGCCAGCGCGGTGGCGCGCCGCGCCGGGATGGCGATCAGCATCCCGCCCGAAGTCTGCGGGTCGTAGAGCGCGGTCGCCAGCGCGGGCGGCAGCCCGTGGTCGAGGATCGCGCCCGAGTAGAAGGCGCGGTTGCGATGGAGCCCGCGCGGCGCCACCCCGGCGGCGGCCAGCTCCAGCACCCGCGGCATGAACCAGCGCGCGGAGGGACGCAGCCGCAGCGTCACCCCGCTGGCGTCGGCGAGCTGGCGGGCGTGGCCCAGCAGGCCGAATCCGGTCACGTCGGTGGCCGCGCGCGCCCCGAACTCGACCGCCGCCGCCGCGGCGCGCTGGTTGAGCGTGGCCATGTGGCGGGTGAGGCGGCGCAGCAGTCCGGCCTCGAGCCCCCCCTGCTTGAGCGCGGTCGACAGGATGCCGGTGCCGAGCGGCTTGGTGAGCAGCAGCCGGTCGCCGCGACGCGCGCCGCTGTTCAGCAGCAGGCGCTTGCGCTGCGCCACCCCGGTGACGCTGTAGCCGAACTTGAGCTCGGGATCGGTGACCGAGTGCCCGCCCAGGATGCTGACGCCGGCCTCGCGCATCTTGTCCTGGCCGCCGCGCAGGATCTCGCGCAGCACCTCGGGGCCGATGTGCTCCTCGGGCACGCACAGCAGCGCCAGCGCGGTGAGCGGCGTGCCGCCCATGGCGTACACGTCGGACAGCGCGTTGGCGGCCGCGATCTGGCCGAAGTCGTAGGGGTCGTCGACGACCGGGGTGAAGAAGTCCACGGTCTGGACCAGCGCCTCGCCGCGGCCGAACGCGAACACCCCCGCGTCGTCGAGCGTGGAATGGTCGACGAGCACGCGCCGGTCGCGGCGCGCGGGGGGCAGGCCCTTGAGGGCTTCGAGCAGGTCCGCCGGACCCAGTTTGGACGCTCAACCGGCGCAGGCGACCTGCGCGGTCAGCCGGATCTCGATGCGACGACGTTCGCTCACCGGCGGCTCCGGCGGGATCGGGGCCGGGGCGTCATCGCTCAGAGGTCGCGTCCCACGGCGATCGCGTCGATCTCGACCCGCGCGCCGCGCGGCAGGCCGGCCGCGGCGATCGTGGTGCGCGCCGGCGGGGCGCTGGAGAAGTGCTGCGCGTAGACCTGGTTCATGGCCTGGAAGTCCTCCATGTCGGCCAGGTAGACGGTGGTCTTGACCACGTCGGCCAGCGTGAGCCCGGCGCCCGCCAGCACCGCGGCGACGTTGCGCAGCACCTGGTCGGTCTGCTCCCCCACCCCCTCGCCCGCGATCTTTCCGGTGCGGGGATCGAGCGCGACCTGGCCGGCGGTGAATACCATGCGCGTGCCGCCGTGGAGCCGCACCACCTGGGCCTGCGAATAGGGCCCGACCGGCGCCGGCGCATCCTTCACCTCGACCGGAGTCTTCACGCCCACCTCCCTTCGGCCGTCATTCGACCGTCACGCTCTTGGCCAGGTTGCGAGGCTGGTCGACGTCGCAGTCCCGCAGCACCGCCATATGGTAGGCGAGCAGCTGGAGCGGCACCACCGACAGCATGGGCTGGAGCATCGGCAGGGTGCGCGGCACGTACAGGACGTGGTCGGCGCGGGTCTTGACGTCGTCGTCGCCCTCGGTGGCGATCGCGACGATGCGGCCCTTGCGCGCCCGCACCTCCATCATGTTGTTCATGACCTTCTCGTAGGCGGCGTCGCGGGTGCAGACGAACACCACCGGCATGTTCTCGTCGATCAGGGCGATCGGGCCGTGCTTCATCTCGGCCGCCGGATAGCCTTCGGCGTGGATGTACGAGATCTCCTTGAGCTTGAGCGCGCCCTCGAGCGCGACCGGGAAGTTGTAGCCACGCCCCAGGTAGATGAAGTTGTTGTGCTGGACGTACTGCTCGGCGATGCAGCGCACCTTGTCGCTGGTGGCGAGGATCGCCTCGATCTTGCCCGGAATGGCGGTCAGCTCGCGGGCGATCTCGACCCCGGTCTCGAGCGACATCTCGCGTTGGCGGCCGAAGGCCAGGGTGAGCAGGGACAGCACCGTGACCTGGCTGGTGAACGCCTTGGTC
>Ga0306920_100000253_pt1 | contig 62057 bp, 45 predicted proteins | sample flu12Cox44000170_FD_204666 | JGI IMG/M metagenome (GOLD analysis project Ga0306920, IMG submission 204666) | Lab enrichment of tropical soil microbial communities from Luquillo Experimental Forest, Puerto Rico - flux4day.12C.oxic.44.000.170 (v2)... | ecosystem: Environmental > Terrestrial >...
TCCAACTGTGCTTCGAACAGCGTCTAGTCAACGTGTTTGTAGCACAGCAGGCTTCTTTTGTCTTTAGAATCACGAATTATTAAGGCTAAGCCCCTGCGGTCCGGTCCGGTCAATCTGGATTTTCAGCAACCATGACAGCTGGGAGTTCAGGCTGTTATTCGTAGCGCAAGGCCTCGATAGGCTGCAGGCGCGAGGCTTTGAGCGCGGGCCAGAAGCCACTGACGATTCCGACGAAAGACAGGATGAGGAACGAGACCATCATCACCCCGAGCGACGCCTTGAGAAAGATGTCGCCCTGGTGGTTGGCGGTCTTGTAGAACTCGCTGTAGAGCGGCATGGGAGGAATGACGACCGTCAGAAGCCATGAAGCGATGACGCCTATCGCTCCGCCGATGAAGGTGAGCACCAGTGCCTCGATCAGGAATTGCACGAGGATGTGACGGCGGCGTGCACCAATGGCCTTGAGCAGTCCGATCTCTTTCGTGCGTTCGGTGACGCTGACCAGCATGATGTTCATGACGCCGACTCCGCCGACACCGAGCGTGAGGGCCCCGATGATGCCAAGCAGGGCGTCGAGGCCGATAGTAAAGGCGCGCAGCATAGCGCCAGTTTCGACGGTGTCCCATTCGGGCGTGGCCTTGGTGTCTTTGGCGTCGAAGTGGTGGCGACGGGCGACGACGTTGCGCGCGGCCTGCAGCGCTTCGCGGTGCAGTTCGGTCGCGATGGGCTGAAAGACGATCATCTGCGGGTCTTTGGCATTGGTCAGCTCGTTGAAGACCTCGTAGGGGATGAAGGCTTGCTCGTTGTCGGGACCTTCATACATGGAATCCTGAATTTTGATGTCCATGACGCCGACGACTTCGAAGCTGCGACCTTGCACGAGAACCGTCTGGCCGACGGCGGGAGCTCCCTGGAAGATGCGCTCGGCAGCATGGTGACCTAAGACGGCGACCGGCTTGCGGGCGGCAAACTCGCCTTCTTCAATGTTGCGGCCGTCAGCAGCCAGGATCTTGCGCATCGCAGCATACGGAGCTTCAACCCCTCGAGTCTGAATGGAGACGACGCGGGTGCCGTACTTGAAGCCGAAGTCGGTGACCGACTCGGCGCTGACGGCATGGATGATGGGAACTTCTTCGCGAATCGCCTTGATATCGTCATACTCGTAGTGGATCTTGCGGCCGGCGCGCTGACCTCCGGCTTGCATGCTGGTCTGGCCGGGCCACAAGACGATGACGTTGTTGCCCATGTTGCCGACGGCTTCCATAATGCCGCCGCCGAGGCCTTCACCGAAAGCGAGCAGCAGAACTAGGGAGACTACGCCCCAACTGATGCCCAGCATAGTCAGGGCGGAGCGCATGCGATTGCGCCGCAACGCTGTCCAACTTTGCTGCACCAGTTCGGCTATGAACACAATTCACCTCGACTCATTCGTAACGCAGGCATTCGATGGGGTCCATGTCGGCGGCGCGCTGCGCGGGATACATTCCGGCGCTCACCGTAATGAGCGAGAGCGTCAGCAACGACCCGACGATCGCGATGACGGAAATTATTGGCTTGGGAACGAAGTCAGGCAGCGGAGCAATGGCCAGCAAGAGACAGAGTCCGACTCCGACCGCGTAGCCGAGCGTGCCGCTCAGAACGGTGAGAGCAACCGACTCGCTGAAGAACTGCTTGAGGATGTCGGCTCTCGTCGCGCCGATCGCTTTCAGGACGCCAATCTCGCGGGTGCGCTCGGTGACAGCGACGAGCATGATGTTCATGACGCCGATGCCGCCGAGACCGAGGGTCGTGACCGCCACGCATCCGAAGAAGATGGTGATGACAGCAAAAATGCGCGCCAGGACTTTAGCGAACTGCATGGTGTCCCAGATGAAGAGCGCGTCTTTGTCGGTTTCTTCGAAGTGATGCGTGCGTCCGAGCAGACGGCGGACCTCGAGGACGGCTTCATCGTGACTCTCAGGATCGGCCACTTCGAGCACGATGTCGGAGAGATAACCCTTGTTGATGATTTCGCCTTTGGCTGGCGGAGGTGGAAAGTCGCGCGCCATGGCGGAGTAGGGCACGTAAATCTTGTCGTTGTCGGGCCCGCTGTAGTTGGAGTTCTGCTTCTTCTCAGCCAGCACCGCGATGACGGTGTAGGGATAACGGGCGATCTCGACAGTCGCTCCGACGGCGGGTTGTCCGGGGAATAGCTGGCGTGCGCCGTTCCAGCCGAGGATAACGACTCGACGGCCTTCGCTCTCATCGTCTTCGGTCATCAGGCGACCGTCGGTAACGATCAGCGAGCGAAAGTTCTGATAGGCGGGCCAGATGCCCGAGACCTGGCGGGCGGCGGAGTTGAACTGGCTGACTTCGGTGACCGTGCGCTGAAGCTCAGGGCTCACGGCTTTCACGAAGTAGGCCTCCTTGCGGATGAGGCGGGCGTCATCGATGTTGAGCGCGATGGGACGTCCGGCGGCGAGGCCCCCGACCTGGGAGCTGGTCCGACCTCCCCAGATGATAACGAGGTCCTTGCCGAGGGTCTCCATTCTTTTCTTCTGGTCTTTGCTGAAGCCGAGGCCCAGGCCGACCAAAAGGATGACGGAGGCGATGCCCCAGATGATTCCGAACATGGTGAGGAAGCTGCGCATTTTGTGCGCTCGCAGCGTGGCCCATGTTTGCTTCAAGATGTCGCGTACGTTCATAGATGGACCCGAAGAACCGCGTCCGAGGTTAGCGCCCAGAGGAAGGGGCCGCGAATCTGGAACCCAGCAACTTCCCTATACCACTAAGGTACGGGTAACCACACCGAGTTGTTCCCTCATCACGGGATGACAGAAAAGCAGGCGCGGATCCCGCTCAGCGGACGGTCAAACACGGATTGGCTTTGTCCCGGGGAATCAGAAGCAACCGCGGAGCGTAGGGATGCTGCATCCGGGAAACAATCGAGGCGGCTTTCGTTTGGGGAATCTCGGTGGGAAGACGCTATGTCGTCCAGCGGCCACGGGCGGCACGGTTGGCGAGTTCGTTGGCCTCGAGGTTCTGGTCGCGGCTGATGTGAGCGATGGAAAATTCGAGACATCGGGCCAGTTTGCGGCAGGTCCAGTTGAGGGAGTAAAGCCGGGGGCTGCGACAGGCGTACTGGCCGGTCATCTGACGGACGACGATCTGGGAGTCGGAGTAGACCTGTAAGGTGCGGGCCTTGACGGCAACGGCGTGCTGCAGGGCTTCGAGGAGCGCGACGTACTCGGCGACGTTGTTGTCCTGGCGGCCGATGGCCTTGGCAATGCGGACTTTTTCAGAGCCGGGTTGCTCAATCACCACTCCAATGCCGGACGGCCCCGGACTTCCGTGGGAGCCGCCATCTACATAGGCGATGAGATCTGGCATCGAACTCCTTGATTCCTGAAGATGACGGAGGAAGAGGCTGGAGTCAAGAGCCTTAGCTGATTCGTGTTGTGCAAATATGCATGGTCGATTCTGTGAAAAAAATGTGACAAACGAGGAAATAATTTCGTGCTAAAAATCTCCACTCTATGAATTTTAATCAGTTACGATTCGATCCACACATCCGAAAATAATCACAAATTGCACCAACCTTGGGCGTTGACAATCCGGCTTTCTATATTACGATTCGATGCGTCGACGGCAGAAAAGCTTGGCAACAATTATGTAGCCAGGCGAAGTACGCTGAGTGATCCGGCGAGCTGAGGCGACTCGGCGAGTGGCCAGACCCGAAAAAACCGACTGCACTGCGAGGTGTCAGCCGGGGCCTGGAACCGTGAAAGCGGTGATCACGTCAGGGGCTGTGACGGTACATGCGTCCACGCTGGTGACTTCCTCGCAGGAGTTGCCGGCTAGAGCATAACCAAAGTCACAGCCTTTTAAATTGTCCCGCCTGTTTTTTCTCGCGAGCCTCCGGCTAGCCTTGATTTTGATTCGGTCTACCTCGATGCTGCGCCTTCGAGCACGAGCACTTCAAACGGCTTGAGCGAAAACGTATGTAGCTGGCCGCCCACGAGGCTCACACTGGGCTGCTCGCGATCTTCTTTCCATGGACTGTGGAGACTATAAGCAGGCGTAAAATTCCCCGGAAGCTCGAAGGCCTTTGTAATGTCGACTGCTATGTCCTGCGCTTTGTCTGAGGGATTGCGCAGGACCAGGATTGCTTTCTTCGGAGACCATGAGGCCCAGCCGTAGATCTCCGACAGTGCCGGATCGCCGCCAATCCAGTGAGTGTCGACCAGAACGTCGGCGTTAGCGCGTGACCAGGCGGCGGCCTCGGCGAGCGCGTCCCAATTCTCAGCGGAGAGCAGTGAGGGGGTGATGTACATCTCCTGCAACTGCGTGCCGTTGCCGAAGTAGTCGCGGACTTCGTTCTTGAAATCGGCTTGTGGATCGGTGCCCAGATCTTTGGCGTGTTTGGCGTAAATCATGCCGTGCAGCATGAGCGAATTGAGCGGGTACAGAGGCCCCAGAAGCACGATGTGCTCGTAGGTGTCAGCATCGCGATAGGTGATCCATTGCTCGCGCTTCGGGCCGGTGCCAAGGAATTCGTGATCTTCGCCTCCGCGCCAGATGGAGTCGGCATAGCGTAGCCAGAACGGAGACGGATAGGTGCCCGTCGTAAGGTTGATATACAGGTCGGGCTTGAGCGCGCGCAGCTCGCCAATCAGATTCATGGCGGCGGCGAAATCGCTGTCGAAACTGCTGCCGGGGACGACGCGATCGGCATTGCCGGTGCCGTCGAACTTGAATTGGTTGACGCCGTAGTCGCGCACGAATTTGAAGCAGGTATCGCGAAAGGCGGCGTAGTACTTAGGGCCGGAAAGCGCGAACCCGTTCTCGACGATCTCGTATCCAGCGGCTTGTCCGGCGGCGACCCGCTGTTTTTTGGGACTGCCATAACCACCCCAGGGAGACATCCAGACACCCGGGGCCGTGTTGTAGGTGGCGGCGGTGGCGCGCAGTTTGGTGAAGCCATGAGGAAAGCCGGAGTTGAATTGCCAGAGAGTGGAGGGATCGTCCCAGCCATCGTCAAACAGGAAGGAGGCGATGGGGACGCCGCGTTTTTTCGTCAGCTCTGTGCCCAAGGTGTTGATGACGTTGAGTGCGCCGGCCTCATCGTATTTGCTAAAGTAGCCAAGGTCGTACCAGGAGTTGTAGTTGAGAAAGGTCCGGTAGGGATGGGCGCGCTCGCGCTCGACATAGTGTAGAAACCCCCGTCGAAGTTGACCGTTGCTGATGACACCAGCCACCGAGCTATACGTCACCACCTGCCCGGCCTTCAAGGGTAGCTCGCGCTCCACCCAGCAGCGTGCACGCTCGCCGGCGACGGCACAGGTGGAGAGCGGGTCTTCAAATCCCGCAAACATCAGACCAGCTACAATCGGCGATCCCTTGCTTGTCCCGACTACGCGAGCCACCGGCGAGCGCCAATCGACCAGCCGTACTTCGCGCACCGGAACATCGGCAGATTTCGCCGCAATGACAACTTCCTGCCGCACATAATTGGAGCCGTCGCGTAGAATCACCCGCCACGTAACCTGTAATCTGCCTTGCACATCCTCGAACTCCGTAACCACGGCCTTTCCTGGGATTCGCTCGGCGAGCCGGAAGGCGTCTTCCTGCCCGTCCAGCTCGACCCGCCTCGGCGCGACCGCCATTTTCATTTCTGCGGCTCTAAGCACACTCCCGTCACCCAGCAGCAAAACAAATGGAATCAAGCGCTCCGGAGAGATGCCACTGACGAGCCGGTTTTCAAACTCCAACCAGTCCAGACGGCCGTCGGCCACAACCGCGCTCATGGATACAGCCCTATTCCATACGGCGAACCCATCCTGTCTGACTTCGGCTTGAGCGACACCCGGATCGGGAGCGAAGTACACGGGCGTGTCTTGCGCTTGCGCGAGTCCGGACAGACACATCGTGGCTATCAAGACTGATTGAAGGAGGAGAAGCTTCATCAACTAACCCTGTGCGTTCGGTGTTGCGTCTTCGACTGATGGTGCCTTGCGCCCGCTCAGCAGCGATCCCAGCACCATACCAATCGCCGCCAGTGCGAAGGCGCCGGCGCCCGCGTAGCTCGCCGGAGTCTTGAAGAAGAAAAAGCCGATGGTGGCGACTGCTCCGCCGGCCATGGCGAGGTAGCCGCCGAGCGTGGAGGCGCGGTTCCAAAACAGGCCAGCGACTACCGCGACCAGCGTGCCCGAAAGATAAATCGTCGCCGTGATGTTGAGATAGAAATACGTCGGCCCGGGCAGCGTGTACCACAGGCCATAGACCATCACGAACAGGCTGACGAACAGGTTTGCGCCGCGGTTCAGCATGACTTGCTGCAGCGAGCTGAGTGGGCGACGGCGAAGTGGCAGGATGATGTCCTGCGCGATGATCGCGCTCCAGCCCAGGAGGTACGAACTGTTGACTGACATCGTAGCGGCGAGCATTCCGGCGACGACCAGGCCGAGCACGCCAGAAGGGAGGATGGTTGCCAGCATCTTCGGCATGGCTTCGAGCGAATTCTGCGCCGGACCAAGCGTGGCCAGCGCCGCGATGCCCCACATCATGGGCATCATGCCGCGGCCGAGGAAGATGAATCCTGCCCACGAAAAGACGCGCTGGGTGACTTCGGGGCTACGGGTAGAGAAAGTTCGCATCGCCGTAGTCTGCCAGCAGGTGTGCACCGCCAGCCAGATCAGCACCTGAAACGCGACGTAGGCCCAGCCATAGTCGGGATTGGCGAACGGATTGAAGCCGCCGTCGCCCATGGTCCGGCGCACGGCGTCGTACATGCGCGAGACGCCGGCAGCGTGCACCGACCAGATGGTCACCAGGATCGTACCCACGCTGAGCGCGACAAACTGAATGAAGTCCGTGATGACAATCGACACCATACCGCCTAGCACGGTGTAAATAAGCTCGAGCAGCAGGATTCCGGTCATCACGGCCTTGATGTGATTCAGCGAGATGCCGGAGATGATCGCGAGGAAGGTGCCTTCGACCTTGAGGAAGACTCCCATGTTGAGGATGCCGCCGGTGGCGACGAGAATTCCGGTGAAGACCCGCAGATTGCGGCTGAACTTCACCTCGAAGAACTCAGGCACCGTCATGAGGCGCATGGCGCGCAGGCGCTTGACGATAAAGCCGGTACGACCCAGGAAGATCATCACCAGCCCGGCGATGAGGCCGTTGACGAACGAGGCGTAGCCGGTCTTGTAACCAAGCTCGGCGTAATACATGAAGGTGATGGTGCCGATCTCGGTTGCGGCAAGCGTTGCGACCGCGAGGAACGTGCCGAGTTCGCGTCCCGCGACCAAAAAGTCGGCGATGCCGCCAACGAACTTGCGTCCGTAGAGGCCGGTGGCGAGCGTGGCCCCGAGATAGGTGACGACGATGATCCAGTCGAGGGCGGAGAAGTGGGTACCGATCATTGAGGCCGATGCGCCTCGGCCCGAAGATTGGCAAACATCTCGCGCAGGTCACGCAAGCCAAGCACAAGAACGATGAGGGTGATGGCGGCGAAGGTTGAGCCCGCGAGCAGGAAGTTCGCCATCCAGAAGTAGTACCAGCCGTGCATAGTCGCGGTGATTGTAATTCATCGCCCGGCGCGGCAGCATTTGCGCGCTGCTTTACACTGTCTGGCAACTATGAGTGGCGCGCCACACATCACGAAGTGCGTGATTCTCGCGCGTGGGCTTGGCAAGCGCATGCGCCATGTGGATGCAGTGGCTCGATTGAATGCTTCGCAAACAGCTGCGGCCGACGCCGGTATGAAGGCCATGATTCCGGTTGGCCGGCCGTTTCTGGATTATGTGCTGAGTGGCTTGGCCGATGAAGGATTTCAGCAGGCGTGCTTGGTGATCGGGGCGGAGCACGAGGCGGTGCGCGAATACTACGCTTCGACTATCAGGCCAGAGCGAATTCAGGTGGCCTTCGCAATTCAGCAAGAGCCGTTGGGTACAGCCAATGCCGTGCTTGCCGCAGAGGAATTTGCCGGTGCTGACGAGTTTCTCGTGATCAATAGCGACAACTACTATCCGGCCGAGGCTCTGTCTTTAATTCAGAGCTTAGGACAACCAGGAACAGTTCTGTTTTCTGCCGAAGCGCTCGTCCGCGAGAGCAATGTTCCCAAGGAGCGTATTGGCGCGTTTGCGTACTGCATGGTCGATGGCGATGAATTTCTGACCGACATCGTGGAGAAGCCTGACGCTGCCGCGGCCGCAAAATTGGGTGCCGAAAAGCTCGTCAGCATGAACTGCTGGCGATTTGGACCTGACATTTTCACCCCATGCCGGAACGTTCCGATGACGTCACGCGGTGAATACGAATTGCCACAAACAGTGCGGGTGGCGATCCAATTGGGTGCGAAGTTCAAGGTCGCAATCTGCTACAGAGGAGTGTTGGACCTCTCACGCCGCTCCGACATTGCAGAGGTTGCCGCCCGCTTGCGGAAGATCGAGGTGCGCTTATGAATTCGCCCGTCGCTGACCGCCTTACCGCAGCCGGCATGAGCGTGCCGGAGGCGCGGAAGAAGTCGGAACTGTTCGCGAAGATTGAGCGGCAGCTCGCTGCCGAGAGCGGCGGCTCGGTAATGCGTTGGTTCGTCCCGGGACGCATCGAAGTATTGGGCAAGCACACCGATTACGCGGGCGGACGAAGTCTCCTCTGCAGTGCTGAGCGGGGATTCTGCGTGGCGACGGTTGCGCGTGAGGATTCGCAGGTTCGCATCTGTGATGTAATTCGCGATCAGGCCTTTGAGTTCACGATTTCTCCTGACTTGCCGGTGCCGGATTCTTCGTGGCGGCTGTATGCCGCGGTCGTAGCACGCCGGATAGCGCGCAACTTTCCGAGTCCGGTGCAAGGCGCCGACATCACACTTGCCAGTGACCTGCCGTCGGCGGCGGGAATGAGCAGCTCCAGCGCGCTGGTCGTCGCTATCTATGCGGCGCTGAGCACGGTCAATCGGATCGACGAGCGCGCCGAATATCGCGCCAACATCGCTACTCCGGAAGAGCTAGCGGGCTACCTGAGCTGCATCGAAAACGGGCAAACGTTTAAGTCGCTCGCGGGGCATGCCGGAGTCGGGACCTTCGGGGGAAGCGAAGACCATACGGCGATCCTGTGCAGCGAAGCCGGCAAGCTCAAACAGTATTCGTTCTGTCCGGTGCGGCTGGAAAGGACCGTGCAGTTCCCGAGCAATTGTACCTTCGTGATTGGGGTAAGCGGCGTGGTGGCTGACAAGACCGGATCGGCTAAGGATCGCTATAACCGTGCCTCGCAGGGTGTGCGTTCGATCCTAGAGATCTGGCGCTCAGGATCGGCATCGAAGGCAACAACCCTCGCCGAAGCGGCGGCCAGTTCGCCCAATGCTCCGGAGCAAATACGCGCTGCGCTTAGGGAGCGCTCAGCTGCGGCGGATTCCGAATGGCTGCTGGATCGATTCGAGCAATTTTGGGGAGAATCCGAGGTGATCAGCCCCAGGGCGGGCGATGCCTTGGCCCGGCACGATCTGGAAGGGTTCGGTGAGCTGGCCGCCGAGTCGCAAGCTGGAGCCGAAAAGCTGTTGGGAAATCAGGTCCCGGAGACGATCTGGCTGGTGCGAGAAGCGCGGGCGCTCGGCGCTCACGCCGCATCGGCATTTGGAGCGGGTTTTGGCGGCAGCGTCTGGGCGCTGCTGGCGCGCGAGACAGCCGACGAGTTCCTGCGGTGCTGGAGGGAGGCGTACCTGACCAGCCGGTTTCATGCAGCACGGTCGAGCCAATTTTTCGTTTCCGCTCCGGGTCCGCCGATGGTTCGGCTGTAGCCGCTGTCACCGTTCCACGGCAACGTGAGTCTTAGTACGGATCACGCCGGGCATCCAGTGCACTTTGTCCAATACGAGCGCGTTAAGATCGGGTCATGCCGGGAATTCCACGACGGCGTAAACATCGCCGCCACCTCAGCAAGCGTCGGCCATCTCCACGCCGGGCAACGCCGTCATTGCGTCCGCGATTTCGCGGGTCGTTCCCGCTTTGGCAGTAATCACGACATAAGCCGTCATACCTCGGGCCTCCTGCATCGAAGAGTTCCTGCTTCTTGGCTTGAGGATACGGCGACGGGATCGCGTAATGCAGTGATATAGGCGAATTTCTTCCCAACGGTGATTGCTGACTTCAACCGGCAGAAAGAGCGCAAAAAGAAACGGTCTGACGGAAATTGTCAGGCCGTGACAAGGCGAGGAGCGAATTGTATGGGTAAGCCCTAAAGCTTGGCCAGAGTGTCCTGCGCCTGCTTGGCGTCGTCATGAGTGAGCGGGGGCGCCAACTGCAGAGCCTTGCTCAATTCCTCTTTCGCCTTGTCTTTCTGTCCAGCGCTACTTAATGCCATGCCCAGATGGTAGCGGAACTCGGCGCTCTGCGGCACCTTCTGTACGACTTCACTTAGCAAGCCGATGGCGATGGGATAGTTGCCTTTCTTATATTGGATCCATCCCAGGGTGTCGTTAATAGAAATCAGGTCGGGCGCTGCTTGCTTCGCCTGCGTCGCAAGCGACAGGGCCTGGTCGAGGTTCTGTCCCTGGATCGCATAAACCCACGCCAAGTTGTTCTGCAGGAGCGGATCATGCGGCGCAAGGTTCACAGCCTTTTCGAGGTATTGCTGTGAAGACTTGAGGTCGTTCTTCACCAGATACACGTTCCCCATAGCACCCAGTATCGTCGGGTTATTCGGAGCGGCGGCGAGTGCCTTCTGGTAGGTGGCCAGAGCGTCGTCCAGTTTGCCCTGAATTTCGTAGACATGGGCGAGCTGCATGTACGCGAGCGGCGCTTTCGGCTCCAGCTGGATGGACTTCTGGAATTCCGGAATAGCTTCGTCGAATCGCCTCGAATTCCCCAGCGCCGCAGCGTAGATAAAGTGCGCCTGAGCGCGATTTGGATTGGCCGTCACGTACTGGTTCGCGATCTGCAGCGCCTTCGGGCCCTGATTCAGCTGGTACAGCATCTGGACGTATTCTCCGACCGCCACGTCGTATTGCGGATTCAACTTCAGGGCCGTTTGAAATTCACGCTCGGCTTCGGGAATCTTCCCCAATCCCGCGTAAGCGAACGCCATGTTCAAATGCACGGACGGATCATTGGGCGCAGCCTGCTGAACCAACGTCAGTTGGTTCAGAGCCGCCTGATAATCCCGGGCTCCAAGATCGATGCTGGCCATGAGGAAATGCGCCTGCGGATTGCTCTCATTCATCTTGAGCAAACGATCGGCAAATTCCTTCGCTGTCGCGAAGTCCCTCGCATCGCGATAAGCCTCGGCTTGCGCCTGCAGGTACATGGGATTCTCAGGATTGCGCTTGATGGCCTCTTGGAACTCCGTCTTGGCGCCCGTCAAATCCCCGGTCTTCATCAAGCTCTGGCCCAGGAGGTAATGGGCCTGCGGATTTTCGGGATTGTCCTTTACCACGCTGCGGAAAGTGGTCACGGCCGCCGGAAAGTCGCCCTTGTGGGCCTGGAGACGCCCCTGAATCATGCGCCCTTCGACGTCGTGGGGCTTGTCTTTCAGGATCTGATCGTCGAGCTTCGTTGCTTCTTCGATATGACCCGACATCAGGTATGCTTCGGCGAGAGCAATCTGCAAGCGATCGTTCTTCGGAGCAATCGACAGACCCCGCTGGTACTCCTTGATGGCAGCGTCGGGATTACGGGCTGCCAGATAGAACTCCGCGATGGCTCCTGCGACGTCCGTGTTCTTGGGAAGCTGGTTGCGCAGATTCTGAATGACCGTCTCGGCATCCTGGGGACGGTTTTGTTGCAGCAACAATCCAGCCAGTCGCAGGTAATTCGCGGGCGCATCCGGATTGTTCTTGATGCCTTCTTGCAACACCTGTTCGGCTTGTGGCAGGTCCTGCTTGTATTGGTAGAAGCGTGACAGGTTGGCATAGCCATCGAGGTTCTTCGGATCCAGGCTGATGGCCTTCTTGAAGTCTGCCTCAGCCTCGGCGTCCTTCTTCATGCTGGTGTACAGCACCCCGCGATTCAGGTATCCGCCAGCCTGGTTTGGCTTCAGCTCGATGACTTTGTTATAGGCTTCGAGCGCCTCAGCCGGTTCCTTCTGGGCGAACAGCGAGGTCCCGAGTAGTGCGTACGCTTCGCCGCTGTTCGGGTCCTGCTGGAGTACCGTGCGCGCCTGTTCCTCGGCCTTCTTGAAGTCCCTATTTGCCCAGAGGAGATCCCCCATCTCCAGACGAGCTTTGAGGTTCTTCGGATCCAGCTTTGCCGACTGCTTTAGCTCGGAATACGCTTGTGTGACGTGCGGTTTGTCGTTGCCCTGCCGCAGAAGGGCTAATCCCAATTGATAGTGAGCATCGGCGTAATTCGGATCGACCTGCAGTGCTTTCTTGAACTGGATCACGGCCGCGTCGTACTGTTTCTTGTCGACGTAGGCCAATCCGCTTTCCAGGTACTTCTTCTTGGCTTTTTCGGGATTACCCTTGCATCCGGTCGCGACGATCAGGAGCATCGCTACCAAGGCTGTCGCTGCTGTAATTGCATAACGATTCCGCATGAATTCTCCTGGGGTCACCGGGGAATAACTTGCTCAACATCTACCGCCACTTGCTTAGCGAACGCAATCGCCCGCTGCTGCGCAGCCTCCACGTCACCATTGCGGATAGGCGCGATAATACGCACCATCGCCGCATCGGTCCGGTTCAGGCGGAGTGCGTCATATACCATGTAAAACCTGCCCCAATATTCGCTGGCCACGACACGTCCGTGCGACTGGTACCAGTAAAGAACGATCTGCTGGTCGAGGTCCTTGCGAATCGTATAGAGATTCACCGGGACTTTTCGGCCATCGTCCAGCTGGAGCTGGTAGATTTTCGACTGTGCCGGCTGCCATCCTGCACCGGGGAGGCAATTCTTGGGCGAATGGATCGTCGCTCCAGTACGCTGTGTGCGGAAGTACTCAACCATTAACCCAAGGTCTCCCTGGGCTGGAGAGTAGTAAACCCGGTTGATGTAGTCAGTCACGCCCAGGACCTTAAGCGTGTCCTGATCGAATGGCGTCTCGGCCACCATGCGGTAGCCGCCAATGTCTTTGGGAAACTCGTCCATCGGCTTCGCCGGCGGAGTTGCCTCTCCGTGCGAAAGGAAGCCCATCCCCGCGGTTGCTGCCAGCAGGACGGCAATCATCGCCCAGTACCGGATTGCGTTACTCATGCCTGCACCTGCGCTTTCGCTGTACCATCCCAATCCTTTGGCATCCAGCCCATCTTTTTTCGCACGAATATCGTCAGGCTATGTAGTCCCAGGAACAAAGCGGTCGCCACGACAAAAATCACCCACCCGGAGAATTCGTGCATGAACCCCTCGGCTGCCTTGGGCCCGATGTAGTTCGTCATCAGCGCGGTAATCATCACGCGAGTGCCATTGCTCACAATCGCCAGCGGCACCATGGCCAGGAAAAGGAACCAGCGCACGGCGATGCTCTTCTCTGCCAGATAGCCGTAGCCGGCCGCCAACGCCAGCAGAGACATCAACGAGCGGATGCCGCTGCAAGCTTCGACCACTTCGAGCCGCATGCCGGGCATGATCAACACGTTGCCCTCGCGCATGATAGGAAATAGGTTCAGCGTTTCCAGGCAGCTTGTGGCAAACCGCGAGGCAAGGAACTGCAGCGGAAATACAATTTCGTTGTAAATGATAACGGGAATTGGTACGGCGAAGAGCAGGAAGGCCAGGGGAAAAGCCATCGCCCGCAGCAGCTTCCACCCGGAGAAATAGGCGATAAGGCCGCAGATCGTCCCGATGATGGAGATGCGAGTGAGAAACAACTCGGCGCCCAGGCTCCCGAGGAACAACAAACCGAGCGAGCCAAGAACCACAAGGAGTCCCCAATTTGAAGGCTTGCGGGCCACCTCAGCAAGTTTGTCGCGCCGCTGCCAGATAAGGTAAGCAGACAGCAGCGGAACCAGAAAACCATGCGAGTAGTCCTGATCGGTCCACCATTGCCGTACTAGGTGTGCGAGTACCGGAGCGTAGAGCCCCAGCAGGACGGCGACCAGCAACGCTCCCTGCCATCCGAACTTTCGGAGAAGCTCTGCCAGACTCAGCGGCTGTTTGCGCCCTTCCGCAGCTTGAGCCGGATTATCCGAAGGAATGGTTGCAGTCGATTGGGTCGAGTTCATAGGTACCGGTGCCACACTAAGAGCATGCTAAGCTCATCTGGTTTCCAACGGCGGACGGCTTTCTCAGTCGCGCAAAACAAAGCCCATCCAGCCCCCTGCCGAGGAACCGGTCCGCTCTCGGAGCTTGCAGCCGTAGGCGTGCGACAGACGTAAGAACGCGTGCGATACGTTTGCCGGCACACCCTCTCCTCAAGGGCCAACGTCTGCGTTTGCTGGTGGGTCGTGTCGGTTGTTTCCGTCCAAAGTATCATCGACACGTTATAAAACGTTGAATACATCACAAGAATGGCACGATAAAGGATACCATGCGTTTTTTATGCGTGCATTGGCACTTCCGTGGGTAAATGACTGAAGAAGAACTGGGATTCCCCAATGTACCGGGCTGGTTGCTCCGCCCACCCCCAGTTGACTGCCAAGTACAATGACGATTGGCAAGGCACTTCGTTGACTGGAAACTGACAGAAGTCATGAATAAGTACATTGTTACGGGTGGCGCTGGTTTCATCGGATCAGCTTTGGTGCGCGGGCTTCTGGCACTCGACGACGGCACGGTTGAGGTGATCGACAACCTTTCTACTGGCCGCGAACTTAACCTGACCGAAGTCGAATCGCGAATCACCTTTCATCGCGTCGATATCCGCGATTTCGAGGCGGTCCGCGTCATAGTAGGTGGCGCTGATACGGTGTTTCATATTGCCGCGATTCCTTCGGTGCCGAAGTCAGTTGTCGATCCCGTGCCGTCTCACGAATCCAATGTGAACGGCACTTTCAATGTGCTGCGCGCCTCGGTCGAAGGCAAGGTGCGCAAGGTGGTCTATGCGGGCTCTTCGTCGGCTTATGGAGACACACTAATACTGCCCAAAGTGGAAACCATGCGGCCGAATCCAAAGTCGCCCTACGCCGCGCAGAAGTTGATAGGCGAGTACTACTGCAGCGCTTTTTCTTCCTGCTACGGACTGGATGCCACTACGCTGCGATTTTTCAACGTGTATGGTCCGAGGCAGGATCCCAGCAGCCCTTACTCAGGCGTGATTTCGGTCTTCATGACTTGTTTGTTGCAGCACGTCTCGCCCACCATCCACGGCGACGGCGAACAAACCCGGGACTTCACATTCATCGATGACGTCATCGACCTCGTTATCAAGGCTTCGAAGACGCCGGGCATGGCCGGCAAGGTCTTTAATGCCGGCAACGGCAACCGCTATTCGCTGAACCAAATCTGGTCGCTGCTGCAAAAGATCGAAGGCCTTTCAATTCCGGCCAAATACGGACCGCCGCGTGCTGGCGACGTACGCGACTCGCAGGCGGACGCGACAGCCGCCGAGCGCGAGCTCGGTCATTCTCCACGTTTCACTATCGAAGAGGGTCTGCTCCGGACGCTCGAGTGGTATCGCGAGAGCCTGGTCACCACTGCCAATCGCTAGGAGGCGGCGGTGACCTCATTTAAGCTGTTCTCCATGTGGGAAACAGCCCGTTGTCAACTTATGACGTGGCTTCGTTGCGCGTCAGCTCTCATGGTTGTAGTGTTCGGTTGCAATTCGCTACCAGCGCAGCCCGGTTATCAGCCCACGCCGGAAAACCTGAAGTCGCGCGAATGGTTCGAGCAGGCGCGCTTCGGCATGTTCATTCACTGGGGAATCTATAGCCTGCTCGGTGACGGTGAGTGGGTGATGCAGAATGACCACTTCACGGGTCCGCAATACGAGCAGCTGGCGCCGCAGTTCGATCCCGTCAAGTATGACCCGGCGCAGTGGGTCATGTTGGCGAAACAGGCTGGCATGCGCTACATCGTCGTGACCTCGCGCCACCACGACGGCTTTTCCATGTTCGCCACGAAGCAGAACAAGTACAACGTTGTCGACGCGACGCCCTACGGAAAAGATGTTATTCGCCAGCTTGCTGATGAGTGTCATCGTCAGGGCATCAGGCTCTTTGTTTATTATTCGCAACTCGATTGGCATCACCCCGACTACTATCCCTGGGGCTGGACAGGGAGGTGGGAAGGCCGTCCTACGAATGGTCAATGGCAGCGCTATCTGAATTTCATGAACGCCCAGTTGACCGAGCTGCTTACCAACTACGGCGAAATCGGTGGCGTGTGGTTTGATGGCATGTGGGACAAGCCCGATGTTGACTGGCAGCTCCCGCGCACCTACTCATTGATCCATCAGCTCCAGCCCGGGGCGCTCATCGTCTCCAACCATCACAAGCTGCCATTTCCCGGCGAGGACTACCAGACCTTCGAGAAGGACCTTCCCGGCGCCAATACCGCAGGATGGAACAGTGCTCCCATCAGCCAACTCCCTCTGGAAAGCAACGACACCATGTATCCCAGCGGATCATGGGGTTTCCAGTTGCGCGACCTCCAACCCAAGACCCTGCACGACCTGATCCAGTACCTGGTACGAGCAGCGGGAAACAACGCTAACTTTCTGCTGAATGTCGGGCCGATGCCCAACGGCGAGATTCAACCCGCATTCGCCGAACGGCTGCGCGAGATGGGCGCGTGGCTGAAGGTTTATGGTGACTCGATCTATGGAACCGCTGGCGGTCCCGTCAAACCCGGCGGCTGGGGTGTCACCACCCAACGCGGCAACACCATCTATGTCCACGTGCTCGATCCGACACTTAGCGCGCTGGCGCTGCCGGGGATCGCCAAGCCGGTCGAGGAGGCGCATCTGCTCAATGGCGGAAACAAGGTGCCATTCACTAATTTCGAAGGCAGTCTCGTCCTCCAGCTGCCGGCTCGCGACGCGCAAGAGGTCGATCAAGTCGTCATCCTGGAGGCCAGGCGTTAAATCTTCAGCGTATTAACTCACTTGCAAAGCTTGCTTCCTAGTCGCATCATTTTTGCGCTGCAGACAATTTGCCCTTTGTCTGCGCTTCTCTCCGGAGGCCGGCTGTGAAACGACTCTTCACTTTTGCAATCGTCTTGCTTTTCGCTCTCCCGCTCATCGCTCAATCCGACGACTGGATCCAACTCTTCAACGGCAAGGACCTCACGGGTTGGAAGCACGTCGGCCCTGGCGAGATGATCGTCGAGAACGGACTCATCCGAACCCACGGCGGCATGGGCCTGCTCTATTGGACCGCCGGCCCCGTGGGCAACTGCGTCATCCGGGTTGTGTATAAGATGCGCGACGAAAACGACAACTCCGGCGTCTTCATTCGTATTCCCATCGAGCCGCGCGAGCCCTGGATGCCCGTACACTACGGTTACGAGGTGCAGATCGACAACCATCCTGAAACCTCGGGCGAAGACGAGTACCACGTCACCGGCACACTGTATTCGCTCACCAAGCCGCTGGCCAAACCCGGCAAGCCCGGCCCGGCATGGAACACCATGGAGATCACGCTTGACGGCCCGCGTACCATCGTCATGCTCAATGGCGTCAAGGTCACCGACTACACCGAAGGCGATCCTGTGCCGTCACGGAAGTTCTGGTTCGAGGGCACCCGCGGTCCGCGTCCTAACATCGGCTGGATTGGCTTGCAGAACCACGGCAACTATGACGAACAAAAGGGCAAATACACCGACCAAAACACAGACGTCGTCTTCTTCAAAGAAGTTGCCATGAGGCCGCTGGCGAAATAGGTTAGCCCGAAGGGCGTGATTTGTTTTAGCCCTGGGCGTGAGCCCGCGGGATTAGGCCGGTTTTTTGAACGAAAAGCCCGCCTCGGCGGGCGCACCAGCGAAAGCCTACGAGGAGCCAAAAACCATGCCGAACCACTTCACTCGCCGCAATTTTCTCGAGACTGCAGCCGGAGCCGCAGGCCTCGCTCTCGCCACCAAGGCCATAGCACTCCCCGAACCCGCCTACCCGCAACAGTGGGCCGCCGGCACGAGCGGGCAACTTGTCCAGTTCGGCATTATCGGCATCGGCATGCAGGGTTCGGGACTGCTGAAGACGTCTGTCGAACTGCCGGGCACGAAGTGCATTGCCGCCTGCGACTTGTGGGACGGCCGCCAGGCCCTCGCCAAAGAGATCGTCGCCTCCGACATCATGACCACGCGCAAGTATCAGGAACTGCTGGCCAACAACCACATCCAGGCGCTGATTGTCGCCGTGCCCGACCACTGGCACCGGCAGATTGTCGTCGACGCCGTCACCGCCGGCAAGGATGTTTACTGCGAAAAACCGATGTCCCACAATGTGGCAGATGGGGCGGCGATGGTCGCGGCGGCGAAGAAATCCGAACGCATCGTCCAGATCGGCTCACAGCGCACCAGCTCGGCGCTACTGGCAAAGGCCAAGCAGCTTTATGATCAGGGTGCCATCGGAGAGCTATTGTCGGTCGAGCTCTCGCTGGGGCGCAATGATCCCACGGGTGCGTGGGAGTATCCTCCGCCTCCGGGCCTTTCGCCGGAGAACTTCGATTGGGACATCTGGCTCGGCACTGCGCCCAAGCAACCATTCGATCCCATCACCTACGCCCGCTGGCGCTGCTGGAAGGAATACGGCACCGGCGTGGCCGGCGACCTGATGGTGCACCTCATCTCCGGCATGATGTTTGTGGCCGGCATTAACCAAGCGCCCTCGCGCGCCTACGCAGCGGGCGGTATCGTTCGCTGGAAGGACGGGCGCAACATGCCCGACCTCCAGGCCGCGATTTTCGAATACGGCAGCGTACCGGTGTATGTGCGCCTTACGCTCGGCACCGAGACCGCGGAGATGACACGCCTCATGGGCCCAAAGGGTCTACTCGAAATCCGCGAGCGCGATTTCACCTACACTCCGCAGCGCGGAATCGACACTGCTCCGAGCTATTACGATCAGGGCTTCCCCGCTGCTATGCGCAAGACGTACGAAACCGACTGGCACAAGGAGCACGACCCTAAGCCCGGACAGGAGTTCGTCGCCCAAGCCGTAACATATTCTGGTCCGTCGTACGACGAGGTCGCTCCGCACCTCTGGAACTTCTTCGAAGCCGTCCGCACGCGCAAACCGGTGGTGCAAGACGCCGTCTTCGGACATCACGCCGCCGCCGCATGCCACCTGGCGAACGAGGCGTACTTCCGCAAGTCCGTGGTGACCTGGAACGAAGCCAGCAGCACGATCAAGGGGTGAGGCGATAATCCTTAGCCTCGAAAGTTGGCGCACGAGCGTCGGCTTAGCGGCCTCGTTTGGGCCCTTGGTCGGGTCAAATTTCTCTTAAACGGGAATTGTCCAAGACCAACTTAGGCTCACGGCGAGTTAGGCGCCAGCCGGGAAAAGGCGGACGACTCTGCAGACGCAAGCGGTGGTAAAGGCGCGGAGGTTCGAGAGCAAGAAGAATCAGGTAGTCCGGAAAAGCTTTCGTAACTACGGGCTGGGGGATCAATCGTCCTGCGCTTTACAAGAGAAAGGGAAGCCGGGTCAACGGGCGGCGGGTCCAACAGAACGCCAATCGCAGTTAATTGCCGCGGAGCGTTTCGACTGGATTCACCTCGACGGCACGCCGCGCGGGCAGGTAGCTAGCTAATAAGGCGATCGCCAGGAATGTGAGCGGAGCAAGGGCGAAGGTCTCTAGGTCGTGTGCTCCAGTCTTATAGAGCAGGCTCGACATCAATCGGCTTAGGGCTAGTGCAGCTATCAGGCCGATGGCGATGCCGGTGATCACCAGAACCATCCCCTGATGAAGGACGAGCCGCACGATATCGCCGCGTTCGGCGCCCAGGGCCATTCGAATTCCCAGCTCGAGTCTGCGCTCGGCGACAGTGTAAGCCAACACGCCGTAGATTCCGATGACCGCCAGCGCGAGAGCAGCGGCGGCGAAGATGCTGAGCAGCGACAGTGTGAAGCGGGGCTGTGCACGCGAGCTGTCCATCAATTCCTCGACTGTTTGAATGCCTGTAACCGGCTGGTCGGGATCAACGGCGGAGATCTGTGCGCGAATAGCCGACGCTATCGTCAGCGGAGGCACGGTGGTGCGGACCAGCAGGTTCATGTTGCCCCACGGCAGTTGTGGGAAGGCGAGATAGAGCTGCGCCTGCGTGTCCTGCGCGAGACCTTTGTTCTTCACGTCGGCGGCCACCCCGATGACTTCGGCGGCATCGGTCCAGCGGCCGACGATGACGTGCTTGCCGAGCGGATTTTCGTTAGGCCAGAAGCGGCGCGCGAAGGTTTCGTTAACCATGACGACCTTTGGTGACTTGGCGTCGTCGGCTGCGGTGAAGTCGCGTCCACCGCGCAGCGGAACCCGCATGGTCTGGAACCAGTGCGGGCTCACGGCTTCGATGTCGATAAACGGGCGTTGCGGCAAAGGCACGTTGGGCTGGCCTTCCGGCAAGACGGGAGTGATTCGCTTCCACGTCAGCGGCAGTGCTGCCGACATTGCGGCATCGCCTACGCCGGGTAGCGCGCGCACGCGGCGCAAGAGTTCGTTGAAGAACGCTATTTGCTGTTCCGGGTTTGCATACTTCAGCGTTGGTAGCGTGACATTCATCGCGAGCACGCTGCGACTGTCGAAGCCAGGATCGACGCGAAGAAGCTGGCCAAAGCTACGAAGCAGCAGTCCGGCACCGATGAGTAGGAGCAATGACAACGCCACCTGGCCCACAACCAGCAAGCTTTTCATACGAGCGCGGCCGTGCCCAAGGGAGCTGCCGCGCCCTTCGTCGCGCAACGCGCCTTGCAGGTCGACGCGCGAAAGCTGCAACGCGGGAAGCATTCCGAAGATGATGCCGGTGAGCAGCGAGACCCCGAGGGTGAACAGCAGAACGTGCAAGTCGATGCCAACGGGTACCCCCTGCGGAAGCTGGCCTGCTCCCCATTTGGCGAAGGCGCGAATTGCAAGCCAACTGATGCCGATTCCGAGAATGCCGGCGACGAAGGCCAACAGCATGCTCTCTGTAAGGAGCTGTTGCACTACGGTGCCGCGGGTGGCGCCGAGAGCTGAGCGTACGGCGATCTCCCTTCGCCGTGACAGTGCTCGGGAGAGCAGGAGGCTAGCTACATTGGCACAGGCGATCAGCAGCACAACGGCAACAGCGGTCGTGAGCATCAGGACCTTGCCGCGCACATTCGACACAACGATGTCGCGCAGACGAGTGGCGCTCATCACGATTGCGGGATCGGCGTCGGGCGCATTGGGATTCTGCTCGCGATATTGCCGGTTGAGGACGGCCAGCTCGGCGTCGGCCTTTTTAAGTGTGACGCTATGCCGGAGGCGGGCGAGCAGTTCGAGATACCCCACGCCCATTCGCAAGCGCTGGGTCGACATGATGGAGTACTCGAAATAGCGTGGTGACCAAATGTCGGCCTCGCCGACAAACGGGAACTGCACATTCGCGGGAAGTACTCCAACGATGGTGTGTGGCGTGGTGTCGAGCGTGATGGTCTGGCCGACGATGTGGGGATCGCTCGTGAAGCGCGTTTTCCAGATTGAGTCGCTGAGCATGACGACCGGCTTGCCTTCGGGGTGGCCTTCGTCGTCGGTGAACGTGCGGCCTAGTTGCGGCTCAACGCCGAGAAGCGAAAAGAAATTTGCGGAGACGCGGGCGATCGGAACTTGCAAGGGCTCCCCGCGTCCGGTGAGATTCAGGTTGTCGGTCGTGAATGCGGCGACGGCTTCGAACGACTGGCTGCGGTCACGCAAGAGCTCGTAGCGGAGCAGAGTTCCACCGAAATCTTTGTTCTGATCCTTCGCGCCGACGGTGACCAGCTGATCGGGCAAGCGATAAGGAAACGGGCGCAGCAGTAACGCATTCGTCACGGTAAAGATGGCGGTGTTGGCGCCTATCCCGAGCGCTAGACTAAGAATTGCAGCGATCGTGAAAGCAGGATTCTTGCGCAGCATGCGCAGGCCGAAGCCTATGTCGCGAAGCAGAGATTGCATTCGGCAATTATAGGTTCCGCAATAGACAAAGTAGAGCGCCAGTTATCCCCGGGGAGCCGAGATGCGGGTCGGAGCGAAGTTCGGCGGCGTGCGCGGTTCAGGCGGCAAGATCCGTCTTTACGGTGACATTAGGAGCGGGGGCATTGGCCATGCTCAATTTGGGTTCCCGTTCCAGTTCTTGCAAGAGCTCTTGTGTCAGACGCTCGTCAATTTCGGCAGCTTGACGTCTGTCGACCGGATAGCGGATCACAACTTGCAGCACGGACGGTAAAAAGTGCAATTGCAGCTTAGGGTGAAACTCGCCGACTGACACAAAGAGGAAGGTATTCTGCAACACGCGATATTGGCGGTCGAGGTCCTCGCGGTAGTTGGCGAGTACTTGTTCGACAACGGCCAGCAATCGGCGTTTGACCTCGGCGTAATCGGTATCGAGCGACAAGTCCAGCGTGATTTCGTGCCAGAGGAAGTTGGTGCCGGGTATCTGCCTGAACATTCCCGCAGTAGGCTGAAACACGATCGAATTGGAGAATGCGACGATGCGACCTGTGGGCAGATAATCGCCGCCGCTGAGCTCCATAAGATGCAGACGCACAAGGCCAATTTCAATGACTTCGCCGGTTACTCCGCCTACTTGCACACGATCACCCAGCTTGACGCCGTACTTCCCGATCAGAAAGAAATATCCGACGGCCGACAGAATGACGTTTTGCAGGGCGACGGCGACACCTGCCGTGATAAGTCCAGCGAAGGTCACGACCGAGCCGAGCTTGCTGGCAAACGAAAACGCAATGATGACGGCGATGAAGAACCAGAGAACGAACTTCCGCAGCAGCAGAAATTGGTAGCGACGCCGGGGCTCGTGGACATAGCGATAGACCGCGCGGCGCCAGAGTTCGGCAGCTCCGATGACCATGCCCAGAACCAGCGCGAGAAGTGCAAGACGTACGAGCAGGCCTTTCATTTCGAGGCTGCGTCGACTGCGCAGCGTGTTCTCCCACTGGTTGAGGCTTTCCTGATAGAGGCCAAGCAGGATGCCTTGCTTGCTGAGCGGCAGCGCCGCCGCCGAGACTTGCTTGAACTGGGTGGCAAGCGAGTCGAGTTGTTGGCGCTCCTGGCCGAGTTGAGCTGTGTTGGCAGTGTCGGCAGCTTGCGCCAGATCGTCGCCACGACCAGCAAGCGATTTGAGCTGGTTTACGAGAGGAGCGCGAAGTTCTTTGGACGTGTTCGCTAGCGCGACAGTGCGCTGAATGTGAGCGTCGACATTGTGAATTTCCTGGGTGAGTTCGAAGAGGTTAGCGCACAGATCCCAGATGCCCGAAGTCGAACTTTCGTTTGAGGTCGAGCTTTCGCGCGGGGCAACGACGGGTGCGCGAGGTTGCTCCTTGGAGGGGGTTGCGGCTTCGGCGTTGTTGGAGAGCGTGGTCGCTTCTGGAGGGAGCGACTCGCCCAACGCCTGAATTTGCGCCCGCAGACCCCCAACGCGGGTGTTGCTTCCACTCGTTTCGGAAGCGAAGTCGATCATGCTGCGAAGCGAGTCTTTGCGGGCATTGGCGAGGTCGAGCTCGGCCTGCAGCTCGGCAATTTGCGATTGCAGTTGTTGACGTTTCTTTCCGGTTGCGGATTGCAATTGCTGGCGCAAGGTTTCAAGTTCGCTCCGGGCATCCTGCGTCTGCTTGTCGAGCTTGTCTTGCAATTGGAGGAGCGCGCGATCGTGCGCCATGTCGGCAGCTTCCTCTGGATTTCCGTTGGGGTTGTTTGCCTTGGCGATGGAGTCGGCTTCGGCGCGGGCGAAGTCAAACGCCAAGCGCACAATCTGATTTGCCATCTGGCGATTGTTGGTCCCGACAGCTACGACATCCCTATCGACCGAGACTTGCTGCTGCGTACCGACGGTGCGATACCAGTCGATGGTCTGGTTGAGGAACTGAATGACTTTCGACGAGTCTGGCACCGTGGAAGTGTCTTGTGGAGCTGCAAGCGTACTTGCGCCCGCAATGATGCAAGGCAATAAGATAAGTTTTGAGAGCGGTTTGATTGTGTAGCCCCTGGTGATTTTCATCGTGGCGTCGCGAAATGGTTATAGCTGATTGAGCTCGGCAATTCGTTTCTCGACGACGGCGTCGTAGGCGTTGACCTGATCGGGCTCATATCCAGTGGCGCGGAAAGTATCGCGAATCTGATTGGGCGAAAGCTGGGCCGGAAGGCCACCGATCCATTGGGCATCGGAGCGCGGGATGTGGCTGCCGATCCAGCGCATGCCCACGCGGCTAAAGAACTCCTTTGGTATGGCCAGGTAGATTAGCGATGGGCGCGATAACACGTAAAAATCGACGTACTCCGATGTCGTCTTGCGAATGAACTCATAGCGCCGTAGGTCTTCAGGTTACCCTCGGACATGCCGTGCGTCAAACTGCGACCGCTGGTTCCGAAGCTGGCGCCGAGATCACTTTACGGCATAGTGCAGCTCGGGAGCGCCGGAACCGTCATGCTTCTCTTCACAGACGGCATTGTCTTCGTGCTTGAGGTCCCAGTTATTGATCAAAGCCATCATGCGGCAACAGCATGCCGTCAAGGAAAACACGGGTTGCGGTCGCACTCGTGGACTCGATCACAGGCGCGATGGTTTTGGCACATGGGAGCGCGACAACATCTAGGGCGGAATGACGCCAAGGCGAACTGATTTCTGTCGGCAACCATGACGACACAAAGGAGCGTCTATATTTTCATGCATCATCCGTTGTCCTCCGACGGGCGACGTCCCGAACCCAACATTGATTTGAGGACCCACCTTGAGTCGCTTTCTCCTGGCCACGACCACGTGTGCGAGCGATTGAAGCCGGAGCACGGAATTTACGATTTCGTGGGCAATTCGGACGAGTTGCGATATTCGAACCCGAAGGCTTCGCCGGAAATAGCAGCAGGATTCGAACCGATTACAGCATTATGGTGGCGGAGATTGCTGGCGACAAGCTGTATTTCCAGACAGTTTCGCGAACGGGACGGGGGGTGGATTCAGGCCCGAGTTGGACCGGCCTCAAGGGTGAGAGGCAGGAGTACTCGTAGTAGTTTTACGAGTCCTCCTAAAGAATTTCGTTAAGGTCCGCAGGAAGAGAATTGCATCGCGTTGCAGCGCGAAGTGCTCAGATGCACATGGGAAAGCGCACCTATTATCGTGACGAAGTCGTTCCGATGACTTCGTCGGTTCCTCTCGCATTACCGGCGAGGCAGAAAAAACTGTTTCGCGAAGTTCTAACATTACTAAACGAACAGGAACTGCCGTACGCCGTGTCGGGGGCCTTCGCGCTGCGCGAATATACGGGAATTTGCCGCTATACAAAAGACCTCGATGTGTTTCTCAGTGCACAGCATGCATCGAAAGCTCTTCGCTGCCTGGCTGATCGCGGATTTGAGTGCGAGATCCGCGACCCCGTATGGCTCGCGAAGGCCCATCGTAACGGTTACTTTGTGGACCTGATTACAGGAATGAGCAATGCGGTGCTCGCAGTCGATGCGTCGTGGACCGAGCGGGCGCACCCCGCGACCGTGGTTGGGGTCGAGACCAAGGTGCTGGCCCCGGAGGAGCTCCTGGCATCGAAGCTGTTCGTGATTCGACGCGAACGATTTGATGGCGCCGACATCGCGCACATCATTTACTCATCACGCGGCTGTCTGGACTGGGACCGCATCCTAAAACTCGCAGGTGAGCATTGGGAGATCCTGCTCTGGACGCTGATGCTATTTCGATATGTCTATCCGGCCCACAGTAACTACGTCCCGCAAGCATTATGGAGAGATTTACTAGCGCGCCTCCAACGCGACATCACCACGCCGGATGGGACGGCGAAGTTTCGCGGGAGCCTGGTGGACGATAACATGTTTGCAATTGACGTGAATGAGTGGGGGCTGCACAACCTGGTGCAGGAGACACGCCAAAAAAGCGCTCGCATTCGTGATTCCGTTCGAGAGTCGTGCGTGTGATCACAGGGACGCAACGCCGTTCGTGCCGATGAGAATTGCAGCTACCGCCGATTTGCATTTTGTTCCGTCAGGACAAGCTCAGCTTCACGCTCAGTTGCGCAAGGTGCGAGAAGAGGCAGACGTTCTAATCGTGGCGGGCGACCTCACGAATTATGGTCAGCCCGCAGAAATGGAGCCGTTGCTAAACACACTTGTGCGCTCGCGCGTACCTACGGTTGTTGTCCTCGGCAACCATGACTATGAATGCGGACAGGAGCAAGAACTGATGCGCATGATGACCGCGGGAGGAATCAAAGTGCTCGACGGGAGCGCCTATGAACGTGATGGAGTGGGGTTCGCAGGTACGAAGGGATTTGTAGGCGGTTTCGGAAGGGGTGTTCTTACCGCGTTTGGCGAGCCGGAAATCAAGACCTTTGTGCGAGCGTCGATCGATGAAGCTCTCAAGCTCGAGCGTGGTCTGTCCCAACTGCGGTCGCCGAAGCGCGTCGTCGTGTTGCATTACTCTCCAGTGGCGGGCACAGTGGCTGGAGAAAATCCCGAGATATTACCGTTCATGGGGACATCCCGGCTGGCGGAAGTGATTGATCGCCACGGCGCCGACCTGGTGCTTCACGGGCACGCGCACCACGGAAGCCTGGAAGGAAAGACGACAGGCGGGATCGCGGTGTACAACGTCGCGATTACGCTGCTGCAGGAACAGAATCCATCGGTCAGTTACAGGATTTTTGAAGTCTAGGAAGATCAGCAAAACTTCGGGGAGCGCACTTGAATTGTGCTCCCATTAAAGAATTGTCTGTAACTATGCGGTGCCCCGCGCTTTCCCGGCTGCCGTGTTTCCTGTTGCTCCCATCCTCCGCGATGGTTTGCGGCAACCACGACTGCGTTGTTTCTGGTCGCGAGCAGTACATCTCTTTCGGAACCTACCTGACTCAATTCTTTGTGCCCACAGCTCTGGGCAACATTCTCGGCGGCAATTCACTTGTGGCAGCTTTGGGCCATGCGCAAGTTGTCGGTGGAAAGAGCTAGCCGAGGCATACGGCATTTACCTCTGCCGTACAAGGTCTCTGCCCGATACTCTCGCGGGGGCCCGGGGCCTACGGTAACAAGTGAGGGTGCGCCACGCCACAACTGCAACAGCTAGATTGCCGTCAGAACTCGCTGAGACGCTGACGATTCTTGGGAGGTTTTGAAAGATGGCTGAAGAGCACCTATCGGCGGAATCCATCGCGGAGAACAAAGCAATCAGCGGAGCCCAGAAGGGCGACCCACGGTGCTTCGAGTCGTTATACAACCGTCACAGGCGGCACGTTTTTTCGCTTTGCCTGCGGATGAGCCGAAACACCGCGGAGGCCGAGGATTTGACCCAGGAGGTATTTCTGCAATTGTTTCGCAAGGTTTCAACCTTTCGCGGCGATTCGGCATTTTCGACCTGGCTTCATCGTGTAGCCGTGAACGTGGTGCTCATGCACCTGCGCAAGAAGAGCCTTCCCATCTCGTCTGAAGCTCTGGATTCGCAGCCGCCCGATCGCGCCCGGAAGGAGTTCGGGACGACTGACGAGACGCTCGCTGTTTCGATCGATCGCATTGTTCTGGAACGCTCCGTCAACTCGCTTCCTCCGGGGTATCGCGTGGTGTTTATGCTGCATGACGTGCAGGGTTATGAGCACAAGGAAATCGCACGTATGATGCGGTGTTCGGTTGGGAATTCGAAGTCGCAACTCCACAAGGCACGACTGAAACTGCGCTCTCACCTGGAGAGCGAGCATCCTCGGCGGCCATCACCTCGCCGTTGGCATGCAGATGCAGTGGCGGCTTGACAAGCTGCCACGCGTGTAAATGCTTCCGCAGTAGATGTCACGCTGGCGACGGCCAGCCCAATTAGCCCTTGACGCAACTCGTGATTGGGCAGATAGTTGTTGTCCAAGGCCGGTTTATGTTGCACGGTCGGGGGTTCGCGTTTCTTGTCCTCGCTATTGTTCCCGCCCTGGCGGTCCTCGCCGATGGGCAATCGGTGATCTCCACTCATGCGGGTGTTATCCATTTCTTCGAAGGCGCTGTGTACCTCGGCGATCAGCCACTGGAATCACATCTGGGGAAATTTCCAACCCTACCTCAGGGCGGCGAGCTCAGTACGGAGAAGGGTCGCGCCGAAGTGCTACTTACGCCGGGAGTCTTCCTTCGCATCGGAGAGCAAACCAAAATTCGCATGATTGCGAACCAGCTTTCCGACACTCGAGTCGAATTACTGTCAGGCTCGGCAGTTGTCGATTCGGCAGAGCCCGCCTCCGGTACTTCGGTCAAGCTGCTTTACAAGAATTGGAGTGCCCACTTCCTCGAGCAGGGCGTCTACCGGATCAATTCGGATCCACCGCACATATGGGTGCTACATGGCAAGGCAGAAGTATCGGGTGGCAAGCCGGGCGATGGGGTGTTGCTGAGTCGCGGCATGGATGTGGCGTTCGCTCCGACGCTCGCGCCGAGCCAATCTCCCGAGCGCGATCATCCGCGCGATGGGCTTAGCCAGTGGGATGATGGCCGGCGACAATCGATTTCCGCAGACAATGCCATCGCGGCGAACATTCAGGACCCGGCTTCGTTGAGCGTGTCGAGTCCGATTTACGACAGTTTTACCAACTTCCCGATGCTCGGGTTGCCGTCCGTCGGACCCTACGGTGTGTACAGCTCGCTCGGCACATATCAACCCGGGTTCAGTTCGATCTACTTGCCGGGGTATACGTACTTTCCCACCTACACTCTCCTGCCGTTGCTTGTGGGCTCGAGTGCGTACCTGGCACCGTATCGTCCCGTCTATGGCGCTGGCGGCTTACCTGTTCTTCCTCCACGCTCGCCGATTGGAAGTCCAATACCTGTTCGTCCTATTTTGCCCATATCGCCAATTTCGCCGTACCCGAGCCCGGTGCGGCCAGCAACTCCGCACCCGACGCCAATACACCCTGCTTCACCAGCCGCCACGCACGTAGGCGTGCACCGGTAGTTACGGCCAGTCACTGTGATGGTGCGTAGTACCCCAGCCGCCAGTGCACTTTGAGGGGAGAACCGAGACCGGGAGGCGGCGCAACCCTTACCTCCACGTTGCGATACTTTCCATCACGCGACTTGTTCTTGGGGTAGTAGCCGAGCACATACTGGTTGCGTAGTTCGACCGCGATTCGGGTCGCGACGCTCGGCATATCGCCCGGGACAGCGGCGGCAAACGCGCGCCCGCCAGTTTGTGTAGCAATTTCCGACAGCAAACGCGGACCCGAGATCTCTTCGGGAGTCAGCGTCGAGGAGAAGACGGGTTCGAATACACCCATGGCGTAAATCTGCACATCAGCTTCGCGAACGAGAGATTCGATTTGAGCAGCAGTGTAGTGGCTGCGATTGTCGCCTCCATCGGAAACAACCACGATCGCCTTGCGGGAATTCTTCGCCTCTTTCATCTCGACCAGTCCGGTGTTCACGGCGTCGAGCAGTGCAGTCATACCGGATGCTTGAGCATTCTTCAAGGCGCTACGGATTTCGGAGGTGTTGCCGGTGAATCCGACCGACAGTGTGGCAAGGTCCGCGAACTCTACCAGAAACGCTTCGTCCTCTTTGTTCAACGCATTCAGCAGCTGTGTGGTCGCATCGCGAGAGGAGCCAAGTTTGTAAGACATGCTGGCGCTTCTGTCAAACAGCACACCGACGGAAAGCGGTGCGTCCTCGCCGGAGAACAGCGAGACGTTTTGCTCGACGCCATCCTCAAAGACCTGGAAATCTTCTTTTTGCAGTCCAAGGACGAACCGATTCACGTCGTCAGTAACTGTGGCCGGGATAAGAACCAGGTCGGCATGTGCGCGGAAGGTCGGCACCGCGTCCTGCTGCAAATTCGGTAAGGAAGTTGTTTGCTGAGGATTACTTTCAGTGGTGGTTTGGGCAAGCGCCAAACTCGTGAATAAAGTCAAGGTAACAACACTGCGTTCGAAACCGATAAAGGCCCACGCTCTTCGCTTCACAACCTACCCCACCTGCCGACCGGCCACGCTGTGTATATCGTAGAAGAGATTGTAATGAGAACGCTAATTCGGCGGCTAGCCGATCAACAACACGATAAAGCGAAGCCGGCACGCCTTACGCTGCGTATAAATGATTCGGTTGAGCTATGGTAAATGATTAAGCGTGAGCAGTCTGGCGGAGAGGGGGGATTCGAACCCCCGATACAGCTTTTGACCGTATAACGGTTTAGCAAATCCATCGTTCTCGCCGCCCTCACTCGGGACGACTTACAGTCGTGCCAAAGGGCTCGCAGTCGGGAAAAACACCTCTCATTCGACAATTATTGTGCCCACTTTGTGCTCCGGTTTCGTCCACGACCGAGTAGAACGTCGACACCGTGTTTCGACAAAGGATTTGATCGTTGTCGGGGTATAGTGGGAAAGGTCTCCCGGAGCCCTGGCGGGTCGGCGTCATGGGTCATCAGCCTAAAGCGCTTCAGTCTGAAACGTACAGAGCGAAGAAACCCCCGACGAACCACTTACTTACCATGCGGGGTCCGGCGTTCAGGCGGCATCACTCCTATATTGGCTTTCGTACCCAACTTGAGAACCCTCGGTGATGTTGGGGTAATGCCCGTAGAGCGAAGGGGCAGGTCGCCCAGGTGAAGATGGAGTCAACGGGAAACCGGAGAAACTCCTGTCTTGGCGAAGCCGGCAGGGCTTCCTCCCACGAGATCGATCCGCTTATCAATCGCTGAATTATGTCGAACGGTTCGTTCAGGCTGCTCAAACCCTGCAAGCACGGCGTCTACACACTTAAAGGCACAAGCGCTACCGTCCAGTGGGCAAGGATTGATCGATAACAAATTCACCGAACTTCAGAACCTCCGAATCGGAGCAAAAGGGGAGGCGGCCAGTTACAGCGAGCTTGGCAATGCCATGAACCATTGTCCAGGCGAGCAGCGAGATTTCGAGCAAATCTCCGGACGTCAGCTGCCCTATGTCCTGACAACTCTTGACGAAGCCCTGCAGAGTGGCGAAGGCTTCCTCTCCCGCCGCAGCAGAATCCGGATGCTTACGCTTGGAGATCGGAGCGTCAAACATCACGGTGAAGTGTTCCGGGCGTCGAAGAGCGAAGGTCACGTAGCCTAACCCGGCATGTTTGAGGCGGTCGAGCGCGTCTGATTTCCCCGCAGCCGCTTTGATCATGGCTCGGGTCAATTCCCGGAATCCCTGTACCGCCACTGCCGCCATCAGGTCGTCCCGGTCGTGAAAATGCCGATAGGGAGCGTTGTGGGAGACGCCGGCTCGCCGCGCCACTTCGCGCAGGGTAAACGCTGTCGGCCCTACTTCCGCGATCAAGCGAATCGCAGCCTCCAGCAATGCTTCTCGTAAGTGTCCGTGATGGTATGGCTTAGCGCGACGCATCGGTCTGCTCGGCATTATATCCGCGGTGTTGACATCGGCAACATAAAGCATCCGTCTGGTTAGTCCGGTCTCAGCCCGGCGAAAAGAATTAAATCACAATAATGTTGACATAAGCAACATTATAGAAATAAGATGTTGCGCATGCCCACATTCGCGAAGACTTCGAACAGCCGCCCGCTCCCAGGCGGGCGGCCCATAAAAAAAAAGAGCTGTGCGATGCGTAGAAAAGGTCAGATCAGACTCGGCCAGTTTCTTGGCAGGGCAAGAACATTCGTCAAGGCACAACACATCGTGGCGGCGACCGTGGTGGTCGCCGCTCTGTTCACCTTGATTGGCGTGGGGCACACATCCGGCGCCGACGGCGGACAGTCTGCCCCGGCTCAGGCGGACTCGAGTAACAGTGTCAGCCGTGTAGCGATCGAAAGATTCTGGACGATCTACCACGGAAATGACTACGACGCGATACCCGAAGTGCAAAAGGAACTGGAAACGGCGATCCAGTGCGATCCAAACAATCCGACGCTATACGCGCTGCTCGGCGCCACTCACTTCTGGCATGTCGGCGAGGCATCGCGGGACCCCAATGCACTGGGCGACCTGAAGATGCTTGCGCAGGATATGCCGACCGCGGCTGCCCTGTTTCAAAAAACTCTAGCCCTTGACTACTACACGCAGCATCCCATCGGCTACATCAACGACGACCGCCTGCCGGGCTATCTGGGAATCACTACTGTTCATACGGGACAGGAGTTTCACAATCCGAACCTGATTGCGGAGGGTGAGAAAATTCTGGATTTTGCCGTGTATCAATTTCCGGAATTCAATAACTTCAATCGCTGGGCAGCGCATCTTGACGACTCGAAAGATAGTGAAACATACAAGAAAGCTCTCGACTCGCTCTGGCAAAGCATTGACGCGTGCATCGGAACGAAGATTGACCGTGCTCATCCAGACATGAAGCCATATCTCGGCTTGGTGACCGGCGTTGGCCGCAAGAAGGCTTGCTGGTGGAAGGGGGCTATTGCGCCATACTCGTTTGAAGGGCTGATCCTGAATCTTGCGAACGGCTTGGTGGTGAAAGCAGACCAAGTCGATGCCGCCCGGGTCATGTACGCGAACGCGAAGTACGCTGACAACTACGAGACCTGGCCATATCGCAACGTTCTGGAAACCATCGCTGCGTCTGACCTCAATGCTCGTGCGGCACTCTATGCGCCCGGTGCGGACCCGAAGAAGGCTCCGCCTTTGGGCGTTCCCAACCGCAGTTGTGTGTACTGCCATGCCACGGTCGCGGAACCCACTTCGCGTTAGACATTAGACTGTTGCTCGATCACTCCAGCGCTGTCGTAGATAGATGCACGTTAGCGGGAAATACGCCGCAAACTGACAAGTCAGTTGACTGGACCCAAACAATTTGCGGAGCGCCGCCACTTCGTCTGGTGCCTCGACCTCACGGCTTGCCTACTTCCGCGTACATGGCACAGTGGAACAGGCTATTCAATGGAAGCTGCTCGCCGTTCGCCGCGCGCCCGAACGCCGTCTCGGTCCCGGTCCCGAGCACGGGCGCGCACGTCCGCTCGTGTTTACAGTTTCGTGTACACCTAACGGCCCGATAGCTGTTTACCATTGCATACGAGGGCAGTTTCCCACTTAGGAAGAAATCGGGAAGAGTTTCGAACCAATCGCAAGCCCCTGTCAGTGGCCGTAAAACATTAGGCCCCGGCCAAAGGAACCAAGGAGGATTCATGACCCGAGACGCTCGCCTTATGTCTGGGATTATCTTAATCACCATACCCACTATTCAGTACGGCGGCTACTTTCTGCTGACCTCGCTGATGAACAAGAGCAGCGGTTACATGGATAACCCATTGCGGCAAAACTTCTTCCGCGCAGGGCATGCGCACGCCGGCGTGATCGTCATTCTTTCGCTGGTGTGTCAGCTGCTGGCCGACGCCGCCATGCTCCCAGACGCACTGGTATGGCTAGCGCGACTGGCGGTCCCACTGGCTGCGGTTCTCATTCCGATCGGCTTCTTCTTCGCGGTCCTCCGGCCGAACGCGAGCGAAGCCGGTTCCGCGGTCAATTTCATTTATGGCGGCGCGATTTCTCTCGCTGTCGGAGTCTTAACGCTGGGAGTGGGTCTCTTGCGAAGTCTATGGGTCGCCTGAGCCCCGTGTGCCTATTGATGTAGTCCGTGCTACGCTCTCGATGTGACCGCTCTCGGAATTCGTTGTCCGCTGTCTCCGGATATCGTGCAAGGAACTACTCTGCCGATTGATCGCCTTAAGCAGATGTTGGAGTCTGGCGAAGATATCACGGTGATCGGCAGTATCTGCGGGCACACGTGGAAACTCTCGGATCTGGAACTTAAGAACCTCCGTAATGCGTTCGATCCGGGACAATCTGACCATCAGCTCGCGAACGCGCACTGAGAGACAATAACTTAGAAACTGGCGGAGAGGAAGGGATTCGAACCCTTGTTTGGAGGTATCAGCCCCCAAAGCGGTTTAGCAAATCAATCGTTCTCGCCGCCCTCACTCGGGCTCAACGACTTACAGTCGGGCCAGAGGGCTCTCAGTCGGGGAAAACACCTCTCATTCGGCAATTATTGTGCTCCGCTTTGTGCTCCGGTCTAGTCCACGACCAAGTAGAGCGTCGACACCGTGTTTCCACAAAGGATTCGATCGTTGTCTGGGTTTAGTGAAAAGCGGCTGCCGGACACCCGCTGACCAGATCCCTATTTGTTTCAGGATTTGTCGAGAGTTCCGGGCGCGCTTCAAATCAGCTATGCGTGGCCTCGGGTGTCGACCTGGGTCGGCGAGACGTTGGCTTCCAAAAGGCAGAATATCGAGATGCATAACGCGAGCACGAGCCAGATATAGAGAATGCGTAACTTCGTGCTGGCCCTCGCGATTGACTCCTCCGTCCAGATTTGGTCGAGACGATCGAAGTCGCGAGTAATCTGTTCGGGTGCGCGCTGGTCTGGATGGTCCTTCAAAAACTGCTTGACCGGGGGTTTGAAGTCCTCGTCTGATCCGCGCAGGCGATGAACGGCAGGCTGCAACGAATGGTCCCACCAGGTGAATTGGTTCAACGCCCGAGGATAAAGAAATGCCGGAGGCAAAGCCAAAAGGAAAGCAACACAACCCGCGATCAACCAGAGTTTACGAAACTGCTTTCCGGAAACAGACCTGGCCATCCCGGAGGTGATAAGCAGCGCAATCAACACAAAAAACGAAAGAACTCCAATATCAAATCCAACCCCAGTCTCATCCGGAGGAGCGATGTCTGCTAGAAAGCCACCAAAGGCCCCCAGCAGAAAGACCACAACTTCCACGAAAGAAACCAACAGCCCCTTATAGTCCTTCACCCTGGTCCTCCACTCGCATTGAGAGATCAACCCAAGGCAAGAGGTCGAATCCACGGCTTTATATCACAAGCATTTTCCGTCTGTCGCTCGCAATTGCAGCTTTAAAGGTCTTGTCTTATCACGCTGGGCGTAGAGATCGACCTTTACGACTGGAGTCTTCAAGGCGTCAGGTTGGCCATCGAGAGCTGCCCAGAAGCAATAGGTCTTGGGAGGGAGCTCAATTCGTGCCGAGGTCAGATCAGAGATCTCCTGAACTGAGGAGTCCAGGGGTTGATGGAACATGCCATACACGACGTAGTAAATCCGCAGACCCTTGATCATCTCCCGCTTTTGGGCGTCGTCGTGTCCCTGGACAATGTCGACCACCACCGCACAACAAGGAGGAGCATCGGCTACAGGTGCACGGCCCGACATCACATCATCAAAGCGTGTGATTTCACGCTCAAGATCGGAATGGATAGCCGCAATCTGCTCTTCATCGGAGGGACTGAACCTCTGCCCTTCGCCCACCGCCTTCGCCAAAAGTGTGCTGAACGCCCTTGCCTCGTCCCGAAGTTGCTGCATGGTATCTCGCCGCATGGGCGGATCTTTGTGTCGGTCAGAGGCGTTACGAATCGCGGCGTACCAGGTAAGCAGGTCACCGACTTGACTAACGAGCAGTGCTTGCTGTCCCGGTGTTGTAAAGACGTCTGAAGGTAATCTCGGGAACTGCTCGCCAAGCGTAAGAATCTGCGTAACCGAGTCGTGAATCTCACGTCGCAATTCCGGATCGACAGTAAGTACCAGGAGATGTCCGGAAGTGAGTTGTTCTTTCAAGGCACCCGTTGCCAACACTTGCAGCATGACGATCTTCATGCCTGGTCGCGGGCTTGCAAGGTTCCTCAGCTGTGGGTTCAAATCCGCCACAAGAGAGAGAGCATTAGAGTCTGGATCAATGCCAGTCGCTTCCAACTCGTTCGCGATGATTGTGTTTTGGGTGGCAACAATCGATTTCAGAGCAATCTGAACTGTGCCGGCGGGCCAGGGAACACGTGATCGATCATCCGACTGCACTAGGGTCAACGCGACAGGACGCTCTGCGATTCGAACCAGTGGGCCGCTCAGGTTTGAGTGATCCGCCGGCTCCGTCTGAACCCCGAACCCGCTGGCGCCCAGCACGAGAGCGATCGCGATTCGACAACGCAGGGAATGACGCCCCATGTACTGTGGCCGCCGTACGCTCATTATCCTTGGCACGATGCCCCTATGGTTCGGCTATTCTGAACCCTCCCCTGTACGGATCGATCGGGCCCAGGTAAAGTCCATCAACTCCGGTCGCTGGAGGTCGTTGTTGCTCAATCGTGGATAGAGCTGCGCGGCCTTTCCAGGCAGCTCGCCTTCGGTAGCGCGCAACCACTCGTCCACGGTTCGTTTGGGATCTTCTTCACTCGAAACCCGCAATCCTTCAGATAATAGCGTGTGGCCCAAGCCCCCAAGCTGGGTTGCGCGTGCAGTCTGTTCTGGTTGTGTGGCAAAGAGTATCAACATGCCTTTGTCGTAGCTTAGCTGACCCAAGCCCCGATCGCCCAAGGGGCCCGGACGAAATCCGCGGCCCGGGGCCGCCCCAGAGTGACAAGAGTCGAGGATCATGATCGGCTCGCCGGCATCGATACTTTCCCACCAGTTCGCCAGATCCTCCACCGAAATTGATCGCGCCAGAAATTCGTTCGCTGCGTCACACGTTTGCGGCGGCCCTCCACTACCTTGTTGGCACCGTGTGAGCACATCCTCGGTAAGGCCACGACGCGTACCGGTGTCGTAAGGAATTAAATAGAAGTGTCCTTGCGGGTCCGCATAACCATGGCTGGCAATGTAAAGAATGACTGCATCGTCTGGCGTGGCTTGGCGCAACTTGCCCCCCGGATCCACCTCGGAGAGTAGCTTGGAATCGGCTTGTCGTCCGCCCAGCTTGTTCAGTACAGCCTCTAAATGAGACTTCGTCGCACGTTTGAGGGAGACGGAACCGTCAGGGGCCAAATCAGAGTCGAGGCGCACTTCAATAACATCGTCGTAAGTTCCCGCCAGTTTGTTTTTCCAAAGCTGCGCAACCAGGCTCGCGCTGGCTACGGCCAGAGTCAGATCCCACTCCGACTGGTTAGCGTTTACCCCCATCGTGACCAGATAAGCGTGTCGACTCGCTGATCCGGCGCTTGGGCTTGGCTTGTAGGTGTAAGGCTGGCTGATTTCACTCCGGACGCGATCGGAATTGAATGCATATGATGTGAAGATAATTCGTCCTTTTTTCTGTGGAACTTGTACGTGAGGGATGGTTATGACCTTGTCACCGCTATCTAATATTCTGTGTTGCTGGCGCCACTGCGTGAGTTCGCTTAGGTCATCCGACCTTGTCTGGCCAGTAGAGGCGACTTCGGGATATGTTGCCACCAGTTGACCATCGCGAAACAACCGCACATCGTATGCCCCACTCTGCAATGGACGATTGCTTCGGTCTAACTGAGATTCAGAAGCCCCGCTCGCCACTTTGACTTGCACCGCTACTAGCCGGGAAGCGGGTTCGGGCTTCACTTCAAGAATTTGCACTTCTGGCTGCGCCCGGTTCAAGGATCCCAGGGGACGCACGGGGGAGAGTTTTTCATTGTTCAGCCGCTTGGGCAGCAGTTTCGGCGTGTAGTAGTCGCGAGCAAATATCTCTACAGGAAGAGGAGTGAGCGGATCATCGGGAACTACCCACTGCAGGGCGGAAGATCGCTCAAGGTTATTGGTGTCAAATCGCCCATCGGGAGCAACCGCAGTCCAGCTCGCTCCAGAACCCGCCATCAAAGCAGTTATTTCGTTTCCTCTACTCGTGTCCCAAAAGCGCACCATGCCGGATATGTCTCCCGTAACCGCGAACGAAGCATCCGGTGCGAGTGCGGCCGTTTCGATGCCTTGGTTGCGCGCGATAACAACCCCTTCAGGTGACCCTTTTAAATCGGAGATGCGCACCAGATTGTCACGCATGTTGCCGGCCTTACTAATGATCAATAAAAAGCCCTTATTGCCATAGTGTATTGTTCCGAAATCCACGCCCTTGGAGTCATCAGCGATTTCGTTAGCCACTTTGCCTGTCGCCAGATCGACAAAGCGAACTATCTTTTGCCAGGCGATTGTCATGGCCTGAGTCTCATCCGGAGTAAACGCTACGAGTCCCACCGGCCCACCATAGCCGGCCGAAGTCAGTAACTCCTTGTCTTTGCCTTGCTGCCATAGCTTGACGGTCTCATCCTCGCTACCACTCAGCAAGAGCTGGCCGTTATGAGACATTGCTAAGGCTCTGATCTTCTTGGAATGACCTGCAAACGTTTGTAGTTCCTTCCTGGATGCCAAGTCCCAAATCCGTATGACACCGTCATTGCCACCAGTGACCAGTAGCTTATCGTCAGGCGAAAAGATCATTGCACTAACCTGGAAGTCCTTCGGCATAGGCACAACAGGCAATTCCTGTCCCGTGCGCAAATCCCACATTTTGATGCTCTCGCACAGCATGGTGCACACAGCCAAAGTCGTGGTTGATACCGCCACAGCTCCAACCGGTTGTGTTTCCCCGGATAGTACTCGCACCAGTGCGCCTGACTCGACTTTTCGCAGCGCCATAGGTCCCATTCCGGCATGTAGCAAATACTGATTGCCCGGATAGAAGGCCATGCGTTGCACAATCACTTTCGGGTCGATGGTGTGCAGCAGCGAACGGGATGCTGTGTCCCAGATTCGGATCGGCCCATAGGCAGCCGATGCTGCCGCGAGTTTCCCATCCGATGAAAAGCAGACTGTCTGGGCATTTGAAACTTCAGGTGTTTGCTTAGGAGTGGCTGGGTTTAGCACCTCCACTCGCGTAGTATCGCGATTCCAGAGCTGCACGGTCCCGTCCACATAACCGATGAGCACGGAAACTGAATCAGGCGAAAATGAGAGACCGTTGACTTCTTGATCATAGATATGGGATGTGCGTATGAGCTTTCGTTCAGCCAGGCTCCACAGGGAGAGCTCCGGTGACTTGTCAACTGCTAAGACGGCCCATTTGCAATCGCTGGAGAAAGCCACGCTCGTATTCTTTGTAGCCGTGCGGACGACAGCGATGTTGTGGCCAGTGCGAAGGTCCCAAACACGAAGTTCACCGTCAAAATCGGCGGTACATCCCGTTTTGCCGTCAGGGGTCAGTGCAACTGAGTGAATGGATGCGGAGTGACCTTTCAGTACCTTCAACTCGTCCCCGGTTCTTACATCCCAGAGTCGCGCGGTCAGGTCGGAGCTGCCCGTAAAAAGCGTGCGGCTATCTGGCGCAAACGCCATGTCACCTACGAAATGCTCATGTCCTGCAAGAACACGGACCAAAGTACTGCTTCTGACATTCCATATGTAGACGGAGCCGTCTATCGCTCCGGAAGCAACCAGCAACCCGTCAGGCGAAATTGCGACTGCCGTAACAAGAAAGGGTTGCTTGGTTTGGGGAACAGCCCGCGGCTGTAGAGTGGAAGTCTGTTGCGCAGCGGAGGCAATCGGCGACAGGCATGCCAAAACGAACGTACTGACTAGGATAGACCGCCGCACAAAGAGACGGCCCTTTCTGAAATCCGAAGCATGATGTGGTTGGTTGTGTACGCGGAGTTTCGAAACCGCATGTCCGAGCTGAAGGATTCGAGGGAGATAGCGTCGGACGCTGTTCTCAAGACAAGATCTTGGAGGACCATCGAACATACGCATGGGTTAATCCTCCGACTTTTGAATAATGCCTTCGGCACCGGGCAAGGCAGCGATGTTGTTGATTAAACCAAGACTAAGCGATTGAGCCATCTGATCGTCGCTGTAGGTGATGCTGTGAACATCCTGGCCTCCTGGATTCGTCGTGAAGTACAGAATGCCATTGAACAACTGAGCGTTCGCCGCGATGTTACTGGACAGGACAGGGATGTCGACAACGGCGATGTAGAGAAATACGTGACGCAGTTTCATATGCTCACCTTTCTTCGTGACAAGATTCGCATGCATTCCAAACTTTGACCGACCGGAAAATAGATTAGCACGCAGCATTCCAAACTTTGACAGATGGAAAAACCGGCTGGCCTGTCGTTTAGAAGCTTGGAGTACAGGCGGTTAGCTTCAATCCCAGCTAGCCTAGTACTCTAATTCGTAAATACGATGACGTATAATTTTGCTTGTACGGTTTACGTAAGTCCGCTAGGCTTGTCCTTGGAGGGACTCTCTTGCCAAGGCCAAGCCCATTCCGCATCCTTCTCACTTCAGAAGAGAAGAAGGAACTGGAAGCTCGCGTTCGAAAATATACGTCACCGTATCGTGATGTTATGAGAGCTAAGATTGTACTGCTGGCAGCACAGGGTTTGCCCAATGAGGTCATCGCTGCACGCTTGGATACACCGCGCCAGATCGTGAGCAAGTGGCGCAAGCGATTCGCACTGGCCCGGCTACCGGGTCTTGACGAACAGCCTCGCGGCGGGCGTCCCGCCCTCTTTTCCCCCCAGCGTCGTGGTGCAAGTAAAAGCTCTCGCCTGTGAGCTCCCGCATCGCCTCGGGCTGCCGCTCTCTCGGCTGTCGCTTGCCGACATCCGGCAGGAGGTGATGGCCCAGGGTATCGTCGCCCAAGTCAGCGGAACGACCCTCTGGCGTTGGCTGAGTGCCGATGCCCTTCGCCCTTGGCAGCAGCGAAGTTGGATCTTTCCCCGAGATCCAGATTTCGCTTCCAAAGCAGGACGTATCCTCGATCTTTATGCCCGGCTCTGGGACAGAGAACCCCTGCAAAGCTCTGAGTTCGTCATCTCCGCGGATGAGAAAACCAGCCGCATTCACGGGGCTACGTCTCGGAGAGTTGCGCGGTCTCACGTGGGAGTCCTATGAGCCTGCACAGGACCAGGACTCACTAGGATGGCTGAACGTGACCCGATCGATCTGGCGTACCACGGTTGGCGATCCTAAAACTACCAAGTCCAAGGCGCCCCTGCCCGTGATTCCCCAACTGGCACTGAAATTGGAGGAGCACAGAAAACGCTGCGCCGATCCGAAGACTGGCCCAATCTTCGGCAGCTCAGTCGGAAACGCTCTCGACCTAAATGCTTCCTATCAGAAACAGACGAAGGATCTTCTTAAACGAGCAGGCATTTGCTGGCACGGCTGGCATGGGTTTCGGAGGGGGCTTGCATCGAACCGGAATCGTCTAGGTGTCGACGATTCTGTTATTCAGAGGATTCTGCGGCACAGCACGGTGGCAACCACGCAGAATCACTACATCAAGACTGCATCGCCAGAGGCGGTTGCAGCCATGAGGCAGCTCTCCAACGCCTTAATGTGCTCCACTTGGCTCCGGAAAGTGAAACAGCGCCCAAACGCGCCGCTCAGTAGAAGGAGCTAAGTGTCTGAGCTTGAGTGAGCTGGCGGAGAGGGGGGGATTCGAACCCCCGATACAGCTTTTGACCGTATAACGGAGCAAATTCAGCTCGTCCCCTACTTATTGCGCGGAATCAATCAGATACGATGACCTCAAGTGCTCCCAGTCGGGCAGAATCAGAGTGCTCGGCATCTCTGTACGCACCTCAATATGCACCTCGCCTAAGTTAATAGCGTTAGATCAGAGGGCGCCGCTGAGCCCGAGACCGTGTCCCATTTGTTGCCCTAAAACAACGAATGTGAAACTGTGCAAGAAAGTGTGAAAGTTTTCGAGGATTTGGCACAGGTCGTTGTCATGGCAGTGTCGCCTGCACAACCTCGCGCTGAAGCGTCATCTTCAGTTCCTTGAAGAGTGCGACTGCTCGCTGTAGCTTCTCCGTCTCGTTCTAGTCACCCTGTTCAAGTGCTATCCCAAATTTCGTCGTCAACAATTGTTTGTTGGCTTGGGGGTGATCGAAACCGGCTGCAAGTACATATTTCTTGATAACGCCTAAGGAGACCCGGAACGCTGCGCCAGCGCATTCCTGCCGGTGCCGCTTCCCAGTTCTGCTCCCAGTCGCGCCACAGCGTTCACGAGAATGTCGAAATCGCTGTATTCGCTTCGGTGGTTCGTAATTGCGGTGCGGATCACGAACCGCCCATGTAGCACAGCGTGCGAGGGAAGCGCGATCCCGCTCGTCTGCAGCCGGATCAGCACGTCGTGATTGAGCTGGTCGAGTTCCTCGGCCCGTGCCTTCCTATCGATATACCGGAAGCATACGATATTCAGCGGCACGGGGACCGCTAGTTCTAGATCCGGGTGCGCCTCCACACGCGCCGCCAGAAACGCTGCCTGCCGCAAGTTTTCCCGGATCTGCTGTTCGAACGATTGCAAGCCGTGGGCCTTCAGCGCCAGCCAGACCTTCAGCGCGCGAAACCGTCGCGAGAGTTCGATCCCATAGTCCGCGAAACTAGTCGTCCGCGCGGCCGCTCCCTCCATGGTCTCCGAAAGATAGCTCGGCGACACGGCGAACGCGTCGCGGTGGGCCCGCGCGTCCTGTACGAACACGCAGCCCACATCGTACGGCAGGTACATCCACTTGTGCAGGTCGAAGGCCAGCGAATCTGCCCGCTGCAGTCCCGCGAGCTTCGGCCGCAACTCCGGACACAGCCACGCCAGCGCGCCGAACGCCCCGTCCACGTGAAGCCACAAATCGTGAGCCATGCAAATATCGGCTAGGCGCGCAATATCGTCGATGGCTCCCGTGTTCACCGTCCCCGCATTCGCCACCACGCAAAATGGCTGTGCTCCGTTCCGCCGGTCCGCCTCGATCGCCGCTTCGAGCGCGTCCGCGTCGATCCGGAAATCTCTGTCCGCTGGGATGCTGCGCAGCGCCTCGCTCCCTAGTCCCAGCAGCTCCGCCGCCTTCGGTATCGAGCTGTGCGCTTCGCTCGAAGCGTAGAACACCATGCGCCGCGGCGTCGCCGCAATCCCGGAACGGCGCACGTCCACCGGCGCTTTCGACGAACGCGCCACCGCCAGCCCGACGATGTTCGACATTGAGCATCCGCTGGTGAGCAGCGCACTCGTTGACGCCGGAAACCCCAGCATCTCCTTGAGCCACGCCAGCACCTGCTCCTCCACCAGAGGCGCCGCGCTTTCGAATCCGCTGACGCTCGAGTTCATCGCTCCCGCCAGCAGTTCCGCAAACGCCGCTAGAGGCAGGCCCGAGCCGTTGACCCACCCCCAAAATCGTGGATGCGAATTGCCGCGTGGGTAAGGACTCACGTACCTCCGGAACTCCTCGTACGCTGCCTCTGCCCCCATCGGCTCCAGCGGCAGCGGAGTGCGAAAGTGCTCCCGCGTCTCCGCTGGTACCGGCTGCCACACCGGGCGTTCCCGCAGCGACTCGAAGCCGTCGATCACATCCTCCACCATCCGGTGGCCCAGCCGTCTCAGTTCGTCCCAGTCCTCCGGGTCGAGCCCGTAGCCGTTCCTCAGGGGGTGTGCCGGATCTGTCACAAAGCGCTCCCGGGTTCCGTCGCGCCGGGCGGGGCCGCGAACACCCGCATTGCCACCCCGGCCACCGTCGAGATTCCCTGCGCCATTCCGTAGAGTTCCTGAGGCGTCAGTGCGTCGCAGTCCAACTCTCTCCACACGCGCTGCAAGTCCCGCAAGTAACTGCGGTACGCGTCCCTCACCTCGCGGCTGCCCCCGCCCGCGAACGCGTCGTGCAGCCGTCTCCCGTATTCCCGCAACGCTTCCGCCGCGCGCCTCCCCAGTTCGGGCGAGGCCCACGGCTCCTGTAACACCGCCGTGTAAGCCGCGTACGCGTCGTTCACTGCCCGCTCCGCCTGCGCCGAGGGCCACGCGTTCCGCAGCCTCGTCCAGAACAGATCGTGGGCCGCGGTCAACCGCTGCTCCGCTCCAGCATTCGCCGCCGGCGCCGGCTCGCGCTTCTCGTCTGTCATGTGCCCTCCTCAGTTCGCCCTCCGTAAACCAGCGCGCCAAACCCGCGGCCCGTCGCCTGCTTTCGCAGCCATTCCTCGATCCCAATATCCCGGTACAACACCGGCCTGCCGCCCTCAGTCACACACACCGCACCCGCCCCCACCTCCAGCCACGGCGCGCAACGACCGCCCTCCATCCGGTACACCGTGAAGCCCCGATACCCGAGCTTCGGCGGTGCCGCTTCGCCCCCCAGAATCAAGCGTCGGATGCGATCGAACAATTGCGCGGCCTCGTCCGCCTCCAATGCCCACGACGGATTCGGCCGGCCGCTGAACACATTCAGTTCCACGCGAAGCTCCGGTTCGCTCACACTACAAAACCTCTACCCCGAGCGGCGCAAAAAAGAAACCGCAGAACTCCATGTACGGACCCCGATCGCAGTTCGCGGGCGTCGAACCGTTCCCGAGCACAAGCCCGGAATTGTCCTGCTGAAACACCGGCGAGGTCCCGATCTTGTGCGCCCAGAATCCGCCCGGATGCAGCCGCCACCAGTGAAAGTCGAACCCTGGCCAGATGCCTAGCGCCACCACTCGCACTCTCCCCTCACAATTGCCGATATATCCGTCCGATTTCGCAGCGGCCGACACCTTCTCGCATTCGAAGGCGCTGTAGATGTGTCTCGAACGCCGTCCCGGCTGCGCCATCGTGTTCGAAGCGTAGTTCGTCGCGTAGTTATAACAGTTATTGCGGAACCGCACCGGCGGATTGTCCCAAAATGCGATCTGGATCGGCGTCAGGAACGGCTCGCACCTGGCGCCTGAAAGGTCGGGTATGGTGCCTTTCTCCGCGACTACGGTCGTCATTACCCGAGCTTCCTCGGCGGTCTGCGGTTCGCGAATCGCGGAGTTCGCCGCCTCGAGCACCTGGTCCGCCACCGTGGGCGGCGCGGTTCTCAACATCCAGTCCGTCAGTTCCATCTCCGCCGCCTGCCGCGCCTCTACTTGCGCAGCGGCGCGGCCCTCTCGCCGCCGGCGCGCCTTCACCGCTGGCGCCGCGGCCGGTGGCGGCACCACGAAGTGTACCGCTACCGTCGGTTGCAGCACTAAGTCCTCCAGGTCGGCATCCACGGTGAACCCTCGAAACCCGAGCCGCTGCGGTTCGTCGGAGGCAATCCGTGCCCCCTCCTCCTTCACTCGCTCAACGAGTTCGCGCGCTTGACGGCGGCTCAATTGCCAGGTCGGGTTCGGACGCCCGGAAAACATGTTCAATGTCACACGCATATTGACTCTGAATCGTCTCCGGCGTTCGCTGCAGTCGCCGGTTGTTCGCTCTGGTTCACAATCGACGATGCGAGCTGCGCTCGTACTTGGTCTTCCGGCATGCCGAGCACCGTCACCACCATTTCCGCCACGCGCTCCGTCTCCGACGCCCAAGCCGCGTCGTGTCGCAGCAGGGCGGCCGCCAGCCCCCTAACCGTCGGCGCTTCGAAAATCCACCGCAGCGGCAGATCCACGTGTAGCAGATCCCGCAGCCGCGCCACCGCCTTAGTTGCCAGGAGCGAGTGCCCCCCCAGGTTCGCGAAGAAATCGTCCTCCACAGAAATCCGCGAAACCCCCAGCACATCCTCGAGCACCGCGGCGATCACCCGCTCGAGTGCCGTGGCGGGTGGGACTGGCACCGCCGCTTTCTCCGTCTCCGGAACGGCCTTCTCGAGCGCCTTCGCATCCACCTTTCCAGCGCTCGTCAGGGGCACCGCGCGGATCACTGTGAACGTGCTCGGCACCATGTATTCCGGCAGTTCGGTGCGCACAAAGTCGCGTACTTCCTGCAACACCGCGGTCCTCTCCATTTCCGTTTGCGCAAGCACTACGTGAGCGAGCAGCCGCCGGTCCCCCCGCCCGAAGTCGCGCGCCGTCACCGCCGCGTCCGCCACCGCCGGATGCCGGCGGATCGTCGCCTCTACGTCTCCCGGTTCCACACGGTATCCCCGGATCTTCACCTGTCTGTCTAGCCGACCCAGGAACTCCAGCGTCCCGTCGGCCTGATACCGCGCCAGGTCGCCCGTGCGGTACATGCAGCCGCCCGCACAGAACGAGTCCGGCAGGAACTTCTCGTCCGTTGCCCGCGGCGCGCCCGCATATCCGAGCGCCACGCCGGCTCCCCCGATGTACAACTCGCCCGGCACCCCGACCGGAACCGGCTCGCCGTAGCGGTCCAGCACGTACAGCCTCGTGTTCGCAATCGGCCTGCCTATTGGGACCGGCCCCGGCCCAATCTCCCCGGCGCGCGCCGCGTACAACGCGCAGCCCACCACCGTCTCCGTCGGGCCGTACTCGTTGAAGATCGTCACGTCCTCTGCTTCGTCGCGCCACAGTGCGAGCGTCTCCCCGTGCAGTGCCTCACCCCCCACAATAAACGCCTCCGTATTCCGCGGCGCCGGGCGCCCCAGCGAAAGACTGCGCAGCGCCTCTAGATGGGAGGGCGTCAGCTTCACGAATCCGAACCGATGCCCCCGTCGCAGTGCTGTATCGAGCGCCTCAACCACGTCGGTCTGGTCGAGCACCACAATCCGCCCACCGCAGATCAGCGGCAGAAACAGCGTCGTCACCGACATATCGGACCAAGGCGGCGAGCACAGCGGAGCCTCCATCCCCGTTCCCATCGGGTACGTGCGGCGGCACCACGCCAAGTAATTCACCACGCTCCGGTGCGACACCTTCACCCCTTTCGGAGTACCAGTCGATCCCGACGTGAAGATGATGTACGCCAAGTCCGTCGGCGATGTTTCCGCTCCCCCCGAACGTCCGTCCGGACCATTCGCATCCATCGCCACTACCTGCCGCCCCGCGGGCACGCGCCCCGCCGTCGCTGCCAGCGTGACCACCATTTCCACCTCAGCCACGTCAAGCATCTGCGCCAGCCTTCCCGAAGGCGTCGCCGGGTCTAGCGGCACGTACGCGTTGCCCGATTTCAGAATGCCCAGGATCCCCGCAATCAGTTCGATGCTGCTCGGTAGCATTACGCCTATCCCGCGCCCCATTCGCCCGTCGCAGTCCCTTATTCGCCCCGCCAGCGCCGCGGCGCGCGCATTCAGTTCGCGATACGTCAGCTTCGTCGTTCCCTGCTCCACCGCGGGCGCGTCCGGCGTGCGCGCCGCCTGCTCCTCCACCAGCACGTGGATCGTCGACTCGGGATATGGTGCATCCGTGCCATTCCATTCCACCAGCGCCCGGCGCCGTTCTTCCGCGGAAAGCAGCGCGAGCGATCCGATCGGCGCGTCCGGGTTTTCCGCAATCGAATCGAGCAGTGTCAGGTAATGCCGCGCCATGCGCTCCGCCGTCTCGCGGTCGAATAGGTCCGTGTTGTATTCGAGCACGCCTCGCGCCTCTTCCCCCTGTTCCCACAGGTTCAAGGCGAGGTCGAAGATCGCGGTGCCCCGCTCGAACGCCACTGCCGCGTTGCCCGCCGCGTCACGTCCGCCCTCCTGGTGCGAAACGAGCTGAAAACTCACCTGAAATAGCGGATTGCGGCTCAGGTCCTTCTGCGGACGCAACACCGCCACGACGGTCGAAAAGGGGATGTCCTGGTGGCTGTAAGCTTCCAGCGCCATCTCGCGCACGCGCGCCAGCGCAGTTCGAAAAGTCGGGTTGCCCGAAAGGTCCGCCCTCAGCACAAGCGAGTTGGCAAAGAATCCCACCACTCCTTCGAGTTCGCGGCGCGTGCGGTTGGCGATCGGCACTCCCACCGCCAGATCGTCCTGCCCGCTGTACCGGTGCAGCAGCGCGTAAAACGCGGCCAGCAGCAGCATGAACGGAGTCGCGGAAGATGCTCGCGCCAGCGCGTCGAGCGCGCGGCGCGTTTCCTTCGATATCTTCACGTCCAGTTGCGCGCCCCGATAGGTTTGCACCGGAGGACGCGGCCGGTCTGTCGGCAGTTCGAGCGTGCCGAGATTCGCCAGTTGCCGTTCCCAGTACCCCACCTGCTTTGCGAGCCTCTCGCCACGCAGCCAGTCGCGCTGCCACACCGCGAAATCCGCGTATTGCGCCGGGAGGCCCTGCACCGAGGGAGCACGGCGCACCGCCTCGTCCGCGTACAGCGTCCCCAGTTCCCGAAACAGAATGTCCATCGACGTGTTGTCGGCGGCAATGTGATGTATCACCAGCAGGAACGCCGATTCGAACGGCCCCAGACGGATGAGCGTCGTCCGGAATACCGGCCCAGCCGCCAGGTCGAAGGGCCGCTGCGCGCTCTGCTCGGCGAGGTGCCGCAGTTCCTCCGCCTGCTCCGCTCTGCCAAGCGATCGCAGGTCCGCAGTTGCGCACCGCACCGGTCCCGGCGGCAGCACGCGCTGCACCGGAGCCCCTTGCACCACCGGATAGATAGTCCGCAGCGCGCCGTGCCTCCGCACCAGCTCCGTCAGTGCGCGGTCGAGCGCCTCCTGCTCCACGACGAACGGTATCCGCTGAGCCGACGAGATGTTGTAGAACGGGCTCCCCGGCGACATCTGGTCGAGGAACCACAAGCGCTCCTGCGCGAACGACAGCGGAAAGTCGCCGCCGCCCCAGGCAACACGCGGCAGCGGCGGTGCGCCATCGCCGCGTTGCCGCGACCGGAACTCCTCCAACACCCGTCGCCTCTCCTCTAGCGACAATGCGCCGAGCCGTGCGGCAAGATCGCTCACGACGCCCCTCCCGCGCCGCCACGCCCCTCCGCTAACAAGTCGTCCGGCGCCCTCACGATTCGCCTCCCGCCCCATCCGCTTCGAGCAATGCCAGCAGCGCCTTCGCCTCCTCGTCCGGCAACGCCGCGAGGTCAGCCACCAGCGAGGCCGTTTTCGCGTCCGCCACCTGCGCCGGGATGCACCGTTCCATCACCGCCGCCAGCGCCGCCGGTGTTGGAGCGTCGAAAACTGCGCGCAGCGGAACCTCCACCCCCGTGCTCTCCTGCAGCCGCGATACCAGCCGCGTCGCCAGTAGCGAGTGGCCCCCGAGGTCCGCAAAGAAGTCGTCGTCCCGCCAGACCGCGTCTACGCCCAGCACCTCGCAAAATTGCCGCGCCACTGCCTGCTCCAAGGAGCTCGCCGCCTCCCGCCCGCCGGATCGCCGCGAGGACACCGTCCCTGCCGCGGGCAGCCGGCTTCGATCGCGCTTCCCGCTCGGCGTCATCGGCACCGCGTCGATCCATGCTATCGTCGGCACCATGAACGACGGCAACCAACGGCGCAGGTGGGCCAGCACCGCCTCGGTATCGCGAACGTCGCCGCGCGGCACCACGTACGCCGCCAGCCGCTGGTCTCGCTGATCCAGCCCGTGGGAGATCACCACCGATTCCCGCACCAGCGGATGTACCTCGAGCAGTGATTCGATCTCCGCCGGTTCCACCCGGAAGCCCCGCACGTTCAGTTGCAGGTCCCTCCGTCCGGCATACTCGATCACGCCGTCCCCCCGGAACCGCGCCAAGTCTCCGGTGTCGTAGAGCCGCGCGCCCGGCGTCGGGTCGAACGGGTGTGGGATGAACCGCTGCCGCGTGAGCGCCTCCTGGTTGACGTACCCCCGCGCCACCGAGGCGCCGCTGATGTACAGCGAGCCCGTCACTCCCACCGGCAGGGGCTGAAGCTCCACATCCAGAATGTACGCCGCCGTGTTCGCGATGGGCCGGCCGATCGGCGCCCACTCCGTCACCGCCCCGTCGCGCTGCGGGTCGAAGGCCGTCGCGTCCCACACTTCGGAAGCGCCGAACACGTTATACAGCTTCGACTCTGGTACCTGCGCCTGAAACCGCCGGTACAGGTCGCCCGATAGCGGCTCGCCGCCACTCCACCACGATCTGAGGCGCGGCAGCCGCTTTCCCAGATCGGGACAGCTCTCGAGCAGCATTTCGAGGAACGACGGCACGAACCATAACCGCGTCACACCGTGCCGTGCCAGCAAGTCCACGAACGCCGCTGGCTCCGCGACTACCTCTGGCGGCGCGATCACAGTCGGGGCCCCTCCCAGCAGCCCGCCCAGCATCTCCCAGAATGCATCCACGAAGTTCAGCGCCGTCTTCATCGCCAGCACGTCGTCGGGATAGAACGGGTACTCACGCCACATCCAGTGCAGGCGGTTCAGCACCGCGCGATGCTCCACCGCGACTCCCTTCGGACGCCCCGTCGAGCCCGACGTATAGATGAGGTACGCGAGGTCTCCAGGCGCGGCGTAAACACCAAGGTTCGCTGCCGGCTGCTGCGATGCGCCGTCCCACGCCTCGCTCCAAGAGAGCGCGCGAGCCCTGGGCGCGAGCCCCGCATCCACCCCCAGCAGTACCTCCGCGCCGGAATCCGCTGCCATGTAGGCCAGCCTATCCCGTGGATAGGACGGATCAAGCGGCAGAAATACCGCCCGGCACTTCAGTACCGCGAGAAATGCCGTCGCTGCCGCGATCGATCGCGGACTGCACACCCCCACCACGGTCCCCGCCTCAACCCCCTGCGCCACGAGATACCGCGCCAGCCGGTTCGAACGCGCGTGGACCTCGGCCAGCGTCATGCGTTCCTCGGCCTCGATATACGCCGTCGTATCGGGTGTCCGTGCCGCGCGTTCCTCCAGCAGCCACATCAGCGAAACGGCGTCGCATCCCGCGATCCCGGTCTGGTTCCAGTCCACCAGCATCTGCTCGCGCTCGCCGGGCGTGAGCAGCGGGATGTTACATAGCCGCGCCGTTCCCAGCGAGGGAATCCGCCGCAGGAGCCCGGCGAAATAACTCGCCATCTGCCCGATCTCCTGCGCCTCGAAACGGCGGTCGTCGTAGAGGAGCTTCATGCGCAGCGTTTTACCGGGAACCACCACCAGCGTGATCGCCACATCCGTGCGCCCTAGGTACAGCGGCTCCTCCAGATCCTCCGCCTCCGGCGTCGTCGCCACCGGGAAGTTCTCGAACACCACCACTGTCTCGCACAGGCGCGTTCCGCTCGGAACCCCGATCCACTGCTGCAGCTTCAGCATCGAAACGTACTGGTATCTAGTCGTTTCGCTCTGCTGCCATTGCACGCGCCGCAGCCACTGAATCAGGGACTCTTCCGCCGGCAACGCGACCCGCACCGGAATGCTGTTGATGAACAACCCGATCATCTCGTCCACGCCGGCGAGTTCCGGCGGGCGGCCTGATACGACCACCCCGTGCACCACCTCCCGCTGCCCACTATAGCGGCCCAGCAGGATGGCCCACGCGCCCTGCACCACCGTGTTAAGCGTCAGCCGCGAGCCCTTCGCAAAGGCGCGCAGCGCGTTCGTCTCTTCGATGGAGAGTGCGACCGCGTACTCGCCCTCGTTACCCACCTGCCGCTCGGGCGCCGTCGCCCGCCCGATCCCGATCGACGTGGGACCCGTGATCCCCGCCAATTGCTCGCGCCAGAACGCCTCCGCCTCGGATTCGTCCTGCAATTGCAGCCACTCGATGTACGCGCTGAAGGGCCGCCGCTCGGGAGCCTCGTACCGCTTGCCTGTCGCCTTCGCTCGGTACTCCTCGATGAACTCCTGCATCAGAAGCTGCCCGCTCCAACCGTCGAGCAGTAGATGGTGGAAATGCCAGATGAACCAGGTCTCGGTATCGGAGGTCCGAGCCAGCGCCAGCCTCATCAGGGGCGGCCGGTCGAGCACGAACCCGCGGCTCCGCACTTCGCGCAGGTAGCCGTTCAGGTGCTCTTCGACCCGCGCCGACGGAACGTTGCGCCAGTCGAGCTGCTCCACCTGCACCCTCACGGTGCGGTGTACCACCTGCACCGGCTTCTCGAGGTCGCCCCAGTGGAACGACGTTCGGAGCACCGGCGTGCGGTCCACCACCGCCTGCCAGGCGCGCTCGAACAGAACTCCGGGCACCGCGTTCGTCAGCCGCATCGCCTGCTGTTCCACGTACACGCCGGAGCCCGGCGCGAGCAGTGACTGAAACAGCATTCCAAGCTGCATCGGCGACAACTCGTAAATGTCTTCAACGTCGATCTGCGGGCTCGCTCCGCTCATTGCTCCTGGCACCCTTGACTGGCCAGCTTCGCCATCAGCTTCGTGAAGTCCCGCTGGCTCAGCCGCGCCTGCTTGAAGTCCGAGGCAGTCCGCTTCCGTGGTTTCGCCTGTGCCAGCGCTGCGAATTCCCGCAGCGCCGCCGCAAAGCCGTCCGCCAGCCGCTCGATCGTCGCCCTCGCGTGCAGGTTCTGGGAGTAGTGGAAATCCGCGAGAAACTGTCCATTGGTGACGAATCCGTTCACTTCCAGCAGGTGCCGGCGGAGGTTGCGCGCGCCGCGCGCAAGCCCACCTTCGCGGATCAACGCGTCCGGCGCTGCTAGCGGCATCCTTCCGAGTTGCCCGAGGTAGTTGAACGCGATCGTCGCCCGCGTGAGCGGCTCGAGCGCCTCCGCAATCTCGTCCCCGCCGCTCAGGTACCGCAGCAGGCCGAATCCCAAGCCACGAGTCGGCATGGCGCGCAGTTCCTCCCGCACCGAACCCAGCGTCTCTTCCGCGCCAGCGCTTCGCGATAGTGCCAGGCAAATAGGCGCGATCGAGGTGAACCAGCCCGCGGTCCGCGTGAGGTCCGCCGAGGGAAACAGTTCCTCGCGCCCGTGCCGCTCTACGTCCACCAGCAGGTCGCCTTCGTCCGCTATTCCAGCCGCGGCTCGCGCCAGCGCCGCCAGCAGGACCTCTTCCATGTATCCGTGCTTCCCATCCGCCAGCTTCATCAGCAGTGCGGAGGTGGCTTCCGGTTCCAGCGCCGCCGTCACCGTGCGCATCGAGCCCACAGTGTTTCCGCCGCCGTAATCCAACGGGATCCCGCTGAACTGCCTCGCCGCGATCGCCCTCCAGTATGGCATCTCCCCCTGCAGCATTTCCGAAGCCGCGTACTGCCGGAGAAGTCCGGCCCACCGCTTAAAGGAGGTGGTCTTCGCTGGTAGCATGGGCGTTTGATTGCTCGAAATCTGCGCATAGGCGGTTTGCAGGTCCTCCATTAGGATGTGCCATGACACCGCGTCCATCACTAGGTGATGCGCCACCACCAGCAGCCGGCCAGGAGTTCCGTCGCCGCACTCGATCAGCAACACGCGCGCCAGCGGCCCCCGTTCTAGATCGAGCGAAGTGTGGGCCTCCGACACCGCTCGTTCGAGCGCCGACGTCAGCCCTGCCGCGGGAATATCCCTGAGATCGACGAAACTCGCCGGAACCTCATCGTCGGGCGGCTCACACGTCTGCTCCCAGCCGCTCTCGGACTGCCGGAACCGAAGCCGCAGTGCGTCGTGGTGCCGCAGCAGGTGCCGGACGCTTTCCCGCAGCGGCTCGAACGCGAGCGGCTGCGCGAGCCGCATCATCACCGCCTGATTGAAGTGGTGCCGCTCCGCCAAGTCCTGCTCGAAGAACCACCGTTGCACCGGCGTGAGCGGGACCGGCCCGGTCACCGTCCCCTGCTCCGACTCGATGCTGCCGCGCGACGTCGAGACTCGCGCGAGGACCTCGATCGTCTGGTGTTCGAACAGGTGCTGCGGGTTCAATTCGAGCCCGGCCCGCCGCGCCTTCGCGACAATCTGGATGCCGAGGATCGAATCGCCGCCCAGTTCGAAGAAGTTGTCGAGCACCCCGACCCGGCTGACGCCCAGCACCTCGCGCCAGATGTCCGTCAGAACGCGCTCCACGTCTGAGGCAGGAGCCACGTACTCGATCCCTAAGTCCGGACGCGCCCGGTCCGGCGCTGGCAGTCGCGCGCGGTCCACCTTGCCGCTGGAGGTCCGGGGCAGCCGGTCGAGCAGCACGTACTGCGCGGGCACGAACGGCTCGGGCAGGCGCGCTTCGAGAAAGGTCCGGATGCGCGGCACCATCGCCCGCAGGAACACGCCGCGCAGCGGGTTGTTGGTGTAGTGGCTGCTGCTCCGGCCCGCTTCCCACCTCGACGAACCCACGGGCGGACGCCGCAACGCTGCTGCTCCCTTGCGTCTGAAGAACGCGTCGAAACTTCCCGCATCGCCGGCGGCGGCCGCGTACAGTTCGACTTCTCGGCCCAGGGCTTCCGCAAGCGCTGTCAGCTCAGCCGGATCGACGCTCCGCACATCCTCGCCAAGCCGCGCGTGCAGATCGGCCACCGTGTCGTTCTCATCCAACGCCGCCAGCACCGTTTTCGCACGGATGTCGCGCTGCAGTCGCCCGTTCGGCACTCCCGTGACGTGGATGTCCGCTCCGCCGCTTTGTTCGATGCGCTTGCGTAGTGCGCCCGTGGTCGAAACGTCCGCCGGCCACGCGAGATGCACGCGCGGGGCGCTCTCCGCCGGCCCGTCCCCCAAGTGCAAGATGACGTCGTATCGGTAGGCCGAAAGCTCGTTCACATAGCGCCCGGGCTTCGCCAGTACCTCGATGCGCCGGATCGCCGGCAGGTCGGCGCGTAGCGCGTAGAAAAACTCCGGGGCCGCCACCAATTCCTGTTCGAGAAGCAGCCGCCGGGCGACGCGGTCCCGCATCCCGGCCACCTTGACATCGTCGTGCGCGTGCGCAAGCTCGACCGAGAGCGCGAAAGTCTCGAGCAGCGCGAGGCTGCGCACGTCCCCGATGAAGATTGCCCCGCCCGGCGCCGCCGCCCGCACCGCGTCCGCCAGCGACCGGCGCAGGTAGTCGGCGCTTGGGAAATACTGCACCACCGAGTTGAAGATGATCACGTCATGCTGGCCGGCAGGGATGTCCGCAAAATCGTCGGCGTCGCGGACCAGCAGGCGCACGCGGCCGTCCGCCGATAGTTCCGCCGGGAGATGTCGCCGAATGTGGTGCAGCGCGGCCGGGGAAAAATCCGTGCCCGTGTAGGTGGCGCACGAGGAGGCGAGCCGGAAAAGCAGTGGCCCCGCGCCGCACCCGATCTCGAGCACGTGCTTCGGATCGAGCGTGCGCAGCCGCGCCACCGTCGCGTCCAGCCACTCCCGCATTTCGTGTGCGGGAATCGGCACTCCTGTGTAACTGCTGTTCCAGCCCCTGATATTAAAGGTGGGGTCAGGCGTCCCGTCGGTCTCGCTGTACAGCCCGTCGTAAATACGCCGCCAGTGCGAAACCTGTTCCATCGCAAGCTCGCGCGCCGTGCGCGCGTCCGCCGCCAAGTCGTGCGCCGCCGTCACGTAGCCAACCAGGCGCCGGTCGCCCGGATGGTCCTCGCGCACGATAACGACCGTGTCGCTCAAGCCGGGATGGCTGCGCAGCGCCTCTTCCACTTCTCCGAGCTCGATCCGGTGGCCACGGATCTTCACCTGGGAATCGGCGCGGCCCAAGAAATCGATGTTCCCGTCTGCCAGTAACCGCCCGCGATCCCCGGTGCGGTAAAGCCGCTGGGGAACGCCGCCGATTACGATCGTCTGGAAGCGTTCGGCCGTGAGTTCCGGTCGGTTCAGGTATTCCCGAGCGAGGCCTACGCCCCCGAGCCAGATCTCTCCCGGCACTCCGATCGGCACGGGACCGCCGTGGGCGTCGAGTATGTACGCGCGCACGTTCTGGATCGGCCGCCCGATGGGCGGCTTCCCCCCCTGGTGCGTGCATTCCGCGTACGTTGACCAGATGCTCGCCTCCGTCGGCCCGTAGAGATTGAAGAAGCGGCGGCCTCTGGCCCAGCGCGACACAAGGGCCGCCGGGCACGCTTCCCCCGCGGCATTGACTGTCCGCAGCGCGGGCAGCGGTTCGTCTGGCATTGCCGCCAGTGCCGTCGGCGTCAGCGTCACGATGCTGACCTGCTCGCGCCGCAAGTAGTCGTTCAGTTCGGGGCCGGGCAGCAGCTCCGGAGGCGGGATGCAGAGCATCCCGCCCGACCCGAGCGCCAGCGCCATTTCGAAAATCGAGGCGTCGAAGGCCGGCGAGGCGAATTGGAGCACGCGGCTGTCCGGTCCGGCGCCGAGTGCGCGTTGCTGTGCGACCGCGACATTGCACAAGCCCCGATGCTCGATGAGCACGCCCTTCGGCCAGCCCGTCGAGCCCGAAGTGTAGATGACGTACGCTAGGTCTTCAAGTCCGCACTCGGCAGACGAGTTTCCGGTTTCTCCGCCGCACGGCACGTCTTCGATGCACACGAACTCGAGACCCGTGCCGGCGAGCGCTGCACCGGCGGCGCCGTGCAGCAGCGCGCGCGAGGTGATCGCGATGCGCGCGCCCGTGTCGTTCGCGGTAAACCGCAGGCGCTCTCCCGGATAGGAAGGATCGAGCGGCACGTACACTCCGCCGGCTTTAAGAATGCCGAGAAAGTTCACCGCAAGTTCCACCGACCGTTCCAGGCACGTCAGGACCAGCGATCCTTTCCTCGCGCCTAGTGCGCGCAACCGCCACGCCACCGCATCCGCCCGCTCGTTTAGCTCCCGGTAGGTCACGCTCTCCCGCGCTCCCTTCAAGGCAACGGCTTCCGGAGTCGCTATCGCATGCGCCTCCACCAGCTGGTGGAACGAGGCGCAGTCCGCGTACGGCGCCTCTGTCTGGTTCCACGCCACCGTGACGCGATGTCTCTCGGAGGGGGACAGCAGCGAAAGCTCTTCGATATCGGCGTCCGGATCGAGCACCACACTTTCGAGCAGCGTCAGGAAATGTTCGCTCAGGCGCGCGATCGTGCTGCCGTCGAACAAAGCTGCGCTGTACTCGATTCCGCAGCGGATCGAATCGCCGCTTTCCCAAAGGTGGATTGCGAGGTCGAAAATCGCCGTGCCCCGCTGCACGTTCGGCTGGTGGTCTTGTTCCGGCCCCGAATCCGCATCCCACGCATTCTGCAGCGCGAAGCCGATCTGAAAGAGCGGGTTCCGGCTGAGGTCTCGTTCCGGCTGGAGCACTTCCACCAGCCTCTCGAACGGAACGTCCTGGTGCGCATACGCATCCAGCGCGACGCGCCGGACGCGATCGATCGCCGCGCGAACGCTCGGGCTTCCCGAAAGGTCCGTGCGCAGCACCAGCGTGTTGACGAAGAAGCCGATCAGGGGCTCCAAGTCCTTGTGCGTGCGGTTGGCGATCGGCGCGCCGACCACGATGTCGTCCTGGCCCGTGTAGCGGAACAGCAGAATGTTGAAGGCCGCGAGCAGCACCATAAACAGCGTCGCGTTCTCCGACGCGGCGAGCTGGCGCAGTCCGGCGCTCACGCCGTCCGGCAGCGTGAAGCGGTGAAATCCGCCGCGGAAATCGGGCGCGGCGGCGCGCGGTCGGTCAGCAATCAGGGGCACCGGGGGAAGGCCGGCCAGCTGCGTTCGCCAGTATGCCAGTTGCGCCTCGAGCCTCTCGCCGCGCAGCCACTCGCGCTGCCAGACGGCGAAGTCCGCGTACTGGATCGGCAGTTCGGGAAGCGGCGAAGGACGACCCGTGGCGAACGCGGTGTACAGCGTCCGCAGCTCGCGCGCGAGCACGTTCATCGACCATCCGTCGCAAACGATGTGATGCAGCGTCAGCACAAGCCAAAATTCCGCCTCGCCGAGCCTCGCCAGCAGCGCGCGGATCATCGGGCCGCGAGCGAGATCAAATGGCAAGGACGCCTCCTCGTCTGCGAGCCGCTGCGCCTCGGCGCGTCCCGTGGCAATGACCACCCGCAGGGGAACATGTGCTTCGGGGTAAACGATCTGGACCGGCGTGCCGTCTATCAGCGGGAACGCGGTCCGCAAAATCTCGTGCCGCCGCACAAGCTCGTCGATGGCTCGCCCGAGCACGGAGGCATCCACGCGGTCCTCGAGCCGCGTCGCGATGGGAACGTTGTAGAAGGCGCTGTTCGGCGCCAGCTGGTGCAGGAACCAGAGCCGCTGCTGCGCGTTGGAGAGTGGCGCTGGGCCGCTCGAATCGCGGCGCGGCACACGGGCGGGCGCCTCTTCTCCGGCCGCTCTAAGGCCCGTCGCACTGAGCATGCGCTCAAGGAGCGCCCGCCGCTCTTCGGACAGCGTCACGTTACGCTTTGTCTGGCGGCTCCCAACCAAGTCCATATTGACACCGCCATATCGAGAGCGACCAAAACACTCGGCAGCCCTCTAGCCTTGCCGACGAGCCCGCGGGACGCGTCCTACGAAACGGGCTTTTTGCCGGCGGATTCCGATTCCGGCTGACTGACAGCGGTTCGACGGAGTTCCTTCAGGTACTCGATCCAGCCGTCGAGCACCCTGACGCGCGCGTCGGCGCTCTTCGCACTGAGCAGATCCGCCATCCGATTCCAGCGAGTTTCACAAGCCTTCGTGTACTCTTCCTGGATTTTGCCGAATTCGCGCTGGAGGTTGCGGTAGGCGGCGCTGGCGCGCGCCAGCGCGTCGTCGCCAGCGGCAGAGGCGCGCAGTTCCTGCAGGTACGTCTCATAGGCGGTTCGCCACTGATTCTGTGCGCCTGCACTGATCTGCAGGAAATCCGTATAGTAGGAGGCCTGCTCGTCCTGCACGGCCATCGCGTACTCCCGCGACGCCGCATCCTGGAGGCCGCAAATGTGCCCGTACGCCTGCTGAGCATCCATGGCATTACCTCACGCTGCCCGGTTGTTACTGATCCGCGGGTCGGGCCGGGCGCCGCGGATGTGCACGTTCACGGAATGACGATCATCTTACCGCCGGAGATTAAAGAGGACAACGGCAAAACTCAAACGGCTGCCGTGGGTTCTGAATAGTGGAAATTCCTTCAACTCGGAACACTTACGAACGAATAAAGTCCTAGCAAACCGAACCCTATCTTCAAACACAAGCGCTTTGACGAGCTGATCGAGCGGTGCGGATACGTGGACTTCTGTTCGGTGAATGCCAGCAGCTTGCATTACAGCACGGCCAATCTTGTGGTTGGCGCTGAAGCGAGATTGTCACGGTGACCGTGAATTTCTTCGTACCAAACTGAACCGTCGCGTGTCCCCGACTGTTTTGAGTTTCAGGTGCTTCCTTTTGCGTTTGCGAGTTAGAAGCATATTTTTGCCCTCCATTGCGTAATACAGGAAATATTCGTGCTTCTCGGGCCATCGGTAAGCTGTTGAGTACGTCGACAGAAGGCCAATCTGCCGCGGTGCGCGGCGTAAGCGTCAGCACACGTGAAAAACTCCTTGAGGCAATCGCGAAGCAGCACAAGCTCACGTCCACGACGTTGGCCCACATCAAAGCGTTCCTTTCGGGGATCTTTCGATTCGCCAAACGCCAGGGTGTAATAAACCCAGAGAATCCAATGCGGGATATAGTCTTGCCCCGGGGCATGCCTGCCGGCGAGACCCATGCCTAGTCACTCGAAGAGATCACTCAAATGCTGAACGTGCTGCCGGAACCAGCCGCGACGATCGTGGCCATCGCGGCATTCACCGGAGTACGCAAGGGCGAACTGCGGGGTCTCCTCTGGGAGAATTACGACGGTGAGCATGTGCTGGTCTCACAATCGTTTTGGAGGGGGCATCGCCTAGACCCAAAAACCAGGCAAAGTAAGGCGCCCGTTCCAGTCATCGCACAACTGGCTCGACGGCTGGATTGGCACCGACGGGTGTCAGGCAGTCCCGCCAACGGATTGATGTTTCCTGGCCCAGTGGGAAAACCCATCAATCTGGATGCGTTGGCCGCAGATGTCATTGTTCCTCTGCTGACCAAAGCAGGGGTCCAGTGGCACGGCTGGCATGCGTTTCGCAGGGCATTGGCAACAAATCGCCGACTGCTTGAAGTTCCGAAACAAGATCGGCGTTGACGTCGCCCGTTCTGCACTCAGGGCCAGTGTAGCGAAGCGCTCGTACAGCCGGAAGCGCCTACTGCACTTCGCCAAGATGTGCAGGGTCGAGAAGCTCTTGTAGTCACTGCGCCCTGTACGGGCAGTCCTGGAGGAATGTTAGTATCACGCTTTCGGAGCACCGAGGCTGACTAGGCTTAGAACGACACCGTGCTCCCGCAGTTGTAGTGGCACCCCTTCGAACTCGGGATATAATCCACGCCACATATGCCACTGGCCGCGGGCAGTCGGCTGGATAGTTACGAGATCGTAGGGCCACTGGGCGCTGGCGGAATGGGCGAAGTCTACCGCGCCCGTGACGCCGCCTTGAAGCGCGATGTGGCCATCAAGATCCTACCCGAATACTGGTCGCGCGATCCTGACCGTCTTCGACGCTTCGAACTCGAAGCGCAAGCAGCAGCGACACTCAACCATCCCAACGTCGTGCACTGATGCCGAGTAAGCGCTCGGCAAGCCGCAACTTATCTCAGAAACAACCCTTACCGAGGACCTGCGGAGGTTCTCGGATTTGCTTTTGGTCTCGGGTCGGAACGAGTTAATCTTCCACAATTCATATCTTCGCAATAAGCTCCGCACTGTAAGCCACAGTAAACGCTCAACATTTCGTTTGGTTAGTGTCGTGCGCTACCATGACAGCATGGTTTTAGTGTCACTCGGCCCCGAACCATCAAGCAACCTGTTATCGAACAGTCCGAGGCGGAGTGTATTCCGGTTTGAGTGAATGGGAATCGGCTGAAGTCACTGCCTAAAATCTGCGACCGAGGCGGGGAGGGTATCGCGTGCGGGAGGACTCCCCAGAATACTTCCGCGTCCGCATAGGTTGGCCGTCAGATTTCGGAATGTACAACTGAAACCAAATTTTCAATTGCGGTTCCCAGGTCGAACGTTGCGAACCATGATCCGCGCGGCATCGGAAAGGATCCCACGGTTCAGACCATGTGGACGCGCCGATTTATTCAGAACCAGGGAGCTCTTCGAGATGCTTAGAACAATTACAACAGGAGCCATAGCGACAATCGTAGCGGGGGCGATTGCGCTGGTGAGTTTACTGAGTATCACTGCGAGCACGCGGGCACAGGATGCAGAGAGGCCCTATCCGAAGATGCTGCCGCTCGCGGAGTATCTAATGGACCGAGATGCGGCAATCGCGCTGGCGCGAAGCGCCGCTCCGGAGGGCATTTCAAAGGATGCGTCTGTTTTGGTACTCACGGCCAAAGGCTGGGAAACTGCGGTCAAAGGTACGAACGGTTTTGTCTGCATGGCGGGGCCGTCATGGACGGCCAGCATTGATTTTTATGACGTTTGGAGTCCGAAGCAGAGAGGGGCGATTTGCCTCAATCCAGCGGCTGTGCGGTCAATCCTGCCGATTTATTACAAGATGACGCAAATGACGCTGGCTGGAGTAGTCTCTGTAAAAGAGCGCATCGCAGGCATTCAAGAAGCGTATGCGAAGAAGGAGATTCCGCCGTTGGAGCCGGGGGCAATGAGCTATATGATGTCCAAGGATGCATACCTTACCCATTTGGGCCATTCACACAATTTATGCCACGTGATGTTTTTCTTGCCGATGAAAGCTTCTGGTGAATTAGGCGACAATGATCCGAAATCGCCCATTTCGTCCACGTCTATGTGGTTCCCGGACCCTGACAAACCGGATAGTCCACTGAACAAAGAGCTGCCGCCGCTGCGGACCGTCCCAATCGCCGTGCCGTATTGGTCCGATGGGACTGTTGCGTTCAAATAGAGCCGTATAGCCACAGCAAAGATCAAAGCAGAAGAGAGGCAAACGCTGCGCCTGCGAGGCGGCCAGTCCTTCTGTCTGCCAATTGTATGCCGATACGGAGTGAAATTAGCGATAACCGGTTGTCTGACTCCTTGACGCGCCACGCTAGATCGACTTTACATCCAATTCCCGAATAGCATCATCACGCCACCAGGATTTCCACTGGGTGAGTGACACCCATCCCGTGCTCTCGGAGGATTCCCAACCTCCGGCCACAAGGGCAGGTCGCCGACTATACGTCGAACTGATTTACCCGCCGACCGGACTGCCTGGACGCAAATGGGCGTTTCTCGTTCCTGATCTCCCCAGAACCGACTTCTGACCTTCAGCTCTCCGCAATCCAACCTCCGGTTTGCCCGTTACTCGTCCGTTTGGAGAACTGGCGGCGGCCAACAATCGCAACTTTGGCGCCATTGGCGACGAAGACCTCGGCCATGCGAGCGCCGATCCCACGAGTCCCGCCAGCTATGACCGCAACTTTTTCCCCGAGTGGCGACATGGTTTTAGATTTCTCGTACTGAAAGCGGGTCTCGTGCTACATTTTCCAATTCCCCCAACTCTGCCTGGCGCTTAAGGTGCGCACGATTACCCACTTGCCTGAACGCTTCTCGAAGAGATCCACAAACGCAAATTGACCACTATAATCTTTTCCGTCCTGGATCCTCTTTTCCTTGACACCGGCTTGAACCACGGCAACATTGCCGAATGCCTGCACATTCATAGGTCCAAGTTCAAACGAGACGAGTTTGTACTCGCCGGATTTGAAATCGTCTAAGAGGTCCTCTTTGCGGAAAAGCTTGCCCGACGACTGGACTGTTGCCCAATCGTCGGCGTAGACCTGATTGAGCTTTTCTAGATCGACGGCCACCATTGCATCTCCAATATCCTGTTCGAGTTTCTTGATCTCCCCGGCAGCGCTTGGATCGGGGACCGCTTTGAATGAGTTGGGCAAATCTCCCGATAAAGAGCGCACGACCACCCACTTACCTGCGCGCTTCTCGAGGAGATCCCCCCAAACAAGCTGGGGAT
>Ga0306920_100000255_pt1 | contig 61991 bp, 60 predicted proteins | sample flu12Cox44000170_FD_204666 | JGI IMG/M metagenome (GOLD analysis project Ga0306920, IMG submission 204666) | Lab enrichment of tropical soil microbial communities from Luquillo Experimental Forest, Puerto Rico - flux4day.12C.oxic.44.000.170 (v2)... | ecosystem: Environmental > Terrestrial >...
CCTGGGGCCGGTGACCACCGCCGGCGCCCAGAGTTACTCCAACCCGAACGGTACGACCCTGGTCACGGGCGACCTCGCCGCCACCGACAGCCCGGTGACGTTTACCGACGCGGTGATCCTGAACGCGGGCCTGAACCTGAGCGCGGGGTCCAGCGTTGTGACCTTTGCCGGCGGCATGGCGGTAAGCCCCGGCGTCCTCACGGTAGCGGGCGGCATGGTACTCTCCGACTCGGCCACCTTCAGCGCCACGCTCAACGGCACCGATGCGGACTGCTATTCCCACGTCACCGCCAGCGGCCCGGTCGATCTGGGGGGCAGCACCCTGAACCTGACGCTGGGCTTCACGCCGGAGCTGGGCGACGCCTTCACGCTCGTGACGAGCGACGCCGGCCCGATTACGGGGACCTTCGCCGGCCTCGCCGAGGGCGCGACGTTTACCCAGGACGGCATGTTATTCCAGATCACGTATCAGGGAGGCCCCAACGGCAACAGCGTCGTGCTGACGCGCGTGGGGTAGAAAGGACGATGCCGAGCTGACCGGCGCAGCAAAGCCGCGAGGTCAGTTCGCCAGAACGGACAAAAGCGGCCGGTGAGTCCCATCCGCCAAGAAGGACACTCACCGGCTCGGCGGCGCCCGGGCGCCTGGTCTGCGCGCCCGGACCGCTGCCCTTTCATCGTACCGCAGACCGGATCTCCTTTGGAGGACCACGTCATGTTATTCGCCAACTTGTTCCCCCGTTCGCGTAAACGCGCCCGGCAGGCCGGCCGGGCTGCCTACCCCCGCACACGGCGGAAACCCGCTGCCGAGGGGCCGGGCTTTGTGCCCCGTCTCGAGGGGTTGGAGGACCGCTTCCTTCCCAGCACGTTCCACGTCCTGAACCTGGACGACAGCGGCGCCGGGTCGCTGCGCCAGGCGATCCTCGACGCCGACGCCACACCCGGCCATAACGACGTCCGCTTCGCCCGCCGCCTGCACGGCACCATCACCCTGACCAGCGGTGAGCTGGACATCACCAATGATCTGACCATCGCCGGCCCCGGCGCGGACCAGCTGACCGTCAGCGGCGACCGGGCCAGCCGGGTTTTCGAGATCAGCACCAGGGGCATCGAGGTCACAATGCGCGACCTGACCATCGCCGACGGCCTGGTGACCGACACCACGTTCACGGGTCCCTCCGGCCCTGTCACGCTGGGTGGAGGCATCCTCAATGATGGGGCCCATCTGACGCTCTCGCGGGTGGCCGTGCACAACAACCGGGCCGTGGGCGCGAACATCGGCGGCGGGGGCGGCATCGCCAGCGTGTTTGGCGCGTCCCTCACGGTCGCGCAGAGCACGTTCGCCGACAACCGTGTCGCCGGCACCAGTGACTTCAGCCCCGGCGGCGGGATCTTGAGCGACGCCGGCTCCGACCTGACTGTCCGGCAGAGCACGTTCACCGGCAACCAGGCCATCGACGGCGGCGGCATCGCCGTCTGGGGCGGGAGCAGCGCCACGGTGTCCCACAGCAGCTTCGACGGAAACCTGGTCCGCGGCAACGACGGCGGCCCCGGTCAGGACGCCACACCCAGCGACAATGGCGCCGGCATCTTTGCCAATGACGAGAGCGTGCTGGTTTCCGCGGCGGGCTCCAGCCTCACGGTCGAGCAGAGCATGTTTACCGGCAACCAGGCCCATGGCGGCGACGGCGGCGCGGGCGGGCCGGGCGTCAATGGCGGTAACGGCGGCCAGGGGGCGGGTAGCGCGATCGCCGTTCGCGGCGTCGGCACCGTGGCGGACGTCCGCCGCGATGTATTCGCGAACAACCGGGCCATCGGCGGGAACGGCGGCGCGGGGGGCGCCGGCGCCAATGGCGGCGCCGGCGGCTCTGCCCAGGGGGGTGCGGTCACCGTGCTTGATGCGACCCTCACCCTCGACCACTGCCGGTTCACCGGGAACCAGACCACCGGCGGAACCGGCGGCAGTGGCGGGAGCGGGGGCAATGGCGGCGCCGGCGGCGCCGCCCAGGGCGGGGCCCTGGTTCACACCGTCACCTTCGGCACCTCCACCCCCCTCTCTAACATCAGCCATGTGACCATGCGCGATAACCAGGCCAGCGCTGGCCGCGGTGGTGACGGCGGGGCCGGCGGCAACGGCGGCAATGGCGGCAATGGCCAGGGCGGCGCCATTCGGGCGCTGCTTGGCACGTTGAACCTCAGCCACAGCCGGCTTCAGGGCAACCAGGCCACCGGCGGTGACGGCGGCCCCGCGGGCGACGGCGGCGCCCATGGCGGCAACGGCGGCAACGGTCAGGGTGGCGCCCTGCTCGACACCTTGGGGGTGACGGTCGTCGTTTCCGATACCGACATCCTGCGGAACCTGGCCCAGGGCGGCGCCGGCGCGGCGGGTGGCAACGGCGGCAACGGCCAGGGCGGCGGCATCTTCAACGACGGCCCCTCCCCGTTCGGCGCGCCGGACCTCACTCTGCAGCACTGCCGGATCGTGCTCAACGAGGCCGACGGCGGCGCCGCCGGTGAAGGCGGTAGTGCCGGCTCGGGTTGGGGCGGCGGCGTCTACGTCACGGCCGGGTCGACGGCCCGCGCCGACATGGCGACCGTCATTCGCAACAACCACGCCTCCACCAGCGATGATGACGTCTTCGGCGACCTCAGCCAGGGCTGAGACCGACCGGATTCACTGCCGGGCGGGTGGCGGATCCGGTCCTCATTCGCCCGGCCAAAGAACCAGTAGCCCAAGATTATCCTCGCATCCGTGTGCGCCCAGGGTTAGCAAAGCGCGCTCAAGCCGCAAGTGGTGCTCAAGAAATTGGGGACGGTTCAAGTAACTTCATGTCCACGGAATACTTCTGGCATAATTCGTCAAACATCTTCGATCGGCTTGGCCGCACTCCGAATAGGCCGACCGCGCCTTCGCGGTGTCGGGCGCCCGAGTTGCTGTTGCAGGCGATGGCGAAACGCGTCCGATCCGATAATCCAATCTTGGCGGCGCACGACTTCTTCCTTGGAGTCGTCGCCCAGTAAAAACGCCCGCCACAACTCCTGGTGGCGGCTGCCGGTCGTCGCCAACTCCTAATACCAGGGGTTCGGTGCCAGCAGCCCGTTGGCTTCGCCCCAGGCGTATGCCCGGCTGCTTGACCAGCGGTATTGCCAGGGCTCGCTTACCAGCCCAGCTTCCAAGGGATTGCGTTCAATGTATCGGCCACAACTGAGCATGTAGGCCTCCGCCTCGACGGTGGGCGTTTTGCACCGGCCCTGAAAGAGATGCCCGACCAACTGATAGCGGCGACGGTAGTGATGCCAGTACGCGACCATCATGCCCGCCAGCAGCGGCGACAACTGCCGAGCATCGGCAAGTTGCAGCAGCAAGTGGAAATGGTTGCCCAAAGGCAGTAGTGGTAAGTAACGTTGTTACGGTGCCGTGTCAAGGAAAATAGATCCATTCGCTTGTTTTCGCATCTGGAAACAGCACAGTTTATTCTCGCGCTGTGCTGATCGCGCTCACCTGGGCGACCAGAGGCGTTACGAATTTGGCAAAGGTTAACTCGGGATGCGGTTCGAAGTAATCGCCGCTAACGGCCGCGCCGCTATGAGAGAGGAGGAGGCATGCGCCATCATATAATCGGTCCCGCAGCAGTTTCTCGATAAGGATCGCGTAACGGTCACGATAAGAAGCGGGCTTGAATTCCGGAAAGACAGGAAAATGCGGTTCAATCACCTTGACCGGAGAACGTGAGCGCTCGGAATCCTCCAGAAGCATCAAATAGCCAAGAAACGGGCGCGAGGAGGGCTTGAAAGCGCCCTCCCGATACGCAGCCCAGATATCTGTCGCGCTGCCCAGCGCTTCCTCCGTTCGGTTATTGAAATTGTTTCCAAAGGACGGGCCGATTTGGGACTTGAACTCCATCGCCGCCAGCAGCTCATTGTTATGGACAATCACTAGATCCCACTTCTTTTCTGCACGAAACCAACCCGGGAGTTCGACCCGCTTGTCAATCGCGATGCACTGCTCTGGAACTTTCGACGCGACAAGTAAATCACGGACAAGCCGAATGAATCCGTCCATTTGCTTGCCACCGGTAACCGCGCCTCGGGCGCCTCGATCTCGATCTTCCGTACGGCCCTGGCGTTTCGATTGGCGTTCGCGAGTTCGCCAAAAATGCCGTATTGCTTCTCGCAGACCCGCGTCATGGTCTGGCATGTTCGTGCACTCGCGTGGTCACCGTTGAAGAAAAGTAGAGATCGGCAGTGTCGACCGCCACGCGTCTTCGCGCCAGCTCGAAGTAGTCGGCATCCACCTCGATGCCGATGCTGTTGCGTCCCCAGCGCGCGCACGCGAGATTCGTCGTTCCTGTGCCCATGAAGGGATCCAGCACCATGTCCCCTACAAACGAGAACATCCGAATCAACCGTTCCGCCAACTCGAGCGGGTACGGCGCTGGGTGCTTGGAACTCGAAGTGCCCGGAAGATCACTCCAGATCTGGCGGAACCACCGCTGATAATTATCTTCGCTGATAATGCTGAGGATTCGTTCGCGCCTACTGGGACTGCGGTAGCCGCCCGGCTTTCGCTGCATAAGCACGAACTCAATATCATTCTTGATGACCGCGTTTGGTTCGTAAGGTTTGCCCAGGAATCCACCCCCGCCGGCGACTTCGTACTTTGCATTCGCGATCTTGTGCCAGATGATCGTCGCCAGGTTATCAAATCCCATCGCCTTGCAACGTTCCTGAATGCTCGCGTGCAGCGGGACGACCGTATGCCTGCCGTTGTTCTTCCGGCGCGACAGGCAAATGTCGCCGACGTTGATGATGAGCCGGCCTCCGGGAACCAGCGCGCGGTAGCAATTCCTCCACACCTCATCAAGCGCAGCAATGAATTTGTCGTATTCAGCGACGTGACCGAGCTGTTCTGGGTGTTCGTTGTAGCGTTTCAACGTCCAATAAGGGGGCGAGGTGACGACAAGATGGATTGAATGGTCCGCCAGAGCAGATGCGGCCCGGGCATCTCCCAGAATAAGCTCGTGTGCTGTCTTCAGGCTTCGCACGACGAATTCAATGCGCTGCATTGCCTGTCGATTTCGCGCCAGCTGCGGGATGATGTCATCCAGATTGCCCTTACCGGCGAATTCACTGAGGAGTCTCTCCGCATCGTCGGACGATCGGATCGATTGCGAGGGTACTTGCATGGAGTGCAGTATAGCAGGTTTGTCCCGCCCGCCAGCGCCTGAATCAACACGGAACTGAGGTCGGGCGTGAGAACGGTTGGGTGGGAGGGGAAAAAAATGGGTAGTGGCAATCGGACAATATAAAGGACAAGGGTGCAAGGGTCCCACTGTCGTTGGAACGACATTGATGTCTGCGGCACGAATCGTAAGGTAGTAGCGAGGCAGGAGATAAGAGTAGAGGGTGCCAAATTTGGGAGAAGGTCCCACTGGGAGTGTCCCGTTTTGGGATGATGTTGGGTGGTCATTAGTAATTGGTCATTTGTGGACTTTGGAAGGGCGGGGTCCGCACCAAGGGGGCAGTCGGTACGACCTGTGATGTAAAGTGCAAAGTGCAAAATTCAAAGAGAAGAATACGTTCATGGCGGGTGGAATACGTCGCAGCGGAGAGGCGGTTTTTGGGAAGTCACAAGTAGGGATCTTGTTGAGGGTTCGGGAATACGTCGCAAGGGAGGTCGATACGTCCAGGGTTTGCAATTACGTCTACGGGGGCCGGGGGGCTGGTGGACGTACCTATTTCTCATTAGCTTCTCAAAACATTGGTCATTGGGATCGTCTGTGCCGGGGACCGTCGAAGTGTATCAAGTACGCAGTACCGCGGACCGAGGATTGGGCTTGGACTCCGCTCCAGCCGCCGGTGCCAATGGTGCAGTTTTTTTTGTTCGGAAGATGACAAAAATCTGTCGCGAAGGGTCGTCCGGAGGCATAGGCACCCATAGGGAGATTGAGCATCTATCTGTGCCTTGCAGTGTGTTTGGAGTAGTTTGAGTGACAGGACTATGTCAACAAAAAATCCATTTCATGTATCGTTATCATTGGTCATTGGCAGTTCGTTGTTCGGGCTGGAAAAAGGAGCAGGATCATGATGAAGATTAAGAGCAGGAAGAGGATTAAGAGTAAAATAAGGACTAATGATTAAGATTTGCCTCGCTACGTGACCGGCTGTGTAGGTACGATGTTAGGCAAGTTCGTGGCAAAGCGCATCTGGCAGCCGATGCCAGATGCGCTAAACGGTTCGTCACGTCGAAATTACACGATGCCAACAAGGTTCGCTTATGCCGGCAAGGCAATGTCGCCAACTGCGCTGACGAACATCATCGGGTCGGCGGTGCGGATGCCGCGGGTGATGTTGTAAGTGGCTGCGTGCACGGAAGAGGACTGGCGCGCGTGATTGTCGCCGGCCGGGGGCGTAACTGCCGGAACGGCCGGAACCGAAATCAGGGTTTGCGTGACACCGGAAGCTTCGTTGGCCGGGCCGGGGTTTTCGACGCGGTTGACGCCGGCGTTGGTTACGATGGCGGCCGCAAACGGTGCGAGGAAGGTGGGCGGAGCGTGCGGGGCACCGCCAGCGCCCAGAGCGCGTACGTTGTCGAAAGAAGTGCTGAGGTGGCGGTTGTCCAGGGGGGACAATGTGAACAGGGTTCCCGAGCCGATGCCGTCGGCCCACGCCGATGCCGGGCCGGCGCTAATGTTGCTGCTGAGGACCGTGCCGTCGAAAAGCACGGAAAACGTGCCGTTGGCGTCGAGGCGGATCTGATAGGTATGCTGGAGGAGTTCCGGACCGCCGCGGTGCTGCACGGGGTAGGCTATGCCGACCTGATGCCAGCCACCTCGAACGCCGTTGATTCTTGTGCTGAAATTCAACGTGTAATTGTCGAACACGCTGAAGTAGACATCGTTGAGGTTGTCGGTACTCTCGACGTAAATGCCGCTGTTGCCGGGGTTGCCTTGCGTGTCGACGGCAGCGCCATGGCCTTCCTTGGTGAGCAAGTCGGCCTGCCAGGTGACGGTGCCCGCGGGCAGGGCGGCCGTGGCAGTCTGCGGTGTGTTGGCGACGGTATCGCCCTGGGCGTCGGTCAACCGGCCGACCTGGGGCTGCCAGTAGTCCTCTTCCGGTGTGAGAGTCCAGACATCGGAGACGCCAGTGCTGAAATCGTCGCTGAATACCAGGCCGTCGGGGGCGCTGGGCGTCGCGGAAACCTCCTGGGTACCGGCGCTTTCGCCGGCCGCGTTGACGGCAGTGACCTGATAGAAATAGCTGGTTCCGTCGCTGGCGAGGCCGGTATCGAAGAAATAATTGGCCGTGACGCCGGTGGCGACCAGTTGTTCGCCGCCGCTGACGGTCGAGCGATAAATGTTGTAGCTCGAGGCAATCGCGGAAGGCGGCCATTGAAGGTCGACATCGCCGACACCTGCCGACGCCGTCAAGTCGGTTGGCGCATCGGGCAAAACGCCGGCAGGCACCGGGGTAACGGTCATGCTGTCGAGGTGGGGATTGGCGCCCGTGGCCGCCAGGTCGGTGGCAAAAAGTTCGATGGTATTGACGCCGGCATTGAGGTGGACCGTGATGGGCAAGTTGTCCCAGATCGACCAGGGATCGACACCCATGGTTGAGTCGCCGGTCGCCTCAAAATCGAGCGCCCTGGTAATAACGTTGTCGTTCACCCTCAGGCCCATCGGCCGTGCCGGAATGAAAATGTTGGTGTAATAGGTGTTCATCGAGTAGCGGAAAGCGACAGTGTAATCTCCTGCCTGGTCCTCGGTGACGTTGTCCCAGGTAATCGTGGAATCATCACTGTAGGCGAGGTTAACGTAGCCGTCCCCATCGTAGCCCGTCTGCCCGGAGGTGTGGACATCTTCGACGCGCGGATAGTTGTTGATGGCACCGCCATCGAAGTACGGGCTGATGCCGCTGAGTATAGCGGTCTCCGCCTCGTAGAATTGGGTCGGGACAAGCCGCGCTTCCAGTGTTTCCAGGTGAGGGCGGAATAGCTTCAACCATTTGCGTGACATATGAGTCTCCTATAAAAAGAGGTCAGAAATCAGTGGTCAGAAGTCACAGCTCGGAGGTCAGTGGCGCGGTCGTCGAAGACCAGAATTTTCACGGAAGTATTCTATTCGTCATTGGTTATTAGTCATTGGTCATAGGCTGTTTTGGTGAATGCGATTGGCACGCGGCGCTGGTTGGATGGTTTCATGGCGGTGTCGTGTCTCAAGCGGGCGTGAGACACGGCGCCAAAAGGCGCGTTAAGTTGTTGCGCGCTATTAACTTGAGTGGAGAACCGTAGGCGTACATTTCCGTGAGATACGAGTGGGTCCGACGCCGGACCGAGGATGAACTGAGCATCGAAACCCTCTGCATCGGCTGGTGAAATCCGGTTCAGAGAGCATAAACCATAGTATGGCTGGCGCACAAAATCGGTTGTGGTCATTTCCATGAGACAGTCGGGGGCAAATGGAAAACTCGATTTAGTGAATGCCGGGCACGGCTGCGACAACGCCGTCAAAACACCTTGCCGGCGAAGCCCCATGTGCCGTCGATCATGACCGATACTTTTGCTTGCTTCGGGCTCTGATACAAGTAGGCAACAGTTCCGGTCTTCGGCCAGATAATGAGGACTACGCCCAAGCCGTCAAACCAGTGCCCTTTGTCCTTGGGGCTGCGAATGGCCTCGCGCTCCGATTTCGGTTTATGGTTTGTGTTTCTCACCGTGCCGTCTTTGGCGAAGAGGTAGTATTCTGTGCGTCCTGCGAATGTGACGCTCCACCAGCCGAGCAGCGCGGCCGATACAGCCGGCTAGCGGGGCGGATCATCGCTCTTGAAGTGAATCAGTGTGTAGGTGTAGGTGTCATGCAACCACCACTCTTCATCCCAATATTGATGACCAAAGCGGGAATTGCTGTGGCACGTGATTCGGCCGCTGTCCTTGGAGTCGGGATTCCCGCCGGTATCGATCTTACCCACGAACATCGTGCTGTGCGTGTAGGAATTGGCGCGGCCGTAATCCCCATGTGGCGAGATGTTGAAATAGCCGATCATGTCGCCGGGCTTGAACCAGCCAGTGTCAATGACCCTCTGCGCTTGCGCCTTTGACACCTTTTCTGCCAGGGTGATCGTGTCGGACATGGCCTGAAGTTTGGCGACCAACTCGGCAACGCGCAGCGACGATACATTGGCGCCGCCTGCCTGGAGGCATTTCGAGAGATAGTGGGCACAATCGGCAAGACCGGCCCAGCCGTGGATCTGGATGAGGTCCCAGGTGCCGGGCAATCGAGGGATTGACTGACCACTTCGGTTGGATTTGATGAAGGCGATGTCTTCACTCGCGCTATTCGTGGCGGCGTCGTAATGCGGAATAAAGCGGGCGTCCCAGCCGTCAGCCACCGGCGCCCGCAACTGTTTTCGCATATGCGCGATGCTGACTTCTCGGTCGGTTAACCAAAACACGCCGTCGTCACACGGGCGGTCCCAGAACGTTTTCGCATAGTCGATGGCCTTGGTTCGGCTGTAACCCATGCTTCAACCTTAATATTGCTGACTACTTCTTGGACTGAATCGTCAACAGAACTGGGGCCGAAGCTTGAATCATGTTGACGTCGCCCGGCCGTGGTCTGGGTTGTCTCGGGTTACTTATTTGCGTTTCGCCGCGGAGGACGATCGTGTAAGTTCCCGGCGTCATTTTGGCAGGGATGTCCACGACGATGTTGGCATCTTCCTTGTCGGGAGCAATGACCGTGGGTTGAACGCGATTGCCTCGCCTTTGTCCCTGCTCGCCCGGCGCGTTGACAACGGTCACCTGGACGGGAAGCTTGAAATCAGCTGCAAGGCGCTGCAACTTCACGGGAATCGTGACCTTGTCGCCCGCGGATGCAGTGGCCTTGTCGATGCCGGTTGTCAAGTTGAAGGGCGCGTGCTCGCGAACCGCCAGCACGAGTTGGCGGTCAAGCCGGCTGATCGCGGCAATGTTTTGTTGTTGGGGTGTCGGCCAGGTAATCGTTGCGGCCCGTGCCTCGCGCACGACCGGTTTGCCATTGATGGTGGCGGTCCCCTTGACTACGATCGGTCCGGTCCAAACAGCGGCATCCTTGTCCGCGCTGATTACCAAAGTTGCTTCGCGCAAATTTGGCCCGATGGTTTGCGGGGGACAGGTAACGCCCGGCGGCAAACCTTCCGCTGTCAGAGCGATGCCGTCGGTGAAACCGTCGAGACGCCAGGCGTAAACGGTGTAATAGAGGCGGCCGTTTTGCCGCACAATGCAGGCGTCCGGCATGTTCGGCGCCTGGGGCATCACCACCAGCCGGAAATCCGGTTCTTCAGGCGTGATCCGTACCTTGTACAAATCACGAGGGCCGGCCTGAATGGAAGCCTCCCGCGTCGCCACCATTAGCTGGTACTTACCGTCCTGGGGAACAGCGAAGCGATAGCGGGGCGGGTCTTCCGTTCGCGTGAAAAACTGGATCGGGTTCATGATGTCCGGGTTATCATCCAACTCGACAATCGTTTTCTTGGAAGCGGCATCGTGAAGAGACCAGTAGAGGTCGATGGCGGAGCCGAGGCGGTCGCCAAATACTTCGATGCTGTAAACAGCACCTTTCTTGGCGGCAAAGGTGTACCAGTCGCGGTCATCTTTCGTCTCGATGCGGCCGGCGATTTCGCAGGGGACAACAATTTCCTGGGCGGCCTGGGGGCTATCGTTGGCTCCGTTATCCAACACCACAGGAGCCCTGGCAAACGTGATCAGGAATGGATTCGAAGTTCCGGAGGCATTGCGGATGCGATATTCAAAGCCATCCAGCATGGAAGCCTGGGGGGCCAAATGGCCCCGAAACGCCAAACTCGCTGCAGCCTCGGGATTGTCGGGGGGATTCAGGGTCACGGCGATCTTCTCCAGAACCCGGCCGTCCACCACGGCGGAGGGATCCAAAATCCCGCCGGGCAGATTGCGGCCAAAAACGGTTACCTGCGTCGCCTTACCGGGTTCCACGGTAGGTGGAAAAACCGCGTCGATCCACGGCATGGTGCCGATGCTGAGACGGTAGAAGTGCTCGGCGGTTCCCTGGGTATAAGTAAAATCGTGAACACGAATAAAGTAATCTCCGTTTTCGGGAAGGGTGGCATCAAGTAAGGCGTCGGTAGACTGATAGTTGCGATTGAAGGCCAGCATTTTGCCGGCACGGTCGAACATTTCCACGGCGGGATTGAGCCGGCTGTCGATGCTCGAAGTCAAGCAACTCACGACAACGCGTTCGGCTTTCTTGCCGGTAAAGACAAAATAATCGACATCCGTGGGAGAAGTGATGGCACCATTGATGGTGGTGTTCAGGTCGACACGCTGGGCTTGCGGAACATCGTTGTTGGGCTCTTTTTCGTCGACTTCCGCAAGATCACCGATCACAAAAGCCCTGGGATTGGTGACGCCGTTTTTGGTGATGATGCGAATGTCGTGAGCGCCCAGAGGGGTATTGGGCGGAATCGTGATTTTGAACTGGTGTGAAGCAGTCTGGCCAGCCATTGCAGGAGGTTGTCTTTTGCCGTCGGCCTTTTTTGCCGGTTCGGTTGGCTTGGCAGCCGACTGAGTCGGCTCCCGCACAAGTTCACTTTGGATGCCGGGGTCACTGAACAGCAACCCTTGAGGCTCATTCAGGTTGATGCCGGTCACCGATATTTGCACGGTAGTGCCGGCCTTGCCGCCCGGCGGCTTCACGATGTAAAGCTGGGGATTGCCCTGGGTCGGAGGCTGTTGTTTTTGGGCAACGACCAAGGGAGGCGACAAGAAAAGGGCGGAGATGATGCAACCCAAACCAAGCAGTCCGGTTTTGGGCATTACAATTTTTTTCGTTCGCATGGCAGGCCCCCCTTAATGGAAAATCATGGTCCCATCTAGAAGCGTAAACAGGTGGATCGGGTTGTGCAAGCGTGTTTGCGTGAATTCGCTAAATTGGCGGCCGGCAGACGTGGTTATTTGGACGGCGCTTTTGCGACAACTTGAATTGCCCGGATCGGATTTCGGGGGTAGGATCAATTAGGTCGCCGGAAACGATTGCAAACCTGTTCGAGGGGGGGTAAAGAGATGATTTCGATTTGGGGCGCGGGTCAAAAGTTTTGTGACGGGATTTCCCGCCGCAGTTTTCTGAAAATCGGAGCGTTCGGAGCCGGCCTGACGCTGGCCGACATGCTTCGCGCGCGAGCCGTGGCGGCAGCCGGAACTTCGTCTTCGCAAAAGTCGGCCATCATGATTTATCTGCCCGGCGGGCCGTCGCACATGGATATGTACGACCTGAAGCCGGATGCACCGAAGGAATTTCGCGGGGAATTCAATCCGCTGAGCACCAATGTGGCCGGCGTGCAGATTTGCGAGCATTTCCCGTTGCAGGCGAAAATGTTCGACAAATTGGCGGTGATCCGTTCGATCATTTCGGTGAACGAGCACTCCGACTCGCTGGTGATGACCGGCTACAGTCAGGCGCAAAATCGAATCGCGCAACATCCATCTTTTGGCTCCGTGGTCTCCAAGGTGCGTGGCACGGGCCATGCCGATGTTCCACCCTTCGTGAGCTTGCGCGGGATGTCGACCGGGACGGAACCGGGGTTTTTGGGCGTGGCGCATCGCCCGTTTTCTCCTAATGGTCCCGGCTTGCAGAATCTGCGGCTGGCAAGCGGCATAAAGGAAGACCGTTTGGAAGAACGCAAGACGCTGCTCAAGGGGCTTGATGACATACGTCGGGATATCGATGCGACCGGAACGATGACCGGTCTCGACTCGTTCACGACACGGGCGTTCGACATGGTTGCTTCCGGCGCGGTCCGCAATGCCCTGGACCTGGCGAAGGAAGATGCCAAGATGCGCGAACGCTATAAAGGTGTGGAACAATTCCTGACCGCCCGGCGCTTGATCGAGGCGGGCGTCGGTTGCGTGACGCTCGCGATCGGGGGCTGGGACACCCACGGCAATAACTTCGTTACCCTGAAACGACAATTGCCCCAGGTCGATCGCGGCGTTTCGAACCTGATTCAGGATTTGCACGATCGCGGCCTGGCCAATGACGTGGTGACGGTAATGTGGGGAGAATTCGGCCGAACGCCCAAGATCAACAACAACGCGGGCCGCGACCATTGGCCGAACGTGATGTCCGCCATGATAGCCGGCGGCGGGCTGAAAATGGGCCAAGCCATCGGCTCAAGCAGCGCCCGCGGTGAATACCCGAAAGATCGGCCGTACACGGTTTCCCAGGTGCTCAGCACCATTTACCAGGCCATCGGGATCGATCCGGCCTGGACGTTTCCCAATGGCAGCGGCCGGCCAATGCACATTCTCGATGATCGGCAAACCGTGAAAGAATTGCTGTAAACTGCCAGTTTGCCGCCGCCTCAGAAAAAGCAGGTTTTGCACTAGCCAAGCCCGCGGGTTGCGACTCGTGGGCTTGGATTGATTTGGGGGACGATTTTTTCAGCTTGTGGCGCTTTCCTGCATCGCGTTGAACGCAAATGGAAGTCGAGACAGGGGGATTCCAATGACCGTTCAGACCAGAGTCCAATCCGTCCTGGTGATTGCATTTTCTTTTCTTGGCATTGGGAATAACACGGCTTTTACGGCCGAAACCGCGAAGCAAGAATCGGGCAGACTACCCGCGGTGACTTTGCCGGGGCCGTCAGAAATCCAATCCCTCGCCGTTCATCCAAAGGAAATTACGCTCAAAGGAGCCGATGACACCCGGCAAATCATTGTCACGGGCACGCTAGCCGATGGACGATTGCAGGACCTCTCCGGCGATGTAGACTACATTTCCAAGGAGAATACGATTGCGCGGGTTACGTCGTCCGGACGCGTAATTCCCCTGGGCAACGGCAGCACGGAAATCACGGCGCGCTTTGGCGATCACCATATCGCTGTTCCGGTCCACTGCGAAAGCATGGGCGAAAATCTTCCGATCAACTTTGCCAATCGGATTGTGCCAATCTTCACCAAATTGGGCTGCAATTCCGGAGGATGCCACGGCAAGGCCAGCGGCCAAAATGGGTTTAAACTTTCGCTTTTGGGATTTGAACCGGAGGTGGACTACACCGCCCTGGTCCGGGAGTCGCGAGGACGGCGGATATTTTTGGCTGCCCCTTCTTCCAGTCTCCTGTTGCTGAAACCAACCGGTGCCATCGCGCATGGGGGCGGCAGGCGGCTGGAGATCGGTTCGGATGAGTATAAACTGATCCATCGATGGATCGCCGCGAACACCCCCTATGGCAAGCCGGATGATCCCGTGGTGACCAGGATCACCGTATACCCCGATCACCGGGTCATGACCCGCCAGAACAAACAACAGTTTGCGGTGCACGCTCATTATTCGGACGGATCCGTGGAAGACATCACTCGGCGGGCGCAATACGAAAGCAACGATCCGGAAATCGCCGTCGTCGAAGCGACCGGATTGGTGCGAACGCTGAATTTGAGCGGGGAAGCAGCCATCATGGCACGTTACCAGGGCCAGGTGGCAACGTTTCGAGCCACGGTGCCACTGGGTGTTCGCATTCCGGAGTACAGGTTTGAAGCGAAATCATTTGTTGATCGGAATATCCAGAAGAAATGGCAACTGCTCGGCATTGTCCCTTCCGAGGCATGCACCAACGAGGATTTTGTCCGCCGGGTATACCTGGATATCACGGGAAGTTTGCCCACACTTACTCAAGTCGAAACATTCCTGGCCGATAAGGATCCGAATAAGCGTGATAAACTGATCGATGCGCTGGTCGAAACACCGGAGTACAGCTATTACTTCGCCGGCAAGTGGGCGGACATTTTGCGCGTGAAGCGGGGCAACCAGCTCAACCGGGCTTATGGTACCTTTGCTTTTTACGATTGGATTCGGTCCGCACTGGCCGACGATAAGGGCTATGACAAGATGGTCCGGGACATCATCGGCGCCGTGGGTGACGAAATCAAGTATCCGCCGTCGGTCTGGTACAAGGATTTGCAGACTCCGGATCAGATCGTGGACAATGCAGCCCAGGTATTCCTGGGGGTCCGGATTGCCTGTGCGCAATGCCATCATCATCCTTATGAAAAGTGGAGCCAGGATGACTACTGGAACCTGGCGGCATACTTTTCGCGGCTCGGGCGGAAGAGCGTCCAGGTGCCGGGACAACCGGCCCAAAGGCAACAGCAACAGCAGGTACTCTTTACCAGGGCTTCGGGGAACGTGATCAACAAACGGACCGGCAGGTCCGCCTCTCCCAGGCCGCTCGATGCCGATCCGATCCCCGGCGAAGGAGTGGAGGACATACGGCAACTGCTGGTCGATTGGATGGTACAGCCCAAGAATCCGTACTTTGCGAAGTCTGTTGTCAACCGGTACTGGGCCCATTTCTTCGGGCGCGGGATTGTCGATCCGCTGGATGATATGCGCGTGACCAATCCACCATCGAACCCGGAGTTGCTCGACGCCCTTGCTGCGGACTTCATCGAGCACAAGTTCAGCCTCAAACATCTGGTCAAGACGATCTGCAAGAGCCGAACCTATCAACTCAGCTCGCTGCCCAACGAATTCAACAAACACGACAAGCAGAATTATTCGCGCTACTATCCCAAGCGGATGAGTGCGGAAGTGCTCTTCGACGCGGTGTGCCAGGTAACCAAAAGCCCGTCGGCGTTTGCCGGCTTACCGGACGACACGTTCGGCCCCAGGCGCGCCATCATGCTGCCGGATGAATCGTTCACATCGTATTTCCTCGATGTTTTCGGGAGGCCGCAGCGGATCAGCGCCTGCGAGTGCGAGCGCGTGAGCGAAGCGAATCTGGCTCAGGCCTTGCATTTACTGAATTCCGAGGAAATTCAGCGCAAGCTGTCGCAACCAGGCGGCCGGGCCGAAATGCTCGCCCGGGATCCCCGACCGGAAGCGGCAAAAGTGGATGAGTTGTTCGTATGGGCGTTCGCCCGGAAACCAACGGCCGAACAGGCAAAGGTGGTGGTCGAACATTTGGCGGCCCATCCCAAGGACAGGCAGGTCGCCTATGAAAATGTTTTGTGGGCGTTAATCAACACGAAAGAGTTCATCTTTAATCGGTAATTTGAGAAATTTGCTTGCGAATTTACTCCGGATTTGGTGCAATAGTCCATTAATACCCATTTCCTCAAAAGAATGTCTTTTTTCATGGAGGGCAAAAAGCATGTCCCGAGCTGCAACCAAGTCCAATGCACTAGCCACGCCGGCCTATCCGGTGCCTGCGGAGAAAATCGCGCTGCGGGCCTATGAAAAATGGTGCGACCGCGGTTATGCGCATGGGTCCGACATGCAAGATTGGTTGGATGCGGAACGTGAACTGCAGACGGAAATGACTCGTACTGGCGCGAAGACGAACCGGCGCTAACGAGGATGCACCGTATTGATCCCTTCCCGTGTCCCGCGGCAACAACGGCGGAGGCACCCGGTTGTGTACGCGTTGATTGACCGCCAAACACCCATCGATGACATTATCCTTTGAAACGCTGCCCACCTCTGCTTCGTCCTGGAACCGCATTGATCCCCGCTGGAAATTGGCTGGAATTATCTTCGCAACCGGGGCGGTTATTTTTCTCCAAACCTTCTCGGCGGCCGCGTTGGCTTTGGCGGGCGCATGGCTCCTTGTCATTGCAGGGCGATTGCCCATCAAGCAGTTCATGAAGCGAATGGGCGCGTTGGCCGTGTTTCTCTTCCTCTTCACGGTCTGGTTGCCTTTCATGACAAAGGATGATGGGCCTTCCTGGGCGTGGGGATGGGTGCACATGTCTTTTCGCGGACTGGAACTGGCCGCAGTGTTTTGGTGCAAAGGGCTGGCCATTGTCAGCCTGGTTCTTGTGGCTCTGGCGACCACCCCATTGCATTCCCTTCTTCAAGCAGCGCAGGCGCTGCGGATTCCCCGAGTTCTGGTTCACGTGCTCTTGTTGACACAGCGCTACGTGTTTTACTTAGTCCATGAGTTTTCCCGAATGCGAACTGCTCTCCGAGTCCGCGGTTTTCGCAATCGTGCGACGATGCACAGCTATCGGACGATCGGGCACGTTGCGGGCACATTGTTGGTCCGCAGCTCGGAACAAGCGGTGCGGGTGGGACACGCCATGCGCTGCCGCGGATTTGATGGGAAACTGCATTCGGTGGTGGAATTCCGGACGACTGTGAAGGATGTGGAACTCTTTTTGTTGATTGTCGTTTCGGCAACCGCGGTCCTGGTTTGGGATATGGCGCAACGGTAAGATTTGTAATTATGAGCTTAACTGTCGCGGCCATTTGCGTTGCCGATTTAACGTATGCTTATCCCGGCGGCATTACTGCTTTGGATCGGCTGCGTTTTGCTGTTGCGAAAGGGGAAAGCGTCGGGCTGGTGGGGCCGAACGGGGCCGGAAAAACTTCGTTGTTTTTGTGTTTGAGCGGTGTCTTGCCGGTAAAAGCAGGCGCGGCCCAGGTGGCCGGCCTGGACCCGGCCCGGCCCGAAGACCGGCGCCGGTTGCCGGCCACGGTGGGAATTGTATTTCAAAACAGCGACGATCAGCTTTTTAATTCCACGGTATTCGACGATGTCGCGTTTGGGCCATTGAACTTGAACTTGCCCGCGGATGAAGTGCGCCTGCGGGTGGCGGAAGCTCTCGATTGCGTCGGCATGTCCGGGTTGGAACAACGGCTGCCGTTTCATCTTTCGGGAGGCGAAAAACGCCGGGTAGCCCTGGCGGGAGTGTTGGCTATGCGCCCGAAAATCCTGCTGTTGGATGAACCTTCCATGCATCTTGACCCGCGGGGCCGGCGCGAATTCATCCGCCTGGTCAATGGTTTGGAAGTTACCAAGGTGATTGCATCGCATGATCTGGAATTGATTCTGGAGACCTGCAAGAGGGCAATCGTATTAGACCACGGCACGATTGTTGCCGACGGCCCGGCACGATCTCTATTCGCAGACCAGATGTTAATGGAAACACATGGTTTGGAAGTTCCACACAGTTTGAGCCATCACCGAGACGATCAACGTCACCACATATAGGCGCCAAGGCCCTGGGCATGCGAGCCAAAAAAGTCTTCAGAGAACTTTGAGATGAATCCAATTTACCACATTCAGGATACGTCGAATATCTTCAGTCCCGCATTAATATTTTACAAGGAATTAATCGAGCGCAATATCGCGCGAACGATTGCCATTGCCGGAGACCGGTCGCGTTTGCGGCCCCATGTCAAAACGCACAAGACGCGGGAAATCGTGCGCTTGGAAATGGATGCCGGCATCACGAAGCACAAGTGCGCGACCCTTGCCGAGGCAGAGATGCTCGCCAGGTGCGGGGTCCAGGATATACTACTGGCGTATCAGCTGGTGGGCCCTAATTGCAACCGTATGGCCCACCTGATGCAAGCGTTTCCCGACTGCAGGTTCTCGGTGTTGACAGACCATCCCACCAGCGTCCGCCTGCTATCGCAAACGATGGCCGCTGCCGGACTCGTAATCGAAGTTCTGCTAGATCTGGATTCGGGGCAACACCGCACCGGCATCGCTCCCGGTCCCGAAGCCGTGGCCTTGTACGAACTGTTGGAAAGATTGCCGGGCGTTAGGCCCGGCGGCATTCATTTTTATGACGGGCACAACCAGCACGAGAATCGGTTGGAACGCGAAGCTGCGGCGCACAGCCAAGTGCAAACCTTGATGCAAATCCGCAGCATTCTAGTCGAGGAGAAGCAGTTACCGGTGCCCCGGCTCGTTGTCGCAGGAACTCCGACTTTTCCGATATACGCTTCCATGAATCTTCCGGGAATGGAAATCGCTCCCGGAACTTGTATTCTGCACGACCACGGTTATAGTAGCCGTTTCGCCGACATAGCAGGTTACACGCCCGCAGCGACGTTGTTAACCCGGGTGATCAGCCGGCCGGCGGCGAACCGCATCACGTTCGATTTGGGCTACAAGGCGGTGGCCAGCGATCCGCCAGCCGGCAAACGCTGCGTGCTGCTGGACGTTCCCGAATACGAGCCGGTTTTACAAAATGAAGAACACTTCGTCGTGGAAACACCTCACGCCCATCGATTCGAACGCGGGGATGAAGTGTACGCGATTCCCACACACATTTGTCCCACGTGCGCCCTGCATCAATTTGCCTACGTCGTGGAAAAGGGAAACGTTATCGGCAGGTGGGAAATTGTCGCGCGCGATCGAGTGCTGAATTACTAGGACTAATGACTAATGACCAATGACTAAGTATAATTGGCGCGGAGATACGCTTCATCTCGAAATGGAACGATCCATGGAAGATTTTTGGAATAGTGAATCGTTGAAACCGAAGTATAAGCGGGTTGTTCTTAAAATCAGTGGTGAGGGCTTCGGTTATAGCGGAAAAAACGGGATCAGCATTGATGAGACTCTTAGCCTGGCACGGCAAGCGCAGCGGGTATTGCAACGGGGCGTTCAACTGGCCGTAGTCGTTGGCGCCGGCAATATTTTGCGCGGCGCCCAGTTCAGTGCCGGCGGTACCGTCATCAAGGAAGCCACGGCCCATTACATGGGCATGTTGGCAACCGTATTGAACGGTCTTGCCCTGCAAGATGCGCTGGAAAGTTTGCACTGCGAAACACGATTGCAAACTGCTCTCCGCATGGAACCGGTAGCCGAGCCGTACATCCGCCGGCGGTGCCTGCGGCATTTGGAAAAGGGGCGCATTGTGATTTTGGCCGGCGGAACCGGGAATCCCTTCGTGACGACGGACACGGCGGCCGCCTTACGAGCGCGCGAACTCCATGCCGACATCCTATTGAAAGCCACCCGCGTGGATGGCGTGTACAGCGAGGATCCCGAACAAAACCCGCATGCGATTCGCTATGAGAAGTTGGCCTTCGGCCAGGTCTTGAGCGATAATTTGCGGGTGATGGACATGTCGGCCATCAGCCTGTGCCAGGAGGCAAAAATGCCGATCTTGGTGTTCAATTTCAAACGCGAAGGCAACATCGAACGGGCCATTGCCGGCCATCCCATCGGCACTTTGGTCGGCGAATATTCCCAGGATCGTAAATCATGACTAGCGACGAAATATTATTCGACTCGGAAGAACGGATGGAAAAAGCAGTGAACGTCTTCCGCGATGAATTGCGCGGTTTGCGCACCGGCCGGGCCACTCCCGCACTTGTGGACCATCTCAAAGTGGAATACTACGGCTCGCCCACGCCGATCAGACAGCTTGCCCAGATCAGCACGCCGGATCCCCAGCAAATCCTCATTCGACCGTTCGATCAAACGTGTTTAAAGGAAATTGAGAAGACAATCCGGTCAAGCGACTTGGGGATGGCGCCGAACAATGACGGTAAAATGATCCGACTGACAGTTCCGCCCATGAGCGGGGAACAACGCCAAAAAATGGTGGCGCGGATTAAGAAATCGGCCGAGGAAGCTAAGGTCGCGTGCCGGAACATTCGCCGGGATGCCAACAAGCATTTCGAGCAGGCGGAAAAAAAGAAGGAAATGACTGAGGACGAACGGGACAAGGGCAAGGAAGCAGTGCAAGATTTGCTGAAAAAATACGAAGACAAGATCAGCGATTCGTGCGATAAGAAATCCCAAGAAGTAATGGAACAGTAGCACCGGCATGTTGGACTGGTTCAGTTCCCCGGAATTTGCCATACTGGTTGGGTTTCACGTCTTCATTTTGGGCATGCTGGCCCTGGATCTGGGTGTATTTCATCGGAATCCACACGCCATTTCGCGCCAAGAGGCGGCGATTTGGAGCTTTGTGTGGGTGGCACTTGCCGGGCTGTTTGCCTGGGGTATCTGGAATCACTGGGACCTGTGGCAACCGGACCAGGGCGAAAAGGGACCGGAAAAGGCCATTGAATTTATTACGGGTTACCTTGTCGAAAAGGCGCTCTCGCTTGACAATCTGTTCGTGTTCCTGGTGATTTTTCGGTATTTTGGCGTGCCGGCGCACTTGCAACCCCGAATTCTCATGTGGGGCGTTTTGGGAGCAGTCGCATTCCGGGCGATATTGATCCTTCTCGGGGCGACCGTGCTCCATGTGTTTCACGGACTCCTCGTAGTGTTTGGTGTTTTTCTCATTTACAGCGCCTACCGGTTATTGCGTGGCGTAAAAGAGGAAATTGATCCGGAACGCAATTGGCTGCTTCGCCTGGCCCGGCGTTTCTTACCGATTGTGGCCAGCTACGATTCGCCGCGATTTTGGGTGCGGCAACAGGGACACTGGCACGCGACGATGCTACCCCTGGTTCTTCTGGTAGTCGAAACGACGGATGTTATTTTTGCCCTGGATTCGATTCCCGCCATATTCGGCATCACTCAGGATATTTTTATTATTTACACTTCTAATATTTTCGCGATCCTCGGCTTGCGGGCACTTTACTTTTTGCTGACCGGTTTCATGGAAGTGTTTCGCTATCTAAACGTAGGCCTGGCCCTGGTGTTAGGATTTATCGGAATCAAGATGACATTGGAACGATGGATCAATCCTATATTGGAGTCGTGGGGAATTGAGAAAAGAGAACAAGTTCTTCTAGCGCTGGCCGTCGTCGTGGCGGTTCTAACCGGGACGGCAATCGCCTCGGTTTGGGTGGGCCCGAAAGCAACCGAGGAATTGGAGTTGGATTTGTGATAAGTTGAGACATAGCCAATTCCAGGGGAAAGCAAATGGACGACGAGAAAGCAGACTTGCAAAGGGCGGCGGCCAAACTCGGAATCGGAACTTACCACCGGCACATATTCTTATGCACTGGACCGACTTGTTGCACACCGGAGACAGGTCAAGCCGCCTGGGAGACGTTGAAGCAAGCGCTGAATGAAAAAGGCCTCCTTGCGGGATTGGGAGCCTGCTATCGGACCAAGGTGGGTTGCTTACGCATCTGTTGTCATGGTCCAACAATGGTAGTATATCCCGAAGGGACCTGGTATCACGGAATGACGCCGGAGCGGATACCTCAGTTTGTCGAAGAACACCTCATTGCAAATCGGCCGATCATGGATTGGGTCTTCGCCGAGAACCCGTTGGGGGAAATCAAGCAGAATAGTTAGCGCGCCAATTCAGGGACGGGCAAACTCCTCTTGGAGGAAGGTTTGCACCTCGGTCCATAATTCGGCGGCTTTTGCGAAATCCACGTCCATTGCTTTGATGGATTGGCGCGTTTCCAACTGTTTGGGAAGTTGCGCCTTTACGGTTGGGTTGAGCGGGATTTGATGGCTTCCACCCTCGGCCAGTTTGGCCTCGACTTCCGGGCGAAGAAGATAGTCCACCAATTGGCGCGCGCCCTGGGGATTGGGAGAGCCGCGCAGGATTGCGACGGTATTGGGAATAAACAATGTTCCCATGCGCCCGGTTTCAGGCCGGTCACGATCGGGAAACAGCATGGCCACGGGATGACCGGCTTGAATCTCGATGAGGGCGTCGTCAGTATCAGTAAGTCCCACGGCGAACCGGCCCTGGCTGACGCCTTCCGCCGCCTGCTTGTTGCCCGCGACAATTTGAATTTGGTTTTTTTTGAGACCCAGGAAGAAACCTTTCGCATCTTCTGCTCCCAACACTTCAAACAGGCACGCCGCATGCGTCGCAGTGGTCCCGAATTGCGGCTTCGCCATACCGATCTTGTTTTTCCAGCGGGGATGCCTCAAATCGAGAATACTTAGCGGCCAATCCTGCTGACGAACAAGAGCGGTATTGACCAACAATACCCGCGCCCGTTCCGCAAAAGCCGTCCAGGTATGATCCTTGTCTCTGGCAAAGGATGGAAACGACTTCGCGGACGGACTGGAGTACGGCTCAAGCAATCCCTGATTCTGGAGGCGTATGGTTGAGAGGATTTCGTTGTTCCAATAGACGTCGCAACGCGGCCGAGTCTTTTCCTGTAACAGTTCCACGTACAAGCTAACCGACTTGTTGGCTTCCGTATCGTATTTGGCGGCCACGGGGAATCCGTTTTCTTCGGAGAAACCAGCCAGGATTTGTTCGGCAAACTCTTTGTCCTGCGCACAGTAAAGAACGACGCGCGGCATTTGCTTGGAGCAACCACTCAGAAAAAAAAGCGAAACGCCCGTCGCTTGCAGAACAATCAGCGCATTAAATTTGAAGATCATGGATTTCCCTTAACAACCCCTTCCCGTAAGAGTATAACGAAAATACGTCGGACGTCCGTGTTCTTTTCCATTGCGGGAGAAAATGTGATGAGCCGGTTATTGTTTCTCATCTTCGTTGGTATCACGGGCTCCGCTTGCAGCGCGGAACCGAACGAGCCTATCTTGATCGCGAAACCGGACGTATTCAAGACCCTGGTGAACCCCAATTGTTCCCACTGCCGGGACGAGGCGAAAAGGCGTGCCGGCGAGCTCAAGGACGACGACCGCGTCCTGTGCTGGATTCGCGGTTATTCCGATGGAGGGGCCATTCCGCATCGATTTTTCCTGAACAACTACCGGGTCATTAGCGACAGCTACGGAGTTTTTGTTTTCGACGCAGATGCCGGCTACTCGCGTGGATTCGAACCGTCGTACGATTTTACTTTTTTCGGCTGGCGCAACGGCGTCATGGTGATGAAACATAAAGATGGTACTCTTTATTCGTGCTTGACGGGCGTCGGCTTCGAAGGACCACGTAAGGGCAAGAAACTGCAACCGGTACCGACCTTGGTCAGTGACTGGGGGTACTGGCTCAAGCAATATCCTCAAGCCGTAGCATATCATATGTTTGACAAATACCAACCGCTGGAGCTGCCGGCGCATGAAAACAAAGAAGCGCGGAAGTCCCGGCCGCCGGCGGATGATCGATTGCCGACGGAAACGATGGTCGTCGGAGTGGTCGACGGAACAATGGCTCGAGCGTATCCGATCGATGATGTAGCCAAGGCGGGACTAATCAGCGAAACGGTGGGAACAAAGGCGCGCGCGATTTTATGGTATGGACCTACAAGAACGGCCGCCGCATTTGAGCTCATAGCAACTCCCGCGACAAAAGATCCTGCTCCTGGCAAAACGCCCAGGCCTTTACCAGTGCCCAAAAATCAACCCTCACGGGCGGTAACACTTGAATTAGCTCCCCGGCTCGGCCCGGGCCCGGGCCCGTTTATCGATAAGGAAACCAAATCAAGCTGGGACATCGCGGGGCGAGCAATCGCAGGGGAGTTGAAAGGTTGGAAACTGAATTGGCTGGACAGCACGCAGGTGAAATGGTACGCGTGGGCAGCGGAATATCCAAAGACGGATGTTTATGGGAGATAGCTGCGGCAATTGCCTTACGGCTTGTAAACAATTCGAAGCATGTACTTCCTTGGCATTGAGACATCGTGTGACGAAACCGCCGTGGCGGTTTTTACGGAAGAGCCCAAGATTCTTGCCAACGTTATCGCCTCGCAAACGGATTTGCATGCACGGTTCGGCGGGGTGGTTCCGGAACTGGCTGCGCGGGCCCATTTGCAACGGTTTTTGCCGGTAATCGACGAGGCGCTTAGAGTCGCGCATATCGATTTGGGACAAATTGGCTGTGTGGCGGTGCACAATTGTCCGGGTTTGGTGGGAGCTCTCCTGGTGGGGGTCAGTGCGGCCAAGATGCTTGCTCTGGTTCTGAGCGTCCCTCTTATCAGCGCCAACCATATCGAAGCTCATATTTACGCCTGCCGGCTGGCTGCGGGAAGGGATATTTTCCCTTGCGTGGGCCTAGTGGTGAGCGGCGGGCACACGAGCTTGTTTCAATGCCGAACAGCACTCGATTTTGAACTTCTGGGAGCGACGATCGATGACGCTGCAGGAGAAGCTTTTGATAAAGTGGCAGCAATTCTGGGTCTTGGATTCCCAGGAGGCCCGTCGGTGGAACGCGAAGCGGCGCAGGGGAATGCCGAGGCATTTCGGTTGCCGCGCTCGTTACTGAAGGAAGATCGGCTGGATTTCAGTTTCAGCGGATTGAAAACCGCAGTACTGTACAAGGTGTATGGTCAGGATGGCACGCGAACCGGATCGCTTCCGTCCGGACCATTCCGCGCAGATTTGGCCGCGAGTTTTCAGCAAGCTGTCGTGGAAGTACTAGCGGAAAAGACGCGCCAGGCTGTGCGGCAAACGGGACTGAAACGATTGGCGGTGGGCGGCGGCGTGGCAGCGAATCGCTCGTTGCGGGCGGCCCTGGCAAGAATGGCAGCCTAAGAAGAGACGGAGCTCATCATTCCCCCAGTCATTCTTTGTACCGATAATGCCGCGATGGCGGCGGTTGCAGTCGAAAAGTGGCGACGGGGGGAATGGGCGCCGCTTGATCTGGACGCCATCCCATCCTACGGTTAACACTTTTATCGTTTCACAATCAGGGATTTCTCGCGAAATGGGCATTGCGGTTCTTGCCGGGAGGAATCTTTCGGGCCTGTATGTGCCTTTGAATTTCCAATTCCGGCGTATTCATACCCAGTCTTCGAAAGCGGGCGACAATCTGGCCATACAAGACCCGCCGAATAGCCAGTTTCATTCGATGCGCGAGAGTGACTCTCGGTTTCGGCGCCGGCCAGCACACCACTTTTTTGGCCAGGATCATATCCTGAAAAGCGGTGGCCCACGGCCGGCCGCACCAAGAACCATAGCGAATGGGCGTCTCCAACCTCAACCCGAATTTTTGGTAAAGTTTTACTAAAAAGGATTCGTCAAAACAGACCGCATCCTCCGGCCGATGCCGGCTAATGGATCGGAAAGGTCCTTTTTGGAATTTGAAATTCCACTCGCACTTTTTCCGGTCATGCAAGTCGGCGGACTCCGTATTCCACAGAAAATAGGTGATCAGGCACAGCCCATTACGTTTGAGGACCCGAGCGATTTCATAAAGGTAATTCTCCACTTCGGCCGGCAACATGTGGGTGAATACGGATACCAGGCAAATCATGTCGAATGTTTCTTGCTGAAAGGGGAAGCTATATGCAGATGCCTCGAAGCGCCCGTGGCGGTTGTAACTGCGGTTGAAAAGGTCCGCCAGGTGAAAGCGGAAATGGGGGTACTGGGAAGTGATATTTTGCCGGCACCAGTCAATGCCCATGGGGACGATGTCCAGGCCGTCATAGCCACCCTTGGCATTCAAATATTGTGTCAAGGGCACCGCCAAGCGGCCGATCCCGCAGCCCACATCGAGAACCTTGTGGTGCGGCTGTAAACCACCGAGTTCGATCAAGTAGCGAAAGAACTCGTTGCCGATGTTCTGGAAGTTACCCCCGCCGATATAGATAAAATCATCCGGCGGGACGCGCACAATGCTCATCCGTTTTGCCCTTGTTACCACGGCGCAGCGCAACCGCAGCCCTATTTTTTGAGGAATGGGAAAGGCATATAAGGACATTGCGAGTGCAAGTCAAGAGAGAAGTGCTTAAATGAGCGACGCCGCCAAAACCCGTTTGGTTTTGACGGCGCGCCTTCGTAGTTCCGAGTCCTGTATTACTACAAGGGTTGAGAAATCACTTTTTGTCTTTTTTGTCTTTACTAGCTTCCTTATCGTTTTCCGGCAGAATTTTTTTGATGTCGGCGACGATCGTTGTAATATCGGCGTCCTTCAATTCGCCCTTCTTGTAGGCCTTGTTCACCTTCACATTCTTTTTGGAGTAAAGAACGATGGTGACATCGGCGTCCTTGGCAATGTCATATCCGTTGGGGCCGGCCGGATTGTCAATGGTCAGAATGGTGTTCTTGATCTTTTCTTTTTCGGCGAGATCCTTGAGCTGCTTTTCCAACTTGGTATCGTCATTGAGGAACACCACAAAGCTGCCCATTTTGCAGTCTTTGTTCTTGGCGGTGGCCTCGTCAATTTTCTTGACCAGACTGGTCAAGGGGTCGCTGACTTCGCGTGCGAAGATCATCGCGACCGGACTGGCGCCGTTCGCTCAGACCAGGCACTGTTTGCCGCCAGCTCCCTTGCCGTTGACGTGCAACGGATTGAAGGCGGGGACGCCGTCCCCGACCTGTGGACCGGATTTGAGAGATCCCCCGGCCCACACGCCGCTCACAAGCAACGTGATCGCCAGGGAAGCTCCCACGGTAATACGACTTTTCATCGTGGAACCTACCTCCTATGTGAAAAAACTATGGACTCGGTGCTACAGGTACTAATTTTTCAGTGTACATAGATTGACGTTCGGGAAAAGGGGCCTATTCGATTTTTTGCGTCATTTTTGGTTAGTCCTTGGTTATCGGTCATAAGTCATTGGCGGCTTTCGTGAATTTAACGGGCCTGTCTAAACTGGTTTCCTTGCCGAAGTCGCCCAAATAGTTTGCCCTTGACAGATTTCCAGAGATATGACAGAAGCGCCGGCTATTGGGCTGGAAAGGCACTCGTGGAACAAAGGGGATTCTTTGGTTCCGGCGGATGAGTATTTCCTATGGTCATCGAATCGTTGCCCACAGATTTCGAACAGTCCGGCGCCAAAGGGCCCCATTATCTTGCACCGGTACTCCGGTGGCGGGTTCCCATTTTCTTGCTGGGAGTACTGGCTCTTGCCGGGGTATGGCTGCTTCGTCCACTTTGGCGTTCCCACCAAGCCCATTCATCCGTCGATGTTGAAATCGCTTCCATGCGGCAGGCGGTCGAACCGGCTACCCTTAATACGTCGTTGGCCATCTCGGTGGGGGAGGATTTGCTAGAGCGCATGGAGCAATTCCCAGAGCGGGCCGCGGAAATTCATTTTCTGCTCGGCTCTGCCTATCTTCGCAGGGCGACCGAAGTCTCCCAAGAACAGGCTACCTTTGCGTGGCAGAAAGCCAGGCAGCACCTGGACCAGGCAGTGGGATTAAAGGTTCCGGAGTCGGATCGGCCCCGGCTGATGAGCCGGCTGGGAAAGATCTGGTATCACATGGGCATGGCCCCACAATCAATTCTGGATTGTCTGGCCCAAACCAACGAAGAATCGGTTGATGATCTGGCCGAGTATTACGAGATGGTGACTCAGTTATTTCTGCGCTTGCCGGTGCCGAATTTGCAGGCGGCTTTGGACTTCAACGCCCGTCAGCTTAATCTACCGACAGAGGATGAGAATCTGTTGGCGCCGGCGCGGCTATTGCGGGGCGAATTGCTGATCAAATTGCAAAAACCGGGGGAGGCGCGCAAAGTATTGGCGAGAATTCAGCCGGCAGCGCCGCGAGCAATCTTTTCCAAAGCGCGATGGCTACGCGCGGAGAGCCTACACCAGGAACAGTCCTGGAAGGAAGCCATTCCCTTGTGGGAAGAGATCGTTCGCGATACCAACGAACCGCAACGCCAGGCGGCGCGGGCGCTGTTTTACCTGGGATTTTGTTACTGCAAGCTGGAACAGTGGCGCGAAGCGACGCGAGTCTGGCAGCGGGCCTTGCAGGAGGATGCCGAGGTGGCGCAGGCGTCGGCCTTAGGGCTTGGCGAAGTGTTTCTTCGCGGGCCGAAGCCTGCCGCGGCTCTGGAGTCCTTTGAGCAAGCTCTGAAAGATATCAAGGAGCCCGGCGGCTACCGGAACTCCCTGGTAGAAACGGTGGAAGCCCGGCGGCTCGCGGAGCTGGGGGTGCGGTCATTCCTTAAGGCCGGGGCTTTTGAACACTCACGGCGATTGGCACAACTGCTGACAAAAATTCCGCCCGGAATCAATCGCGAGATACTGGCCGAAGTGGCGGACGGCTGGGCGCAGGATTGTTTGAACCGGTGCCGGCCCGAGGATGCAATGCTTCATTTTCGGGAGGCGGCGGCTGCGTATGCGGCAACGGGAGATGCGGCAACCAACACGGGCGACAAAGCCAAGTGGTACCGCCTCGCTTCCGATCGCTACGCGCAAGGGAAAGATCCGACCCTGGCCGCCGAAGTTCTCAAAAAGTTTCTCGCGGCCGAAAAAGACCCCCAACGCCTGGGCGAAGGCTGGTTCGTACTTGCGGAGATTTATCGGACTGGGCTGAATAAGAGTTCGGCACGGTCCGCCTTTCACAAAGCTATTGAGAATCCCGGACTCTTTGCCTTCCGGGCCCGGTATCAATTGGCTCTCATGGACATTGCCGAAGCGAAGCTAGAGAATGATTCGGCCAAGTTGGATGACGCCCAGACGGCTTTGCAGCAAAACCTGGACTTGATGCGAACCAACTCGGATCCGGAAACCCACGAAAGAACTCTGCTCGCGCTCGCGGAGCTGCTCATTTTTCGCGGCAACTTTAAGATGGCGGCGATCCGGTTGGAAGAAACGCTGGACCGATATCCGCGCAATCCGCGGAGCTCGGAAACGCGGCGTCAACTGGCCGATTGTTACCGCCGCCTTGCAGCAAAGGAAGATCAGAAATTGTTTGAACGAATCTACGTCACGCAAGATACACAGGTGCATTACCGTGAGCAACGGCGACACTGGCTGCAGAAGGCCCTGGCGCAATACCAAAAATTGGTTGACGATTTAAGCGCTGAAGGGGCGAGCCGGCAGTTGACGCCCCGGGAAGAAGTCCTTTTGCGCCAAGCCGGATTCGCCGTGGGCGAATGCCATTTCGAACAAGGACTCTACTCCGAGGCGATCGGGTACTTTGAGAAGCTGGTGAAACGCTATTACCGGGAAGCGGAAGCCCTCCAAGCGCTTAAACAAATTGCCCGTTGTTATTGGGTCATGAACCGCCCGGCGCAGGCCCGCGAAACCGTCGAGCGCGTGCGGCAGACGTTGCGGGACACTCCGGACAAGGCCTTCCAGGGATCGGCGGACATCCCGTCCCGAAAAGAATGGGAAGACTGGCTAGCGTGGGCCGCAAAGCAGTGAGATTTATCTAATTTCCTTCCTGCGATCAAGAAATTTCATTAAGATCCGTCGATCTTCGTTTCCCGTTCGTTTAAATAATGGGAAACGAATGGAATTACGATGGGCCCCGCGGATTCGGAATTGATGAAACGCTGGCAGCAGGGCGATTCCCTAGCGTTTGAGGCGTTGGTGCGCCGTTGGGAGCAACGGGTGGCGAACCTGCTGCAGCGGTTGTTGGTGATTGCCGATCAGATTCCCGATTTGTGCCAGGAGGTTTTCCTCAAGTTATACCAGGCTCGGGATCGGTACCAAGAAAACGGCAATTTTGCACCATGGCTATACCAAATTGTACTCAATACAGCGCGGGATGCCGGACGAAGGCGGCGCAGGCAACCGGTTCGCGCGGAGCACGTGGAGCCAGTGGATTCCGCAAAACCGGCTGAGGCCCACTGTGAAGAGAAGGAATTGGGGGCACGGGTTCGGCAGGCCGTGGCAGAACTTCCTGCGGCTTTGCGGGAAGTGTTGGTTCTGCGTCATTACGAGAATCTGAATTTCGAAGAAATGGCTCGGTTGACTGGAACGCCGGCGAGCACCTTGAAATCGCGCTTCGCATCGGCTTTGAATCGTTTACGCGGTCGACTTCAGGAGCTGGGGTGGAATCCCGAGGAGATGCAACCATGAACTGTGGTGAGGCTCGTGATTTATTGCCCGGACTTGTTTATGGTGACCTATCTGCCCAGGAAGCCGGGGCAGTGGATGGCCATCTGCAGGCTTGTGCCCAATGTGCGAGCGAAGCTCGCGCGCTGCAGCAAGTGCGGCAGCTACTGCGGACTGTGCCGGGAGCAAACGTTCATGTGAATATGGCAACTGTCTATCGAGACGCCAGCGAACGAAGCAGTCAGCACGCACGCTGGTGGCGGCGAATGGCTCTGGGTGTTTCGGGAGCGGCGGCGGCCCTATGGATTGTCGTTTTTGCCGTGCGCACCGAGATCCGCCTGGAACCGCATCAAGTGGTCATTCGCTGGGCCAATCCACCGGCCGATCCGCAACGTGGCGCGATGCCCGCGCCGGCATCGAGAGAGGTCTCTGCACCAAGTCCGGAAATGAACGAACCGGGCAAGATCCAAGAACAGTTAACAATGTTCGGAGAATTGATCTTCGGCCATCAACAGGAAATTGCCCAGTTGCAAACGCAATTGCAAACCCTTCAAAATCAGGTAAAAACGGAGACCCGGCGCTGGCAGGCAACGGAGCTCGATGTAGCCGCGCTTTCCGGCAGTCCGCGCCTTAAACACAAATGAGGAGTTGAACCATGAAGTCCAAAATCGCTTTAGTGTCATTGGCCGTTTTGCTTTGGGCTGGGAGCAGCGCGGTTGCCCAACCAGACAACCGGGCAACGTCAGGCACCCACGCCAGTGTCGATGCGAACTTGCAGAAAACGAGTGGGGCGTCGGCCGCGCATGAGGAAATCGAAATCTTCCGCCGAATTCTCACGCGGGCGCTGCAACAAAACGTAATGGCCTACCATGCTCACGATAAGGTTGACTCGGTAGCCTTTTCTCCCGACGGAAAACTTTTGGCCAGCGCTGGGGCGGATGCGGGAGTGGTCCGAGTTTGGGACGATACTACCGGAAAGTTACTCTCATCCTTGACGGGAACTAGGGACCATTTTCACCGGCCCCAGGAAATGCTTGGCGCGGAAGGGTTTTATCTCCAGAATCTTGGGGTCGTTTACACCGTAACATTGCCGTGGGACCAGCAAAATCCTCTTGGGGAGGCAGCCAAAGCAAGTGAAAAATCCTTGAGTGAATGGGAAAAGGTACGCAAGGAATTGCACGGCGAAAAAGTCGAAGCGGAAAAGAAGGCAACGCAGACGGCTCCTTCCCGGACCGATGCCATTCTGAAAGTCATGGCGGAAAATGGGCGCCACTTCACGCAGCTTGCTGAAAACGAACAGTTGACCATCGTTGTCACGCTGCGGGATCCTCTGCAGTACGTCCATTGGCAGACCAGCTGCATGAGCTGTCATACAGCAACAGGGCAGGTTTCTCAGGACACGCGGAGGAGTTCGGATGAAAAAATGCAGCGGCTACTCGATCTCGACCAGGCTAGAAGTCTTGACGACATCGCCAGCAAGGCGCTGATCGACGCTGGTTCCGAAAGAATAAAGAAAGAAAATGACGGTCGGATGGTGGAAGCCACCAATTTCGCCAGCCTCGGCGATCTCCGCCTGAAACAAGGGCGGCCAAAAGAAGCGATTGAGTCTTACGAAAAGGCAATTGAAATCTTGAGGCAAATTCATCGTGCCCGGCGCCAAGCTGGCGCAGCTACCAAGGACCTGGAAGCGGAAAAGAATTTGGTGTTGGAATTCTATACGAAGCAAGCAAGTGCTTATTTGGCATTGGGTGAACCCGACAACGCTTACAATCGCCTGCAATTGGTTGCCAAGGCCGGTGGGCGCGGCACAGAGAAAAAAACCATACCGCAAGAAACGGTGCCCAAAGTGGGTCTGCCCGGCAAGTTGATCATTTCGGCCTCCAAGCAAGCACTTCAGCAAGTAGGAGCGGGGAAGATGACGTTTGAGGACTTCAAGAAAGCGGCGCGAGTGGAGTATTTTCCCCCGGCAAACGCGGAGCACATCAAAGTTCCTGCCGGTGCGGCAAAAAAAGGAGAAGCGCCCGGCTCGGATGGCGCGGAAAAGAAGAATCCTTGAGGCGAAACAAAGCGTTGAACCACCCAAGAGCGACGGGCTGCGTAGCGGGTACTACTGCCGGGCTCCGAGCCAGGCCACCTTCGCTTGTGCTTCAGGAGTCACGCTGGCCAATGACTAATGGAATGTCCAATGACCAAATCGTCATTGCATCCTCGCGTGCAACGACAATCAGTGACCGCGGACGACTCACCCATCATCCAGGATGACAGTCCAGTGACAATCGCCGACGTCGTTGCGTCGTTGCAGAGAACGCGACCCGGCTGCATTGCGTGCATTGTATACAACGCGTGCAATGCGGGCATTGCACGCATTGCGTGCATTGCGTGCAACGACCGCAATAACTGCAACGACGAATACGCGCGTTACCGATAACCGGCGCCTGTCACTCCGCACCAAGGACCAATAACAAATCACCAATGACTAGTCGCTGTCACTCCGTTCCCCTGGCCAAGGCGGAGCGCAACTAAGTCCCTGCGAGTGGCGCAAAGGAAGGAGAAGGGCCCGGCCCGGATGGCTCAGACAAGAAGAATCCTTGAGGCGCACCAGAAAGTTGCAAATTACCCAAGTGGCTCGGACTGCGTCGCGGGGACACATCATCCCACGAGGGAGGACACGACACTCCCAGTGGGACCTTTTGCCGATTTTGGGACCTTCTTGCCGATCTCGTTCTCCGCTCCGGCTTTATAACCCGGGTTCCAACCGGCCATGTCATCCCAATGACAGTGGGACCTTCTGGTTGCTGCCATTGAGAATTCCACCAAGTCACGGAGTCCAATCCGTTCGCAAATGACCCAGGTCATCGCGTTGCACTCCGAAGCCCATTCTCCGAAAAGAACTTCCACAACGACAAGAGAAACGGGCTCGGGGTCAATGCCCCTGCGTTTGCTATCGGCTATACTTGAATGTGACTGAGAAAGCCGGAAAGATCGGCGGTTCGTTTTCGACATAGCGGCCGATAGAGGCTCTGATCCATGGATCAAACTGATTATTGGGACCTGGTAACTCGGATTGTTGTGGGAGGGGGAATTATTCTGGTCATTGCCGCCGTACTACTCGGGCGGCGGGCAGATTTCATCATTTCCTTTTCGCAAGGCCGCTTGCAGGTCCGAGGAAAATTTCCGAAGGGCAAACAGAATGGCCTCGCTCAATTTCTTGCCGAAGACCTCGCTACGCGAGGGCCAATCAAAATCCTTGGCAGGTGGCAGAAGAACGGTTTGCGCGTTTGGTTCAAGGGAAGACTTCGGGATGGAGACCGCCAGCGCATACGGAATTATCTGTCTGCGCGATTATGAAGTCAGACCAGGGGGGTTGCACGCGCGCGATGCGTTTTTTTGCCACTGCGTAATGGAATCGATTACTTCAAGCCTTGCAGCCAATCATCAAATCCTTTTTTGTGATGGGCCACAGTCTTGGCGGGGCCGGCCAGCCGCATGAAATATGGGCCGTTCTTGCTTTCGAAAACGACACCGAGCATGCGCCAATCGGGCCGGAGCTCCTCTTTCGCGTTCGGGTCGAAGGGGCGTTCTTTGAATTTGTAGGTACCCTGAACATCCAGGTAATGCACATCGACTGCGCCGACCTTCAGTTTGCTAACCTTGGCGACATCATCGATGTTTTTGCCCTGGGGCGGCAGGAAAAACCCTTTCCAGCGCTTGATGTTTTCCTCCGCCGAGCCGCCCTGGCCGGGCCCGAAGAAAAAGATCGCCATCTCACCGTCGTATTTATCATCCGCAGCTCGGGGCAGCTTGAATTGATACGCCCGCATTCTGGAAGTTGGTTCTTCCGTTTTCCAATCGCCAGGCACGGCGGACTTCAAGCCGTCAATAGTGACAACGGTTCCCTTTTTTTCTTCGGCTTTCTTATCGTCTGCCGAAGCGGTAGTTCCAAAGCAGGTCAGGAATCCCAGAGCGGGCAAAATCCAAGTCAAGATGCGAAGCATGACAACCTCCTTAGCAAATTGATCAATAGTCTCCGGGCACCTCGCCGCCGTTGCGGCTGCCCAGGGCTTTATACGTAACGGGATTAATGCTGTCGCTGATATAGCGCACTGACCCATCGGCCAGACCGAGGTTCACGCCGCCGGCATGATAGCTGCGCGCGGAAACGAACATGTTGACGCCGGTCCAAATGCACGGAGCGCGCGGCACCGGAAATGATGAACACCAATTGAGCTGGTCGGGAACCAGGGTATTGGGGGGAATGCGCGTACTAAAAAGGACCCCGCCGTGAGCCGGGTTATAGTAGCGGCCCCGAATGTCGTTATCGCGCGTGTCCGGCGAGAGGATGAGCTCGCTGGACATTGCGGTATTCGAGGTACCGTCCGTGACATCGGTGAGATGGACCCTGGAGAGGGCGAAGAACATTCCGTTGAGCCGGGTGCTGTTTTCTATTCCGCCTTCGTTGAAGTATTCGCTGCCCGCGGAAAGAATGTAATTGCCGGAAAACCCCTGCGAGTTCCCTTCGCCGCCCCCGGGGTTCCAGGTTCGCAATTTCGGGCCGAGGGGATCGGAAGGGCACATCAAGGTCGGAAGAACGGTCGTGTTCCTGGGAAAATCGAGAGCGTGGCCGCCGCGTGCCATGAAAGCATCGAATTCCTTGAAAAGTGCGTCCTGCTCGAGGTAAGGCAGAATATCCTGCATCCAACAGCGGCGGTCTTGAAGATTATTATAAGGCGGGGGAGTATTTGGCGTGCTGTCGAGGTAGTTGTAGTTTCCATGCGGAAAGAATCCGTGGCCATCATGGTAATGATGCAGAGCGAGGCCGAGTTGTTTGACATGGTTTTGGCATTTCAACCGTGCTGCCGACTCCCGAACTTTCTGCACAGCGGGCAGCAACAGACCGATCAAGATGCCGATAATGGCAATCACCACCAGCAACTCGATCAAGGTGAAGGCTTTTTTTGGTTCGCGGAAAGTCCGGAAGGTTCCCATGAACAAGCACCCCCCCGGGGAATATGAGAAAACAGACGGTATTATGGTTCCAGCTTAGCCGGTTTCGAGATGGGAATCAACCAATACTAGCCGGCAACCATCAGTTCGCACGGTTCATTTTCGCGAATATCGATAACGCGATCCAAATGCGTAATTGCAAAAATCTCCCGGAGGGGATCGGCGAGGTTGCACAGAATGAGCGAGCCGTCGAGCTCGCGGAGGCGATTGTGCAGAAGAATCAACATGTTCCGGGCCACGCTGGAAAAATACTTGACATTGCTAAAGTCCAAAACGAGTCGGTGCCGATCGAGATTCTCCACGAGATGGGACAACTGGAGCCGAATGTTTTGAATGCATTCTTCATCCAGCTCGATGTCCCGTCCGTCAAAGCGGCAAACGGTGACATCGCCGATGTCTTGCGTCTCGAGGCGCCATAACAGGGATGAACAGGTCATGGTGTGAATCTCCCTGGCTCCCCAACTTGGCGGCAGGCCCGTGCATACAAGCGAAGGTGATTTCGCTCGTTGGAGAGAAAGTTGGCAGGTATAGTTCCTAATAGGGAGAGTCGGTTCGGGGGATGTCAACCGCCACATTTTTTGGAAGAATCATACGGCCCCGCCCGATTCTGCTGGAAGGGCTTGAGCCACCGGTGCATCGGCATCGCCGTCGGGATTAATCCCCTGCATGCGCAACTTGGTGCGAAGGCGTTCGATTTCGCGGCGTTCGATGGCTAATTGGCGTTCCTGCTTTTCAAACTCTTGTTCGAGGCGAATTTCCAGCTCTTCCATTTCGGCGAGACGGCGTCGGGCAGCATCCTCGGCTTTTTCCAGGTCCTGGTAGCGTTTGTCCATCTGGGCAATGCGCTGGGTAATTTCGGTTTGTTTGAGTTCCCAGGCCTGCTGGCGTTCTTTGAGGGCCGTTTCCACTCCCTCGAACTCCGCGCGGGCCACGACTTCCGATTGCGAGAGGCGTGCGGACTCGGCCTGCAATTCTTCAAGGATTCGGCCGATTTCGGGATGGAGGGAAATGGCGCCCGTATTGTCCTGGATTTTCCGCAATTCGGACTGGGCCCAGGATAGTTTTGCCGTTTGCGCCGACAGAGTACGTTCGCGCTGGGACAGTCCCCGGGCTCTTTCCTGAATGGCCTTGGCCTGAGCGGCAAAAAAGGCCATTTCCCGATTCAATTCCTGCGACCGCAGTGCCAGGGTTTCCTCATTGCGAAAATGTTGGGACAAAAGGGTCTGGTGCTGGCTCTGGATCGAAGCAAATTGCTTCCGTGTGTATTCCTCCAGCCGTTGGCGTTCAGCCAGCAACCACTGGTAGGCATCTTGAAGATCGGGATTCTTCTTCAAGGAATCCGGGGGTTCGGTCCAAATCTTGGAATGAATCCCATTGAGATCGGTGCGTTCTCCCAGAGTGGTCGGAGTTCGGCGATCCGGAGAGGGGGTATTGGCAATCCCCGAGAGGGTAACCTCAGTTCCTCCGGGCACCTGCGCAAACAACCAATCAACGGCAGGCGCCTCAAGGGAATAACGGCTCGAGATTCCGGACATGCGTTCCACCTCAGACTTCAAACCGATCTCTCCATGTCGGCAATGCAAAACGGGCTACGCAAATCTAGCACACATCGACCGTTTCTCGGGAAGATGCTTTCCGTAGAAATACGGAGTTCCTTTAAAATCCCCATGAGACATCAATTAATTGTTGACGCGAGGGGAGGGATGCGTTTAAACTCGAATCATTAGCAATTTATTAGAAATGGTTTTTTGACAGGGGGGATGCCAATGGTTACCAAAGGCGAGAGGGGAAACCGGCGCGCTTTCACGCTCATTGAGTTGCTGGTGGTGATTGCGATCATTGGCGTTTTGATCGCACTGTTATTGCCAGCCGTGCAAAAAGTTCGCGAGACGGGAAATCGAACGGAATGCGCCAACAATCTCAAGCAAATTGGGATCGCATTCATGAATCACAATATGACGCGAGGGCATTATCCGCCCGGCGGGAAGTCGGGGGATCCGCCGCCGAATTATGCATCAAACGGCGCTCCCGAAGTGGGAGCCCGGCAGACCGGCGGTTGGGGGTTCAACATCCTTCCCTATATCGAGGGTGATAACGTATACCGAGGTGGGTCCGCCACAAGAAATTTGGATCGGATACTGTTGGCTATTGGGACGCCCAATAAGGTCTTTTTTTGTCCTACAAGGCGACCACCGATGGTGGTTCCTTACTCAGCGCCGCCGTCTCCGGATGCTTTTGTTCAACCAATGTGGAACCTAGGAATGTCGCATTCAACGCACCCACCGACGGCCCTGTGTGATTATGCCGCAAGTAATTTGGATAATACGGGAATTGTCCAGGAAACGTACAACGGACTGCATCCCCTTGTCCGGACTCTGGATATTACCGGCGGTTTATCAAACACCTTAATGGTCGGCGAAAAGCGGATGGAATTGAACAAGCTGGGGACAAACATGGAAGACGATAACCAGGGTTATAGCGTCGGGTTTGATGAAGATACGGTCCGTTACACCGATACGGCCCATTATCCCCAACCGGATCATCGCGGGAACCCGAATGATTACAGCGACGTGGGCGGGCAGCGGTTTGGGTCATCGCACGTGGGGAATTTTGCTGCCGTCTTCGCGGATGGATCGGTCCATCACATTTCCTATTCAATCGACCCAACGATATTCAGCCAGCTGGGGAATATCCACAATCGAACTCCGATATCGAGCTCGAGCGACTGGTGAGTTGTCGAATTGCGGCTGCAGATCGAATAGAAACAGCGGAGGAGTTGATCCCCCGCTGTTTTCATTTACAGCAGACCGATTAAGTTAGAAATCGCTAACGACTTCGCCGCCGGCGATGGTGCACAGGGCAGTAAAAAGATCGAGGTCGATGTTCGTGCTAATTGGGCGGACCGATCCATCGGCGAGGGTAAAATTGATAACGCCCGTATGGAAGCTGGCGAAGCCGCGCTTGCAGGCATTTTCACCGCTGTCGCCCAGCGCTGCCCGGCAGGCGTCATAATCATTCAGCAACGTCCGCCTTTGAGGCATGCCGGCTGACATGGTGTATTGATTCCAGGAATAGGCCCAAAAAGTTCGGCGGCTCTCATGGTCTCGGCTGGCGTATTCGCCGACCATGAGGGTATTCGAGGTTCCGTCGGTAATATTGGAAATGCGTTCCGGCGCCAGACCGTTGACGTTGACAACGTGCAGGGTACCGCGGTAATCCTTGGGCCCGTTGCTCTCGTTGGCATTTTGACTGTCAAACCATTTATCGACCGTAACGGTTTTCCCCGACACGCCGCGATACGAACCGGGCATGTATTGCACGCGAGGAGTGTACCCGCTCTCCGGCGTAATAGGATTGAACGGGCCGGAGGCATCGGAAGGACATTGATAAACCTTGACCAGTTGCGTGCGAACGAATTCGTTGGCTGCGGCATTATTGTTTTGCGAAAAATTATATTGACTGTAAAGGTTCTGCAGTTCCAAATACGGCAGGATGTAGACTGTCCAGGGCGCGCGGCGCGGAACAGCCCCGGGAGGAAAACTGCCGTGGCTGAAATGATAGTTGTGAAGGGCCAGGCCCATCTGTTTCAGGTTATTGGTACAGCTCATGCGGTTAGCCGCTTCCCGGACTTTTTGGACAGCAGGTAACAGCAGAGCAATCAAAATTCCAATGATTGCGATTACCACCAATAACTCAATTAGTGTGAAACCACTGCGACTAGACCGGTCTCGTCCGTTCATACAGTTTGTCCTCAAGTGCAATCCAGAGTTGCGAAATCAAGGAATACTTCTATTTTGGGTTCAGGAACGCACTGGTTTTTGTGCAAAGATAGTGCCAGTCTAATTTTTCCTTAATAAATAGGTAGAAATGCTCGAGTTCTGAGACCTGTGGCCGGAGACAAGGGGTCTTGTTCCCTGCCAAAAGTGGACCCAAGAGCCCTTGACCCGTGACAGCCAATGATTGGGTTGTTTCTTCGCAACGTATTACAGAGATGCAACTTACGGACAGTAATTGGGTATTTTTCTGGTGTCCGAGTGTTTTTTCAAGCATTCCGCGTCATACGAACCTCTGGCAGCGTAAACACGTTACGAAAGTTGGACGTTTTGACTTTACATGCGTTAAGAATTTAGACACGTATATCCGACCGAGTGAGCTCCACCGCGGAAAGCAAATCGGATATGTCCGGGATAAGAGCGCGCAGACTGTTACCTCGCAGCTGCGCTGAGGAAGAGGCGAATGCTTCTGGCGTGAATTGACCAGTCTCCCTGGGGATTGCGTCAAAAAATACTGTGGTCAAATTCGGATCCTCGGTACGAGAGGTCGACTGTTGGGTGAAAGCCGCTTGGATCTCCGGGGACTCCGCTCGAAGAAGGGTTTCGGAAATGTGATCGTGTAAGTTGGCGCTCTTCCCACCACGGGGGATTCCCGGACTACCACCGCCATCCACCCATACATCGGAAATCGGATCGACAGTATCCGACTGTCCGGCGTACGGCAGGCCATAGATATCCTCAATGGTCCGCAAAATAGTGTAATGGTTAACCGGCTCATCGTACTGGCCCGGCACGACCATGGGACCCACAAAAAGGGTGGCAATGTGGTTCTGTTGCGCGCCATTATCCTCATCGAAGGTCAGGATAAAGAGGCTGTTGTTGTCAAATGTCCATTTGACGTAGGCATCGAGGTTATCGGCGAGCCAGGCATCGCCGCGCTGGATCGTGGTGGGATCGGTGCCGTTGTGCATGTCATTGTCCTGGTTGGGAATGACGAAAGAGACTGTGGGCAACTGGGTGTAGTCATCGGAAGGGTAATAGCCCTCGTAAGGCAGATTATCGGTGGCCGGAACATCGGTGAAATTCACCCACGGGTTATGTTTGCGGGCATAGGCTCCCGACGAGCATCCTGTAAAACCGACTGACGGCATGCTCTCGGAATAGCCGCCGAAAGAGTAACCGGCTTGTTCCAGTTCTGCACCCAAGTTAGCCGTGGAAAAGGTGTGGGGACAACTATCGCTTGTTTGGCCCTGGTTGGAACCGGAATACAAATCGAGATAGTTTGGCTGGCTCGGGTGCTCAAGTGCATGGGATTGGGTGAACAACGCTCCCGAATTAGCCAGGTAATTGATGAAAGGGGCGTTCGTCGAATTGATGATCTGGGTGTAGCCATGGTTTTCTTCGATGGCAATCAAGATGTGGTCGGGATAGGGCAAAGAAGCCAGCACCAAGCGGGGTTCAAGTTCTTCCACGCGGGGGTGCGTTCTGGATCGGGATCTTTGCCGGGATTTATTCGGGGCAACTCCGGAAAAGACACCACCACTCCGGAATAGGAAACGGAAAGTGGATCGCATTGGAAGCATGAGTTGATCTCCTTTTTTTGCCAAGGGAGGCGAAGGACTCCGAATTCCTCGCGGGGAGTGATGTGCGAGCAGTGCCGTAAGGCGTCACGCCCCAGATATAAGATTGGCGAATCTGCAGTAGAATACCATCGGGCAGAGTGGAAAAGCAAGGAACAAACAGAGATCGGAGGACGGAGATCAGAGCTCCGATCGCTGACCTCTGACCTTATGGCCTGGCCGGAGTTGGAGGAGCTTGGGGAAGCACAGGGCCAGGGCCCTGAGGGGGCCGTTGCGCAGCGGCGGGGTCGGGCGTGGGAAGACCTCCGCGGAATAATTGCAGGCGGACGACGCGCCAGGCCGGCAGCCTTGTGGCAGCTGCCGGATCGACATCGCTTTCCACGACAACGGCGGCATCACACCGGTACTTCACCGGTTCGCGGGCTTCTACACCCTTGGGAAAAATGCCTAATTCAATATCCGCGAGAAACTGGTGTTTGTCCCGATTATTAATGCGCGCGAGCGTTGTAGCGCCCATTCCTTCCGGAAGCCGCATATTGATGATCGAAGGATCCGCAAAGTTTTTTCGGACTTCCCCAATGATGTCCTCCCGAAGGGCTTTCAGCGCTTCAAAACCTTCGGAATGAATGAGGGAGCCCGCGATGAATTCGCGGAACTTGGGCAAATAGGATTCGGCGACTCCCTCCAGATGAAAACAGGAGACGCCCGCGGCCAGGCCGCTTTCCAGGCCGGTCACGGGGGAGGCGGGACAGGAAGCGATCTGACCCAAAAGCCAGCGGAGCGGGATTTCGCGTGCCAGACGGGTTTGTTCGGGAGGCGGAATTGTACCGAGAAAAGTTCCAATCAACCCGGCGGTATCTCTCTGATTCCGTTTCGTCAACCAGGTGCGAACGAAGTCGCGCGCGTACGCGCGCCAAAGCTCGAGTGTCTGGCCAAGGGGAGTCAGGTTGCGGGGATTGATGAAGCCAACGCTCTCCCAAACCAGATTCCATTGGCGGCGTTCGAATTCTTTGCCCTCGCTGCCCCTAACCTTGATGATGAAGTTATATTCCCCTTCGGAAGTGGTCACCTGGAAAAGCTGTTCGACGAAATAACCGCCGGTCGCTTCGCCCCAATCCTTGACGCCGAGCAAACTAATTCGGCCGTTCTTGGCGGCATCCTGAAGAGTGCGGACGACGTCGCTTTCCTGGAACAGGGGCAAGGGGCCTTTGCGAACTCCCGCGCCGAGCCCATAGCGCTGGAACATCCATTCGGAATCGCTGGGTTTGTCGTTCTTGCGCTTGGCCGGGTCCTGGGTATCGAGAAAGGCTTCCGGGATTTTGTCCTGTTTCAGTTTTTCAAACCATAGATTTGTGAAGTCTTTGGCCTGTAAAGTAACAGCGAAGTAGGTACCGAAATAATAGGCGGCATAGCCGAGACCGGAGATGGCGCTGAGCCAAAGGGCCCAGGTGGTCAAGGCCAAGCCGGTATATATACCTTCCGACCGGCGGATTTGCTGGCGACCCAAAACGGCCAAGACCGCACCCAAAGTGGGCACGAGGAGGGGGGCGAGGCGGAGAAACAAGGGATCGCCGCTGCGAAAGGCGACCAGAGCCAGGAGAGCAATGACACCCGCAAAACCTCCGCCGACCACCAGGGAGGCAAAGGCCAGCATGGACAGTGGATGATAAACGTGTTCCTGGTACAAACCTTCGGGAGCCAGTTTGGAAGACTGTTGCGTCATGTTAATCAAAGGAACCACCGGCATCCGAGATATCGGTCAGCATGGCTCGCCGGGCAGCATCGCCGGGACTCACGCCGCGGATCTGAAGCTGGTCCGAGGAATCGAGAAAGATTTTATCCTGAAGGATTTCCTGGATGACGATCGCCATTTTGTCGGCTCCCCGGATTTCTACGAGGGGTCTGGCGCCGGTGTTCAGGGCGACCATGCGTTTCTGGATCAAGGTGGACAGTTTGAATCTGCCGCCGACTTTGTTGACAATAGCTTCTTCTTTCAATTCATCCAGCATGCTCGTTCCTTTCCCATTTGACCTGGAGGATGGCGCCCAAGCGTGCAACGGCCTCGTCCAAGTTATCGTTAATGACCACGTAATCATATTCCGCAGCATGGGCCAATTCGGTGCGGGCGGCCGCCAAGCGGCGTTCGATGTCAGCTTCGTCCTCGGTGCCGCGTGCCCGCAAGCGTTCTTCGTAAGCTTGCATGGACGAGGTACGCAAAAAGACGGAAACGACGTCGGAACATTGGCCGCGAACTTGCCGCGCGCCCTGAACATCGATATCGAGCAGAACGCCAATCCCCCGTTCCCGATAGGGGAAGACTTCGCGGCGGAGGGTGCCGTAGTAATGGCCGTGGACTTCGGCCGATTCCAAGAATGCCCCCTGGCGTAATTCCTCCTCGAAACGATCGCGAGTCCAGAAATGGTAATGAACCGCGTCGCGTTCGCCGGGGCGAGGTTGGCGCGTGGTGGCGGACACGGACAGGCGCAACGGCAACTTGGGTTCGGCCAGCAGCCGGCCAATGACGGTCGACTTGCCGCTGCCGCTTGGTCCCGACACGATGAACAACGGCGCGAGGGCATTCATTCCACGTTTTGAACCAGTTCGCGGATTTTTTCGAGGGTCCCCTTGATTTCGACCACATGGCGAGAGATTTCAACGTCATTCGCCTTGGAACCGATGGTATTGGTTTCGCGAAACATTTCCTGAGTGAGGAATTCCAGTTTGCGGCCCGGACTTTCCGGCTCTTGCATGATGTCGAGGAACTGATCGAGGTGGCTGGCGAGGCGAACCACCTCTTCGGCGATATCGCTGCGTTCCGCGAAAATGGAAACTTCCTTGATGAGATCGCTACGATCAATCTGGACATCCATTTCGGCCAGGAGATTGCGAACGCGCTCGTGGAGCCGGTCGCGGTATCCGGCCGCCACGGCCGGCGCCCGCTGGCGAATTTTGTTCAAGTGGTCGGCGATGGAACTCTGAAGCTGAACAAACTCCTGTCCCATGGCGTGCCCCTCTTCCTGGCGCATGCCCTGAAGCCTGGCAACGGCATCCTCCAGAACCCGCTCAATCAGCGGCCATTCATCTTCCATGTGAAGGGTCATGTTGCCGGGTTCGGCGACGACACCCGGCAGTGCCAGGAGGTGGGGCAGAAGCGCCTCCGGCTTGTCGCGCCACGCCAGTTCCTCGCCGATTCCGCGCAATTGGCCGAGGTAGCTCCGCACGGCGGTCAGATTGACGCGGAAGTCCTGGGGCGAAAACTGCCGCTCGATGCGCAAATTGACCTGAACCGTCCCCCGGCGAACCGTACGGCGGATGACTTTTTCGAACTCCGGCTCAAGCAGGTTATATGGCTCGGGAGCGCGGACGGAAACTTTCAGGTGGCGATTGTTCAACGAGCGTAGCTCAATGGCGCACGCGAGGGCGTCACTGTGGTAGTGACCCTCGCCGTAACCGGTCATACTTAATAGCACGCTCACCTCGCTAATCGTCGCCGGGGTCACATTCCCAATCACGGCATGAGAACAAGAAAATGCAGTTCCGGTTCCCTCGCAGAGCGCGGCATTACAGGTATAAGCAAATCGGCAATTTATTTTGAGAAAATTGGTTGATCGCCCGATTCGGTCCGGGCAACGCTTTGCACAGCAACCACCTGGAGCATTATCAGGATGAACCAAAAAGCGGCTACGCCAATTGTAATCTTGGTGAACAAGTCCCCTGCCCGCGAACCAAATGCACTGGATCCACCCACGCCGCCGAAGGCACCAGCCAAACCCCCACCCTTGCCCCTCTGGATTAGTACCAGAAGGATCATGAACATGCTCAGGATCAGGACAAGCCAATTCAAAACGTCCGGAACCCAGGCCCAAACGGCAAAGATGAACACGAGGATCCCTCTCCAATGCAAATACTACACCATTGAAACTATCATCCTAGGAAACTCAGCGGTTTACGGGAAGATTAATCCAAAAGAACGGGACACGAAAAAAACGAACATCGCCCGGAAAACATCGACCCGAGGTGTGACAAGAAGCTGACGCCATTTGCAAAGCTTTATTGGTTAATAAGTTGCGCTAATAAGATAGAAACGTCGACATTCAAGGGCCGGATTCAACCATATGTATGGGAAGGCCGCCGAAGAAAAACCCCGCCGCTCGCCTGATGCGAATCGGCGGGGCCGGAACAGAGAAGAGGCCATTACAATCGACGAAAGTACCCCAGGAAAAGCCCTTTGTCAATCCTTTTTTTGGGAAAATATTGCGATTTAGCTACCCAGCTTCGCATTTTGGCAGGTCGCCGGAAATGGTATAGTTGTTAACCGGACGCGGATAATACCGAGAAAAGGACGTCGCGTATTCAAACAAAACAAGGAGGCAAATTTGACATGACCAATCGACTATTGTTTTTCGCCGGCGTGTTATTGGGCATGAATGGAGGACTTGTCGCCGCCGGCAACGGCAGCGGTCCGATTGCTAAAATGACCCCGGAGGAAATCGCCAACCGGATCAAACAATTGAAGCCAGCTCAGGAGATGAACTGGACCCGGATTCCGTGGACGGGGTCGTTGCTTGCAGCGCGGCAAGCTAGCCAGCAAGAAAAATGCCCTGTTTTTCTGTTTTCCCTGGATGGGAACATCAGTACCGGGCGCTGCTGAGGGGGCGCCCTGGGCGTGAGAACGAGTTCGTTCTCGAATCGAGAAGTGATTGATCTCGTAAGCCAATATTTCGTTCCAGTGTGGGTGTCGCGAGATGATTACGGGCTTGAGAAGAAAGCCGGTGGGGAGAGAGACGAGTGGCTGCGAATTCAAAGCACGGCTGGCCGGCGGGGATTAAGCAACGGCAACGTCTCTGTGTATCTGATCGATCCGGAGGGTATCCCGTTTGATTCGCTGATCGTTTCGAAAGCCGCGGTTTCGGAAAACTTACTGGGGCTATTAAAGAAGGCGATCCAGGAACGGAACCTGCAACCGCGCCGGCCAGAGGCGATCACGGCAACACGAAAAGACCGACAACTGCAGCTGCAAGCCAAAACCGAAGGTGGATTGGTGGTTCATGTAATGACCCGATTTCTCACGGGAGAAGTGGACAAGGGCGTGGGTGAAGATTGGGTGGAGTTAACGAGGGCGGAATGGCAAACGCTGATTCCCGAGAAGGCTGTGGTGGGGCATTCCTGGAAAGCCGGGGGTAAAGCCGTGGAAAAGCTGGCGCAATACTTTTATCCGCCATTGTGTGAATACAATGCTGCTTCCAGCAAGGTAAACACGGCGATGCTGACCGCCACGGTCAGCGCGGTAACTACCAAGGAAGTCCAGGTCTCCTTGCAAGGGGAAGTGGAACTCGACCATAGCCGGGACGGAAGTAACCCGGGACGTGTCCAGGCACAGTTGGTCGGGTTGATCACATATGATCCGCAACAAAAGACCATCACGACGCTGCGTATGGCATCGGATCGTGCGACTTACGTATGGAACTGGCAGGGGAATCCCAATCCATCGCGGATTGGGATTTGGGTGGAGAGCGGCGCCGTGCCGCAACAACATAAAAAGAACTGACGGCTGTGGGTCCAAACCGGCTGCCCTTGTTGATTACTGGAATCACCGGAGTGGCCGGGTTTAATGCGCTGCATTATTTTCGCGAGCGCTATCCCGCACAGGTCATCGGCATTCGGCCGGTGAAAACCGAAAAACTCCGAGGGGCGGAAGTCATCCCGCTGGATGCGGAGAATTCGGAGGACATGCGGGAACTGTTTCGCGACTTTCGTTTTCAATCCGTATTGCACTGTGCCGGCAACTGTGCGCTCAGAGCCTGCGAACTCAACCCGGGGATGGCCCGGTGTCTGAACGTCGATGCAGCTGCCAATGTGTTGGAAAACATTCAGCAGTGGGGGGCCCGGCTCGTCCATCTCTCTTCCGATCTGGTTTTTTCCGGCAAGGGTTCCGGTAACTACGCCGAAACCGATCCCATCGATCCGGTCACTGTCTACGGCAAAACGATGGGAGAAGCCGAGGGACTAATTCAGGACGGGGCGCCGGGGGCGGCAATTTTGCGCATTTCGCTGCCCATGGGGCCGAGTTTCAACCGGCATGCCGGCGCGATTGATTGGATCAGCTGGCGTTTTCGCAAAGGGCGCCGTGCCACGCTGTATTTTGATGAAGTGCGGTCGTGCGCCTACGTGGAGGATATGAACCGGCTTTACGAACGGTTGCTTGCGGGAAATGAAGCCGGCCTATTTCACTTGGGAGGTCCACGGGCTTTGAGCCTTTATCAAATCGCTCAGATCGTGAACCGAGTGGGAGGATATGATCCGAAACTGTTGAACGGATGTTTTCGAAAAGAGGCCGGGCCCGTTCCGCCTCGAGCGGGGAACGTAAGCTTGCGCAGTGATAAACTGACTGGGATTCTTGGCCAAAATCCCTGCAAGCCGTGGCCGGCGCACGACAGTTTGCTACCCGCTGACAGGCTGTGGCATTGCCGGCGCAGCGGTGATGGGGATGGATCAATGCACGCAATCCGGCGAAGGCTCTATGGTTACTCGGAGAATGACTGGTGGATGGATGGTCGGCAGGTCGGATTGGACCGCGAGCCGCACCGAGAATTGAGGTGAAAAGCCTTGCTTGAGATCTGGCTTTGGGGAAGATATTCTGAAGAGAGGGGTGGATCAGGGGTCAGAGGTCGGGGATCAGAGGTCAGAAGGTAACCCCTGGCGCCTTTGAAAGGGTAGCAACATGTCGAAGCCAGCAGCCGGTGATAATTCGCACGCGGATTCTGCAAAGAGCAAAAAGCCCCCGGTACCACCGGAGGAAAAATTCTGGCAGCGGTATTCGCCGCACCATGAGTTTCCACTCTCGAGCGTCATTTCGATTTGTCTCTACACCCTTGCCGGGTTGCTGGCCTGGGCTGTGGTCGTCTATGCGATGAAGCATATGGATGACGGGGGTTCGTTGCCTGTCGGAGACATTGTAATTGCGGGTGGAGGCGGCAATGAGGAGGGGGAGGGAGAAAAAGGCGCCGGGGATTTGCCGCCGGTGAAACGGACGGAAGCGGCCGGCGCCAAGAAAGAAATCGCGTCTTCTGCCCAGCCAACTGCCAAGGATGTGGATTTGAAGGATGTGGTCCCTGACCCGGTGGAGCTGCTGGAACAAAAAGATCCGAGTGTCCGGTTCATCGATGAATCCAATGTTGCGATGGCGAATTTCAAGCAGATTTCGCGGGACGCCCGCCAACAGTTGATGGCCGGGTTGGGACCCAGCAAGGGCAAGGGTGGGTCCGGCGAGGGAGGGGGCAAAGGGAAAGGCAAAGGGAAGGGCGAAGGCGATCTGGAAGGGGACGGCAAGCAAACGCTCAATGTCCGGCAGAAACGCGTGCTGCGGTGGGTCATGCAGTTTAATACGTTCAATGGAGACGATTACCTGGCCCAACTGCGGGAGCTCGGCGCGATCCTGGCAATTCCCGATCCTCAGGCGGGAGGATATCTGGTGATCCGCAATTTGCAGAGGCTGCCGGCCAAGGGAGAAAGAGAGGACCTTGCCGACATTAAACGAATATTCTGGATCGATGATAAACCGCCATCGGTAGATTCGCTGGCCCGGGCTCTCGGGCTGTTTGCCCGGCCGCCGCATATCGTTGCTTTTTTCCCGGAAAAACTGGAAAAAGAGCTGCTACAGAAAGAATTGCAATACGGCGGGAAACGGGAAGAGGACATCAAGGAGACACGATTCCGAGTGGTGCGGCGCGGAAGGACGTACGTGCCGGAGGTGGAAGGGCAGCGGTAGTTCAGGGGTTAGGGGCTAGCGGCTGGCTAAATTCGAAATCCGAAACCCCTAATCCGAAACAAATTGAGAATTCGCAAAACAAACAAAAAACGCTGTAGTTTGGGTCATTCGGCATTTGGGGTTTGGTTATTAATACGGATCTCGGAATTCGTGTTTCGGATCCCTAATCCCTGCCGGCTGACCCATCCTGCTGACGTTCGGCGGCCTGGCGATTGGGATAGTAGACCATGGTGATTCCCGCGCCCTTGGCGGCGTCCTGGACGCGGATCACGGTGCCGATATCGACGCCTTTCGCATCAATTAACAGGTCGGTCTTGCGCTTATCCTTGACAAATCGAGCGAGAGTGGCGCGCAAGTGCCGTTCTTCGACCGGCTCATCCTCCACTTTGATAACGACTTGACCGTTTTCGGCCTTGCGAATCACCACCTTTATCATCAGTGCTTTAACTTCGGACTGGGTTCTTTGCAGGGGCCGGTTCACATCCTGAGCGGAAGTCCCGGGAAGGTCGATCACGCGTTGCAAAATGGCGTAGCTGGTGGTCAAGATGAAGAAGATCAAGAGAACCAGGGCCACATCGATGAGCGGATTCATGTCGAGGCGGGTTTCATCCTCGTGCGGCTTGACCAGGGGCGGTTCGATGCCGAGGGCGATTTCCGCGAATTGGGGGTGATTCTCAATCGATTGCCACTGGCCGTCGTCGGGGCCCATCACTTCATCGGTGGGGTCCCATTGGCCTTCCTGGAGGCCTTCGATCACTTCGGAGAGGGTCAAACCCTCGATCGATCGGGGAGAGCCCTGGTGGCGAACTTTCCAGCTCATGTCTGGGGTTTCTCACTGACTTCGAAAAACAGCTGTTTCACTTTTCTTTTCTGCTTGAACGGGCTCAAAGCTGCAGTCATGTCTTCGATGATGAGTTCGCAAGGCAAGCGTTTGTCCGCCCGGACTCGGATACTGACAGGGGCGTTCTGCTCGTTTAATACTTCGGTCAGCTTTTTTATCAATTCGGTCTGGTTGTAATGGTCGCGAAACCGGGCGATGGCTGCGCCGGTTTCGCCCTTGCCGAGAGAATAGTTGTAACGAGGCTTGCCATCGAGGTCCGGCCTTCCCGGCTCGACCCCGATCCAAAACATTTCGGGATCGAGGGAACGCGAGAGGTATTCCACCTCGGGAGTGTTAATCTCGGAAAGTGCGCCGACCGTGGCGGTCATCATGAAGAAAATTAACAGCACCAGGCTGACATCGATGAGAGGAATCATATCGACATCCTCATCGACTTCCCCGCGGGTGGCATGCCATTGCACATCCATCTGGACCGGCTCGAGGGCTTCGGCGCGGTCGTCCGGGCGGTGTGGTTCCGGGTGCGGCAAAAATGCGGCAAAAGCCGGGAAAGTACCAAGAGGCGACCATTCTTGGGTGCCGGTCGGCCGAACTTGATCATCTTCCAGAAGTCGCCCCTGTTGGATCCAATCGGTTACGACCGAGTAGGGAACCTCCCGATAGACGGTTTTGGTCTCGACGATCCAGACATCAAATAACGCGGTTTTTTTGAACATCGTTTGCTATTTAGCTTTTGAATTCGAAATCCGAAAATCCAATGACCCAAACACAAATCAGCGATGGACCATGGAAGTTTCAACGATTTCGGCAGCACTGGACGCTTTGCCGAGATCCGGTTTGGCCGACTGGATGAGGATGAGGAGTTTCTGCGCCGCGTTTTTCATACGTACTTCATACTTGGCGATCCAATCTTTGAACATAACGTGGGCGAAAACCAGGGGGATGGCGGTGATCAGACCGAGGGCAGTGGCGAATAGCGCCAGGCCGATTTTGCCGGAGTAGCTGATCGTGTCGCGGCCGCCGGTTTCCTGCATGACGGTGAAGGTGTTGATCATACTGATGACGGTGCCGAGAAGGCCGACCATCGTGGCAATCTTGGCAATGGCGAGGATAGGGGCCAACAGCAAATTCAGACTCGGAAGAATCTCCAGTTCAATAACATTGGCCATGGCCCGGCGCATGGCGGCCATGCCCTGTTTGGATGTTTCCAGACCGGCTGTGTACAGCTTGCGGGGAATCAAGTCCGAGCGCTGGCGGCAGAACTTGAGGGCGCCGGCCACGCCGTCGCGATCGAGGGCTTTTTGAAACAGGGGAATGAATTCATTCAAGTTGGTCCGGGCATTAACATTCAGCAACAGCCGCCAGATGACCAGGGTCAAGGCGGCCAGAGACATGGCAAACATCGGAAATGCGAAATACCAGTCTTGTTGCACGAATTTGAAAAACGAAGACATGTACGGTCCTCCCGGAGATTCCAAGAGAATTGCCAAAACGCCCGGGCGGAGATCAGACGCCCAGAGGAATGAGTTTCCTAATTCCTTTGTACAGCGGGTTTCGCAGGGCCGCTAGAGAAAAAATCTAGGATTCCGGGTCGATGGTGGAAAATGGGTGTCATGGAGAAAATATATCGTAGGGAGACGCGTGTAATCTATTCATAAGCGCTCCCCAAGGCACTTTCGACTGCCTGACCCCTGTCACTTGACCCGCCTGACCGATCTGCGCTGCCTCCGGTCCCGTGAAGGCCGCAACCCAGCCGACGATGCGACAGGTCAGGAAGTACGGAACCTCACTCTCGTAGATGCGGTTGCGAGTGCGGGTTTTAGGCGCGAGTATAGACACGAAACGGAGTTTCGGGGAGTGTGTTCCCAAACGGAGTTTGGGAACGAGAACAAGAAGTAAAGCACTGCCGGTAATCCGCGCCGAGTTCCGACCACTCAGCGGCATTAGTCCTCTTCTTCGGCGCCGACCTTGGCCTTGCTGACGATTTGTTGCTGGACGTTGCCGGGCACCTGGTCGTAGTGGCTGAATTCCATGGTGTAGGAGCCCTGGCCCTGGGTGATGCTGCCGAGCTGGGCAGCATAACGGGTGACTTCGGCCAGAGGGACTTTTGCCTGGATGACGGCCAGGTCGCCGGGCAAGCTGTCCTGGTTTTCGATGCGAGCGCGCTTGGTGTTCAGGTCCCCAAGGATGGAGCCGGTGTATTTGGAGGGAATGGTGACTTCGAGATTGACGATGGGTTCCAGCAAAATCGGGCGGGCTTGCAAAAAGGCGGCCTTGAAAGCGGTCCGGCCAGCGGTTTTGAAAGCTTGTTCGGAGCTGTCGACCGGGTGGTCTTTGCCGAAGAAGACTTCGACGGCCACGTCCTGAATGCGGTAGCCGGCGAGGGCGCCGCGGACCAGGAGTTCCTTGCAGCCCTTTTCCACGGCTGGCATGAATTGATTGGGAATGCTGCCGCCGACGATGCAGTCGATAAAAGCGAAGTTGTGGTCGGGATCATAATGGCAGGAGCGCATTTTCTCGAAGTGATCCTTGTTGGCGAACTGTTCCTGGAGTTGTTCCTCGGTAGTGATGTCCCGGGGAATGGGATAAACGCGGAGGTGCACCTCGCCGAATTGTCCGCGGCCGCCGGTTTGTTTTTTGTGGCGGTGGCTGGCTTCGGCATTGGCGGAGATGGTTTCGCGATAAGGAATTTTGGGCTCCTTGGTAATCATTTCCAGGGCAAAACGGCGTTTTAGGCGGTTTTGCACCACATCGAGGTGAAGCTGACTCATGCCGGTGATAACGAGCTCTAGGGTCTGGGTGTCGCGGGTGATCTGGAAGGTGGGATCTTCCTCGGCGATCTTCTGCAAACTGCCGGAAATCTTTTGTTCATCGCCACGGGCCTTGGGCTCGACCGCCAGACCGAACATAGGAGTGGGAAAAGCGGGGCGTGGCAATTTGGGAGCGCCGGCATTGGCAGCCACGGTGTCGCCGATCGAGAGATCTTCGACCTTGGCGACGGCGACGATGTCGCCGGCGATGGCCTCGGTGACGGGTTTCTGCTGTTTGCCCTGCATCAGAATCAAGCCGCCCGTCCGGGATGATTTGCCGGTTCGCATGTTGACAATGGGCTGGTCGGCGGCAAATTTTCCTGTAAAAACCCGGAAGAAACTGAGATTGCCGACGAACTTGTCATTGATAGTTTTGAAGACCTGGCCGACGAATTCGCCCGACTCATTTGGTTCGAGGGAAATTTCTTGTGCCTTGTCGCCGTGGCCCTTTGTCGCCTTGCGGCGCGCACCCTGGGCGGGGGAAAGGGCATAGTGGACAAGGGCGTCGAGCAATTCGGCAATGCCGATATCCTTGTCTTTCTTGGCGGAAGTGCAAAGAATGGGGATCACCGTGCCGGCGGCGAGGGCCCTGGGAAGGGCCTCGGTTAATTCTTCGGCGGCGACGGCGCCCTCCATGAGATATTTCTCCATCAAGGCATCGTCGCTTTCGACAATCGCGTCCAGGAGTCTGGAGCGGGCCTGAACCAGATCGACCGGACATCCCGCGGGAGGCTTATCCGGCGGATTCAAGACACTAATGACTCCCGTGAACGAGGCGCCGAGGCCGTTGGGAGCATTGAGCAGGCAACAGCCCTTGCCGAAAGTTTCCTGGATGTTGACGAGAAGATCATCGAACTTGATGTTATCGGCGTCGAGTTTGTTGATTACCAGCATGCGTGCCAGGCCGCGTTTGCCGGCTTCCGCAAACATGCGGCGTGTGTTCACTTCGATGCCGCCGGGAGCCGAAAGGACAATGACGACGGTTTCGACAGCGACCAGGGATTCCAGGGCAGCCCCGACAAAATCGGGATAACCAGGGGCATCGAGAAGGTGAACCTTTTTGCCTTGAAATTCAAAATTGAGAAGGCTGGTGTCGATGGAGAATTTGCGTTTATGTTCTTCTTCATCATAGTCCGAAACACTGGTACCGTCCTCGACGCTGCCGCGCCGGTCGACGGCACCGGCCTTGGAAAGGAGCGCATCGGCCAAAGAGGTTTTGCCGACGGCTCCGTGCCCCACCAGCGCCACATTGCGAATGTCTTCGATGCGATACTTGGCCATTGTTTGCAATCCACAGGTTCAAAGGTCGGAAGTCAGAGGTCAGAGGTCATAAATCCGAAATCACAAATCAAAGGTCGGAGGTCTGAGCTTTGATGTCCGCTTCGTTTTGGGCAGCGGCGATTGCTTCCGATAACTGTAATCGTTCCTCATAAAGGGCGCGGCCGATAATGCAGCCGGCCACACGAATCTTTTTGAGCCGGCGAATGTCGTCCAGCGTGGTGATGCCGCCCGAGGCAATCACAGGAAAGGAAACAGCGTTTGCCATTTCCGCCAAAGCATCGACATTCGGCCCCGCCAGCATGCCATCCCGGCTGATATCGGTGTATACGATGGCTGCAAGCGGCAAGGAAGCACATTGCCGGGCCAAATCGAGAGCGGGGATCGAGGAGACTTCCGTCCAACCTTGAGCCGCAGCACGCCCGTCCCGGGCATCGATGCCCAATACAATTCGAGCGGGAAAGCGTCGGGTTACTGCGTCAAGCCAAGACGGATCCATCACGGCCCGCGATCCCAGAATGACTCGCTCGACGCCCCAACTCAAAGCCACGGCAATATGTTCCTCGGTTCGCAGCCCTCCACCCAGCTGACAAGGAACATCGACGGCAGCCACAATTTGGCAGATGCCATCGACATTAACTGGCGAACCAAGTTTGGCGCCGTCCAGGTCCACGAGGTGCAAGAAAGTCGCACCATCCTTGACCCATTTCCGGGCGATTGCCGCAGGGTCGTCGCCGAAGATGGTTTCTTGGGAATAATCTCCTTGCCGGAGGCGGACGCACCGGCCATTACGCAAATCAATCGCCGGGAAAATCTGCACGTGGCCGTTAATCCTCCCGCCGGATCCCTCGCTGGCGCGTCGGGCTAAGGTAGTCCTTCTGCTGGCGCGTCGGGCTAAGGTAATGCTTCTCGGGCTAAGGTAAGCGTCCAAAGTCCTGTATGGGGCACATTTTAGAGGCAGGTGAATCATTTGCAAGACTTGGGGAGTAAGGGGCTGGCAAGCAAATCATCCATGTACGATGTGTACAAGTAATGACAGCTGAACGCTGCCAGAGGATGAAATATGTCATTACGAAGCACAGGCGGCCAAGGGAGATTGGCCGGCCGCCTGTGCATTCGCATGAAATTCAGGTTGTTTTCGCGTACTGAACGTGTCACTTCGACAAGTCGACTTGCGCGGTGTGAAGTAGACGCCGGGAAGCAGCGGCGCTTAAATGGTGCCGAAAGACAAAAAACCTTTGCAATCGGCGTGCAACATCCGCATAATAGGAAGTGGCATCAACATTCTCCGAAAAAGAAAGAGGTAATGGACGTATCATTTTGCCCTCTTTCCGGTACAAAGTAATCCAGTTCGGGCACTGTCAACGATAAAGGACTTCCCATGCCCCGCAACGTGCTTCCCCCTCTGGACAAAGTCGATTCTGCCAAGGCCTGGCAACCATGGGAGCCGACAACGACGGATCCCTGGAGTCTGAAATGGGCCGGGCATCTATACCGCCGGGCGGCTTTCGGCGCCGGTCCCGAGGAACTACGGGAGGCGGTCAAGAACGGTTTGCCAGCCACTTTTACCAAGATCCTTGCCGTGGATCCGGCAAAAGCGCTGGAATGGAGGAACCTCCTGGAATTCCTGGGAGGGCAAATCGCGCCGAAGAACAACGCGTTTGAACTGCGCGGCTGGTGGCTGTACGCCATTTTGCAGAGCCCTTTTCCCCTCCAGGAAAAGATGACGCTCTTTTGGCATAACCACTTTGCGACCAGCATCGCCAAGGTTCAGCGCACAGTAATGATGTACCAGCAGAACCAACTACTGCGCCGGCATGCGCTGGAAAAGTTCGGACCCTTTCTCCTGGAAATGAGCAAAGATCCGGCCATGCTCGTCTGGCTTGATTCCAACAGTAACGTCAAGGGAAGACCGAACGAAAATTACGCCAGGGAATTGATGGAACTTTTCAGTCTCGGCGTGGGTAACTATTCCGAAAGCGACATCCGGGAAGCCGCACGCGCCTTCACCGGCTGGCACACGGACGACAATCAATTTGAGTTCGAAAGTTCGCTGCACGACAATGGTGAAAAGACCGTGCTCGGCCAGAAAGGAAAATGGAACGGCGATGACATTGTGCGGATTGTGCTGGCGCAGCCGGCGGCCGCCTACTTTCTGGTTCGCAAGTTGTATCGCTATTTCATCAGCGAAAACGCCAATCCCCCCGATACTTTGTTGGAGCCTCTCGTCGATGCCTTTCGGAAGAGCGAGTACAACATCGGCACAGTGGTCGAGACGATGTTGCGGTCACAACATTTCTTTTCGGATTATGCCTACCGGCAGCGAATCAAGAATCCCGTGGAGTATGTCGTGGGCACGATTCGATTGTTGTGGCGGAAAGGCGCCGAAGACAAGCTGGTGGAACCGACGGCCCTTATCCCCGAACTGGAGCTGATGGGTCAGGAATTGTTTGCGCCGCCGAACGTGAAGGGTTGGGTAGGAGGTAAGAACTGGCTGAACTCCGCGACGGTGCTGGCGCGGCATAATTTCGCGCAAAAAGTGGCCGCCGGGCAGTTGCCCAACAGCGGCGGCCCCAACTTTATTTTCGGCGTGCCGATTCCGGAGCCGCCCCAACCGCCGCCAAAGGATGCGGACAGCCCGGAGCCTATTTCGTCTCGAGACGCGTCGCATTTGGTCAGACATGAGAAAATCACCGAGCCGGAGCGCATCGTCGACATGCTGGCGGCTATGATCCTCCAGGGCGAAATCAACAAGGAATCGCGCGGGAAGTTGATTGCTTTTATGGCTGAAGGAAAACCGGAAGGGGCCGCGTGGAACCGGCGGATCCGGGAAACGATACATGCGATCATGGCGATGCCGGAGTATCAATTGGCGTGATAAACACCTCTTCATGAAAGAAAGGACTGCCATGTTAAGCCGTCGCAAATTTCTGATGCGGAGTTTGCAGGGAACCTCATTGCTGGCCGTTGGGTCCGCGGTACCGCAGTTTTTGGTGAACACGGGCAAGGCTGCGGAGGCGGGAAAGGATACCGTTCTGGTAGTTGTCGAACTTTCGGGGGGTAACGACGGACTGAACACCATCATACCTTATGCCGACGACCTGTACCACAAGGCCCGGCCGACCCTGCGGTTCAAGAAAGAGCAAGTGATCCGGGTCGATGACCATATTGGCCTGAACCCGGCCATGAACGGGTTCCGGCAACTGTTGGACAAAGGCAATCTCGCGATTCTCCAGGGGGTGGGGTATCCCAACCCGGACCGGTCGCATTTCGAATCGATGGACATATGGCAGTCGGCGGACTTGAAGCGGAAAATCGGCACGGGCTGGATCGGCCGAAGCGTAAGCGAGTTGCAAGACAAACGGGGCAACGTGCCGGTGATGCACATCGGCCCCAAGGGGCTGCCGCTAGCCGTGCAAGGCGGCGCTGCAGGAGTGGTCAGTCTAAAAAACCTGCAATCGTTCCGGCTGCAATTGAATACTTCGGACCCGGATAAACGGCTCGCCCGAAAAAACCTCATCGAGGAATTGTCCAAGACCAGTGAATCGGGCGACCAGGCCGACCTGCTGGCGTTCGTGAAACGGCGCCAGTTACAGACCTATGCGACGCTCGATCAACTGCAGCAGGTGCTGAAGGAATCCAAACCCAATGAAGGAGCACCCGAGCAATTTTTCTTTGATCGCAATCAAATGCAGCTGGTGCCCAAGATGAACCTCGTGGCGCGATTGATCGAGAAGGGATTGGGAACGCGGGTTTTTTATGTAGCGCTCGACGGCTTCGACACGCATTCCGCGCAGGTGGAGGAACATCGGAAATTGCTCGACGAACTGGCGAACGCAATTGCCAGCTTATTCAACGATTTACAGAAGTCGGGAAATGATAAGCGGGTGATTGTGATGACGTTTTCGGAGTTCGGAAGGCGGGTTCAGGAAAACGGCAGCCGGGGCACCGATCACGGTGCAGGGTCGTGCATGTTCGTAGCAGGTCCGGGAGTGAAAGGCGGGCCGGTAGGCAAGCATCCCAGTTTGAGCGATCTCGACGCCGGCGACTTGAGACATCACACCGATTTCCGGCGCGTTTATGCCACGATTCTGGACAAGTGGCTCGGTTGTGACAGCAAGTTAGTGCTGGGCGGCAAGTTTGATCACGTGGAATTCTTGAAGGCGACATGAGCAAAGGAGCGTCGCATGACACGGCTTGTTGGCGTTCTACTATTACTGATTGTGGTTCCGCAGGTGGCCACGGCCCAAGAAGCGCCCGAGGAACTTCTGCCGGCGGGCACCCAGGTGTATTTGCGCTGGGACGGTCTCGAGGCCCATCGGAAGGCCTTCGAAAAAACGGCCCTGGGCAAGATGATGCAAGGGGATACCGGCAAATTCGTTAACAATGTGGTGACGCAACTGCAAGACACCCTGGGCGCGTTGTTAACCGTGGAGCAACTGCTGCAAGGTATTTCGCCGGCAAAGCTGCTAAAACTTCAGGGGAATGCCACCCAGGCTCCCAAAATCGTGGGCATGCTCACCAAGAACGGCATGATCATTGGCATGGAGGTGCGGAAACTGGAACCCCCCGAAGCCCAGTTCACGCTGATTTTACCCCAGGGCGGCGAGCAGCCGGCCCCTTTGTTCAGCACTCTGCAGCTCATTGCCGGATTGTTGAAGCTGGAAATCAAGGAAGAAAAGATTGACACGCAAACGGTACAGCACATGGATCTCGATGGAGCGCATCTTTGCGCATGGGTAGCCGGAAAACATCTCGTTTTGGTTGTGGGGACAGATCCGCCGCAAGAAGCGGTAAAGCGGTTGACGGCGAAGACACCGCGGCTGACCAGCAATCCCCTTTTCAGCAAAGTGCAATCATTCAACCAATTTGAGACCAGCGCGCGGGCATTTGTGGACGTTGTCGCACTGGTCAAAATCGCACGCACGCGAGGAAAAGAGGTGGGCCGACTGCTCGAAGACCTCGGCCTGGACGGATTACAATCAGCCGTGCTTTATTCCGGATTTGATGGAGATGCGGAACGGGGCCTGATTGAAATGGAAATGACCGGTCCGCGGAAAGGCATGTTTCGGGTGGTCAATGGGAAGCCTTTCAAGCTGAGCGATTTGCCGCCTCTTCCGCACGACGTTACGAGCTGGTCGATGACCAACTTCGATATGGGGATTCTCTATGAACTTGGCCTGCAAACAGCCGAGAACGCATTCAAGCTCATTGCTCCCGAGGAAGCGGACAAGGTAAAAGAATTCGATAAACTGGCGGACAATTTTCTCGGCGTGGACTTGCGGAAGGATCTGCTGGGAGCACTTGACGACAAAGTTGCTATTTACAGTTCCCCCGCGGAAGGGCCGCTCGGCCTTGGACAAGTTTTTCTTTTCAAGGTAAAGGATGCCGCGAAACTGCAAGAGGCTTTAAGTAATGGGCTCAAAGGCCTGGGTCGCGCTTTGGGCACCGACATTAGCCTCAAAAAAAAGCAATATTGCGACGTGGAATTGCGTGAAGTTCACATTCGGCAGCAAGGTTTCTTTTTTGTGCCGACATACGGGATCTACAAAGATTGGCTGGCGTTCAGCTACTTTCCACAGCCGGTGCAGGGCTTTGTCTTGCGGGCGTCCGGGAAATTGCCTGTCTGGCGGCCCGATGAACGAATTCTGGCAGCCCTGGAGAAAATGCCGAAGGAAATGATTTCCCTTTCGGTCAGCGACCCCCGGCCGACGGTGAAACAGTTCCTGTCGCTGGGGCCGATGATCGGAGCCGCGATTAAAAGCTTCTTCCCGGACATTAAATTTGACGTTGGTGCCGTGCCCAACAGCCATGAGGCGGCGCAGCATCTGTTTCCCAATGTGTCGGTCGTGAGCAGCACGGAAAAAATGATTCGAAAGGAATCACGGTCATCGCTGGAGTTGCCGTTCGATCTGAGCGGCATTGATAATTATGGGCTGATTGCGCTTTTTGGATTTCTTGCAAGTTTCTCGTTTTAGAGCGTTCTGCCACTTGCGGCTTGGCACCGGTAAACCGAGCCGCAAGCGTCGATTTCATAATTCCGCGAAATTACGAAGCATTGCCAACCCCATGCGCTGGCTCTTTTCCGGGTGAAATTGGGTGGCGAAGACGTTGTCGTGCCAGATCGCGGAAGTAAAGGGTGTCGGATAGTCCGTTTGAGTGCAAATTAGAGTGCGATCGTCGGGTACCACATAGTACGAGTGGACGAAATAAACCGCGGCATCTTCCGGTATATCGCGGAGGTGGGGGGCACTGCGGCGAATGTGGAGCTGGTTCCAGCCCATGTGCGGCACCTTGAGGCCGGGCAAATCCGGGAATCGGACCACTTCGCCCGAGAACACATTCAGACCGGCGTGTTCGCCATCTTCGTAACTCTTGGTGAAAAGAAGCTGAAGTCCCAGGCAAATACCCAAAAACGGCTTGCCGGCGCAGAGGTGTTCGAGGAGGGGCGTCACAAAATCGGCTTCGCGAAGGCGCGCGATCGCGTCGCGGAAGGCGCCGACGCCAGGCAACACCACCTTGTCGCAGTGGGCAATCCGCTGGGGATCGCTGGAAATCTCGGCTTCATGGCCGACTTTTTCAAACGCTTTTTGCACGCTGCGCAAGTTGGCCATGCCGTAATCGACGATGACGATTTTTTTCATAATTGCAACCCACTGCATCAGGACCTTCCGCGATGCAGGAACTGAAGGATAAAACCTGCCGCCAGCATGAATATGGCGGCGAAGGCGGCAAGAAGCAACATCAAGGTTTGGTCGAAAAACAAAACTTGAAAATGGGGACCAAGTTTAGACCAGCTCAGCCAGGTGATAATCACCCCCGCCGCCAAAGCCGGGCCAAACGGGAAAGGCTGGTTTCCCCGCCGCGCCAATTGCAATAAGCCCAAGAACAACCCAGGGAAGACACCGACGAAAAAAGCCACCAGGATCAACTGCCAGCCCAAAAAACTGCCGGCCATCATCATCAGATCCGCGTCCCCCAGACCCATTGCCTTGCCTCCAACCCGCTGAAACCAGGAGAACCACCGGCCGATGAGCGTGCGAGGAAGTCCTTCCCATTCTGGATCTTGTGGTCCCATGAATTCCGCACCCCGCCCGAAGCCGAACAAAAAGCGGACGGCCCGCAATGCCAAAGTGCCGGCCAAGATCCCTGCAACACTGGTGGCCAGGCCGCTGTACACGGTTCCCGGACGGCCCAGCCAGGCGGGGAGCGGCCAGTATAGCGGCCAGGGATAGACGCCGGTTTTAAAGACATAGAACGCCGGGTGCGGGTTCAGATTAAGATTCTGCACGGCCTGGGCCGGCGCATAGGGCCAGGGCCAGGGCATTAACATGGATCCGATCAGTCCAACTAACGTCCCGGTAATTGTCAGCGAAAGCGGAATGATCTGATAATCGAAGTCGCAAAAGCTGGCCACCAGGAGAAAGGAAAGCAAGATCGCGTGGAAAGCAAAGATGGCCAGCCGACCCATTTGAAAGCGCTCGGGCCCCAGCAGAGTCGGATCGAGGTTGCCTGTATTGCCAACGACCTCCAGGTAAAAAAGCCCGACAAAGGAAGCCGCGGTCAACAATTCGATGAGAAAATAGCGGATGGAAAAGGGAGTTTTGCAGGATCGGCAACGGCCGCGAAGAAGCCAGTAGCTTATCAGCGGAAGGTTGTCATACCAGCGGATCGGCTGCAGGCAATAGCCGCAGCGCGAACCGGGCCATACAAGGCTTTTTTCCAACGGCAATCGGTAAATGCAAACATTGAGAAAGCTACCGACCATCGCCCCAAGGACAAACATGGGCGGCAGCCAGATATACCAGGGTGCATCTGCCAACCACAAGAGCAAAACCCGCGGATCGGCGAGCAAACAAGCACCTCTCTATCAAGGGTCAGGGGATAGGGGTCAGGGAATCAGAAGTCAGAGGTCAGAGATCAGACATTCTGACCGCTACCCTGGAGCCTAACCCCTGAAGCCTATTATTGCTGGAGCCCGCAATCCTGACACTGGGAGATTTTTGCCAAAACGGCGCCCGCCACTTCCTCGGGCGCGAGCTCGGTGGTGGACACGGCAAAATGGGCACAAACCTGGTAGAGCGGCTCGCGCATGCGGAGGATCTCTGCAATTTCCGCAAGACCACCGATAGACAGGGCGGGCCGCCGCTCAAATGTAGTCGGATCCCGCTGCAGGCGGTTTTCAATGGTCTCGGGATTCGCGGTGAGCCAAACAACAATTCCGGATTGGCGCAACAAATCCCGATTGTTTTTCCGCAGGATAACTCCCCCCCCGGTGGCGACCACCGTCTGCGCAAGCCGGCAAAGATCCGCCAGCACCACGCATTCTTTTTCGCGGAAGCCAGCTTCACCTTCGGTTTCGAAGATGGTGCGAATAGTCATGCCGAAACGGGATTCGAGAGTCTCATCCGCATCGACCCAGCTCCAGCCGAGGCGGCCGGCCAGCAGCCGCGCCACGGTGGTCTTGCCCGTACCGCGGTAACCGATCATAAAAATGCGCGTGACCAGGATGAATCGGGATTCGGCGTTTGGATTCATGACCCGTATCCCCTGATCGCTATTCCTCGACTGCCATTGCCACCGGAGACAGAGCGCGCCGTACGACCTTAGTCATCAGTTC
>Ga0306920_100000256_pt1 | contig 61884 bp, 57 predicted proteins | sample flu12Cox44000170_FD_204666 | JGI IMG/M metagenome (GOLD analysis project Ga0306920, IMG submission 204666) | Lab enrichment of tropical soil microbial communities from Luquillo Experimental Forest, Puerto Rico - flux4day.12C.oxic.44.000.170 (v2)... | ecosystem: Environmental > Terrestrial >...
TGATGCAGCAACTGCCGGAAGGAAGCAGTGAGCGGGAGGATCTGGAAACTGTCGTAACGGCGAGCCGGCATGGGCGCGATCTCGTTCAGCGCATCCTCGCCTTCAGCCGAGCCCAGGATGGTGTGAGGACAAGAGTGGATCTCGCTGCGACTGCTCGGCAGTCTCTGCAGATGCTGCGTCCGACTATTCCCGCGACGGTGCAGGTCGACGAAAAAATCGAGGACGTTCCCCTTACCTTCGCCGATGCCGGTCAGCTCCAACAGGTAATCGTTAATCTCGTCAGCAATAGCCTGCAGGCCATCGGTAGCAACATGGGGGTAATCACCATTCGCCTTTCGCCAGCCAAACGGCGAGGGAATACCGGTCGCAGCCGCAGCGCCGATTGGATCTGCCTCGAGGTCGCGGATACCGGATGTGGGATGGAAGCCGCGACCATCGAGCGGATCTTCGAACCCTTCTTCACGACAAAGGGCGTCGGCGAAGGTACCGGGCTCGGGCTTTCTGTCGTGCACGGCATCGTCACCGACCATGGCGGGCAGATCGAAGTCAGTAGCCAGCCCGGCAATGGAACGCGGTTCACCATTTTGCTTCCGGTGCGCAAATCCGCGGTATCACTGATCGAAACAGCAGCTGCATGATGGCGCGAGATTGCCCGGGCGCGGCTACATCCGCGGCGGAAGCCCGCGTTAACATCATCGTTACGAGATGGCGGCTAATCTGACCCACTCGCGTCAGTCAGGCCGGTGCGAAAAACGAGAAGAATCATGAAGATCCTCGTAATCGATGACGACCATCTCGTCCGCTATGCGATTTCGAAGATTCTGCAGCGCAATGGATATGATGTGGTGACCGCCGCGGACGGCAAGCGCGCGATGGCGCTCCTCCGCGTTGAACTTCCCGATGTCGTAATCACCGACATCATCATGCCCGAGCAAGAGGGCATCGAGACGATTGAAAAGCTTCGGCACGAGTATCCGCAGATCAAGATCATCGCCATCTCCGGCGGTGGCCGCATTCGTAACGTCGATTTTTTGGAGATGGCCCGGTCCTTCGGGGCGGACGACGTGATCGCGAAGCCGTTCGAGGCAGAGGAGTTGCTCGGCCGATTGCACCGCTTGACCACAACTGAAGCGGCGGAAGCAGTCAATAAGTCGTGTTGAGTTTGAGATAGCGATAGCGGTCTGCGGTCTTCACCGCAATTTCGCGTTCCGTGCCTTGCCGGGTTAAGGCCAGCCTTACTGTGACACCCGCCTCGCCGCGACCCCATAACGCGCGGTAAAAATCGGCCAGGTCGTGCACAGAAGAGCCGTCGATAGCGGTCACCTGGTCGCCGTGGCGAAGACCCGCCGTATCGGCTGGGCCCTCGGGCGCGACGCGCTGCACGACGAGCGTGCCGTCGACATCCTGAAAATTGGCGCCGAGCCACGGTCGGGCCGCCGAGGAGGGGCGGCCGAGCGCAATCAAATCACCCATGATCGGCCGCAATTTGTCGATCGGCACGAACATGTTGCCGGGAAACCCGGCGGCCGCGTCGCCGACGATCAGCGAGCCGATCCCGGCGAGCTTGCCGTCAGGCGCGATCAACGCGGCGCCGCTCCAAGCCGGATAGGGCGGGGCGGTGAAAATCGCGTCCTCGAGCAGGTATTCCCAATAGCCTGCGAAGGCTCGGCGAGAAACCACGACCGCCGGTTGCGCCGTCTCGGCCCCGCCGTGACCCGCGACGATGACAGGGGTCTGCTCGGCGAGCCCGTTCGCCGTTCCGAGCGGCAGTGGCTTCACCTCCAAGGGCTCGGCCGCGCGCAACAGACCGAGCCCGGACCCGATGTCGAAACCGACGATTTCCGCACGACTGACCTTGCCGGAGGTGGTCGTGACTTCGGCCGCCATCGCCTCGGTGATCAGATAGCCGATCGTCACGATCAACCCGGCATCGTCGATCACTACGCCGGAGCCCTCGCGCTTGGTCCCGAGAAAGCTCGCCGTCCTCGCCTCGGCAGGGATTTCGGCACGAAGACGCACGACGGCATCGAAACGATGCGCCGGGTCGGCGGCAAGAGCAGGCCCGGCTAAAAGAAGCAGCACAGAGACGAGAAAGGAGGTTCTCGCAAGAGGCTTATCTGCGGTCGGAGCGGCTTCGGGCGACAGACTGGACGCCTTTCGGCGATCGCCGACAAAACCAGCGATGACGCCGACGATGCCGCGGCGGAAGAGCAGCACGCAAAAGACGAATATGACCCCCTGGACTACGGTGACCCAGGAACCGAGCTGTGCCAGGTAATGCTGCATCGCGGTCAGGAAAAACGCCCCGACGACCGGGCCGAGAACGGTGCCCAGTCCTCCGACCAATGTCATCAGCACGACCTCGCCCGATGTCGTCCATTGGACGTCGGTCAATGAAGCGAGCTGGAAGACCAGCGACTTCACCGACCCGGCAAGGCCAGAGAGGCCGGCCGACAAAATGAAGGCGAGAAGCTTGTGCCGATCGGCGTCATAGCCGAGCGACACCGCGCGCGGCTCGTTCTCGCGGATCGCCTTGATTACCTGGCCGAATGGCGAGTGGATAGTCCTGACGATGATCGCAAAGCCGATCAGAAAGACGGTCAGCACGAAGTAATACATCGTCAAGGTGTCGTTGAGATCGATAAAACCGAATAGATATCCGCGCGGTACCGCCTGGATGCCGTCCTCGCCGCCGGTGAAGCGCGCCTGCAGCGCGACGAAATAGATCATCTGCGCTAGCGCCAAGGTAATCATCGCGAAATAAATGCCTTGGCGGCGGATCGCCAGCCAGCCGAATATGGTACCGAGAAGGGCCGCGACGGCAGTGCCGGCGAGAATGCCGAGCTCTGGCGGCCAGCCCCACACCTTGACGGTATGGGCCGTGATGTAGGAGGCGCTGCCGAGAAAGGCCGCGTGGCCGAACGACAGCAGCCCGACATAGCCGATCAGCAGGTTGAAGGCGCAGGCAAAGAGAGCAAAGCAGAATGCCTGCATCAGAAACACGGGGTAGAGGACAAACGGGGCGACGAGCGCAATGCCAATGAGGACCACTGTCAGGAGCCGCTCCCACCTCCCGCCTTCCGTCACGTCAGCGCGCCCGCCCGAAGAAACCGGCGGGCTTCACGAGCAATATCAGCGCCATAATGACAAAGATTACGGTGCTCGACGCCTCGGGGTAAAAGACTTTGGTCAGGCCCTCGACCAATCCCAATGAAAAGCCGCTGACGATCGCTCCAAGGATCGAACCCATACCGCCGATCACCACGACGGCGAAGACGGTGATGATGATGTTCGACCCCATCAGTGGGCTGACCTGGTAGATCGGGGCCGCCATGACCCCGGCAAGCGCAGCCAGTGCAACACCCGCGCCATAGGTCAACGTGATCATTCGCGGCACATTGATGCCAAAGGCCTGGACGAGAACAGGGTTCTCGGTCGCCGCCCGCAAATAGGCGCCGAGCCGTGTGCGCTCGATCGTGAACCAGGTTCCGAGGCAGACGACCAGCGAAGCAACAATGACCCAGGCACGGTAGTTCGGCAGGAACATAAACCCGAGCCTTTGCCCACCCTGCAGCTCGGGCGGGATTGCATAGGGTTGGCCGGAGGAGCCGTATTGCTGTCGGAACACCCCCTCGATGATCAGTGCCAGACCAAAGGTCAGCAGGAGTCCGTAAAGGTGATCGAGCCCGTAGATATGGCGCAGCAGGAGGCGCTCGATGACAATGCCCAAAGCACTGACGATGATCGGCGCCAGGATTAATGCCGGCCAATAACCGAGCCCGAGCGCGTTCAACAAAAACCACGCGCAAAATGCACCCAACATATATTGCGCGCCGTGCGCGAAGTTGATGATGTTCAGCAGCCCAAAGATCACCGCCAGTCCGAGGCTCAGCATCGCATAGAAAGCGCCATTGATCAGCCCGACGAGAAGCTGCGCAAACATCGCCGGCGCCGGCGGGACCGTCAGATGGAACCAGTCGAACACCACTAGACGCCCTCACCCGCCTTGCGGCGCTCGGCACCCACTCCCGCGGTGCGGAATGGGTGGTGAGGGTGACGATGCACTAGGTCCGCCCGCCTACCCCTTGACCAGCGGGCATTGGTTGGGGCCGGGGAGTTTGAAGGCTGCCTCGCCAGGGATGACCGAGATCTGCTTGTAGTAATCCCACGCGCCTTTGGATTCCGATGGTTTCTTGACCTCGAACAGATACATGTCGCGGACGAGGGTGCCGTCTTCGCGGATCTTGCCGTTCTTGGTCATAAAGTCGTTGACCGGGGTTGCTTTCATCTGTTTGACGACGGTCGAGCCGTCGTCGCTGTTGGTCGCCTTGACCGCAGCGAGGTAATGCGTGATCGCACCATAAACCCCGGCCTGGACCATTGACGGCTCGCGCTTCATCTTGTCGGAGAAGCGCTTCGACCAAGCGCGCGTCTCGTCGTTCTGATCCCAGTAGAACGCCGAGGTCAATTGCAGGCCGTGCGCAGCCTGCAGGCCGAGGCTGTGGATATCGGTGATGAAGACGAGCAGCCCGGCGAGCTTTTGTCCGCCTTCGACGATGCCGAACTCACCGGCTTGCTTGATCGAGTTGATCGTGTCGCCGCCGGCATTGGCGAGGCCGATGATCTTTGCCTTCGAGTTTTGTGCCTGCAGCAGGAAGGAGGAGAAATCCGCGGTGTTGAGCGGCGCGCGGACAGAACCCAACACTTTCCCGCCGTTGTCCTCGACCACCCTCGCCGTGTCGCGCTCGAGGGCGTGGCCAAAGGCGTAATCCGCGGTGATGAAGAACCAGGTGTCGCCACCGGCCTTGACGACGGCAGCGCCGGTGCCGTTTGCCAACGCGACGGTGTCGTAAGTCCAGTGCACCGAGGTCGGCGAGCAGGCCTTGCCGGTTAGATCGGATGCCGCGGCGCCGGAAATCAGAAACACTTTGTTCTTGTTGCGCACGACCTCCTGGACGGCGAGCGCCACGCTCGAGGTCGGCACGTCGACAATCGCATCGACACCGTCATTGCCGAGCCACTGAGTGGCAATCGCCGACCCGATATCGGGCTTGTTCTGGTGGTCGGCGCTGATCAGCTCGATCTTCTTGCCATTGACCGTGCCGCCAAAATCGGCGATCGCCATTCGCGCCGCCTCGACCGACCCCTGCCCGCCGAGATCGGCGTAGAGGCCCGACATGTCGTTGAGCACGCCGATCTTGACGACATCACCCGAAATCTCGGCGGAAACCGCCATGGGAAGCGCCAGGATGGCGGCAAGACCGGCCGCCAGACCTGCAATTTTCATGAGATTTCCTCTGAATGCTCGTTGGGAAACACTGAGTCGCGTCATCACCGGGCTTGACCCCGTGATGATGCCCTTTCGGCCGCAACGAAACTGGCGTTGGGCACTTGGATGGCCGGAGTAACCCGGCAATGACGGCTTTCGGTTCTGAATGACTTTCATCGGAACGTTCTCACACTCCGAGATAGTCCTGCAGCTTGCCCATGTTCTGCGCAAGTTCTTCGTTGCGGATCATGTCGATGACGCGGCCGTGCTCGACGACGTAATGGCGGTCGGCCAGGGTCGCGGCGAAATGAAAATTCTGCTCGACCAAGAGGATCGTGAAGCCGTTCTCCTTCAACCGGCGAATTACTCCGCCGATCTGCTGCACGACTACCGGAGCGAGGCCCTCGGTCGGCTCGTCGAGCAACAACAAGGTGGCGCCGGTCCGCAGCATCCGGCCGATCGCCAGCATCTGCTGTTCGCCGCCCGAAAGCTTGGTGCCCTGGCTGCGGCGGCGCTCTTTGAGGTTGGGGAAGATCGCATGGATCTCGTCGACACTCATGCCGCCCGGCAGGACCGCCGGCGGCAGCAGCAGATTTTCTTCGACGTCGAGGCTGGCAAAGATGCCCCGCTCTTCCGGGCAATAGGCGATGCCGAGGCGGGCGATCCGATTTGAGGCGAGGCCGACGAGCTGTTCGCTACGAAAGACGACGGAGCCTTGCCTCTGCGTTACGATCCCCATGATCGCCCGCAATGTCGTTGTCTTGCCGGCCCCGTTGCGGCCGAGCAAGGTGACGACGTCTCCTTCGCCGACCGTAAAACTGACCCCGTGGAGGATGTGCGACTCGCCGTACCAGGCGTGCAAATCCTCGACCCCCAACAACTGATCAGACATGGCCGGTCCCTAGATAGGCCTCCACGACCTCGGGATTCTTCGAGACAGCGGCGTAATCACCTTCGGCAAGGATGCGGCCGCGAGTCAGCACCGTGATGACATCGGAGAGGTCGGCCACCACCGACAGATTGTGCTCGACCATCAGCACTGTGCGCTCTGCCGCCACCTGGCGGATCAGCGCCGAGATCCGCCCGATATCTTCTTGGCCGAGCCCGGCCATCGGCTCGTCGAGCAACAGCATCACCGGGTCGAGCGCGAGCGTCGTGGCAATTTCGAGCGCCCGCTTGCGCCCATAGGGCAATTCGCTTGCCAGCGCCTCGCCAAACCCCGTCAACCCGACGGCATCGAGCAGCGCATCGGCGCGCGGGTCGAGACTGTCGAGAATGCGCTGCGAGCGCCAGAAGTGGAACGAGTTGCCGAGTTTGCGCTGCAGCGCAACACGGACGTTGTCGCGCACCGTCAAATGCGGGAATACCGCGGAGATCTGAAACGAGCGCACCATGCCGCGGCGTGCGATGTCGGCCGGCCGCTCGGCGGTGATGTCATGGCCGTCATAGAGGATTTCCCCGGCGGTCGGATCGAGGAACTTGGTCAAGAGATTGAATACGGTCGTCTTTCCAGCGCCGTTTGGACCGATCAGCGCGTGGATGGTGCCGCGACGGATCTGCAGGTCGACCGCGTGCACCGCCGTGAAGCCGCGGAATTCCTTTGTCAAACCACGGGTTTCGAGGATCAAATCGTCCGAGCGCAAAGTCACCCGACCGGCCGCGACCGGTATTGTTTTGATTGCGCGGCTACCCTAATCCGAGGATGCGGTAGGAGCAATCGGGAGAAGGACGACAGAGGTGGAAGACCCCATCGAGCGCGCTCTGGCCGAGATCAATTTCGGCGCCGACGGTCTCGCGCCGGCGATCGCGCAGCAGCACGACACCGGCGAGGTCCTGATGATGGCGTGGATGAACCGCGACGCCGTGCGCGCGAGTCTTGTCGAAGGACGCGCTTGTTACTGGTCGCGGTCACGCCAGAAGCTGTGGCGAAAGGGCGAAACCTCGGGACAGATCCAGCTGCTGCGCGAGCTGCGCCTCGATTGCGACGGTGACACGGTGCTGCTGCTCGTCGACCAGCATGGCGTTGCTTGTCACACCGGCCGCCGCAACTGTTTCTTTCGCGCTTGGCGGGATGGCCAATGGGCAATCATTGCAGAGCCCCAGATACCTCCCGAAACCCTTTATCCCGAGGCACCTCACCATGGCTCTCTCTCCGCGCGCGGGGCGAGGGAGAAATCTTAGCCCCTCGCCCCGCGTGAGCGGGAGGGTGAGGGGCAGCCCCTCGACCTACAATTCGCTACTGCAACGGCGGGCACACCAGGTTTACCTGCGCTGCTGCTACCAGTGCCGAGTTGAACGGGCGGTTCGCACATCGGGCGTTGTATTCGTTGACGCGGGCATTATAGCGGGCAGTGGCCTGGGTGGCATCGGCATGGACTTGGCCGACCGATTGGCGGTAGGCGGCATCGCGTTGCTCGAGGAGCGCTTTGTAGCGAGCGACCGCATCCGGGTTTTGAATATTGACCTGCGGCTTCTCGTGGGCCAGCTGTGAATCGAGGTCGGCGAGGTGGCGGGTGACCGCATCCAGAGCCTGATTCTTTGCGCTCATATCCGCGGAGAGGGTATTGACCGCCTGTTGCAGGCATAAGCAAGCGCTGATCTCGGCGGCCTCGGGAGGCACCTGCGCCGGAGCCGTGCCCGCGGTCCAGGCGATCAGACCCAAACCCAAGATTGCTGCGCGTCCAATGCCGATCACAGAAGCCATCAACTGTTCCTTGCTTATCGCCAGGGCCGATCCCGGCAATGCGAGATTAGCGTAAAAGTAATAAAAAGGGGCGTGTCGGTTTAGTGACGCGAAGTCCTGGTCGTGGAATCGGCTAATTCGCGGACCCGCTCGGCGGCCTCGCGACCGAGCTCGATGGCCTTGCCACGCAGCTCGTCCCGCGCTTCGCCGAGGAGTTCCCGCTCGGCTCGCGTGGGCGGCAACAGCGCCGCCAGCAACGCACCTGCAACAAATCCGACGACGCCAATCAGCCAAGGGTCGCGTTCGATCCTCTCCACCAGCTGGCCACCCGCACGCTTCGCCAGATCGCCGGCGTCACCCGCATAGCTCGTGATGCCGCTGGTCGCGCGATCGAGCGCCGCATTGCCAGAGTCGCGAACCGAGCCGATGGCGCCCCGCGCTGCTTCTGCCGCGTGGTGAACCCAGCCATCGGCAGCTTCTCCGCCTTGCCCGAGGCTCGGTCCGCGGCGCTCCGCAATGCGCCCGATCCCAAGCTCGCCAATGCGGCGCCGTGCCCCGAGGACATGCTCGTCTCCCACAACGCGCCCAGTCAAGCCGGTGTTGCTGGCGAGCAACCAGGCGATACCCACACCAATCAGAGCAATTGGTACTTGGTTGGTTCGAAGGATTTTGCCCGTCGATGGTTGCGTCATCATCTCGATCCTTCTTTGACGATCATGTGCGCCGGTCTCGGATCCACGCCGTGTCCTCGCGCAACGAATCAAAGCTGCGGCGCGGGACGAGATCGAGCCGGCTCTTGCCGAAAAGCAGTAGTCCTGCGCCGAGTGCGAGCACGACCACCCCGATGATCAAAGCGGCAAGCCAGGGTTCGACGATTTGGCTGAGGCCCAGCACCGCTGCTGCGAGGAGCGCGAGCCAACCGCTAAAAGCGATTAGTCCTCCTGCAGCAAGCGCGCCGATACCTTGGCCCAAGTGGGCGAACTTTTCATTGAACTCGGCCTTGACGAGCGCGACCTCCTGGCGAACCAGCATAGCGGCCTCGCTCGCCAGATCCGAAAGCAGTGCGGCAACCGAGCGTTCGGAATTGGGTCCAGCAGCATCAGGCCCGAGGCCGCCCCCATCGGAGAGCATTACGATCGCTCCCTCGCCCCGGAGGGCGCAAGCCCATCCCCGGCCGCTTCCCCAACCCCGGCACCGCTGGCGCTAGACACAGCTGCTGTAACGGTACCCGCCTTTTCCCGTTGCGCGAGTTCCCGAGCCACCTCGCTCGTTTGGCTCTGCTCGCTCGTTGTGGACCACAGAAAGCGCCCGACGAGAAATCCTGTAGCCATCGCCCCCAGTACGAACAATGTCGGCTGGCGGCGCGCCAAATCTTCGGCATCGGAAACGATTTCGTTCCAACGCCGGTCGCGCACCTGGCGGAAGATGTCTTCGACCCAGTCCGCTGTCTCTCCGACATAGCTGGCAATCAGCGTGTTTTGCGAGTTCTCCAGCGAGTGGGCGGCGCTGTGCAGCGCCTCGGCTATTCCCCCGACTCTCTCGGCGACCTGCCGCTTCCGTTCCTCGAGCAGCGATTCGGCGGCCGACCGGACCGCATCGACGAATTCGCCAACAACGCTCGTGGGAGCTTTTGCGCGCACACCGGTTGCTCCGCCCGCCTCGGCGTCGCCGGTCATGCCCGAGGCGTCATCATTGCTGTCCGCCATATTTCGCCCTCCAAGTAGGCCACGCCTCGTGACGTTGCTGCGACAACGGCCACGTTCGACTTCTGGTTCCTGCGGCGCGACGGATTCCCTCGAATTTCGCTGTCGAACCGCTGCCACAGTTTGCCGGATAATTGAGCGCGTTGCCGCTGCCCAGCAATGGGGCGGGTTCTGCGGGCGACAAAGGGGAGCGGGGGGTGTCGCGGAGGACAAAGATAATGGTGCTGACCAGTGGCTGAGCCGAGGCTGCGGCTCGACCCGGCCGAACGCATCCGGCCGCCGCCGAAGAAGCGCGTCCCACGGCGGCCGGCGCCCGCCAGAGGAGTTCTGGCTCGCGTCACTAAGATCGGCGTTCTGCTGGTTCTGTGGCTCGTGATCGTCAGCGGTCTCGTGCTCGGCTATTTCGCTCTGACACTCCCCGACACCGGTGAGCTGACGCGGGCCGAGCGGCGCCCGAGTGTGACGATATTGGCGGCGGACGGCAGCTTGCTCACGACCTTTGGCGACCTCTTCGGGCAACCTCTGCGCTTAAAAGAAATGTCGCCATATCTACCAAAGGCGGTGATCGCGACCGAGGATCGCCGGTTCTACAGTCACTTCGGGGTTGATCCGATCGGGCTCGCGAGAGCGTTGCTCGCCAATATTTCCGCCGGTCGTGTCGTCCAGGGGGGCAGCACGATTACCCAGCAGCTCGCTAAGAACCTGTTCCTGACGCCCGAGCGGAGCCTCTCCCGCAAGATCCAGGAGACCTTGCTCGCGCTCTGGCTCGAGCGCCGTTTCACCAAGGACCAAATTCTCGAGATCTATCTCAATCGGGTCTATCTCGGCGCAGGCACTTATGGCGTCGACGCCGCGGCACATCGCTACTTCAACAAATCGGCAAAGCAGACCGACCTATACGAGAGCGCCGCAATTGCAGGATTGCTTAAAGCGCCGACGCGGTTCAATCCAACCCGCGACCGCGACAAGGCTGCCGCCCGGACGGCTCAAGTCCTCGCTAAAATGGTCGAAACCGGCTTTGTCATCGACAAAGAGGCCGCCGCTGCGATCAAAGGCGGCGCCTCGTTCGCCGCAGTCGCCGCTCTTCGCCCGGGGACCCGCTATTTTGCGGATTGGGTGGCCCAGCAACTCGGAGACTTTGCCGATACCAGCAACCGTGACCTCACCGTCGTCACGACGCTCGATCCGCGCATGCAGGCTGAGGCCGAGGCTGCGATCGCCGACACTATCTCGCGCGAGGGCAGCCGAATGCTGCTCAGGCAAGGCGCGCTGGTAGCCATGTCGCCCGATGGAGCGGTACGCGCCATGGTCGGCGGCCGCGATTACGGCGAGAGCCAGTTCAACCGCGCGACGCAAGCGCAGCGTCAGCCAGGTTCCGCGTTCAAGCCGTTTGTCTACCTCGCGGGTCTCGAAGCCGGATTGCGGCCCTCCGACCAATTCGCCGATGCCCCGATCCGGGTCGGCGGTTGGGAACCGCGAGATTACACCGGACACTACCAGGGCGAGATGACCTTTTCGGAGGGACTGGCACAGTCGGTCAACACGATCGCGGTTCAGGTCGCGCAACGCACCGGCATCCGCAATGTCATGGCGGTGGCTCACCGCCTAGGAATTTCGTCGGAGCTGTCACCCGAAATGAGCCTTGCTCTCGGCACTGCCGAGGTCAATCTGTTGGAGCTTGTCTCAGCCTACGCGCCGTTCGCCAATGGCGGCAATGGGGTATGGCCGCACGGCATCGCCGAAGTGCGGGACAATACCGGAAAGATCGTGTTCCACCGCAGCGGTTCAGGGCTGGGACAAGTCGTAAGCCCCGAATTTGCCGGCTCGATGAACGAAATGTTGAGCGCCGTCATCGACCACGGAACCGGCAGAAGCGCCTCCCTTCCGCGTCCGGCTGCGGGCAAGACCGGCACAACACAGGATTACCGCGACGCGTGGTTTATCGGCTACACGGCGGACCTTGTCGCCGGGGTGTGGCTCGGCAATGACGACAATTCGCCGATGAACAAGGTGACCGGCGGCTCGCTACCGGCAAAAACCTGGCGCCGCTTCATGCTCGCAGCGACTACGGCGATGCCGGTACGACCCCTGCCAAGCACGCTTCCGACGCCGAGCGTCGTAGCCGAGGTGCCGCCGCGCTCCGGCGGCGGCTTCTTCGGTAATTTTTTCGGATTGTTTCGTCCCGGCCCGCCGCCGGAGCCACCACGGCTCCGCGGCGGACCCTGAAGATAACCGCGCTAGCGTAATGGCGAGAAGGAAGCCGGGACGACCAGCATATTCTCTTGTTTGATGAATTGGCCGCGCGTGTTGGGTGGCCAAGCGCCTGTCGCGCGGGCCTCGTCACGGATGCGGAAACGCTCGGCCGCATCCTTATAGGCCCAGATGTGGATCCATTGGTTGAGCGGACCGAGTTCGGTGTGGCCCGCCGCGGCCAACGGTGACAGCTTCACCCGCCCTTCGATCCTCTCGGCCCAGCGTTCTATGACGGTCGGCGCCGCTCCGGGCAACATCGTGTAGGTGCGGATCTCATAGAGATTGCCGTGCTGGCGCGGTGTGAAGGCCGGGCAGAACGGCGCCGCGTTGAAGATCTTGCTCTCCATCTCGACGATGAATTCCTGGATCTTGGGCGGCCAGTTCGGGATGGATTGCGAGCGCACGCGGCTGCGGTGCTGGAGGTCGTCATAGGGCCAGATATGGATGATGTGGTTGAGTGGCCCGACTTCGGTGTGAAAGAAGGCGCCGAGCGGGGACGCCTTGACGCGTTCGGTCAGCGCTTCGCCGAACCGTTTCTCCACCTCCGGCACCGAGCCGGGCTGGAGCCGGTAGGTCCGCATCTCAAAGATCATCGACCTCACTCCCTTTTCTGAGTTGACCCGATTAGCTTAAAGCAAGAAGGGCGGCTAAGGTAGGCGTGCGAGCTTTTCCGTTAAGAGCTCGTAAAAGCCCTCGGCATCGACCGCGTTCATAAAACGAACATTGGCCTTTCTTCCGGTGACGCCCCACCAATCGACAACCGTCATGCCGATCGTCAGCGGGCTCTGCGTCTCGATCGCGACATTGACCTCACGGCCCTGGTACAGCCCCGGGCGCAGCAGATAGGCAATCACCGCGGGGTCGTGCAGCGCCCGGGCGCGTGTGCCAGACTTCCCGCGACGGTTTCTTTCGAACGCGGTCAACAGCGCCGCGACCGCCGGCCCGCACCGGTTGCCGAGAGCGCGCATTGCCGCCAGGCGCGGCGGGGTGGTGAGCAGCTGATGCGTAACATCGAGCGGGATCATCGTGATCGGGATGCCGCTATCGATGGCGAGCGCAGCGGCGTGCGGGTCGACATGGATGTTGAATTCCGCCGCGGGGGTCACATTGCCGGGCTCGGAGCAGGCTCCGCCCATCACGACCAATTCGCGGATCATGCCGGTGATCTCCGGCGCTTTCGCGAGCGCCACGGCAATATTCGTGAGCGGCCCCAGAGCGCACAATGTGACCGTGCCCGGCTCGGCCGAGCGCAACGTTTGGATCAGGAAATCCACGCCATGCTGCGTCTGCAAAGCCATCGTCGGCTCGGGCAGCAACAGACGGTCGCGATCGGTTTCCGCATGAACCGCCGCCGCGGTTGCAAGCGAGCGCATAAGCGGCCGGGAGCAGCCGGCATAAACCGGGATGTCGCGGCGACTCGCCAACTCGCAAACTCGCCGCGCATTGCGCTCAGTCTGAGCAAGCGGCAGATTTCCCGCCACGGCGACGAGGCCCAACACCTCCAATTCCTCGGCCGCCGCCAACGCCAATAGGATAGCGACAGCATCGTCCAGGCCGGGATCGGTATCGATGATGATCTGCCGCCGCATTTTCGTGCGGAACCGGAATCCGTTCTATCGTCGCAGTACCAGCAGCTTTTTGATTTCGGCGATGGCCTTGGCCGGGTTGAGGTTCTTTGGGCACGTGCGGGTGCAGTTCATGATCGTGTGACAGCGATAGAGCCGGAACGGGTCTTCGAGCGCGTCGAGGCGCTCGCCGGTCTTCTCGTCGCGGCTGTCAGCGATCCAACGATAGGCTTGCAACAGCACTGCGGGCCCCAGATAGCGCTCGCTGTTCCACCAATAGCTGGGACACGAGGTCGTGCAGCAGAAGCAGAGGATGCATTCCCACAGTCCGTCGAGCTTCTCGCGCTCTTCGATCGATTGCGGACGCTCGCGGTCGGGCGGCGGCGGGCTGGTGGTCTGCAGCCAGGGCTGGAGCGACTGGTACTGCGCAATGACATGGGTCAGGTCGGGAACCAGATCCTTGATGACTGTCATGTGCGGCAATGGATAAATCCGCACCGCTCCTTCGATGTCCTCGATCGCCTTGAGGCAGGCGAGGGTATTGATCCCGTCGATATTCATCGCACACGACCCGCAGATGCCTTCGCGGCACGAGCGGCGAAACGTCAATGTCGTGTCGATCTCGTTCTTGATCTTGATCAGAGCGTCGAGGACCATTGGGCCGCAATCATTGAGATCGATCTCGAAGGTGTCGACGACGGGGTTCTTTTCGTCGTCGGGGTTCCATCGGTAGATCTTGAACTCCCGCAACCGAGTGGCGCCGGGCGGTCCGGGAAAAGTCTTGCCGACGCCGATCTTGGAGTTCGCGGGAAGCGTGAATTCGGCCATCAATACACACGTGCCTTGGGGGGGAAGACCTGCACCTCGTTGGATAGCGTAAAGAGATGGACGGGGCGATAGCCGATCTTGACCGGCCCCTCGCCGTCGAGCCAGGCGAGGCTGTGCTTTATCCAGTTCCGGTCATCGCGTTCGGGGTAGTCCTCGCGTGCATGGGCGCCGCGGCTCTCTGTCCGGTTCTCGGCCGAGTGCAAGGTTACAACCGCCTGCTGCAGCAGGTTCTCGAGTTCGAGCGCTTCGACGAGGTCGGTGTTCCAGATCATCGAGCGATCGGTGATGCCGAGATCGGAGAAACTGCCGGCGACCACATCGATCCTGCTGACCCCTTCCCTCAACACCTCCGCAGTGCGGAATACGGCGCAATTGCTCTGCATAACGCGCTGCATGTCGAGCCGGATCTCGCCGGTCTTGCGCGGGCCGCTCGAATGCCGGACCGTATCCAGCCGGGCGACGGCCTCCTCGCCGACACCGTTCGACAGTGGCTTGTGTGGGGTGCCGGGCCGCACTAGCTCGGCCGCGCGATGCGCCGCGGCGCGGCCGAAGACGACGATATCGAGCAGCGAATTGCAGCCGAGCCGGTTGGCGCCGTGCACTGAGACGCACGCCGCCTCGCCAATCGCCATCAGCCCAGGCACGGTGGCATCGGGATTTGCCGGGGTCGGCCGCAGGACTTCGCCGTGATAGTTGGTCGGGATGCCGCCCATGTCGTAATGCACGGTCGGGAGCACCGGAATCGGTTCGCGCGTCACATCGACGCCGGAGAAAATTTTCGCAGTCTCCGAGATCCCCGGCAGCCGCTGATGCAACAGCTCAGGTGCCAGGTGCTCGAGGTGCAGGAGGATGTGGTCCTTCTCCGACCCACAGCCGCGGCCCTCGCGAATCTCGATCGTCATTGCCCGGCTGACCACATCGCGCGATGCAAGGTCCTTCGCGTGCGGCGCATAGCCCTCCATGAAGCGCACGCCTTCGCTGTTGGTCAGATAGCCGCCTTCGCCGCGGGCGCCTTCAGTAATCAGGCAGCCGGCGCCGTAGATGCCTGTCGGGTGAAACTGGACGAACTCCATATCCTGCAGCGGCAGTCCCGCGCGCAACACCATCGCATTGCCGTCACCAGTACAGGTGTGTGCGGAGGTGCAGGAAAAATAGGTCCGGCCATAACCGCCGGTGGCGAGGACGACGAGGTGGGCACGAAACCGGTGCAAGGTGCCGTCCTCGAGGTTCCAGGCCATGACGCCGCGGCAGGCGCCCTCGTCATCCATGATCAAATCGAGCGCGAAATACTCGACGAAGAACTCCGCATTATTGCTGAGGCATTGCTGATAGAGCGTGTGGATGATCGCGTGACCGGTCCGATCGGCGGCGGCGCAAGCACGCATCGCCGGATCGCCTTCGCCGTAATCCCGCATATGGCCGCCAAATGGCCGCTGGTAGATCCGGCCGTCCTCGGTTCTCGAGAAAGGGACGCCGAAGTGCTCCAGCTCGATGACAGCCGGGATCGCGTTGCGGCACATATATTCGATCGCGTCCTGGTCGCCGAGCCAATCCGACCCTTTGACCGTGTCGTACATGTGCCAGCGCCAGTCGTCCGGGGCCACATTGCCGAGCGCAGCGCTGATCCCGCCTTGGGCGGCTACGGTATGACTGCGGGTTGGAAAGACTTTGCTGATGCAAGCTGTCTTCAATCCTTCGATAGTCATTCCCAAGGTCGCCCGCAGACCTGCGCCACCGGCGCCGACAACGACGACGTCATAGCTGTGGTCGGTGATCTGATAGGCGGGGGGCATCACGGAACTCCCAATCAGCTTCCCACCGCAATGCTGAAAACGGCGAAGATGCCGGCAACGGCAAGAGCGAAGCAGAAGAGGCGGATTACGATAACGAGCGCGAGCTTGGCGAGCTCGGCATGAACATAATCCTCGACCACGACCTGCAACCCAAGCGACATGTGGTAGAAGGTCGCGATCAGCAGCAATACCAGCAGGATCGCCGGCAGCGGACGGCCCACCCAATTCTGCATCGTCTCGAGATCGGCGCCGACAAGCCCAATGAGGGCGATCACGAGCCACAAAATCAGCGGTACCAGCGCGATCGCAGTGACGCGCTGCATCCACCAATGCTCGACCCCTTGCTTCGCCGAACCCAGCCCGATCGCGCGGCCGAGCGGCGAGCGCATCCGTGATGCCATCATGTCAGGAAACCCAGCGCGAGATCCCAGCGACCCACGCAATGATAGTCAGAACTCCGGTCGCGACGACGACGATCCAACCGCCGGTATAGACTGATTTCAGGCCGAACGCGTGTCCGGTGTCCCAGACAAGGTGACGGACGCCGTTGCATAGGTGGTAGAACAACGACGCCGTCCAGCCGAACAACAGCAAAAGCCCGAGCCACGAGCCGAGGAAATCCTCGACTCCATCATAGGTCTCCGGCCCCGTAGCTGCGGCAACCAGCCACCAAACCAATAGGATGGCGCCGGCACTCAGCGCGATGCCGGCGGCCCGGTGGAGGATCGACAGGACGGAAGTGAGTTGCCAGCGATAAATCTGAAGGTGCGGCGAGAGTGGCCGGTCGGCGGATCTCATCTACAAACAGTCCGTCATTGCTTTCCCTAAACGGTGGCCGATGTGACTTAGACCGCGTACCGGGGAGTGTCAACGGAACCAGGCGCAACGCCACGGCGCCCTCACCGCGCGGCGGGGAACCTTCGATGCGTTCGGCAAGCGCCCGACCAGTCGGCAGTTTTTAGCGCTGCGCCGCACGATTCTCCTTCGGGTGTGACGTATTTCACATTCGAGCCGGGCAGAGGGATTTATCCTCTACTGGTTAATGGGGAGGCTTCGATGAAGAGCAATGGGACGCTGATCAAGCTTGCCGGTTCTCCGGACGCCCATCAGACAGCTCTAGCAGCGGCGGTGCCCTCCGATTACGAGATCAAGCCGCTATTCGCCGTAACTTCTGAAACGCGCTCCGGCAATCAGGCGGCTGCCGCGGCGGCGGGTTCGGCCCCGACGCATACATGGGTGGTGGTCAAGCCTCGGACCAACGGTTTGGCGGCGCAGGCTGCCGTACAGCATCCTTGGGATACGGCGCACGAAATCCGGCAGCGATTGGGCGCCAGAGTGCTGGCAGCGGAGCCGGATTTGGACCAGGCGTGGATCCCCGAGACACCAGTTGGTGGCGATGCGCCGGCACTGGCGGCGCGCGCCGAGGACCGGACCGAGCCCGATGGCGAGATGGGGACACCCTATGCGCGCGGCCCTCACCCAAATTGGCACATTGATGACGATTATTCACAGTTGCGCGCCGCCCGTGAGGCGGTGGGCGACGGGCAAAGCGCGATCAAGATCGTGCATCTCGACACCGGCTATGACCCGAACCATAAGGCTCGTCCGGGATTCATAGTGAACGCAGAGGAGAGAAACTTCGTCGACGCAGACCGGCCGAACAGTGCCGAGGACGAGACCCCGACATCGGGTGTGCTGCTGAACCGCGGCCATGGGACCGGGACGATCGGCATCCTGGCGGGACCGAAGGTCATGGGGGTGCGCCGTACCCAAGATGGGAAGTCGCTCGACGGACAGACTTTGGGCGGTGCCCCGATGATGAACATCGTGCCGGTGCGCATCGCCAATTCGGTGGTGCATTTTGGGACCAGCGCGGTCGCGCAGGGCATCGACTACGCCGTCTCGATCGGTGCCGATGTCGTTTCGATGAGCATGGGCGGCCTGCCGTCGCAGGCATGGGCGGATGCGGTAAACAAGGCCTACGAGGCGGGAGTCGTGGTCGTCTGCGCTGCGGGAAATAATTTCGGCGGTCTGCCGACCAGCCTCGTCGTTTATCCGGCGCGGTTCGACCGGGTCATCGCCGCCTGCGGCGCGATGGCCGACAAGAGCCCCTACCTCAACCTGCCACCCTACGCGATGGAAGGGAATGCCGGCCCGGCGAGCAAGATGGTGACGGCCGTCGCCGCCTACACGCCGAACATTCCTTGGGCGCGGCTCGGAGTGTCTGACTGGATCGACCTGGACGGCGCCGGCACTTCCGCCGCCACACCGCAGGTGGCCGCCGCCGCCGCGTTATGGCTGCACAAGAATGGTGGCAATTATCCGGCGCGTGACTGGCGGCGCGCCGAGGCGGCGCGCCGAGCCCTGCTCGACACCGCCTTTCTGGGCAGCAGCGCCCAGCGGCCGGATCCGTTCCTGGGCAGCGGCTTGCTACGCGCAGCGGACGCACTCGCGAAAACGACGATCGACAACCTGAATGAGACGCCGCGCGACGACGCGAGCTTCGCATTCCTGCATCTGCTCAGCAGCATTTTTGGCGCGACCGGGGATGAGCCGGTCGATCTCTACGCGCTGGAGCTGACACAGCTGGCATTGCTTTCGCGAGCAGCGCAAGACGCGATGCCTGACCCGCAAATTCCAGTGGAAAAGATCACGACGCAACAGCGTCGCCGTTTCTTGCAGGCGATCCTGGACGAGGGGCGCAGTTCTCGCGCGTTGCGTGGGTATCTTGTGCGCACGCTTGGCGGCAGTTCGGTTGCTTCGAGCGCCCCCTCTCCACGGACCGAGCCGTCGAATGTGGAAACCATTCCGGCAACTGATGCGGCCCTCGTTAATCAAGCCGCGGCATGGCGCCAGATCCTTCCGGCCCCGCCCGCTAGCCGGCGATTGCGCATCTTCGCCACCGATCCCGGTGGCAGCGCCACACTGGAAACGACGTTCATCAACACCGCAACCGTGGAAGTGCCCTGGGAGGCGAACCGACGCACCGAGAACCTGCTCGCACCCGGTCCCGTCGGCGAATATTTGGAGGTGGTTGACGTCGATCCGGCGAGCGGGCGCGCCTACGATCCAGTCGACCTGAACAACCCCTACTTGCTGGCACAGGACGGGCTCGCCCCGTCCGAGGGTAACCCGCAATTCCATCAGCAGATGGTCTACGCTGTGGCGATGCGCACGATCCGCAACTTCGAGATCGCCTTGGGGCGCCGGGCGCTTTGGGCCGAGCGGGAGGTGGAAGTAGCAGCGCATGACGGGAACACCGAGCAGCGCTCCGAGCGAGCGTTTGTCCGCCGGCTGCGCATGTATCCGCACGCTTTACGAGAAGCAAACGCCTACTATAGTCCAGATAAGCGAGCGCTGCTGTTCGGATATTTTCCCGCAGCCGGTGCACCGGATGGTGGACAGCTGGTGTTCACCTGCCTTTCGCACGACGTTATTGCGCACGAATCGACGCATGCGCTGCTCGACGGGATCCATCGTTATTATCAGGAGCAGACAAACGTCGATGTCCCGGCCTTCCACGAGGCTTTTGCCGATATCGTAGCGATCTTTCAGCACTTCACCTTCGCGGAATTGCTGCGCTTCGAGCTCGAACGATCGCACGGCGACCTTTCGCACGGCGAGTTGATGGCCAACCTGGCCAAGCAATTCGGTCAGGCGATCGGACAAAGAGGCGCGCTGCGAAGCGCGATTGGCACGACCCCCAACCGCGACGAGTATTCCCAAGCGCGGGAGCCGCATGAACGCGGAAGCGTGCTCGTCGCGGCGGTGTTTGACGCTTTCCTTGCGATCTATAACCGGCGCATTCAGGATTTGGTGCGTCTTGCGAGCGGCGGCAGTGGTATTCTGCGCCCGGGCGCACTGCACCCCGATCTAGTCGGAAGGTTAGCCGAGGCGGCAACCAAATCGGCGCAGCACGTGCTGAAGCTGTCGATCCGGGCGCTTGATTACATGCCGCCTGTGGACCCGACATTCGGTGATTTCTTGCGTGCGCTGATCACGGCCGACTCCGATCTCGTGCCGGATGACAAGCTCGGCTACCGGATCGCGTTCATCGAGGCGTTCGGTGGACGGGGAATCCTGGTCGATGGCGTGCGCACCCTCTCACCTGAAAGCCTCCGCTGGCAGACCTTGATGCCCGAGGCGCAACCGCCGGGTCTCGGCAAGTTCCTCCGGGAAAATATCGACCTGGGGTGGGACGTCCGTGGCGACCGCCAGACCGCGTGGCAAGGCGCCCGCACCAACGCGTGGCGGCTGCACGAATGGCTTAAGGAGCCGACGAATTTCTCGGATCAACATGCTATCGCTCTCGGCCTCGATCGCAGCCTGCCGCCGACCCAAGGTCCGGATCCCTATCCTCGGCGCGATGCCTACAATCGCCCGCGTTTCGAGGTGCATTCGGTTCGCCCCGCGCGGCGCATGACGCCAGACGGGGAGATGCGCACGGACATCATCGCGGTTATCACGCAACGGCGCCAACTGGCGATGAACGGCAACGATTTCCGCGGCGGCTGTACGCTGGTGCTGGACCGCCGCGAGGATGTGCCGCCAATCCGCTATTGCGTTACGGTGCCGGTATTCGCCAAAGGCCGGGCGCAGAGGGCATCGAGCGATGGGATGGCCGCGATGGCGGCCGAACGCAACCCGTATGGCAATTACGGGATCAACGAGCCGTTCGCGATGCTGCATCGATGCTGACGGGAGGGATTTGAAATGGCGCGCACCACCAATAGAGCAAAACCGGATATCAAGGCGAAGGACGCCGGGTCACCCATGCCGCCGCTCGGCCGAGTGTCGGTCCGGATGTACCGGCAGGGCCTTGGTGATTGCTTTCTGATCACATTGCCGAAGCAGAATGGCAGCCCCTGGCGGATGCTGATCGATTGCGGGGTTATTCTAGGGACACAAGACACTGCCGCCCGGCTGAAGGAAGTGGTTCAAAATCTAGTCGACGATACTGATGGGCGGGTTGATGTTCTAGCCGTGACTCATGAACATTACGACCATGTTGCCGCTTTCGCTGGGCCACCAAAGCTGTTCTGCGGGCAGCACGAGACCCGCCAAGACGGGCAGTTGCAGGTGGGCGAAGTATGGTTTGCCTGGACCGAAGACCCCAGCGATGCGCTTGGCCGTAAGCTGAGCAAGACGCGGGCCGATCAGGTGAACCGGCTCGCCGCAATGGTCGCGGGGTTGCAATCTACCAATCGAGCGATGACCCCGGCGACGAGCGAGCTGACAAATGGCGTAGCCGACCTGATCGGTGGTTTCTTCGGGCTGGAGCAAAAGGATTTCGCACAGGCGCGGGGCCACCTTACGGGTCAGGGGGTGGCTGCCGTCAACGAACCGGGAAACGGCGCAGACGGTGGGGCAAGGCATCCCGGTGCCACGGCGCGGGCGATGGAGAATGCGCGTGCGCTAGGCGGCACAGACGGAAAACGCGTGCGCTATTGGGACCCGGGCGACGCGCCCTGGACCAGTCCGGATCTACCCGGGGTGCGCATCTACGCCCTCGGTCCGCCGCGCGACGAGAGCCTGCTCAAGAAAACCTTTATGAGCGACGAGGTGTACCACCTGGCCGCAAGCCAGGCCGCGAACACCGCTTTTTTTGGCGCGGCGGGCCTCAACGCCGTCGCCCCGGGAGTTAGTCAGGAGAATAGCTGGTTCCCCTTCGATGCCGCATATGGCCGCGAGCTTCGCGACCCCGCCTCCGATGCGAGTGTCCGGATGCCCGAGGTGACGGCCGAATTTTTGCAGCGTCATTATTACGGGCCGAGCAGCGATGTCGGGGAACAGGACCAGAGTTGGCGGCGGATTGACGAGGATTGGCTGGGGAGTGCCGCGCAATTCGCGCTAAATCTCGACTCGGCGACCAATAATACGAGCCTCGTGCTGGCAATCGAGCTTTCGCCTGGCGCTGAAGTGCTGCTGTTCCCGGCGGATGCTCAAGTCGGCAATTGGCTCTCTTGGCAGAAGGTGCAATGGAGTTTGGACGGCAACAAGACGGTGACAGCCACGGATCTGCTGAAGCGCACTGTCTTTTACAAGGTAGGCCATCACGGCAGCCATAACGCGACCTTGCGGGAGCACGGGCTGGAGCTGATGCCGCATGGCTTGGCTGCCCTCCTCCCCGTCGACCACGAGATGGCCGTCAAGAAACACTGGGACGGAATGCCGTTGCCGGGCCTGATCGACGCGCTCAAAGCACATGACGCCAAAGTGGCGCGGATGGACGACGCCAACGTACCAAACGACACGCGTTTCCGTACCAGCGACAAACAGGGCAAATCCTTTAAGGGACCGGTGTTCTACGAGTGGAGGCTCGATACTTAAGCGAGTTCCCGTCACTTCTTAGCTCGGAGGCGATCGATTTCTTCAGCGAGCGCCACGATCCGGCGCGCCTTTTCGACATGAAGGTTTTCGATCAGCCGGCCTTCGAGCAGCACGACGCCTTTGCCCGCGGCAACGGCGTCGGCATGGACCGCGATGATCCGCCGCGACCATTCGACCTCCTCGGCGCTCGGGGCAAAAGCCGTGTTTGCGGCGGCGATCTGCTTTGGGTGGATCAGGGTTTTGCCGTCGAAGCCGAGCTCGCGTCCCTGCCGGCACGACGCGGCAAAACCCTCGTCGTCCGAGAGGTCGAGGTGTACGCCGTCGAGAACCGCCAGGTTGTACGCCCGGGCGGCGAGGATCGCGAGGCCGAGCGAAGTCAAAAGCGGCAAGCGGTCGTGGGTCGAAGCCGCGTGCAGATCTTTGGTCAGATCCGAGGTACCGAGAACGAGCGCAGCGAGCCGCGAGCTCGCCGCGGCAATTTCGCGCGCATAGAGGATGCCCAGCGGTGTTTCGAGCATGCACCAGACTGCCAGCCGCCCCGGTGTCCCGAGCGCAGCGAGCAAGGAGAGGCTGAGCCGCACCTGTTCAGCGCTCTCGACTTTTGGCAGCAGCACCGCATCGATCGGCATGGCGGCAGCAGCTGCGAGATCGGCATGACCCCACGGCGTATCGAGAGCATTGACCCGCAAGACGATCTCACGCCCGCCATAGCCGCCTTCGGCGAGCGCCGCTGCGACCGTCGCCCGCGCGGTCGCCTTCACTTCCGGAGCGACGGCATCCTCGAGATCGAAGATCAGCCCGTCAGCAGGCAGGCTTCGTGCCTTCTCCAGCGCACGGGCGTTCGAACCGGGCATGTAGAGGAGGCTGCGGCGCGGGCGAAGCATGTTGATTATACGATCACGAACGCCTGGCCCTCGGCGATCTTAGGAAGCCTGCGGCAACGGTCCAGCTATTAGCCGGCCTTCGTCAGGAGGTGTGGAACACTAGGGTTCTGAGCTCGATGCTCTCGCGCGGCAGAATATCGCCAGGGGCGGTCGGGTCCTCAAAGGCCGAGTGAGCAGTAAAGCGCGCTTGGCCGTTCTCGGCCGAATCGTAGCATTTGATCAGCACCGCTTCGTCGGCCCGCATTTCCGGGACGTAGAACCAGCGATGGGCGGGGTTGTATCGAACGCGGTAGGTCTCGCCGGTCCGATCACGGTACACGAGGTCAGAGGGGACAAAATCGGTGAAGGCGACACTCGTCGCGTCGCAAACCGCGAGCGGCGCGTCGCGCAACGGCCCACGAATTGGCCGCCACACATTGATAATCTCGAAGCGGTGGCGGAGCAGCTCGTCGGCCTCCTCGCCCATCAGATCGCGCACCCGCTGCGGGCCGGACTTCACGGTATAATCGTTGTGGACACTGGTAACCGGCTGACGCGGCGTCCCGGGCGCGCGATCGGTGCCGCCCCAAACGCGGCGGCGGATCGTGTGATCGAAGACCAGCACCCGGTTCGCCCCGGTGGCTTCCGCGACGAGGCGTTCGGCCTCGGGATAATAGACCCGACGCAGTTCCTCCTCGTCATAGAAATCCTTGACCGCGCTGCGCTGCTCGACCACAGCCAAGCCCTCGACGTCGAGCGAGAGCCTGCCTGCGACCGGGCGGGCATCATGGATCGGCATCGCATGCGGCTCGGGGATACCGGTCGAGCGCGGCACACCTGGCCCCGGATCATAGGCGAGGTTCATCGGCTTTTCAGGCATCGGGGCGAGGTAGTTGAGAACGCCTTCGACGTAGGGCAAGCGGTCGATGACGTCATTGGTGAGAGTCATGGTCTTTCCTTCGTAGATTGAGGGTTTGACGCAAGCAGTTTCCCGAACACGATTTGATTGAATTCTTCGAAGGGGGTGCCGTTCTTGACGACTTTGGCGCGGAGCAAGGCACCCTCCCACGCATTGATCAGAAAGGATGCGAGCACGGCGGCATCACAATCGGCACGGATCTCGCCTTCCCGCTGCCCCTCTTGAATGCAGGTTTCGACGGCTTCGACCCATCGGGCGAACACCTTCGCCACGCCGACGCGGACGAGCTCACTCTGATCCGAGAGTTCGGCCCCCAAATTGCCGATCAGGCAACCACCCGTATAGGCGTGTCTGGCCATATTGGCAGCCAGCGCAGCAAAATAGCGGCAAAGGCGTTCGCGCGGCCGGTCATCGGGCTCCTTGAGCAAACGCAACGCCGCGCCGGCGCGTTGCTCCCAATAGCGTTCGATGACCGCGGCACCAAGCGCTTCCTTGCTCTCGAAATGGTTGTAGAAAGATCCTTTCGGCACGCCGGCATTGTCGGTGATCTCCTGCACGCCACAGCCGTTGAAACCGCGACGGTGCAATGTCTCGAGCCCGGCATCGAGCAGCCTTTCGCGAATATTCGCTCTTGCCATCCGCTAAATATGACCAGTCGTCTTATGTCTTCAAGGGGACCGGATGAAAGACGCCGCATCCCTGCGCCGCCAGCCCAGTGGAGCGTTCTTTTAGGATCGCAAGCGCGCTCGCGGCGGAACGCCAGCCGTCACAAGATAAACTTCGATAGATCGGCGTTTTGGGCGAGCGCGCCGACGCGCTCGCGGACGTAGCTGCGGTCGATGGTGACCTGGCTGCCCTCTGGCTGGTCGGAGGCGGTGAAGCTGATCTCCTCCAGCAGCCGCTCGAGGATCGTATGCAGGCGCCGCGCGCCGATATTCTCGACCGAGGTGTTGATTTCCTCCGCCAATAGCGCGAGCTCGTCGATCGAGTCGTCACCAAAATCGAGTGTGACACCCTCGGTGGCGAGCAACGCCTTGTACTGTTTGATGAGGCTCGCTTCCGGTTCGACCAGAATGCGCCGGAAATCACTGCGATCCAGGGCCTTCAATTCGACCCGGATTGGCAGCCGGCCTTGCAATTCGGGCAACAGGTCGGAGGGCTTCGTCTGGTGGAAGGCGCCCGAGGCGATGAACAGGATGTGGTCGGTCTTGACTGCACCGTGTTTGGTCGCAACGGTCGTACCTTCGATTAGGGGCAAAAGGTCGCGTTGCACACCCTCGCGGCTGACATCGGGCCCCCCGACCCGCTCGCCGCGCCCGCAGATCTTGTCGATTTCGTCGATAAAGACGATGCCATTCTGCTCGACCGCGGTCGTCGCCTCGCGCACGACCATCTCCTGGTCCAACAGCTTGTCGCTTTCCTCGGCGACGAGCACGCGATGGCTGTCGGCGACGTTCATCCGCTTCGGCTTCGAACGGGCGCCGAACGCCTTGCCGAAGATGTCGCCCAGGTTGAGCATCCCCATTTGGGCGCCGGGCAAGCCCGGGATCTCGAACGTCGGCAGGCTGGCCGCGGCACTCTCCTGAACCGAAATTTCGATCTCGCGATCGTCGAGCGCGCCTTCGCGCAGCATCTTGCGGAATTTCTGGCGGGTATCGGCGCTGGCACCGGAGCCGACCAGAGCGTCCAGCACGCGCTCTTCGGCGGCGAGCTCCGCCTTTGGCTCGACCTCCTTGCGCAACCGCTCTCGGGTCATCCCGATCGCGATCTCGACGAGATCGCGCACGATCTGCTCGACATCGCGGCCGACATAGCCGACTTCTGTGAACTTCGTCGCTTCGACCTTGACAAAGGGAGCTTGTGCGAGCCTCGCCAGGCGCCGGGAGATCTCGGTCTTGCCGCAGCCGGTCGGCCCGATCATCAGGATGTTCTTGGGCAGCACCTCCTCCCGCAGCTCAGGGTTGAGCTGCTGGCGCCGCCAGCGGTTTCTGAGCGCGATCGCAACGGCACGTTTGGCGTCGTGCTGGCCGACGATGAAGCGGTCGAGTTCGGAGACGATTTCGCGCGGACTGAAGGAGGTCATACCGATGTCAATATTCGAGTTTCTCTAAGGTTATCTTGTCGTTGGTGTAGATGCAGATCCCAGCGGCGATGGCCATGGCGCGGCGGGCCACCTCCTCGGCGTCCATGCTATCGTCGCCGATCAGTGCGCGCGCCGCGGCAAGCGCATAGCCGCCGCCGGAGCCGATGCCGATGATCCCATCCTCGGGCTCCAGCACGTCGCCGGTGCCCGACAAGATCAGCGAGACGTTCTTATCGGCGACCGCCATCATCGCCTCGAGCCGGCGCAGATAGCGATCAGTGCGCCAATCCTTAGCGAGCTCGACGCAAGCTCGGGTAAGTTGCCCGGTATATTGTTCGAGCTTTCCTTCGAGCCGCTCGAACAAGGTGATCGCGTCAGCCGTGGTGCCCGCGAAGCCGGCGATCACCGAACCGCCCGCGAGACGGCGCAGCTTGCGTGCATTTGACTTGACCACCGTCTGACCCATCGAGACTTGGCCATCTCCGGCGACCACGACTTGCGAGCCCTTGCGGAGGCTGAGAATCGTCGTGCCGTGCCATACATTCTCGGCGGTATGATGCATGAGCCTCTTTGGAAATCCGATGGCGTGCAGATGGAACTCCCGAAAAAACTAGGACTTCACCACTTCTCGGGAAACTGAGATGTAAGTTGGGCCGGTGCGGGATCAAGCTGAGGACAGCCAGCGCCCTTTTGTAGCAACCGCTCGCGGAAGTTGTTAAAACATCGCTGCCGTAGACCGCGGCGCAGAGGTGAACATGGCGCGGGTAGCGAGCGTCGAACGCAATACGAAGGAAACCCGAATTAATGGCAGCGTCGATCTCGACGGCACCGGTGTCGCCGAGATATCGACCGGCATCGGCTTTCTCGATCACATGCTCGAGCAATTGGCAAGACACAGCTTGATCGACGTGTCACTACGTGCGGAAGGAGATCTACACATCGACTTTCACCATACGACCGAGGACACCGGTTATGTCGTCGGCGAGGCGGTTTCACGCGCCCTCGGCGATCGTGCCGGGATCAGGCGCTACGGGCACGCTGTCATCCCGATGGACGAGACGCTGACCCAGGTTAGTCTCGACGCCTCGAACCGTCCTTACTTGATCTGGAAGGTCAGCTTCTCCCGGCCAAAGCTCGGCGAGATGGATACCGAACTGTTCAAGGAATGGTTCCAGGCTTTCGCCCAATCGGCGGGAGTGACCTTGCACATTGAAAACCTCTACGGCGAGAACAACCATCACATCGCCGAATCCTGTTTCAAAGGCCTCGCTCGGGCGCTGCGCCAAGCGGTCGAGATCGATCCGAGGCAAGTGGGTGTCATCCCTTCGACCAAGGGAGTCCTCGGCGGCAGCCTCGCATGATCGTCACGATCGTCGATTGCGGTTCGGGCAATCTGCGCTCGGCAGCGAAGGCCTTCGAGCGCGCGGCCGCCGAGAATGCGATCTCGGCCGAGATCGAGGTGACGAGTGCACCGGAGGCAATCGCTACAGCCGACCGCATTGTCCTTCCCGGCGTCGGCGCATTCGCCGATTGCCGGCGTGGCCTGCTCGCCGTTTCGGGTCTGGAGGAGGCGCTACATGAAGCGGTTGTCGTCCGCGCTCGCCCGTTCCTTGGGATCTGCGTCGGAATGCAGCTGATGGCGGAGCGCGGGCGCGAGTTCGAGACGACAGAAGGCCTGGGTTGGATCGGTGGCGAAGTCGTGGCTATCGAACCGAGCGATCCCGGCCTCAAGATCCCCCATATGGGGTGGAACGAGATCGAGGTCCGCGCTCAGCATCCTCTGGTCGCCGGGCTTGCCGAAGGTGCTCACGTTTATTTTGTCCACAGCTATCATTTCCGCCTGGCCGAACCCAGGGACCTCGTCGCCGTTACCGACTATGGCGGCCCGCTTGCGGCGATCGTCGGTCGGGACAATATCGCCGGTACCCAATTTCATCCCGAAAAGAGCCAGGAGGCCGGCCTCCGTCTGATAGGAAACTTTTTGCGTTGGCGTCCATGAGCGATATGCGAACTGAGGGGACCATCTCCATCGATCGGTTGACCAGATATTCGGGAACCGATCTCGACGATCTGTGCGAGGCGACCGAGAGCGCCATTACCGATGGCGGCGGGTTCGGATGGCTAAAGCCGCCGCCGCGGCAAGTGCTCGAGAATTATTGGAAAGGGGTACTGCTCGTCCCCGAGCGGCGGCTCGTCGTTGGCCGGTTGGACGGGATCATTGCCGGCTCGGCGCAGCTGAGCCGGGCGCCGCGCAACAATGAAGCGCAAGCCTTCGCCGGAACTCTGACCAGCGCTTTTGTCGCTCCGTGGGCGCGTGGCCGGGGCCTTGCGCGGGGTATCGTGCGGGAAATCGAGCGCCTCGCTCGCGAGCTCGGCCTGGCGGTCCTCAATCTCGATTTGCGCGACACTCAGCGCGCGGCGATCAATTTATACGAAAGTTTGGGCTATAGGCGCTGGGGCGTACATCCCGTTTATGCGCAAGTCGAAGGCCGCATCGTCCCGGGCCATTATTATTACAAGAATCTTCTCGAGAATGAACCGACGGCTCCGTGATCCTGTTCCCCGCGATCGATCTCAAAGATGGCGCCTGCGTTCGCCTTCTTCGCGGCGAGATGGCAACCGCCACTGTATTCGGTAAAGATCCCGCCGCGCAAGCGCGTCGCTTCGCCGATGCCGGCTTCACCTGGCTGCACGTCGTCGACCTCAACGGCGCTTTTGCAGGGCGCACTGTCAACAGCGCGGCAGTAAGGGCAATCCGCGGCGCCGTCGACTTGCGCATCCAGCTAGGCGGCGGCATCCGCAACCGCGATGCGATCGAAGACTGGTTGCAGCTCGGCATCGATCGCGTCGTGCTCGGGACTGCTGCTTTGCATCACTCTGAACTCGTGCGGCGCGCCGCTTGCGATCATCCGGGCGCTATCGCCGTCGGCATCGATGCGCGCGATGGGCGGGTCGCAGTCGAAGGCTGGGCGAAGACGAGCGAGATTGGCGTGATCGAACTTGCCCGCCGCTTCGAGGATTGCGGGGTTGCGGCGATTGTCTATACCGACATCGCCCGTGATGGCGCTCTCTCGGGAGTCGATGCGGAGGCGACCGGCAATCTGGCGCGGGAGATACGAATTCCGGTCATCGCATCGGGCGGTGTCGCCTCACTCGCCGACATCACCGCCCTCAAGGGACGCGAGGCGGACGGCATCATCGGCATCATCTGCGGCCGTGCTCTTTACGACGGCCGGATCGACCCGGCGGCGGCATTGCGCTTGTTGGCGGAGGAGCCTTGATGCTGAAGATGCGGGTCATCCCCTGTCTCGACGTCAAAGACGGGCGCGTCGTCAAAGGCATCAACTTCGTCGATCTGGTCGATGCCGGCAATCCGGTGGCGCAGGCACGGTTCTATGATCGCGAGGGCGCTGACGAGCTCTGCTTTCTCGACATCACCGCCAGCGCCGAAAACCGCGACACGCTGTACGATGTGGTCCGCCGAACCGCCGAAGAATGCTTCATGCCGCTGACCGTCGGCGGTGGCGTCCGCACAGTCGACGATATCCGCCGCCTGTTGCTCGCCGGCGCCGACAAAGTGTCGATCAACACCGCCGCCGTCGCCCGCCCCGAATTCGTGCGCGAAGCGGCACAGAAATTCGGCAGCCAATGCATCGTCATCGCGATCGATGCCAAGAGCGCGGGTCCCCAGCGTTGGGAGGTATTCACCCATGGCGGCCGGCGGCCGACCGGCATCGACGCGGTCGTCTGGGCGTGCCGGCTTGCCGATTATGGCGCCGGCGAGATCCTGCTGACCTCGATGGACCGGGACGGAACCAAATCGGGCTTCGACATTCCTTTGACGCGCGCGATTGCGGACGCGATTCGCATACCAGTGATCGCTTCGGGCGGTGTTGGCACCCTGGATCACCTCGTCGAAGGGATTCGCGATGGGCACGCGACCGCCGTCCTCGCCGCCTCAATCTTCCATTTCGGAGCCCATCGGATCGGCGAAGCCAAGGCGCGGCTCGCCGCTTGTGATATCCCGGTACGGCGCTGAGATATGGTCGTCCGCGAGGTGAGTGCGCTAGGACCAACCCTCGACCGGCTCTGGCAGGTTATTCAGTCGCGCCGAGGCGCTGATCCGCAGAGTTCGTATACCGCGCGGCTTTTCGCCCGCGGCCGCGCGAAAATCGCCCAAAAGCTCGGCGAAGAGGCGGTCGAGACGGTCATCGAAGGCATCGGTGACAACTCCGCGGCGCTTGTCGGAGAGAGCGCCGATCTGCTCTATCACTTGCTGGTGCTGTGGGCCGCGGCCGGGGTTTCTCCTGAAGATGTCGCTGCGGAGCTGACGCGGCGCGAGGGCACCTCCGGCATTGCCGAGAAGCGCGCTCGGGCGAACCTCTGAACGCAAGCCAAGTCGGGGCGAATGAATGGCCTATGATCGCAACAATGTGTTTGCCCGCATCCTGCGCGGCGAAATTCCGTACAAGAAGGTCTACGAGGACGCGCACGTCCTCGCCTTTCACGACATCAGCCCCCAGACCCCGACGCATGTTTTGGTGGTCCCAAAGGGAGAATACGTCTCGTTGGACGATTTCTCCGAGAAGGCCTCAGCGGAGGAAATTGCTGCACTGGTCCGCGCGCTCGGGCAGATCGCAAGAGAGCAGGGGGTAGCCGAGACCGGCTATCGCGTTCTCGCCAATACCGGGCCCGCAGCCCATCAGGAGGTGCCCCATTTTCACGTGCACCTGTTCGGCGGCCGCGATCTCGGTGGAATGCTGCCTCGCCGCTGATCAGCTTCCTCCGACGGGACAACATAGCATAGCGAGGTTACGCCAAAAGATATCGGTTGAAGCTGCGGCCGCACAAAGCAATTTAGCGAGCTTGATATTTACCATCATTTGCGTGTATTAAGGCGGCGGGAGTAAACGCCAAGGAGGCGGATCATGACGCGCCTCGGCGCAGTCAGCCGGCTGGTTCGAACACCTGCCGTGCACATGGAGCGATTTGCCGTTGCCCAAGACGCCCAACGGGTCACCTGGCCTCGCAACCACCGGAATCTGGGGAATGTCGGCTGATACGCATCGACGCGGTCCATCGGGTTTCCCGTCAGCCGGCCGGTCTTGCCGGCCGGCGACTGGAAGAGGGAGAGTTGTCGTCGGTAACCGCTGCCCTTCGAAGAACCGAAATATCTCCGATGAATCGACAGTCCTCGCTCCACAGGTCATACATGTGGCACCAGTATGACGAAGGACGGAAATCTGCCATCTTCGCCTCAGCGCTTGGCACCGTATTCGAGCGGCACGATTTTTATCTTTACGCGACGCGGGCACCGCGTTGCCGCGAAGCGGTGAAGCCTTGAAAATAAAGTTTTGAAATAGGAGGAAACAATCATGGCTGGCCCGCAAATTCCGAAGGACTTCCGGCGCGTGATCGTCGCTGCGGCAGTCGGAAACGTCATCGAATGGTACGACTTCTATATTTTCGGAAGCTTGGCCGCCGTCTTGTCTGTCAAGTTCTTCGAAAAGAGCCACCCGGTTGCAGCCCTGCTGAGTACGATTGCGCTGTTCACCGCCGGATTCCTGATCCGTCCATTGGGGGCATTCCTGTTCGGATGGATGGGCGACCGGATTGGCCGCAAGTACACGTTCCTCGTTACGCTCAGCGGAATGGGGCTGGGCACGGGGGCGATCGGATTGATCCCGACATACGAGCAGATCGGTCTGACCGCTGCATTCATCCTCTTCGGTCTGCGGATAATCCAAGGCTTGTGCCTGGGCGGCGAGTATGGCGGCGCCATCACCTACGTCGCCGAGCACGTATCTGACGAACGCCGCGGCTATTACACCGGCTGGCTCCAGACCTCTCCGACCCTCGGTATCGTGGTGTCGCTGTTCGTGATCATCGCGGCACGCACGTATTTCGGCAATGAAGTATTCGACGCGTGGGCGTGGCGAATTCCGTTCCTGATCTCTTTCCTGCTGGTGGCCATCGCAATCTACATCCGGCTCCAACTCCAGGAGACGCCGATCTTTGAGGAGATCAAGGCCAAGGGGCAGATGACCAAAAACCCCTGGAAGGAGGCCTTCCTGAGCTCGAATATCAAATACATACTGATCGCCATCATCGTGCTGATCGGACAGGGTGTGGTCTGGTACAGTGGTCAGTTCTGGGCGTTGTACTTCCTGCAGCAGGTCTCCAAGGCGGATCCGCTGACTACCGCCTACATCGTGGGAGCCGCGCTGATCATCGCGACGCCGAGCTTGATCTTTTTTGGCTGGCTGTCCGACATCATTGGCCGCAAGCCGGTGATCTTGGGAGGCATGTTGCTCGCGGCGATCACCTACTATCCGCTGTATTCGTGGCTGGGAGCTGTCACGCAGCCTGGCAACATCAACTATCCGATCGCGATCTTTATTATCTTCATCCTCGTTTGCTACGTGGGGATGGTGTATGGGCCGGTCGGGGCGTTCCTGGCGGAATTCTTCCCCGGCAGGATTCGCTACACGTCAGTGTCTGTGCCGTATCACATCGGCAACGGCTGGGGTGGCGGATTGGTGCCGTTCATCACCTCGGCGGCTTTCGCGGCCACCGGCAGCATCGGCTATGCGCTGATCTATCCGATCGTGGTTCCCGCGGTGTGCTTCCTCCTCGCCCTCTTCCTGATGCCGGAAACTCGACATAACAGCATCTGGGGCGAGGCAGAGACCGCCAAAGCACCAGCCTAATAAGTTAGATTAGTGCGGGGCCGCTCGGCTCCGCACGGTCTCCTGCCAGCGTGGCATTGTCGGGCACAAATCCGCGCCGGGTCGGAGGTTGCTATTCGAAAGAGGTAACCACCTTGAGACCACGGCGACCGTGGGCATCGTCCTGGCACTCCTCGTCGTGCTGGTCTGTCGGCAGTCGATGAGCGAGGCGGCGTTTAGCGACTGGGGCTGGCGCATCGGGTTCCTGATCTCGGCGATCTTCGTCGTGCTGTCGGGCTATATCCGGCTCAAATTCGATGAATCGCCGCTCTGCGCGCGGCTCAAAGAGGAGGGCAAGTCCTCCGCCAATCCGATCAAGGACACCTACACCAGTGGCCGCAACCGGCGCCCTGATGGCGATCGCGTTGTTCGGCGCCACGGCACCCGAGGGGGTCGTCTGGTACACGGGTCAGTTCTACGCGCTCATCTATCTGACCGCGGTGCTCAAGCTCAATTACGTCACCGTCTATATTATTCTAATGATCGCGCTGACGGTCGGCTCTCTGTTCTTTGTCTTCTTCGGCTGGCTCTCAGATCATATCGGCCGGCGCAACATCATGACCTTGGGCTTTGCGCTGGCGGTGGTCACTTACTGGCCGGTCTTCACCTGGCTTGGAACCTTCCGAGACAACCCGGTAATGCTGGCCGTCCTGGTGTTCTACCTGGTGATCCTCGTTACGATGGTCTACGGCCCGATCGCGGCGTTCCTGGTCGAGCTTTTCCCGGCGCGGATTCGCTATAGCTCGATGTCCATGCCCTATCATATCGGTAATGGTTGGTTTGGTGGCGGCGTGCCGTTTATCGGCACCGCGATCGCGCAGGCGACCGGGATCGCGCTCGGCGCGCTCTTCTATCCGATGGCGGTCGCGGCGGTCGGTGTCGTCGTGAGCCTTGCCTATATCCGCGAGCCGACCCACAAGACTAGAATCTCGGATGAGGTCAGTGGTGGCCCCCCTCTCGTGCCGGTCCAGCCTTAAGTTAAAAAGCCACCCGACGTGTAATGTAGAACCTGCTGTGCGGCGTAGCTTTACGTTGGTTTGCAGAGTAAACGCATCTGCTCTGGGATAGGTTCGTCAAGGACATAGTCGTAAAGTGCGTGAAGCAACTCCTCGCCATGCGTTCTACCGTCGAGAAAGGGGAGAATTTCATCTTCTACCAAGTTGCACAAGAAACTCGATTTGGAAACGTTACAAGTCGGGACCACGGAGCGGTCTGCATTCTTTCGTGAGTATTCAACCATATTGCACCGTGGCAAAATCAAAATGAGTTCATGGCATATGTAACGGATCGTAACAGCCGTCGTTCCGCGTTTATATGCAAATCAGGTATGCGGAAACTGCATATATCCGGTGCCGGATTACGCTCGCGCTGCGCTTTCCGCCAGCAGCGATACTCTTCTGTAACTCAAGGCTTCCGCTACGTGCCGACGCCCGACAATGGGCGAGCCTTCGAGGTCGGCCAGGGTGCGGGCGACGCGCAACACCCGGTGATAACCCCGGGCGGATAAGCGTAATCTTTCGGCCGCGCGGATCAGTAGCTCGCGGCCGCCGGTCTCCGGGGTTGCCACCTCGTCGAGCAAAACTCCATCCGCCTCGGCGTTGGTGCGGATGGCCCGCTGGGCTGGAACCTCCGCGTAACGCTTCGCCTGCCGCGCGCGGGCTGCCATTACGCGGCGCGCGACCGTCGCGCTGTCTTCTGCCGCCGGCGGAAGGGTGAGATCCCCAGGCGACACGGCGGGAACGTCGATATGGAGGTCGATGCGGTCCAATAGCGGGCCCGACAGACGCGCCTGGTAATCTTCCGCTCAGCGCGGCGCCCGGCCGCAGGCAAGCTCGGCGAAGTGGCCGCAGCGGCAGGGGTTCATCGCAGCGATCAGCTGGAAGCGCGCCGGGTAAGTGATGTGCCCATGGGCGCGGGCGACGGTCACGCGGCCCGTTTCGAGCGGTTGCCGCAGCGCCTCGAGCGCAGCCCGGTTGAACTCCGGCAGCTCGTCGAGAAACAAAACACCCTGGTGGGCGAGCGAGATTTCGCCGGGACGAGCGCGCGGCCCGCCTCCGACGAGAGCTGCGAGTGACGCCGAGTGATGCGGATCGCGGAACGGTCGCTCGCGCGACAACCCGCTGCTGCGCAGCCCGCCCGCCACCGATTGAATCATGCCGAGTTCGAGTGCCTCCGCTGGTTCGAGGGGCGGCAGAATCCCGGCGAGACGTGCCGCCAGCATCGACTTGCCTGACCCGGGCGGGCCTATCATCAGGAGGTTGTGACCGCCGGCGGCGGCGATTTCCAATGCGCGTTTGGCGCTTTCCTGGCCTTTCACATCCATGAGATCGAGCCCCGCCGAGCGCGACGGCGCGACACGGGGCTCCGGCGGCGGCAAGAGCTGAGTCCCCTTGAAATGATTGACGATCGCAAGAAGGCTCGGTGCGGCAATAATTTCAACCTCGCCCGCCCAGGCCGCCTCGCCGCCGCAAGAACCGGGACAGATGACGCCACTGCCCCGCCCTGCCGCGGCAAGGGAGGCGAGCAATACCCCCGCCACGCCCGTCAACGACCCGTCGAGCGCCAGTTCGCCAAGCACCGTGTAAAGGCCGAGCTCGTCTGCCGGCAACACCTCCATCGCAACCAGCAGCCCCAACGCGATCGGCAGGTCGAAATGGCTCCCTTCCTTGAGGACATCGGCCGGGGCGAGATTGACGGTGATCCGTCTCGGCGGCAGCCCCAGACCGAGTGAGACAAGGGCGGCCCGGACCCGTTCACGCGACTCGGCGACCGCCTTGTCCGGTAGCCCGACGATAGTAAAGGCGGGAAGGCCGGAGGCGATCGTCACCTGGGTCTCGACATCGATCACTTCGACGCCCTGGAACGCAACCGTCCGAACCCTTGCGACCATCCCCTGCCTGCCTTACAAGCAAGGGTTGAATATAACGAAATCCGATCGGCAATGCCAGTATCCCTTTGCCCCCGATCAATGGGGGCGAGACCAATGAGCTAACCCTATGCCAAATTATAGTCTTTCAGGATCAGTATCCGGCACGCAATGTGCTAGACAAGTCGAGGATATCGTCGGCACCCGCAACAGGTCGCGCTGTTCTCGGCAAAGCCCATCGCCGCCGGGATCAAACCAACCAAGTGGCGGTGCAAACGACTTATCGGTTAGAGGCTGGCCATTTGTTAAAGAGGAAATGATCCGATGCGCATAGCGGTGATCGGGACGGGTTATGTCGGTTTGGTTTCGGGAGCGTGTTTCTCGGAATTTGGTGTGTCGGTGGTCTGCGTCGATAAGGAGGAGGCAAAAATCGCGCGGCTGCGACGCGGCGAGATGCCGATCTACGAGCCGGGGCTGGAAGGATTGGTGGCGGCCAATGTCGCGGCCGGGCGGCTGTCCTTCACGACCGAGATCAGGGCGGCGGTCGAGGGCGCGGACGCGGTTTTCATCGCGGTCGGCACGCCGTCGCGGCGCGGCGACGGGCATGCCGATCTTTCCTATGTTTTCGCCGCCGCCGAGGAAATCGGCCGCGCACTCACCGGATATGCGGTGGTGGTGACGAAATCGACGGTGCCGGTTGGCACCGGACGAAAGGTCGCAGCAATCCTCCGCCGGGTTTGCCCGCACGGCCTCTTCGACGTTGCCTCCAACCCGGAATTTCTACGCGAGGGCTCGGCGATCGAGGATTTCATGCGCCCTGACCGGGTGGTGATCGGCGCCGATAGCGAACGGGCCCAGGCGGTGATGCGCCAACTCTATCGGCCGCTGTTTCTGATCGAGACGCCGATGCTGTTCACCGACGTCGAGACTGCCGAACTGATCAAATACGCCGCCAATGCCTTTCTCGCGACCAAGATTACCTTCATCAACGAGATCGCCGATCTGTGCGAGAGGGTCGGAGCCGATGTCCAGGATGTCGCCAAGGGGATCGGGCTCGACGGCCGCATCGGGCGTAAGTTTCTGCATGCCGGGCCCGGCTTTGGCGGCTCGTGCTTTCCGAAGGACTGCCTCGCCCTGGTGCGCACCGCGCACGAAGCCGAGGCGCCTCTCTCGATTATCGAGACCGTGGTGCAGGTCAACGATGAGCGCAAACGCCGCATGGCCGACAAGATCATCGCCGCTTGCGGCGGCACACTCGCCGGTAAAACTGTCGCCGTCCTCGGACTCACCTTCAAGCCCAACACCGACGACATGCGCGATGCGCCGAGCCTCGAGGTCATCCCTCGCCTTGCGGCGGCGGGCGCGGTGATCCGTGCCTTCGATCCCGAAGGTATGGCAGAAGCCAAAAAACTCCTGCCCGACCTCGTCTACTGCAAAGACGCTTATGAGACGATGGCAGGGGCCGAGGCGCTGGTGCTGCTGACCGAATGGAACGAGTTCCGCGCCCTCGATCTCGCTCGCGTCGGGCGGCTGCTCGTCAACCGACTGGTCATCGATCTGCGCAACATTTATCAGCCTCATGAAATGGCGGAGGCTGGGTTCCGCTATATAAGCATCGGTCGCCCACCTCAGGTGCCACAGACCAAGACGACAGCCGAATTGCGGGCACTCGCCTGAGCGCCCGCGTCACTCCAACCAACTTGCCGACGGGATCTCTGATGAGCTCAGTCAGAAAGCGTGTTCTTATCACCGGCGGCGCCGGTTTTCTCGGCTCGCATCTCTGCGAGCGGCTGGTCGCTCAAGGCACCGACGTGCTTTGCGTCGACAACTATTTCACCGGCCGCAAGGACAATGTCGCCCATCTCTTGGGGTTGCCGCATTTCGAGGCGATGCGGCACGACATTACTCACTCCCTCTTTGTCGAGGTCGACGAGATCTACAACCTCGCTTGCCCGGCTTCGCCCATCCACTACCAATTCGACCCGGTGCAGACCACCAAGACCAGCGTCATTGGCGCCATTAACATGCTGGGGCTAGCCAAGCGGCTCAAGGCCAAGATCTTCCAGGCTTCGACCTCGGAGGTCTATGGCGACCCGACCCTCCACCCGCAGCCCGAAGTCTATCGCGGCAATGTCAACCCGATCGGCCCGCGCGCCTGCTACGACGAAGGCAAGCGCTGTGCCGAAACCCTGTTCTTCGACTATTTCCGTCAGCACAGTCTGAAGATCAAGGTCGCCCGCATCTTCAACACCTTCGGGCCGCGCATGCACCCCAATGACGGGCGCGTCGTTTCCAACTTCATCGTCCAGGCCTTGCAGGGCGCGCCGATCACCCTCTATGGCGACGGTAGTCAGACGCGCGCCTTCTGCTACGTCGACGATCTGATCAGCGGCTTTGTGAAATTGATGGCCACCGACGACGAGATCACCGGTCCGATCAACCTCGGCAACCCGGTCGAAACCTCAGTCGCCGAGCTCGCCGACATCATCATTGCGATGACCGGCTCACGCTCGAAGATCACCCGCCGGCCGCTGCCTATCGACGACCCGATCCAACGCTGCCCCGACATTACCGAGGCCAAGACCATCCTTGAGTGGCAACCCAAGACTGATCTCAAAACCGGCCTCAGCCGTACCATCGAATATTTTGACAAGCTCCTGGCCAAAGGTCCCGGACTCGAACACGAAGCGACTGCCTAGAGGCCTGCGTGAGAATTTTGGTTTTCGGCGCCGGTGGCCAGGTGGGGCGTGAGGTTTGCCGCGCCGCCTGGCCAACGGCATGCGACGTCTTGGCCCTCGACCACAGCAGCGGCGACGTCACCAGGACAGCAGAGGTCAGCGCCGTGATCGCACGGGAGAAACCCGACCTCGTGATCAATCTCGCGGCCTATACCGCGGTAGACCGGGCTGAAAGCGAGCCCGAAACCGCCTGGGCCGTCAATTGCGCCGGCGCCGCTAACATTGCCGCAGCCTGTGGTGAGAGCGCGACCGCGCTAATTCACTTGTCCACGGATTATGTCTTCAATGGTTCCAAGACCGGACCGTACCGGGAGGATGATGAAGTAAATCCGCTCAGCGTCTACGGGCGCAGCAAGGAAGCCGGTGAGCGCGCTGTGCGGGCGGGAACGGCGCGTCACGTCATCCTACGCACTGCCTGGGTGTACGGCGCGCAAGGCACGAATTTCGTCAAAACAATGCTGCAGCTCGGCGCCGCGCGGCCCGTTTTGCGCATCGTTGCGGATCAGCACGGTTGCCCGACGGCGGCGGTTGACATTGCTTTGGCGCTGATCGTGATCGCCGGGGCAATCGAACGCGGCAAAGCAAAGTGGGGCACCTTCCATTTCTCCGGCGCGGGCACGACCAGCTGGCACGGATTTGCGGAGGAGATCATTGATGTCGCGACCCTGCTGGGTGCTTGGCCCATCGAATCAAGGCCGCGGGTCGAGCCGATTACCACCGACCAATATCCGACGCCAGCGCGCCGGCCGCTGAATTCGGTGCTCGATTGCCGAAAGATCGCCCGGTCATTCGGGATATTCGCGCCGCCGTGGCGGACAAGCCTCGGACCGGTGGTTCGAGAGTTGCTCCACCGAACCGGTAGGGCAACATGCCGTTCAAATGATCTTGCGGTCTCGGAGTTCGTCGAGGATCACCTCCGCAACGATCTCCGGTGACACCCCGATCGTCATCACTCTGACTTCCGGGGCTTCAGGAGCTTCGTAGGGAGAGTCGAGACCGGTGAAATTTTCGAGACGTCCGGCCCGCGCCTTGGCATAGAGCCCTTTGGGGTCTCGCCGCATGCATTCGTCGAGCGGCGTGTCGACGAAGATCTCCAAAAAAGCGGTTTGCGCGTTCAATTCCCGCACCATTCGGCGCTCTGCGCGGAATGGCGAGATGAACGAGCAGATGACGATCAGTCCGGCCTCGGTCATCAACTTTGCGACCTCACCGACGCGTCTGATATTTTCGACACGGTCGGCGTCCGTAAATCCGAGGTCCCGATTGAGCCCGTGCCGCACATTGTCGCCGTCGAGCAACATCGTATGGTGTCCGGCAGCCAAGAGTTTCTTCTCGATGATGTCGGCGATCGTCGATTTGCCTGCACCGGAAAGCCCGGTCAACCAAAGTACCGCTGGGACCTGTTCTTTCAGTGCCGCCCGCTGATCGCGGCCGACCGTCAGCGCCTGCCAATGGATGTTGCTCGCCCGGCGGAGGCCAAAGGCGATCATCCCAGCGCCGGCTGTTTCGTTGGTGTAGCGGTCGATTAAGATAAAGCCGCCGGTGTCACGGTTGACCGAATACGGATCGAAAGCCACCGGCACCGCTGTAGAAAGGTTGCAAAATCCGATTTCGTTCAATCCGAGGGTCCTGTCGGCCAAATGCGCCAGCGTATTCACATCAATGCGGTGCTTGAGCGCGGTCACTGTCGCCGGCACTGTTCGGGTTCCGATTTTCAGCAGGTAAGAGCGGCCTGGAACCAGCCGATGGTCGCTCATCCAGATCACATGCGCGGCGAATTGATCGACGAATTCGGGCGGCTCACGGGGATCCGCGACAAGATCTCCCCGCGCGATGTCGATCTCCGAATCAAGAGTCAATGTGACCGCTTCGCCCTCACGGGCACGTTCGAGCGCGCCTTCAAAGGTGACGATTTGCTTCACCCGAGCCGATCGACCGGAGCCAGTTACCACGACCGGCTCGCCCGGCGCGATCGAGCCGGACACCACGGTGCCCGAGAAGCCGCGGAAGTCGCCATTCGGCCGGTTGACCCATTGCACGGGGAACCGGAATGGCCGCCGAGCAATGCAATCGGAGACATCGACCGAATTGAGGTAATCGAGGAATGTCGGCCCGTGATACCAAGGCATCCGCCCCGAGGGTCTGGTGACATTGTCGCCAAACCGTGCCGAAAGCGGGATCGCGTGGACCGATAGATCGCCCAGCCCTGTCGCAAAACCCAAAAAGCTCGTCGCGATCTTCTCAAAGGAGCGCTGTCCGAACTCAATCAGATCCATTTTGTTGACGGCGAGGACGATGTGGCGGATGCCGAGCAATGAGCAAATAAAGGCATGCCGCCTGGTTTGAGGAAGGATGCCTTTACGAGCATCGATCAGGAGCACGGCCAGTTCGCACGTGGACGCGCCGCTCGCCATGTTGCGGGTATATTGCTCATGGCCTGGCGTATCGGCCACTACAAAGGCGCGCTTCCGGGTCGCAAAGAACCAATAGGCGACATCAATTGTAATCCGCTGCTGGCGCTCGTCTTCCAGCCCGTCCAGCAACAGCGAGAAATCGAGCTTATCGCCAGCGGTGCCAAACCGCCGCGATTCGCGCTCCAATGCCGCCAGTCGGTCATCCGGAACCACCGAGCATTCGTAGAGCAGCCGGCCGATCAGGGTCGATTTGCCGTCATCGACCGATCCGCAGGTCAGGAAACGCAGAAGATCTTTATCCCGCCGACCACGAGCACCGCCGGCCACGCTGGACATCAGGGTCGGCCGGACATCAAAAATAACCCTCGCGTTTCTTGCGTTCCATCGCGGCTTCCTCGTCCATGTCTATCAGCCGTCCCTGTCGCTCTGATTGGCGCGTGTCTCGCAATTCGGCGACAATGTCGTCTGTTGTCGCTGCCGACGATTCGATTGCTCCAGTCAGCGGATAACATCCGAGAGTGCGGAATCGCACGTGGCGTATTTCGGGGAGCTCACCGGGGCCGAGAGGCAAACGATCGTCGTCGACCATAATCCAAACCCCGTTTCGTTTGATCACCGGCCGGGGCTTGGCGAAATAGAGCGGGACGACGGGGATAGCTTCTGCCGCGATGTATTCCCACACGTCGAGTTCGGTCCAGTTGGAAAGCGGAAAGATACGCATCGACTCGCGCTCGCCTAGGCGCGTGTTGTAGAGACGCCAGAGTTCGGGCCTTTGGTTTTTTGGGTTCCAGCTATGATCGGGGTTGCGCAACGAGAAAATTCGTTCCTTTGCGCGACTTTTTTCTTCGTCGCGCCGCGCGCCGCCAAATGCCGCATCGAAGCCGCGAAGATCGAGCGCCTGCTTGAGAGCTGCTGTCTTCATGACAGCGGTGTGCAGCGCCGATCCCGAGGTGATTGGATTGATGCCGCGCGCCTGTCCCTCCTGATTGGTGTGCACGAGGAGGTCGAGCTCGAGCCGGCGCGCCGTGGCGTCGCGAAACGAGATCATCTCACGAAACTTCCACCCGGTATCGATATGCAGCAGCGGGAACGGCGGTCTAGCGGGAAAGAAAGCCTTGCGCGCCAAATGCAGCATCGCGCTCGAATCCTTGCCGATCGAATAGAGCATGACCGGGTTGCGGAATTCGGCCACCACCTCGCGCATGATACCGATGGCTTCGGCTTCGAGACGCTTCAGATGTATGGGCAACTGACCGGTGAGCGCCGGCTGGACGCCGATTGACGGCAAAGAACATCCTTTGCAAAAAGGCTCCGCTTCGCCTCTATCAGAGAAAAGCCGATCCCCTGTCAATCCGACGGTGTCGAGCGTCCGCTCAGCACGCCTGCGGAAGCGACGCAGACCCTGCGATCAGTGCAGTTTGGGCGCCTTGAGAAACCGGGTTCGATCGGCGGAGAGAATGCGCACGGTCAGAGACTCGTTGTCGCGCACCACTTGCAGCACGACTTCGCTGCCGGCATGACCACCGGCCCAGACCTTTCGCCAAAAGCCCGCCAGGCTTGCGACCGGATCGTCGCGTACAGCGAGAATGCGATCGCCAGGGCGCAACCCTGCTTTGCTCGCGGGCCCGCGCTCGGCGAGGCCGGCGACAACAATCGCGTCCTCGACCTCCGCGGCGTAAAGGCCGAGCCACGGCCGGGCTGGACGGTTTGGGCGACCGTAGGTCAGAATATCGTCGAGTATCGGCGGTAAGAGCTCGATCGGCACCACCATGTTGACATCGCGGCGAAGCTCGCGGCCATTGGCGTGCTGCACATGCAGCGAACCGATGCCGATCAGCCGGCCGTCGGCGCCGATCAACGCGGCGCCACCCCAGAAGGGATGGGCTGGTGCGGTAAAGATCGCGCGGTCCAGGACATATTCCCAATAGCCGGCAAATTCCTGCCTGGCTACGACCCTTGCAGCGATCGCATGACGTCGGCCACCCTCGGCGGCCATGATAGCGCGGTCGCCGGCGCCTACACGCAGGCCGACGGCAAGCTCCATCGGCGGGATGTTCAATCGCCCGAGCGCCTGAACGAGACCAAAGCCGGTTTCTTGATCATAGCCGAGGACGTGACCCGGCACGGCACCGCCACCCACCGAGGTGAGCCAGATCGTCTCGGCTTCGGTGACCAAATAGCCGATCGTAAGGACGAGGCCGTCCTCACGGATCAAAACCCCGCTGCCGGCACGTTCGGTCCCGAGCGTGCCAGCTGTGAACGCGTCCTCCGGGATCGTCGCCCGTAGGCCGAGCACCGCGCCCAACGCAGTGTCCAGATCGAAGGCGCAATCCGCCGGCTTTGGCTGGATCTCGCCCGGTATTTCCCAATCCACTGTCTTCGACATTTTGGCGGTCCATCAGTAGCGGCTATTCATATCATAAACGCAAACTCCGCCTTGCGGTGACCTCTTTTCAAAACCTTCTCGCAGCCGCGCGCGAGGCACGCCGGTTCGATGTGCCGTCGGCTTCTGCTTGACAACTCGTGCATACTTAATTATGTCGGCAGCACTCTCGCAGCGAGAGTGCTAATTCCTGATTTGTGAGTGGGTTGAAGGAGGTATTCATGAAATTCCGTCCCTTGCACGACCGCGTGTTGATTAGACGCGTGGAGTCCGAGGAAAAGACGGCGGGTGGCATCATCATCCCCGACACGGCAAAAGAAAAGCCGATGGAGGGGGAGGTGGTCGCTGCCGGTCCGGGTGCGCGCGGTGATGACGGCAAGCTCCATCCGCTGGATCTCAAGGCTGGCGATCGCGTCCTGTTCGGCAAATGGTCGGGCACCGAAGTCAAGCTTGACAACGAAGAGCTGATCATCATGAAAGAATCCGACGTCATGGGGATCATCGAGCACGATGCCGCTGCAAAGAAAGTTGCTTGAGGAGTAGACAAATATGGCTGCCAAGGAAGTCAAATTTCATGGCGACGCGCGCGAACGCATGCTGCGCGGCGTCGATATTCTCGCCAATGCGGTCAAGGTCACGTTGGGCCCCAAGGGTCGTAACGTCGTTCTCGATAAGTCATTTGGCGCGCCGCGGATTACCAAGGACGGCGTGACCGTCGCTAAGGAAATCGAGCTGCCGGACAAGTTCGAGAATATGGGCGCCCAAATGGTGCGCGAAGTAGCCTCGAAAACCAGTGATCAGGCGGGCGATGGAACCACCACCGCGACCCTCTTGGCACAGGCGATTGTGCGCGAGGGTGCCAAGGCGGTCGCCGCCGGCATGAACCCGATGGACCTGAAGCGCGGTATCGATGTGGCCGTCGATGCCATCGTCGAGGACATCAAGAAGCGCTCGAAGAAGATCTCGACCAACGAGGAGATCGCCCAGGTTGGCACGATCTCGGCCAATGGCGAGCGCGAAGTCGGTGAGATGATCGCCCAGGCGATGCAGAAGGTCGGCAATGAAGGCGTGATCACAGTCGAGGAAGCGAAGAGCCTCGAGACCGAGCTCGATGTCGTCGAGGGGATGCAGTTCGACCGCGGATATCTCTCGCCGTATTTCGTGACCAACGCCGAGAAGATGATCGCCGAGCTGGAGAACCCGTACATCCTGATCCACGAGAAGAAGCTGTCGGGCTTGCAGGCCATGCTGCCGGTGCTCGAGGCGGTCGTACAGAGCGGCAGGCCGCTGCTGATCGTCGCCGAGGATGTCGAGGGCGAGGCGCTCGCCACGCTCGTCGTCAACAAGCTGCGCGGCGGGCTCAAAGTGGCCGCGGTCAAGGCGCCGGGTTTCGGCGACCGCCGCAAGGCCATGCTCGAGGACATTGCGATCCTGACCAGCGGTCAGGTGATCAGCGAGGATCTCGGCATCAAGCTCGAGAACGTTACGCTCGAAATGCTGGGCCAGGCCAAGCGGGTGCGCGTCGAGAAGGAAAACACGACGATCATCGACGGCGGCGGCAAGAAGGACGACATCCAGGGCCGCTGCACGCAGATCCGGCAGCAGATCGAGGAGACGACTTCGGACTATGACCGCGAAAAGCTGCAGGAGCGGCTGGCTAAGCTCGCCGGCGGTGTCGCAGTGATCCGCGTTGGCGGCGCCACCGAGGTCGAGGTCAAGGAGAAGAAGGACCGGGTCGACGACGCGATGCACGCGACCCGCGCCGCGGTCGAGGAGGGGGTCGTTGCCGGAGGCGGGGCGGCGCTGCTTTACGCCGCGCGCGCACTCGAAAGCCTGAAACCGGCCAACAACGACCAGAAGGTGGGCATCGAGATCGTCAAAAAGGCGCTGCTCTATCCGGCTCGGCAGATTGCCGAAAATTCCGGCACCGACGGCTCGATTATCATCGGCAAACTGCTCGACAGCACGGACCCGAACTACGGGTATGACGCCCAGAAGGGCGAATTTACCGACATGATCCGCTCAGGGATCATCGACCCGACCAAGGTCGTACGGCACGCCTTGCAGGATGCGGCGTCGGTAGCGGGCCTGTTGATCACCACCGAGGCCATGGTGGCCGAGAAGCCCGAGCCCAAGACCCCGCCAGCAATGCCGCCGGGCGGTGGGATGGGCGGAATGGACTTCTAAACCGTCTGTCATAGCGACCGCGAAGCACCGCCTGCCTGCGCTAGACCGCGGGCAGGCGGTCTTTTTTTGTGCAGGTTGCAAAGGCATCGGTTGCAGAGCGCCGATTTCCGACCGAATCTGTCCCGGCACATGTCTTGCGTGGCGGATCGAGGAGGTCCGATGGGCGAAGTCATCCCATTCCCGTCAGCTCGCCGCCGCGGGTCGCGAGAACTTGCTGTCGCGCAGCGTCGTCCGCCGGAGACGGTTTTTCATGATCGCGGCTGGCGCATTCTCCAATTGCCGAGCGCTGGGAAATTCCTCGCGGTTTCCGACTATTGCCGCCCCGGCATCGAGGTCGGGCGCTTTGATCCGCTGGCGGACGTGCACAACGAGCATGGCGGCACAGAGATCGCGATTCTGACACGGTGCGCGGGCGATGAGCGCCTAGCGCGGTGCGCGATTGGCTGGCTCAATTCGGGGGGACCGCGAACCGCGATCCTCGGCGCCTTTGTGGTGGTAACCGGAGGCCGCTATCGCTATTGGCGCGACGCGATCGTCGAGGTCGCTGCGATCGGCGGCGCCAAGCTCGTGCGGCTGATCGACGGCAGGATCGCGATAGCGCGTGAGCCCGAGCCGGTACCGCTGCTCGATCTTTTCGCCCCGCTCAAAGAACATCGGCACCGTGCCGCCTTCGATCGCCTACCGCGCGAGACCCGAGCCGCCATCCTGCGTTGGGCCGACCCTCGTGACCAATTTGGTCAACTGCTCGATGCGGTGTGGCCGCATTAATTCGGAGCCGAGCTTGCGCTTGCCGCAACCCTGCCCTGCTCTTAGCTCCGGCCCATCCGAACCCTGCCTCGACGCCTTGCCAGCTGGCAGCGCTCCGCCCATACTGATACCGATGCGGCACATTTCGCTTGGTCCCGGTTTCGAAGAGGAGGCCGACACCTCCGTGCGGCCTTGCGATCACCCCGGCTGCGTCGCTGGGGGCGACTTTCGCGCGCCCAAATCCCGGTTGCAACTTCGTGACTACTACTGGTTTTGTCTCGAGCACGTCCGCACCTATAACTCTGCCTGGAATTATTACGCGGGCATGAACGACACCGAAATCGAAGCCGAGATCCGCCACGACACGGTCTGGCAGCGCCCGAGCTGGAGGCTGGGCGACCGCCACGGCCCCGGTTATGCCGAACGAATTCGCGACTATTTCGGCGCGTTCTCCAGCGGCGCGGGGAATGGTCGGGATCGCGGCCGGCGCGAGGGCAGAAGCGGCGGCGAGGCGGTGCAGCGCGCGCTTTCCGCGCGCGAGCAGGCACTCGCGGTCTTTGAAATCGAGCCACCTTTTACCCCGGTGCGCCTCAAGGCGCGCTACAAGGCGCTCGTCAAGCTCCATCATCCGGACGCCCATGGCGGCGACAAGGCGTCCGAAGAAAAGCTGAAGATCATCAACCAAGCCTACGCCACCTTAAAGGCCAGCTATTTCGGATGAACTGACGCGCCGCGGCGCTCCCGACCCTTCCCGTGCCACCACAAGGACGTAAGACAAGAATGCCAACCGCTCAGCCTACGGCGCCTCCCAGTGCCTTTCCCTTGGACAAGCCCGACATCTCTATTTCCGTTCGCCAGACCTTCGGGATCAACAGCGATCTCCAGGTTCCTGCGTTCAGCCAGTCGAGCGAACACGTTCCCGATCTCGACGACGCCTATCGCTTCGACCGCGACACGACACTGGCGATCCTCGCCGGCTTTGCCTTCAATCGCCGTGTAATGATCCAGGGCTATCACGGCACCGGCAAGTCGACCCATGTCGAGCAAGTCGCCGCCCGGCTCAACTGGCCTTGCATCCGCGTCAATCTTGATAGCCACATCAGCCGCATCGATCTCGTCGGCAAGGATGCGATCGTGCTGCGCGACAACAAGCAGATCACCGAGTTTCGCGAAGGCCTATTGCCCTGGGCATTGCAGCATCCCGTCGCACTGTGCTTTGACGAATACGATGCCGGCCGGCCGGACGTCATGTTCGTGATCCAGCGTGTGCTCGAGGTCGAGGGCAAACTGACCCTGCTCGACCAGAACCGCGTCATCCGGCCGCATCCAAATTTCCGGCTATTCTCGACGGCGAACACCGTGGGCCTCGGCGATACCACCGGCCTCTACCACGGCACGCAGCAGATCAACCAGGGCCAGATGGACCGCTGGAACATTGTCGCGACATTGAACTACCTGCCGCACGACGCCGAGGTCGACATCGTCCTGGCGAAAGTGCCGAGCTACGACAACGACGAAGACCGCCGCACGATCAGCGCGATGGTGGCGCTCGCCGATTTGACCCGCGCCGGCTTCATCAACGGCGACATATCGACCGTGATGTCGCCCCGCACGGTCATGACCTGGGCCGAGAATGCCCGCATTTTTGGTGATCTGGCGTTCGGCTTCCGCCTCACCTTCCTCAACAAATGCGACGAGATGGAGCGCTCGACAGTTGCCGAATACTACCAGCGTTGTTTCGGCACCGAGCTCCCCGAAACCGGCGTCAACGCGACATTGATGTAGTCGGCATGTCATTCTCCGTCGTCGTCCCCATGGCCGGGCTTGACCCGGCCATCCACGATCCCTGTCCGGCGGGCAGAGCGCCTGGCGGGCACGAGGGTGGCCCGAACAAGTCCGGCCGCGGGGGTGATCGCGGGGGCTGCCAATGCCCCCTACCTCCCGCTGGTGGGTAAGCCCGATGGTTCAGGATTTCTCCCCGACCGAAATCTTCAAACGCGCGACCGCGGCGACGCTGCGCGCGATTGCGGAGCGGGACGACGTGACCGTCGGATTCGGCCCGGAACCGGCGGGCGCCAGCGGCGCGCGGGTGCGGCTGCCGAACCCGCCGCGCGATCTCCCGGCGGAGGAGGCCGCGCAATTGCGGGGCGCCGCCGACAGTGTCGCGTTGCGGCTGCGCTACCATGACGACGGCGTGCACAACAAGCGGGTGCCGACCGGCCCCCTCGCCCGCGCTGTCTTCGATGCTGTGGAGCAGGCGCGTGTCGAGGCGCTGGGAGCCCGCCGCATGGCCGGGGTCGCCACCAATCTCGAAGCGATGCTCGACGAGCAGTATCGCCGGCAAGGTTTCGAACGGATCACCGAGCGCACTGAAAGCACGATGGCCGAAGCGGTGCGCTTACTGACTCGCGAGGCGCTGACGAGAGAGCGGCCGCCGCCCTCGGCGAGGCGCGTCGTCGATCTGTGGCGGCCTTGGCTCGAAGGGCGCATCGGTAAGGATTTCGCCGAGCTCGACCGATCGATCCTCGACCAGGACGCCTATGCCCAGGCGACGCGCCGGTTGCTGCAGGATCTCGACATCGACCTCGGCGAGGCCGAGGATTCGTCCGAGAGCGAAGAGCAGCAGGGCGGCGAAGAAGGCGAAAGCGAGAACCAGAGCGAAGGCGAAGGCGCCACTGCTGGCGCGCAGGAGGCGATGGAGGGCTCGCCCGCCGACGGCGCTGCCGAGGACGCACAGGACGCCGCCGAGGCCGGCGACGGCGAGATGATGCCGGGTTCCAGCGACGACGACCCCGGCCGGCCGGGTCGCCCCGGCCAGATGCCGCGGGGCCGCCCCGACGACACCGCGATCTACCGCGCCTTCAGCGTCGCCGCGGACGAAGTCATCGAAGCCGATCAGCTGTGCGATGCCGATGAGCTGTCGCGGCTTCGTCACTTGCTCGATCAGCAGCTGGCGCATCTGCAGAGCGTCATCGCGCGCCTCGCCAACCGGTTGCAGCGCAAGCTGATGGCCAAGCAAACCCGCGCCTGGGAGTTCGATCTCGACGAAGGCCTGCTCGATGCCGCCCGGCTGTCGCGGGTCGTCGCCAACCCGATCCTGCCGCTTGCCTATAAGCGCGAGCGCGAAACGGATTTTCGCGACACCGTCGTCACTTTGCTGATCGACAATTCCGGCTCGATGCGCGGCCGCCCGATCACCGTCGCGGCGATGAGCGCCGACATCCTCGCGCGCACGCTCGAGCGCTGCGCCGTCAAGGTCGAGATCCTCGGTTTCACGACCCGCGCCTGGAAGGGCGGGCAGTCGCGCGAGCGCTGGATCGCGGCCGGCAAGCCGCCCAACCCCGGCCGCCTCAACGATCTGCGCCACATCGTCTACAAACCGGCCGATGCGCCCTGGCGGCGCGCCCGGCGTAGCCTCGGGCTGATGCTGCGCGAGGGCATCCTCAAAGAAAATATCGATGGCGAAGCGCTGATCTGGGCGCATGACCGCCTGCGCGCCCGCTCCGAGCAGCGCCGCATCATGATGGTGATCTCCGATGGCGCGCCGGTCGACGACTCGACCCTCTCAGTCAACCCCGGCAACTACCTCGAAAAGCACCTGCGCGAGGTGATCCACGACATCGAGCGCTTGGGCGAGGTCGAACTGACTGCGATCGGCATCGGCCATGACGTGACCCGCTACTACCGCCGCGCCGTCACGATCGTCGACGCCGAGCAATTAGGCGGCGTCATGCTCGAGCGCCTCGCCGAGCTCTTCGACGAGGACCGCGGCGCCAATACCCGCGTCCGCAGCCGCCGCGCTGCCTAACCCGGGCCCTGACCGGTAGAGGTCAGAATCGTCCGATCTCCTCTTCGTCGGCTTCCTGCTCACGCTCGTCCCGCGACCGGATGCCGTGCACCCGCCGCGGCCGAGGCGTGTACGAGGCAACGAGACGCGACACGACAACGGCAATGTAGAAGATGCCGGTCATGCTCTCTAATCCTGCAACGATTCGTACAAAGCGGTTTGCCGGCACGATATCGCCGTAGCCGACACACGTCAGCGTGACCATGCTGAAATACAATAGGCTGCTGGTGTCAGCATCCGAGGTCGGCGGTGTGAATGCACCGGGGAGGAACCTGTCAACAATGCGGTATAGCTGCGCATAGGCGATCGCAATCACGAGATAGCTGATAAACGCCTCCGATATGATCGCACTGGTGACCCGCGACGTCGTCCCGAAGCGGTGGAGGAGGCTCCATAATATTGCGCAGGAGAGCGCCAAACCCGCCATCGGCGCGACGTTCAGGTCCACCTGCCACAGGGTCGCTATCGCATCCGTCGCCCGCGCAACCAACCAGAGCGCGGCAAGCGGCAAAACAACGCTCCGGATGATCCGGGGGGTTCCCGTGTAACTGGCGCCGGTCAAAATGACGAGCAGCGCCAATATGTCGACCACTGCGCCGATCAACGGATGCTCGTCAGCCAGCGGCGAGGCGACAATGAGCGCCACCAACAAGCACATCAGCAGTGGAGACCGCCGGCGAAGGATCCAGAGGAGCACCCGTGAGCGCTTACGCATGGCCGCCAACAATTACCTCGGTTTAGTGCTTCTCTGACAGCATTCCGGTCCTTAAAGGGAGAAAATCGGCAAGGTCGAGCCACCCGTGACTGGCATCGGCCACTACCTGCGCGGTTACCACAGGAACGCCGCCACTATCGTCCGCACCGAGCTAGCGGCCGTTGTGATGCCCGGAAAACCCGCGAAATGTTTCGCAGGGACCGCGGCTCCAATACCCGCGTCCCCAGCCGCGGCGCTGCGTGACTAGCCTTTCTGATCACTCCCGCAGTACTGTCGCGACGAAATAGCTCCGAAGCCCACCATCTCGTTCACCAACCGGTATCGGTGTGTCCCTATCGGCTGCCGGACAAAGCTGCCGGCTGGTTTTGCATCCTCGCAAGACACGGGGGAGTTGCGTATGATAGGTTCGGACCGTTGAGCAACGGGGATTAATTAAAATTTCCCGCCAGTGGCTAATACCTGGTGTTTATTCGGTTAAGATGCACCGTTTTCAATCCTTGGCCGTTCTCTCGCTCGCGCTCTTACTCGTACTCGCGCTGGTGCCGTCATCTGCGTGGGCTGGCAATACGTCCGGCCCTACGCGGACGCAGACCTACCAGCCAGGCGAGCCGTTCACCGGCCTTCCCGGCGGAGCCCCCGGCCGCGGCTACGGATCGGGTCCGCCCGGGCTGCCCTCCGTGTACTGCCAGAACTGGCCAGGCCACTCGCCCTATCCGCAATACCCCGGCACCGGCCCCAACACGCCCTGTGGCCCCAATTTCCAACCGCCGCCACCGCCCCCATCGCAGCCGCAACCGAGCGAACCCATGAGCTGCTCAATCGGGCCGATGGGATCGCTCGATGTACCGCAGGTGGAACAAGGGGGTATCCTATTGGCGGGATACGACCAATCCGGAGCGCCAAGCAATTGGAATCAATGGCTGAGTGAGCTACAGAACCAAATCTGGAAGGCGCAGCATAACGAAATCGTAAAGCCCTTCTACGGCACAAATAAACCCCTCTTTCCTGGTGGGCAACCGTTGCCGGTGGGATGAATTGGAAGCAATGGTGGTCCACGCACAACGTCTGCGTATCGGTAGTATTAAGGTGCTTTGGTACAAAACACTCAAGTCGATCAGGTCTATTATACGGTAGCCTCGGACTATGGAAATCAACTTGCAAGGTCTGGCAGCAACCGCAGCCAGATCAAAATTCACAGGATTATGCCGCGAACTACTATTTCTGGCTTTTCCTCAAAGACAAGGTTCTACCTGAGGTGCTTTCGGACGACAATATCGTTCCGCCCTGGCCCCAAGATCAGAGCGGGCAACCATGTCCTAAGAGCAACATGCAGTACGTGAATGGAAACCCTGCCTATTTCGACCTACCCTACACCTTCACAGAGACAGTCAAGCCAACCTCCAGAGCCCCTTACCGAGGATCGCAGCCAAGGGGCTCCGGATCAGACCAGTGTCAGTAGCCGGGCACCGAAAGCGGGCCCGGAGCGAGGGGCACCGCGTGAACCGTGATGCCCTTACATCTCGGCGTAGGTGCCAGCCTTCCAGATGTAGAAGAGGGATTTGGCATGGGCGGCCCCTGCGGCGGGCACATGGCGGTGGTCAGACTGAAAGGTTATCAAGGTTCCCTCGCCCGCCGGTCCGCGATCTGCCAGTATTATTCAGTGACGAACGTATCCGGCCGGTAAACTCACCGGTCACGGCTTGATTAACGATAAGCAAACCTATCTCGTTGTAAGCTGGTCGTTCCTGGTCATGTCGGGCGCCAGCATGTTCCAGCTCTTATTCTTGCGTATTCTCTGCCTCGCGTTGCTCCTCGGTTCGCCGCTCGTGACCTGGCCGGTGCTCGCCGGCAACACGACAGGCACCACTCGCACGCAGACTTATCAACCCGGCGAACCCTACACCGGCCTGCCTGGCGGAGCTCCGGGCCGAGGCACGGGCCCTACTGGGCGCAATCAGCCGGAGAATTTGCCGCCGGCGCCGATATTTGCGCAGCCGCCGCCTGCGCCGCCCCCGCCTGCCTTCGGCTTCGGACGTGGCGGACAATGTCAGATGGTCAACCTCCAGCTCGGCGACGGCGCCGCCGCCCAACGCGAGGCACAAATGATCCTCCGCGGAATCGGAGGGTTTGAGAGGCCGGGCTCGCTCAGCGCGACAGCGCCCGTTTTGCGGTTGCGCGACCTTCAAGACAGCGCTCGCCTCACCTTTACCGGCTTCGCGACCGCGCCCGCTCTGCCGATTTTCATTTCGCATATGGAAAGTGCGGGGCAAGGTAGCGCTAACAACTTCCTCGTCACGCTTGCCGGACTCGATCTTTCGGAGGCGCGTGACACCAACGGCGTGGTCTCTGCTGCACTCTTTACTGCCGGGGTTTGGGACGCGTACCTGGTCTCGGTGGTGCGCGCGATGTACGAATTCGGAATCCCGCCTCGGTCGGTTGTTACAGTTTTAGGCTACAGCCTCGGCGGCATGGTCCTGCAGACACTGATGGTTGACCGAGACAACCGGTTCCTCGGACGATGGACCCCGGGCGCACTCATAACCTTTGGCGCGCCAGTGCTCTACGCGGCATCGATCCCGGTTCGGATGCACCGCTACATGGTGATCGGCGACCCGGTATGGACCGCGTTTCACGGTGAAGGCTTGGGTCACGTCTTCGACATTCTCCGCGTCTTGGTCACGGGCGGCACCGTCGCCCCGGAAACAACGGCGCACGAGCTGACACGCTTTATCGACGCAGGCAATCGGCCGTTCGATCCGCACGGCGCATACCCTTTCAGCCGCGATCTCGTGAGCGGTAACGCGCTCGGTCTCGACCAGCGTCAGCAGATGCGCTGCTCGGCAGATCCGGCCTACACCGGCCCTGGGGCCGCCTTTAACGATGCAGAAATTCGGCTCCGCGCCTTCGGCCGATCCGCCGGAATTTCCGATATCGAGAATTTCACCAGGACCGTGGTCGCATTGCGCCAGACCGGGCAGCTGCCGCCAGGGCTCTACTTGACGCAAGCCGAGGCGCGAGCGCGCGGATGGCAAGACGGAGAAGACGTTTGCGCTGTGCCGGGCCTTGGCAATATGCGGATCGGCGGCGGTGTCTATGAGAACCGGGAACGCGACCCGGACACAACCCGCCTCTTCAATCGGCCAGGTCGCAATTGGCGCGAGGCGGACATCGACTATCGCTGTGGTCGGCGGGACGCCGTCAGGCTCCTCTATTCGGAGGATAGACCCGTGGAGATGTACCTCTCCATTCAGCACTATCAGGAACGCAACGGGCTCTTCCAGATACCCTACTGAGGGGTCTCGCGATCAAACGGTATAAATCAGCCACAAAAGCGCCCGCGGCCAAACCGAGCAAAGCAGCGAGCTGCGATGCGTTGTCCAGGATCACCCGCCGACGTTGCCAAGAAGTGACTAGCGTTTACATCTCGGCGTAGGTGCCGTTCTTCCAGATGTAGAAGACGTATTTCGGATCGGTGACATCGCCTTTCTTGTCCCAGGTCAAGGGGCCGACCACCGTCTCAATGGTCATCGAGTGCAAGGCCTTTGACAAATCGTCGAGTTTCACGGATTTAGCCTTGTCGGCGGCGGCGGCGAAGGCCTGGATCGCCGCGTAGGTGTACAGAGTATAGCCCTCTGGATTGTAGGGCGGCTTTTCGGCCATGAATTTGTCGACGACGGTTTTGGCGGCGGGAACCTTGCGCGGGTCGGGCGGGAAGGTCATCAGGGTTCCTTCGCCTGGAGGTCCGGTGATCTTCCAGAACTCCTCGGTCACCAGCGCGTCGGCGCCGATGAACTGGGCCTTGAAGCCCTGATCGCGCGCCTGGCGGACAATCAGCCCGCCCTCCGTCTGGTAGCCGCCGAAATAGATCACATCGATATTCTCTTGCTTCATCTTGCTGATCAGCGCGGTGAAGTCTTTGTCTCCTTGCGTGATCGCTTCGTACATCGTCTCCCTGAGACCCGCCTTGTTCATCGCCTTCATCGTCTCGTCGGCGATGCCTTTGCCATAGGCGGTCTTGTCGTGGACGACCGCCACCTTCTTTCCTTTGTAGTGATCGGCCAGATACTTGCCGGCGACCGCGCCCTGCGCATCGTCGCGGCCGCAGGAGCGGAAGACATTGATCCACCCCTTCTTTGCCGCATCGTCGGTCAAGGCCGGGTTGGTCGAGGCCGGGGTCATCTGCAGCACTCCCGCCTCGTTGTAGACCGCGGAAGCCGGGATCGACGAAGAGGAGCAGTAATGCCCGGCGACAAAGACGACCTTCTTGTCGATGACTTGGTTGGCCGCCGCCACCGCTTGCTTCGGGTCGCAAGCATCGTCGGCAATGATCAGATCGAGCTTCTTGCCGAGCACGCCGCCTTTGGCGTTGATATCGGCGACCGCCATCTCGGCACCCCTCTTCATCTGCTCGCCGAGCGCGGCATTTGAGCCGGTGATCGGCCCAACGACGGCGATGGGGGTGTTTTGAGCGTCTGCAAGACCGGCGCCGAGGGCGAGTGTCGCCGCCACAACGGCGGTTCCGATGAAGCGTTTCATGAAACCCCCTTATCCCGATAGGTTACGCAATTATACCACGGTCGCGGGCGCGGCGTTAACCGTGCCCTCCTTCGAGATAGGCGGCGCGCACTTCGGGATTGGCAAGGAGCTCGGCTCCCGTGCCGCTCAGCGTGATCCGCCCGGTCTGCATGACATAACCGCGATGGGCGAGCCGCAGTGCCTGGTGTGCATTCTGCTCGACGAGGAACACGGTCATCTTCTGCCGCTCGTTGATCCGGCGAATCACCTCCAGGATCTGCTTGACGATCAGCGGAGCTAGCCCGAGCGACGGCTCGTCGAGCAGTAAGAGACGTGGACGGCTCATCAGCGCGCGGGCGATCGCCAGCATCTGCTGCTCGCCACCTGACAAAGTTCCACCACGCTGCGCCTGCCGCTGTTTGAGGATCGGGAACAGCTCGAACACAAGCCCAAGGTCCTCCGCGAACCGGGTGCGATCGGCGACGGTTGCACCGATCTGCAGATTCTCGAGCACCGTCATCCGCGGGAAGATCCGGCGGCCCTCCGGCACATGCGCAATCCCGAGCCGCGCGATTTCAAAGGTGTCGAGACGCGTAATGTCGTGCCCGTCGAACAAGATCCGGCCACGCGCGACCCTCGGGTGCCCGCAGATCGTCATCAGCAACGTCGATTTGCCGGCTCCGTTGGCGCCGATGAGTGTCACGATCTCGCCGGCACTGACCTCCAGATCGACCCCTCTCAGCGCCTCGATATTGCCGTAGGCGGCATGGACGCCGGAAATCGCGAGCATCAACCAACCGCACATCCTCCCTCTCTGCCCTTGGGGGCGGAGAGGGTCGGGGTGAGGTGGGGGATCCCAGAGCGGTGGCCGCCCACCTCACCCTCCCGCGCCGTCGGCGCGGGCGCCTCCCTCTCCTCCCGCAAGCGGGCGGAGAGGGGCTGGCCCGGGCGCATCGTGGAGTTCATCTTCGCCGAGATAGGCTTTGATGACATTGGGATCGGCGCGTACCTCGGCGGGTGTTCCGTCGGCGATCTTGCGTCCGTAATCGAGAACGATGACGTGGTCAGAGATCCCCATCACCACACTCATGTCGTGTTCGATCAGCAGGATCCCGATCCCTTCTTCGGCGCGGATGGCGAGCAGAAGATTGTTGAGCTCGGCGGATTCGCGCGGATTGAGACCGGCGGCAGGCTCGTCGAGGCACAGCAATGCCGGGCCGGTGCACAGTGCGCGGGCGATCTCGAGGCGCCGCTGCGCACCATAGGGCAGCACCCCCGCCATCCGATCGGCATGCTCGGTCAGTGCGAGCTTGTCGAGCCAATATCGGGCGCGATCGATCGCGGCGCGCTCCGCCGCCCGGAAACGCGGCAGGCCGAACAGCCCGCCAACCGAAAAGGCGCTTGCCGCCATCAATGGGTTGTGTTGGGCGACGATCAGATTCTCGAGAACGCTCATTCCGGCGAAGAGACGGACATTCTGAAATGTCCGAGCGATCCGGGCCCGCCGCGCAATCCTGAACCCTTGGAGGCGCTCGAGCCGCAAGGTTTCGCCGTTGAGGTTCATCGCGAGCCGGCCTGCGCTCGGCCTGTAAAAGCCGGTCAGACAATTGAAGACGGTGGTCTTGCCCGCACCATTTGGCCCGATGACCGCGGTGATCTCGTCCCGATAGGCGGTAAAGGAAAGATTGTCGACCGCCGTCAATCCGCCAAAGCGCATCGTCAGATGTTCGACGGCGAGCAGCGGCACCCTGCCCTCGCCCGCCTCGATCACTGTCCGGCATCCCCCGCCGGCGCCGCGCCGAGCCGCAACGTCGGCTCACGATGCGAAATCAGCCCGCGCGGCCGCCATACCATGACCGCGACCATTGCGGCGCCAAAGATCAGCATGCGGAACTCGGCAAAGGCGCGGCCGAATTCCGGGAGGGTGACCAGCAGGATCGCGGCGAGCACGACCCCCATCTGGCTTCCCATACCGCCGAGCACGACGATCGCAAGGATCGTCGCCGATTCGATAAAAGTGAAGCTCTCGGGACTGATGAAACCCTGGCGGGTCGCAAAAAAGCACCCGGCGAGACCGCCGAACATTGCGCCGATCGCAAAGGCGGAGAGCTTGACATTGGTCGGATTGATGCCCAGCGCGCGGCAGGCGACCTCGTCCTCGCGCAGCGCTTCCCAGGCCCGCCCCAGCGGCAGCCGGCGAATGCGCAGGGTGAAGAGGTTGGTGACCAGCGCCATGCCGAGGATGACGAAATAAAGAAAAATGACGCGGTGGTCGGGTGAGAATTCGAGCCCAAAGAATTGATGGAAGGTGGCGACGCCCTCGGGCGCCGAGCGAGCAAAAGGCAACCCGAAGAACGAGGGCCGCGGGATTCCTCCAATGCCGTTCGGCCCGCCGGTAACCGGAGCCCAGTTCAACAGCACGATCCGGATGATCTCGCCAAAGCCGAGCGTGACGATCGCGAGATAGTCGCCGCGCAGCCGCAATACCGGAAACCCGAGGATAATCCCGAAGCTCGCCGCCACCAGTCCGGAAAACGGCAACGCTTCCCAGAAGGTAAAGTCGAGGTCATGTGCGAGCAGACCAAACGTATAAGCGCCGACCGCGTAAAAGGCGACATAGCCCAGATCGAGCAGACCGGCGAGCCCGACTACGACGTTGAGACCCCAGCCGAGCATCACATAAATCAGCACGGTGGTGCCAAGATCGATCACGTAGCGCGACGAAAACGGCAGGAGCGGCAAGGCGACAGCAAAGGCGATGCCCGCCAACGTGATCGGCAGCGTCTGACGACTGGCCCAAGTGGCAAGGTGGCTGAGCGGCGTCTCTCGGCTGATCCCTCTGAAACCGCGGAGCTGCAGCGAGAGACGCAGCACAAGGCGACCGGCGAAGACTGCCGCGGCGCCAATGGCAACCCAATCGAAATGCGTGCGAATGCCGAGCGCGCCGCCGCCGATGTCATAGGTCTGCAGGCCGACCAACGGCAGGGCGAGGAGGGCGGCGACCAGCGCCGCAAGCAGAGCATCCTTAAGAAGCGACGCCCACAGAACCGGTGGGCGAGCGGCTTGATCGACGGCGAGCCCGGAGGCAGCCGTCATTAGACCTTTTCCACATCGGGCCGGCCGAGGAGGCCGGTCGGACGTAAGACAAGAACCAGAATCAAGACGACGAAGACCGACACGTCCTTGTACTCGACCGAAAAATACCCAGACCAGAACGCCTCGATGAGGCCGATCAGGATGCCGCCCAGCATCGCCCCCGGTAGTGAGCCGATGCCGCCGAGGACCGCGGCGGTGAATGCTTTAATCCCGGCAAGAAAGCCGATGAAGAAATCGACGACCCCGTAGTAGAGCGTGACCATCAATCCGGCAACGGCGGCGAGCGCCGCCCCCATGACGAAGGTCAGCGAGATCACCCGGTCGACATCGATCCCGAGCAGCGAGGCCATTCTCATGTCCTGCTCGCAGGCCCGCTGGGCGCGGCCGAGCGGCGTTGCCGCGATCAGTGTCGTGAAACCGGCCATCAGCATAAAGGTCAACAAAATGATGAAGAGCTGCAGGTAACTGAGCCGGACGGCAAAACCGCCGCTCTCCAGGATCGTGAACCCGCCCTGGACGAGCGGCGGCATCGGTTTGACCCGCGCCCCCTGAAAGATCTGCACGTAATTCTGCAGAAAGATCGACATGCCAATCGCCGAGATCAGCGGGGCGAGCCGGAAAGATCCACGCAAGGGACGGTAGGCAACTCCCTCGACTGTCCAGCCATAGATCGATGTGAAGACCATCGTCGTCAGCAAGACGACCGCCAGGGCTAAGGGAACGTAAGTAACGCCGGCGAGGCCGAGCACCAGAAACGCGATGATCGAAATAAAGGCGCCGATCATATAAATCTCGCCATGGGCGAAATTGATCATGCCGATGATGCCGTACACCATGGTGTAGCCGATGGCGATCAGCCCATAGATCGACCCCAAGGTCAGGCCGTTGATCAGCTGCTGCAGAAAATATGCCATCCACGCCCGATGAGGCCGCTACCCGCTCCCATTTCCGGATTCCTGTATAATACGAGCTGCGAGGAAACAATGGCCGACACCCCAAGTGAAGACGCGATCTTGAGCCGCTTTCGCTCGGCGCTTGGCAAAGCTTACGGCGAGGGCTCGAGCGGGTGGTGCTGTACGGCTCACGGGCGCGAGGCGATCACCGGATTCCGATTACGATATTGCCGTCTTCATCAAAGATCCTGGCTCTCTCGGCGAGGAGATTCGCCGCCTGGCCAGGGTAGAGACCGATATTCTTTGGGATACCGGCGCCGTAATTAACGCATTGCCATTTCCAGCCGTCGCTTATCGGGAGCGAACGGGCTTCATGCACGAGCTGCGGCGGGACGGGCGTGACCTATGAATTCGGAAGCGGCCGATTATCTCTGTAAGGCACGTCACTGTCTTGCCGACGCTAGGAGGATTGCCGCCGCTGAAGTTCCTGATGTTGCGGCGCGTGAAGCGTATCTTGCCGCTTCCATGCAGCCGAGGCGTACATTTTCGAGCGAACCGGCAAAGCGGTCAAAACGCATCGTGGCATCAGGAGCCAGCTCAACCGATTGGCGAACAAGAGCCCCGTATCGGCAGCGAGCTCCTCACCTTCCTCGCCGAAGGCTACAAATTCAAAACCATTGCCGATTAGGCATAGGCTCCGCGATCGGCACGATTTCCGCCCATTACGCGACTACCGCCATCGACACCGCCGAGCGCTTCATCGACACCATCGTCCAATTGCTGGCAGCCTAGATGTTATGTCCACCTCAAAATTGTGTATCAACCATCCAATCAGGCATTCCCCTTAGTATTGTTATTCGGCCGGCCCCAAACCACGGGAAGCGCATTTGCAAAATGCCGAAAGCCAACACGATAGTCTAAAGAAGCGAAATTCAAATTTAGCCTGCAAACGGCGCCCCATAGGCACATAAGATACCGCGGGCGATATGTGGATTTCGCGGGAGGAAGCGATATGGCAGACAAGATTCGGCTGGGACTGATCGGCGCCAGCGTCACGGGTACCTGGTCGGCCCGTTCCCACCTGCCGGCGTTACAGGCCAGTGCGGAGGTCGAGTTGACGGCGGTCTGCACCACCAGGGCCGATAGTGCCGAGGCGGCGCGCCAGGCTTGGGGCGCCCGGTTGGCCTTCGACGACTACCGCAAGATGGTCGCCTCGCCGGAGATCGACGCGGTTGCCGTCGTCGTTCGCGTGCCATCGCACTACGTGCCGACCAAGGCGGCCCTGGAGGCAGGCAAGCACGTCTATTGCGAATGGCCGCTCGGGCGGACGACAGCGGAGGCCGTGGAACTGGCGGCGCTCGCCAAGGCCAAGGGGCTCGTCACCGCGGTCGGCCTGCAGGCCCGCGTCAATCCTGCCGTGATGCACATGAAGGAACAGGTCGAGGCCGGCTTCGTCGGCGAGGTGATGGCCGTCCATGTCAGCCTGATGCGCGAGGGCGTCTTGTCCCGGCCGTCCCACCGCACCTGGCAGCGCGACGCCGATCTCGGCGCCAACACCTTGACCATTGCCAACGGCCATACAGTGGACGCAATGCGCTTGGTCGCTGGCGACTTCTCTCGGCTGTCCGCCGTGGTGGCGACCCAGGCGAAGCAATGGCTCGACACCGGCACCAAGACATGGTTGGACGTCACCTCGCCCGACAACGTGCTGATCAGCGGCCGGCTGGCGAATGGCGCCGTCGCATCGGTCCATATCGGCGCCATTCCGTTCGCCGGCAGCGGCTATCGCATGGAAATCTACGGCCGCAACGGAACCTTGGTCGCAACCGGCAAGGATTCGCCGCAGCTGAGCGAAGTCTTCCTGCATGGGGCGAAGGGCAACGACACGCTGGCACCAATGCCCGTACCGGAACGCTTCACCCTGGCTTCGCCCGCTACGCCGTCCGGCGAAGCAGTCAACGTCGGTCAAATGTACACTCTGTTCGCCCAAGCTATTCGAGAGAGGGCGATCCGCGACGGCAAAAGCCGCCACCCGACCTTCGACACCGCAGTCGACCTGCACCGCCTGGTCGATGCCATCAAGCAGGCGTCCGACAACGGTCGCGAGGCGACGTTCGCGTAGTGGTCCGGCAGCGCTCGGGTTGCTGTTGATAGGCGGGCATCAGCCGTCTTCAGTAGATTTGATGAGGCGTATGACAACTTATTGAATACTTAAAACCGCTTTCCAGAATGCACATTATGCGGCGGCGCTTCACGGCCTCGCTTGCTTGCGCTATGCTACCCGGGGGCAGTTAAAAGTTAGGTGAGTGATCCGGGACGGTCGCCTCGTAATCGGGGCGGGTCTTGCAGGCGGTCGATGATCTCGGTTGCCGCGATCTACTGGCCTGAGACCGGCCCGACGCTCGCCTTCCACTTATGGTGCGCCTTCGGTGCTACTTGCCAAGCGGCAGCCGACCCACCAGATGG
>Ga0306920_100000257_pt1 | contig 61798 bp, 56 predicted proteins | sample flu12Cox44000170_FD_204666 | JGI IMG/M metagenome (GOLD analysis project Ga0306920, IMG submission 204666) | Lab enrichment of tropical soil microbial communities from Luquillo Experimental Forest, Puerto Rico - flux4day.12C.oxic.44.000.170 (v2)... | ecosystem: Environmental > Terrestrial >...
CCCTCGGTTTGCACGAGCCGCCCCACCAGCAGCAGGAGTTCCGCCGTTTCGCGTGCTGACATAATGGCCTCGTAAAATATAATAGCGTTTCGAAATTAACTTGACAACGGGTCGTGGGCCGATAGTTTCGTTTCGAAACGAGTTGAGGGCTTCCAGCATGGCCGGCACCCCGACCGTGGCAATTCTTACCGCCGACTCCGGCCTTATCCATTATTTTGAGCAAATTCGGCGGTTCCCGATGCTGGGCCAGCAGGAGGAATACATGCTGGCCAAGCGCTGGCGCGAGCATGCCGACCGCGACGCGGCGCACAGGCTCGTCACCAGCCATTTGCGGCTCGTGACCAAGATCGCGAGGAACTATCGCGGCTACGAGCTGCCGATCTCCGAGCTGATCGCGGAGGGCAATATCGGTCTGCTACAGGCAGTCGATCGCTTCGCGCCGGAGAAAGGCTTCCGGCTCGCCACCTATGCCCCGTGGTGGATCAAGGCAGCAATCCAGGAATACATCCTGCGCTCTTGGTCGCTGGTGAAGATGGGCACTACGGCCAACCAGAGGAGATTGTTCTTCAACTTGCGCAAGGCCAAGAGCAAGATTTTCGCGCTCGACGAGGGTGACATGCGTCCCGATCAGGTCACGCTCATCGCCAAACAGCTCGGCGTCGCCGAAACGGACGTGATCAACATGAACCGCCGCCTCGGCGGGGACGTTTCGCTCAACGCCGCGATCCGCGAGGACGGTGATTCCGGCGAATTGCAGGACTGGCTGATCGACGACTCACCGGATCAGGAAACGGCGTTCGCTGCAAGCGAGGAGTTTGATTATCGCCGCAAGGCGCTCGTTGATGCGCTAAGCGTGCTCGACGGGCGCGACCGGCGCATCTTCGAGTGTCGGCGCCTGGCCGGAGACCCGATTCCCCTTGCGGAGCTAGCCGTCGAGTTTGGCGTGTCGCGTGAGCGCGTGCGCCAGATCGAGGTGCGCGCTTTCGAGAAGGTGCAGAAAGCGGTTAAGAACCGCATCGCCCTGTTGGAAGCTTCGGCATGCCTACCGGTGCAAATTTAGCTCCCAAGCCCTCTCCCGCGATGGGAGACACTGCCGATGGCGCCTGACCGTGATGAGAGGGCGTTTCACTCATGGCAATTAGAGGCTGCTCGCATCGCACGTGACGGTGAGTGGGCAGCCGCCCGGGGTGCTCAGCGCCGCTTCGGGGGCGCGCCCGTCGAGCCGGGGGTCGCCAGAAAAACGACCAGGAGGCCGGAATCCCGCCCGCGTGCCCTGGCAGGGAACGCACCGGGGTTACAGACAAAGACCGGAAGCCGGAATCGCTAGTAATGGCCGTCAATTCGTCCAGGCAAACGCGACCTTGTCGAGGACGCGGGTTCCGAAGCGCTCGGAAGAGCGCGCGACCGCCTTGCCGGCAAGCGCGCGGTAGAAGCCCACCGCCGGCTCGTTGTCCGAGAGCGCCCAGACCACCAGGCTTTGCAGGCCGCTCTGCACGAGGTCACGCCGGGCGGCGTTGAAAAGCTTGCGCCCGAAGCCCAGCCCCTGGAATTCGGGCCGCAGATAAAGCTCGTAGATCTCGCCGTCGTAATAGAGGCTGCGCGCCCGGTTGCGACCATAGTTGGCGTAGCCGGCGAGGGTCTCGCCGAACGCCAGCACGGCAATGCGGCTGCCCTTGCGGATCGCGCTGTCCCACCATTGCGGACCGCGGCGGTTGATCAGCTTGTCGAGCTCGGGACCGGGAATGACTCCCCGGTAAGCACCTCTCCAGGCCTCGTCATGCGTCGCTGCAATCGCCGTCGCATCTGACGGCTTTGCCCGGCGGACCTCGATGAGGATCGTGCTCATGTCGTGATAAGAGCAAGCACTGCGTCCGCCTTCAAGACCTATGTTTAACCATAGGTTAACAACGGCGCTCGGCGCGTGCATTTTGCCGCATAGAGCGCGTGCGGGACCCCGCATAAACCCGCTAAAAACCGACACAACTTGAACGTGCCGTGCCGATGTTGCAAACGCGACACGACTGCCAGGAATCGTGCGCAGCGTGCTTCGCGCGGACCCCTTCCCGGTACCGCCGGGCACGCAAAACGCGGCACCGCGATGCGGCTCATCCCAGCCGATTGATTCGTCGCGCTCGACTACAAAACCCCTTGCGCCTCCTTGCGTCGATCCAGCTTCCGGCGCTCGTTGGGATCGAGCAGCTTCTTGCGCAACCGGATCGCCTTGGGGGTCACCTCGACCAACTCGTCATCGCCGATATAGGCCAGCGCCTTTTCCAGCGTCATCGCAATAGGCGGAATGAGCCGCACCGCTTCGTCCTTGGCGTGCGTGCGGATATTGGTGAGCTTCTTTCCCTTGAGCACGTTGACCTCGAGATCGTTGCCACGCGTGTGCTCGCCGACGATCATGCCGCGGTAGACCTTCCATCCCGGCTCGATCATCATGGGGCCACGGTCCTCCAGGTTCCACAGCGCGTAGGCAACCGCCTCGCCTGCATCATTGGCGATCAGCACGCCATTGCGGCGCCCAGGGATGTCGCCCCGGTAGCGATCGTAGCCATGAAACAGCCGGTTCATCACGGCGGTCCCGCGCGTGTCCGTGAGAAGCTCGCCCTGGTAACCGATGAGGCCGCGCGTGGGCGCGTAAAAAACCAGCCGCACCCGTCCGCCGCCCGACGGGCGCATCTCCACCATTTCCGCTTTGCGCTCGGAGAGCTTCTGCACGACAATCCCCGTATGGTCCTCGTCGACATCGATGACCACTTCCTCGATCGGCTCCATCAGCTCGCCCCCGCCATCGCGCTCGAGCAGCACCCTGGGCCGTGAGACGGAGAGCTCGAAACCTTCGCGGCGCATGGTCTCGATCAGGATGCCAAGCTGCAGCTCGCCGCGGCCAGCGACTTCCATTGCGTCCTTCTCGCTCGATTCGGTCACCCTGAGCGCGACATTGCCTTCGGCCTCGCGCAACAGGCGCTCGCGGATCACACGGCTCTGCACCTTGTCGCCCTCGGTGCCCGCGAGCGGGGAGTCGTTGATGCGAAAGGTCATGGCCAGGGTCGGCGGATCGATCGGCTGGGCGGGCAAGGGCGTTGTGACCTCCGGCGAGCAGATCGTGTGCGAGACGGTCGCCTGCGGCAGCCCGGCAATCGCCACGATGTCACCGGCGGAGGCTTCCTCGATCGGGCTTCGCTCGAGGCCGCGGAAGGCGAGGAGCTTGGTGACGCGCCCCTCCTCCACCAGCTTGCTGGTGCGGTCGATCACCTTGACGCCCTGGTTCGGCTTGATCCTGCCCGAGGTGATGCGTCCGGTCACGATGCGTCCGAGATAGGGATTTGCCTCCAGGATGGTTCCGAGCATGCGGAATGCTCCCGCCTCGACGCACGGTGGAGCGATGTGGCGGACCAGGAGATCAAGCAACGGCGCCATGCCCGCTTGCTTCGGCCCGTCCGGTGCGACCGCCATCCATCCATGACGGGATGAGCCGTAAAGGATGGGAAAATCGAGCTGCTCCTCGCTCGCATCGAGTGCAGCAAACAGATCGAACACTTCCCCCGCCACCGCGCGGGGTCGCGCGTCCTGCCGGTCCACCTTGTTGATGACGACGATCGGCTTGAGCCCCACCTTCAGCGCCTTCGAGACCACAAACTTGGTCTGCGGCAGCGGCCCTTCGGCCGCGTCGACCAGGACCAGCGCGCCGTCCACCATGTTGAGGATGCGCTCCACCTCACCGCCGAAATCGGCATGCCCGGGGGTATCCACGATGTTGATGCGCGTACCCTTCCACTCGATCGAGGTCACCTTGGCCAGAATAGTGATGCCGCGCTCGCGCTCGAGGTCATTGGAATCGAGTGCGCGTTCGGCCACCCGCTGGTTCTCGCGCACGGCGCCCGACTGCTGCAGCAGCCGATCGACCAGCGTGGTCTTGCCGTGGTCGACATGGGCAATGATGGCGACGTTGCGGAGATTCATGGATGCGGGAACCGGGAGCGAAAAACCATGCGCGGGCCACACAGGGCCCGCTTCGCCGGGGAATATAGTACTGGAGGCAGGCCGCGCAATCCGTCGCCGCGCCGGCAAAGGGCCAGCCAAGCCTCTGCCCGGGCAAGCAGAATGATGGTGCGCAAAAAATTGTCTGGCGCCGCATCGCTCAGACGTTTTGAGGTCGTACAACCCAGGCTATGGAGAGCCAATATGAGCGAATACGTATTCCTCTACCGCGGCGGTGCCCGCGACAGGTCGCCGGAGCAGATGCAGGCGACGATGCAGAAATGGATGACGTGGATGAAGGAACTGGGCCAGCAAGGTCATATCAAGGATCGCGGCCAGCCGCTCGAACGCACGGGCAAGCTGGTGACAGGCAAGCACAAGACCGTGACCGACGGCCCGTTTGCCGAGGCCAAGGATGTGGTGGGCGGCTACACGCTGGTCGAAGCCGTGAGCCTGGATCAGGCGGTCGAGCTCTCGAAGGGCTGCCCGATCTTCGAGTTCGAGGGCGCGGTCGAGGTGCGGCCGGTCATGAAGCTGAACATGTAGATGGAACCCAACGACTTTCTTTTCCGGCGCGAGGCGGGGCGCATGGTCGCCACCCTCGCCCGGGTGTTCGGAATGCATAATCTCGCGCTGGCGGAGGACGTCGTGCAGGACGCCTTCTGCCGCGCGCTCGAAGTGTGGAGCTTCCGCGGTGTGCCGGAAAACCCCTCGGCATGGCTGATGGTGACCGCCAAGAACCGGGCACTTGACGTTCTGCGGCGCGAGCGCACGGCGCGCACCTTCGCGCCCGAGCTGGGTCGACTGATCGATAGCGAATGGACGCTCGCTCCCGCCGTCGAGGAGCTGTTCGCGCCCAATATCATCAGGGACGACCTCCTGCGCATGATGTTCTCGTGCTGCCATCCGCGCGTGCCGGAAGAGGGGCAGGTCGCGCTGATGCTGCACATCCTCTGCGGGTTCAGCGTCGATGAGATCGCGGGCGCTTACCTCAGCAGCCACGCGGCCATCGAGAAGCGCATTCCCAGGGCGAAGAAGGTCCTGGCGGGATCAAAGCGGCTGTTCGACGTCACGGCGCCGGAGGCTTTTGCGGCGCGGCTGCCGGCCGTCCAGCGCGCGCTCTATCTCCTGTTCAACGAAGGCTACCACGGGGCATCGCCGGATACGGCGGTTCGCGCCGAGCTCTGTCATGAGGCGATGCGGCTCGCGGCCGTGCTGCGGGAGCACCCGCTTGGCGCAACGCCGGCGACCCAGGCACTCTCGGCGCTGATGTGTCTCAACGCGGCACGGCTGCCGGCGCGCGTCGATGCGGCGGGCGAGCTGAGCTCTCTTTTCGATCAGGATCGCTCGTGCTGGGATCGAGGCCTGATGGCCGAGGGTGCGAGGCTGCTCGAGCTTTCGGCCACGGGATCCGAGCTCACGGAGTACCACGTCGAGGCTGCCATCGCATGGGCTCATTCGAACGCTGCGCGGATCGAGGACACCGACTGGGAGGCAATCGTCTCGCTCTACGACACCCTGCTGACCATCCGGCCTTCCCCCGTGGTCGCGCTCAATCGCGCCATTGCGGTCGCGCAGCGCGACGGGCCCGAGCGCGGACTGGAAGCGATTGGTGCAATCGAGGATCGCGATCGCCTTGCTGCCTATCCGTTTTACGCCGCGGCCTTGGGCGAGCTCGAGCTTCGCCGCGGACGGCACGAGCCCGCGCGCCGGCACTTCCAGGCAGCGCTCGCGCTCGCGCGCAACCCGATGGAGCGTCGGTTCCTGGACCGGAGGATTGACGCATGCCATGGCCGGGATGGGGAACATGCATCCCCGCAGCTCAGCTCGTCCGGGCAATGATAATCGATCCGGCACTTTTGCTGGTCCTCAACCTGGCGCTTGCGTTCTACAATGTCGGGACAATCTGGGCCCATGAGATCGATATCTTTCGGTCTTGGAGGCTGGTGAATGTTGAGAGCTTTCGCGCCGTTCAAGCCGCTCACTGGCGCAAGCTCGGGTATTGGATTTTCATCCCCGTCGGTCTCGCGTTCCTTGGCGGCATTCTCCTCGTCGGGCACCACCCTGCGAGGTCGCCGTCGTGGGCAATCGATGGGGCGCTGATCTGTCTTATGCTTAGCTGCGTTCTCACCGCTCTGTTTTGGGGACGGTGGCAGGCTCGGCTTGCCGCCGACCCGCTCGGCTCCGGCAGTCCCTATCTCGGCAGGATTCTTGCAACGCACTGGGTGAGGACGGCGCTCGTCACTGCCTATGCGGGGTTCCTGCTGGTGGCCGCCGCAGTGGCTTTCGTCCCTGAATAGAACCTCCAGCCAATGACGATCGATCCCGGCTGAATGCAGTCCGCTCCGGCGCCTCTCACACGTCCTGTATGCGAAGCAGCCAAGTAAGGCCGGACCGGCCTCGCGACGGTGCTGCTGTGCATGGAGGCGACGATGACAGAGATCGGGCTCAATTGGCGCTTTGGAGTTTCCGGCATGCTGCGAGATTGCCTCATGAGGCTCATTGCACAGATCGTGGTAAGCGCGTTCCTTGCGGTGGCGTCGCCGGCCGCGGGAACGCAGACGGCCCTGATTGAGCGGTGCGGACAGATCGTGCTCATGCTGCACGCCAGCGCACCCCTGGTGGCATCGCAGTTGGTGTTACGTGTCCTCAGGTGAAGATCGCCATGCTGGATCGGGTCGGGCAGCAGGTGTCCTCAGCTGTCGAACAGCGTCCAGCGCGGTGGCCGTTTCTCCTGGAATGCCGCGAGGCCTTCCTGCGCGGAATCGGTGGTGGCGACGTTGCAGAACAGCTCCACCGCCTCGCCCACGCTGCGGCGGGAATCGAGATCATTGGCACGCATGAAGGCGGCGCGCCCGAGCCGCATGGCGGTGGGCGACTTGCCCGCAAATGCGGCGGCAAGAGCACGCGCGTGGTCCCGCAGCTCCTCGTCCGGCACAATCCGGCTCACCAAGCCGAGCTTTGCCGCCTCCTCGGCATCAAAAGCGCGTCCGGAGAACAAGAGCTCGAACGCGCGGTGGCGCCCAATGATGCGCGGCAGATGGGCGAAGTGAATCGCTGGCACAAGTCCGACATCGATCTCGGGATACCCGAACGTCGCGCTTTCGCCGGCAATCAGCACGTCGCAGGAGATGGCGAGCGTCATGCCGCCCCCGCGCGCCGCGCCGCCGACAGCGGCAATCGACGGCTTGCCGAGACTGTGCTGCACGTCGAATAGTTCAATGTACAGCCTGTCCAGAAACCGCCGTACCTCGCTTGCCGATTTGCCGCGCACAAGGCCGAGGTCCAATCCTGCGCTGAAAGCGCGCGGCAGCGCGCTTGCCAGCACGATTGCGCGGACGCTCTCGTCGGCGGCTGCACGCCGCAACGCACCGATCAGCGCTTCCAGCAACGCGAGGCTCAGCGCATTCACGGGCGGGCGATCAAGCCTGATCTCCGCGATCCGGTCCAAGACTTCATAGCGCAGGTCCGCATGCGTTCTCATCGCCGATCCTCCGGAATCGTGGATAGAGGGTCGTACTTTCACAAGCTGCATGGGCGCAATATGCTCGTTTGGATGCACGACCCAGCCGCGGGCCAGGGGTGCGCTGGCTCTGACTTGTCATCCCGGCGAAAGCGGGCAGCCAGAGGCAGAGGTCTACTGGGTCGTCCGCTTTTCCCGGACCATGCGATCGAGCGTGATGCCGCCGATCTAACCTGTGCGTGCGACGCGAGCTTCCGTCGAGGGCGCGAGATTGCTCGCACGCATCTGCGACGACAGCGGAATACGCGCAAACAGCGTGGTACCCAGACCGGGAGATGATTCGACCTCGAGCTCGCCTCCGACGAGTGCGAGTCGCTCCCGCATTCCCGCAAGGCCAAGCCCGCTGTTCGCATGCTTGGCGGCAGGCGCGGGCATGGCCGCAGGATCGAAACCGCACCCGTTATCCTCGATGGTCAGGTGCAGCAGGGAACGCTCGCAAGTGACCACGATGCTCACGGCGCTGGCTCCGCGCGCGTGCTTTGCCACGTTGGTCAGCGCCTCGCCCACGATCCGATAGATCGTCATGCGTATCTGATCGGAAAGTCCATCGAGATCGACATTGCCGCTGTGAAAGTCGGTTGCGACGCCGAACTGGAAGCTCCATTCCGACGCGTAGTCGGTGAGCGCGCTCGCGAGCCCGAGCTCGTTGATTGCCGCCGGCCGCAACTCCCAGGAGATGCGGTGCACCGTTTGGGCGATCTCCTCGACCTGTCCGCGCAGACGCTGCAGCCGGTCGCGCTCGAGCGCCCCGACCTGCCGCTCGATGCGGCCCAGCTCCGGCAAGGCCGCCGCAAGCGTCTGCCCGGTCTGGTCGTGCAGCTCGTGCGAGAGCCGCAGTCTCTCCTGCTCTTCCGCATGGACCAACCGGTGGTGCAAACCGGTCACCATCTGCGATTTCCTTTCGTTCTCTGCCGCCAGGCAGGAATTGGCAGCATCGAGATCCGCCAGCAGGCGGTCACGTTGCGCAAGCACGGCGGCCACGGGAAACGACCACAGTGCGGTTGAGGCCAGGAAGATCTGCAATGCCAGCATCCGATCGGCGGGCGTCGTCTGCAAAAGGAGAGGCGAACCGATGTCCCGGATGATGAAGACAGTGGCAAAGAGTGTCACGACAAGCAGCACGACCGCCGCTCCTGCAACCCGAAAGCGGAATATCGCCGCCAGCACTACTGGAACAATGATGAAAAAGAAGGCTCGAAAGTATGAGGCCACAACGACCACGCCCACAATCGCGGCAAGGATCGCGGCTGCTTCGCCGTAGCGTCCCTGCTCGCGCAGCGCGCGCCAGCTTGCCGAATTCAGCGTTAGCAGGAACGGGCCGACAATGACCATTCCAAGCGCGTCCGCCGCGTACCAGCTCACCCAGATTTGCGGCCAGACGGCGGAATGCGCGCTCCCGAGCGCCGCCGCGCCGATGCTTGCTCCTGCAAGCGGGGCCGCAATCCCGGCAGCCAGAATAAAAATGTATAAGCTTCGGATGCGCGTAAGGTCGACGGCTGGGTCGAACCGCAGCAGGAGCGCCGCCGCTACGCCCGCTTCGGCGGCATTTGCCCCTGCGAGCGCCGCGGCAAGCGTGGGCGCAATGGCGCCAGAAAGATTTGCGATAAAGATCGCGCCCGCTCCGCTCGCGAGTATTCCAGCATAATTCGCCGCGTTTCGCGATGAGCGCAGCAGGACCGCGAGCACGATCGCATTCGACGGCCAGAACGTCGCAATAAAGTTTGCACTACGGGTATAGTGGATGCTCGGAACCGAGACGGCGAGCACGGCCGTTGCCAGCAACAGAAGACCGCCGAACGAAACGTTCGCAGCGGTCTTTTCGCCGGCCATCGCCTGCAAAAGTGCTTTCATGGTCTCTACGCGGCATTGAGCGATACAAGCCGACTCGAATCAGACGCGACAGGATTGAATCATATGATTCGCGTCGTCCAAAGGCAGGATTTCCAGTGCCTCCCGACGTTTTCCGCAGCAATGCGCAGCTGATGCCGGCCGGGCGAGTGACACGGTTGGTGCGCCGGCTTGCCATCGTGCTTGCCGGCACGCTGCAGAGCGTCGGGCCCGTGGTGGCGCAGGAGTGGCCGGCGAGGCCGATCACCATGGTCATCCCGTTCGCTGCCGGCGGGGCGCCGGACCTTCTCGGGCGGATCCTCGCGCCCGAGCTTGGGCGGCATCTGGGCCAGACGGTGATCATCGAGAATGCCGGCGGCGCCGGCGGCATGGCAGGAAGCGCGCGCGTTGCGAAGGCGGCGTCTGATGGCTATCAGCTCGTGCTGGGATCGAGCGGGAGCCATGCCGTCACTCAGACGCTGTTCAGGCGGCCGCTCTATAATGCCGCCACCGACTTCACCCCGGTCGCGCTCATTGCCGACCAGCCCGTGCTCCTGGTGGTGCGCAAGGATTTGCCCGTCAGTACGCTCTCGGAATTCGTCGACTACGCGAGGGGAAGCCAGGCCGAGATGCAATATGGCTCGGCCGGGCCGGGCTCCGGGACCCATCTCGCCTGCATGCGCTTGAACATGGCGCTCGGGATCAGAGCCGCGCATGTCCCCTATCGCGGCGGCACGCCGGCAATGCAGGACCTTGTTGCCGGGCGCATCGACTACCAATGCACGACGAGCAGCGCCGTCGGATACATCGAGAGCAAGGCGGTAAAGGCGATTGCGGTTCTTGCGACCGAGCGCACGCCGCTGCTGCCACAAATCCCTTCCGCGCAGGAGCAGGGGCTCGCAGGCTTTGGGGCCGAGGTCTGGTTTGGTGTGTTCCTGCCGCGGGGAACGCCAGCGCCCATTGTGACAAAGCTCAATACCGCATGCCTTTCGGCCATGGGCTCTGCCGCGTTTGCGGAGCAGGTCAGACGTATTGCAGCAAGCGTGGTCGCGCCCTGGCGCCGCTCACCGGAGTATCTGCAAAAATTCGTCGAGAGCGAGATCGAGAAATGGGCGGGGCCGATCAAGGCCGCCGGCATAGGCATGGATTGACGCGTTATCAGTATCCTGCGGCCAATGCTCCGCGCGTGCGGCTGTCGGCGGCACCGGCAGGACCGGCTGGCGTTACCTCGATGGAATTGGCCGATCCGAACGGGGCACGCTCGACCACGTTGTGGCCGCGCTCGCGCAGCGCGCGTATGAGATCGGCGGACAGTCCGCGCTCCACCGTAAGCACGTCAGGCGACCACTGATGGTGGACGCGCGGCTCGCCCACGGCCTGCGCAACCGGCAGCGCCCGGTCCAGCACGTTGAGGATCACCTGCAGCACCGTGGTAATGATTCGGCTGCCGCCGGGGGAGCCGGTGACCAGCAGCACCTTGTCGTCCTTGAGCACGATCGTGGGCGTCATCGATGACAGCGGGCGCTTGCCCGGTCCCGGCGCATTGGCGTCGCCGCCGACCAGCCCGTAGGCGTTGGGCGCGCCGGGCTTGGCGGCGAAGTCGTCGAGCTCATTGTTGAGGAGAATGCCGGTCCCTTCCGCCACCAGCCCAACTCCATAGCTGAAATTGAGCGTGGTGGTGTTGGCGACTGCGTTGCCGAAACGGTCGACCACGGAGAAATGGGTGGTGTTGTTGCCTTCGCGCAGGCGCACGCCAGCGGGTCGGATTTCCGCTGCGGGACGCGCCCGATCAGGGTCGATGTGCAGGCGGAGCTCGTCGGCATACCGCTTGGACAAGAGCCGCGACAGCGGCGCCTCCACGCTGTCGGGGTCGCCCAGGAAGGCGGCGCGATCGGCATAGGCGAGCTTCATGGCCTCGGCCATGAGATGCAGGCGCCGCGCCTCGTCGGACACGAGATCGGAATAGCCTTCCAGGATATTGAGCATCTCGATCAGGATGACCCCGCCTGACGAGGATGGCGGCATGGCAACGATCTCGTGACCGCGATAGCGGCCGAGCAAGGCAGGCCGTTCGATCGGGCGGTAGCTTTCGAGATCCTGCGCCGTCATCACGCCGCCGGCTGTGCGCACGGCCTCGCTGATCCGGGCCGCAATCTCGCCGTGATAGAACGCGCGCGGACCATCGCGCGCGATGGCGCCGAGCGTGCGCGCGAGCTCGTCCTGCACCAGCGTGTCCCCGCGCTCGAGCAGGCGCCCGTCGGCGTGGAAGAATACCTTGGCCGTGGATGGCCAGCGCGCCAGGCGCGCCTCCTCGCCGGGCAGTGAATCCGCGACATCGGCTTCGACGGGAATGCCGTCGCGCGCAAGCGCAATGGCGGGTGCGATCAGCTCGGCGAGCGTGAATTTCTGCGAGCCGTATTTGGCATGCGCGAGCGCAAGACCGGCAACGGTGCCCGGCACCCCGATCGCGAGCGCGGAGTCGCGCGATTTGGCGGGATCGGCCTCCCCGTTCGCGTCGAGAAAGCTCTCGCGCGTGATCGCGGCGGGCGCGGTCTCGCGATAGTCGATGGTGGTGTCGAGATGCGGTCCTGCCAGGTGGATGACCATGTAGCCGCCGCCACCGATATTACCCGCGCGCGGATAGGTCACGGCAAGGGCAAAGCCGGTCGCGACGGCGGCATCCACGGCATTGCCGCCTTGCTCGAGAATTGCAGCCCCGATGCGGGCGGCGCGCGCCTCCTGCGCCACCACCATGCCGTGGCGCTCCACCACCGTCCGCACGGGGGCAACGACCGGCGCCGTTTCCATCACCGGCGGAGCCTGCGCCCCTGCCGGAACCATGCACCCGAGATGGAGGATCAGGGCAACCAGTACGGTCGCGATGAAGCTCTCCGGCGAGGAGGCGAAATCGGGATGGCCGGGCTTGTGGCTTCGCTCTTGACCATCCCCTGTCTGGCAGGGCGAGAGAGTAGCGGTCGTCATCGCGCCTGGGCGTGATACTGGCTATTGGGCCGCATGTCGATCGCCGATGTCAGGCGATTGGTCATGTTGTAGAAGGCGGCCACCGAGGCGATGTCCCAGATGTCGCGGTCGTTAAAGCCGACGCGGCGCAGCCGGGCGCGGTCCTCCTCCTCGACCTCCCAGGGTTGGGTCGTGAGCTTCATCGCAAAGTCGAGCATCGCGCGCTGTCGTTTGGAGAGTCGCGCCGCACGGTAGTTCATCACCATCATCTCGCCCAGCACGGGATCGCCAAGCTGGCGCACCGTATTGCCATGTGCCGTGAGACAATAGAAGCAATGGTTCTGCGAAGACACCGCCGTGGCGATCATCTCGATCTCGAGCTTGGAGAGATTGGCAGCGTTCTGGACAAGCTCCTGCCGGTAATCGACGAACGCCTGCAGCTTGGCATTGTCGAAGGCAAAGGCCTTGAGCACGTTCGGCACGAAGCCGAGCTTCTCGTCGCATTTCTTGAAATAGGCCTCCATCTCGGGCGAGAGCTTACCCTGCGGCAGGTCAAGCGCGGTGACCTCGACGTCGTCTCGGGACGCACCGGCATTGGAGTGTTTGGCGGTGTCGGCGACGACGGCGGATCGCTTGATGGGCATTGGTCGGTTCTTGGGGGCAGTCTTCATTGGCTTGGGCACGCGAATGTTCTCCTTCGGGAATTGGCTCGTTGCAGGGCATTGTACGATCCGCTTTGCACCTTAGCGGCTTTGAGCGCCATGCGAAATCGCGGCTACCGGGATCGTGTGGCCTGAATTAAGCTCGCCCCAATACCCGGATCACAGCCGCGTGATACTGCGGCGAGAGGAAACGTCATGGTCGCTGCGCTTGCGGAGGGGGATGAGCGGCATGTCGTGGGGACGCTGATCGCGGCGGCAGAAAGGATCGCGCGCGGCGAGCACCCCGAAATCCCTGAGGACTTCGTTGCTGCTTTATTCGGGCGCGCGGTAGCCGAGGACCTCATGCATTACGATCCGCGCCAGCTTGCGGCACTGGCCGCCGGGGCCTGGTCCCTGCTTGGCACAAAAAGGACTGGCAGCCTGCTGTTTCGGCTGGAGACGCTCGCCGCCGCGCCTGGCAGCGAGCGCGCGGAGTCGGTGCTGGAGATCGTCAACGACGACATGCCGTTTCTGCTCGATTCCGTGCTTGGCGAGCTCTCCGAGCGCGGCATTGCCATCCACCTCGTCGTGCATCCCGTCTTCAGCGTGGTGCGGGATGCGGCCGGAGCGCTCATCGCATTCAAGGGAACGCAGCATGCACCGGGCTCGCTGCGCGAGAGCTTCATCCACCTGCACATAAAGCGCATCGAGAATGAAGCCCGGCGTGCCGAGATCGCCGCAGCACTCGAGGAGGTGCTTGCAAATGTGCGGGCTGCGGTTGCGGACTGGCGCGCCATGATCGCGCGCATTGTCGATGTGATCGCCGATATCAAGGCCAATCCACCACCGTTGCCGGGCGTCGAAGTCGACGAGGCCGTGCAGTTCCTGGATTGGCTGCGGGCCGACAATTTCACCTTCCTCGGCGTGCGCGATTACGTGCTTGCCGAGGATACCGGCCTCAATCCAGTGTTCGAGACTGGGCTTGGCGTGATGCGCTCGCGCGAGCTCAAGGTGCTGCGCAGCTGGCGCGGACCATTGGAGTTCACGCCCGAGATTCGCGCCTTCCTGAACGAGCCCAAGCTTTTGATTGTGACCAAGTCCGCGGTGCGCTCGCGCGTGCACCGGCGCGTGCACATGGATTATATCGGGGTCAAGCGTTTCGATGCGGCCGGCAAGCTCGCCGGCGAGTTGCGCATTGTCGGCCTGTTCACCTCGACCGCCTATACCCGCTCGACGCGCACCATCCCCTATCTGCGGAACAAGGTGGATGCCGTCGTGAAGCGCGCCGGCTTCGACCCCGACGGCCATTCCGGCAAGGCGCTGGTCAATGTGCTGGAGAACTATCCGCGCGACGAGCTCTTTCAGATCGACGAGGACACACTCTATCAGTTTGGGCTGGCCGTGCTGCAGCTCGACGAGCGCCCCCGTATCCGGGTGCTGCCGCGCCGCGACCGCTTCGATCGCTTCGTGTCGATCCTGGTCTATGTACCGCGCGAGCGCTACGGCAGCGGCGTGCGCAGGGCGATCGGCGAGTATCTCGCCAATGTCTACAAGGGCCGCATCGCCGCCTTCTATCCCTTCTTCCCGGAAGGCGCGCTGGTGCGCGTGCACTTCATCGTCGCGCGGTTCGACGATCAGACGCCCAATCCGGACCGCGCCAGCCTGGAGCGGGCCGTGGCGGCCATCGTGCGCACCTGGGTCGACGACCTCGCCGACGCGCTTGCGCGCCAGTACGGCGAGCCGGAGGCGCGCGCCCTGTTCGAGCGCTATCGCGATGCCTTCAGTCAAGGCTACCGTGAGACCTACCCGGCCACGGTCGCGGTTGCCGATATCCGCATCATCGAGGGCTTGTCGTCAGACCGTCCGCTCGGCGTCGATTTTCATCGCCGGCCGGATGATGAGCCCTTCTGCGTCGGCTTCAAGATCTGGAGCTGCGGCCGTCCGATTCCGCTCTCGGAGCGCGTTCCCGTGCTCGAGAATATGGGCTTCAAGGTGGTGGATGAGCGCACCTATCAGATCGCGCGCAGCGGTGCGGACCAGACCGACATGTGGTTCCACGACATGCTGCTGGAGCGCACCGACCGCCGTGTGGTCAATCTCGACACGGGCAAGCGCCCGCTGGAGGCCGCCTTCCTCATGGTCATGGGCGGGCTTGCCGAGAACGACGGCTACAACGCGCTGGTGCTTGCCGCCGGTTTGATGTGGCGCGAGGTCGCGCTCATTCGCGCGATTTCGCGCTTTTTGCGGCAAATCCGCGTGCCGTATTCCCAGGACTACATGTGGGCGACCCTGGTGAAACACGCGGCGATTGCAGCGGATATTGTGCGGCTGTTCGGCCATCGCTTTGACCCGCGCGCTGCGGTGTCTTCAGAGGAGCGCGCCGCGCGTGAGCGCGAGATCATTGCGGGGATCGAAGCCGCGCTGCAGGAGGTCGAGAGCCTCGACGAGGACCGCATCCTGCGCCAGTTCGTCAACGCGGTTGTCTCCGCGATTCGCACCAATTTCTATCAGATCGACGCTACTGGCATGCCGGCAGCACTCATCGCCATCAAATACGCAAGCCGTAGCCTGCACGGGCTGCCGCTGCCCAAGCCGCTCTACGAGATTTTCGTCTACTCGCCGCGGGTCGAGGGTGTGCATCTGCGTTTCGGAAAGGTGGCGCGCGGCGGCATCCGGTGGTCGGACCGGCCGCAGGACTTCCGCACGGAGATCCTTGGCTTGGTCAAGGCGCAGCAGGTCAAGAATGCCGTCATTGTCCCGGTCGGGGCCAAGGGCGGCTTCGTGCCGAAGCGACTGCCGGGCATGGTGGCGACCGGCGCCACGCGTGAGGCGGTTGCTGCTGAAGGCGCTGCCACTTATGAGCTGTTCATTTCCACCCTGCTCGACATCACCGACAATCTGCGCGCCGGGCAGGTTGTTGCACCCGCCAACGTGCTGCGCCACGACAATGACGATCCCTACCTCGTGGTCGCGGCCGACAAGGGTACGGCGACCTTCTCGGACATGGCCAACGCCATTGCGCAGACGCACGGCTTCTGGCTCGACGATGCCTTCGCCTCCGGCGGCTCGGCCGGCTACGACCACAAGAAGATGGGCATCACGGCGCGCGGCGCCTGGGAATCGGTCAAGCGCCATTTCCGCGAGATGAACGTCAACATTGCCCAGACGCCATTCTCGGTCGCTGGCGTCGGCGACATGTCCGGCGACGTGTTCGGCAACGCGATGCTGCAGGAGAAGACCATTCGCCTCGTGGCGGCCTTCGATCACCGCGACATCTTCATCGATCCCGATCCCGATCCCGCGCGCAGCTACGCCGAGCGCGCGCGCCTGTTTGGTCTGCCGCGCTCGAGCTGGCAGGACTACGACCGCGCGCTCGTCTCGGCGGGCGGCGGCGTGTTTGCGCGCACGCTCAAGGAAATTCCGCTCTCGCCGCAGGCGCGCGCACTGCTCGGCCTGCCCGGCGAGCGCGCCGCGCCGCAGGAGGTGATGCGCGCCATCCTGAAAGCGCCGCTCGATCTGCTCTTCTTCGGCGGCATCGGCACCTTCGTGCGTGCCGGGGCCGAGAGCGATGCCGCGGTGGGCGATCGCGCCAACGACGGTATCCGCATCACCGGCGCCGAGCTTGCGGCAAAGGTGGTTGGCGAAGGCGCCAATCTCGGCATGACGCAGCGCGGACGCATCGAGGCGGCGCTGCGCGGGATTCGGCTCAACACCGATGCCATCGACAACTCCGCCGGGGTCAACACCTCCGATATCGAGGTCAATCTCAAGATCGCGCTGGCAACGCCGATGGGGGATGGCCGGCTGTCGCGCGAGGGCCGCAACCGCCTGCTCGCCGACATGACCGAGGACGTGGCCGCGCTGGTCCTGCGCAACAACTATCTGCAGACGCTTGCGCTGTCGCTTGCCGCGCGGCGCGGCATGGAAGACCTGGGCTTTGAGCAGCGCCTGATGCAGACCTTGGAGGTTTCGGGCGAGCTCGATCGCGCCGTCGAGTTTCTGCCTGACGACATGGAGCTCGCCGAGCGCCGGCGGCGTGCGCAGGCGCTCACGCGGCCCGAGCTGTCGGTGCTGCTCGCCTATGCCAAGCTTTCGCTCAATCACGAGCTGCTGGCTTCCGACGTGCCGGACGATCCCTATCTCGGGCGCGAGCTCGGCCGCTATTTTCCCAAGCTCGTGGCGGAGCGGTTTCCCGATGCCATCGCACATCATCGCCTGCGCCGCGAGATCATTGTTACCCAGCTTGCCAATTCCATCATCAATCGCGGCGGCCCGTCGTTCATGGTGCGCATCGCCGACCAGACCGGCGCGAGCCCGGCGCGGATTGCCGCCGCTTTTGCCGCCGTGCGAGACAGCTACGGCATGACCACGCTCAACAACCAGATCGACGCGCTCGACAACACCGTCCCCGGTGGGCTGCAGCTCGAGCTTTATGCCGCCGTGCAGAACCTCCTGCTCGACCGCCTGGTCTGGTTCATTCGCAACGTCGATTTCGGTCAGGGGCTGGCCGCCATCGTGGCGCATTTCGGAGCCGGCATCGCCCGCGTCGAGGCGGCGCTCGACGACGCGCTGCCGCGCTCGGCCGCGGCGGCGCTCAAGACGCGGGAGGCCGAGCTCGCCACGCAGGGCGTCCCCGAGGCGCTGGCGCGGCGCATCGCAAGCCTCCCGGCGCTGGTGGCGGCCCCCGACATCGTCACCGTTGCCGAGCGGACCGGGCGCGACATCGGCGCGCTCGCCTCCATCTATTTCGCTGCGGCGGCGTTCTTCCGGCTCGACCAGATTGCCGCCTCTGCGCGCGCCATCGTGGTCTCCGATTATTTCGACCGGCTGGCGCTCGACCGCGCGCTCGATTCCATTGGCGATGCCGAGCGGCGGCTCGCGGCGGCGATGGCGACGAACGGCGCCGCCGGCGACGGCGCGGTTGAAGCGTGGGCGGCGGCGCGCAAGGCGGACGTCGAGCGCGTGCGCCTCTCCGTCAACGAGATCGCCAGCTCCGGCCTCACGCTCGCCAAGCTCACGGTGGCGGCGAGCCTGCTGGGCGATTTGGTGCGCAATTGAGGGCGCAGCCTGGTCGGACAAACGCCTCCTTGCGGTGTGGCGAATATCTGCGTCGTGTAGGGGCGAGGCATGCCTCGCCCCTACACGCAAATGTTAATGTCGGAAGTGGCGCACGTCGGTGAACACCATGGCGACGCCGTGGTCATCGGCGGCCTTGATCACGTCCTCGTCGCGCACGGAGCCGCCGGGCTGGATCACCGCGGTGGCGCCCGCCTCGATTGCAACCAGGAGCCCGTCGGGAAATGGGAAGAACGCGTCGGAGGCGACCACCGAGCCCCTGGTCAGCGGCGCCTCCAATCCTGCTTCGCGCGCGGCGTCCTCGGCCTTGCGCGCCGCGATGCGAGCTGAATCGACGCGGCTCATCTGTCCCGCGCCGATCCCGATCGTGGCGCAGTCCCGGGCATAGACGATGGTGTTCGACTTGACGTGCTTGGCGATGCGAAATGCAAAGGCGAGATCGCGCAACTCGGCGTTGGTCGGCGCGCGCCTGGTGACGACCTTGAGCTCGATGTCGTCGATTACTGCGTTGTCGCGCGACTGCACGAGCAGCCCGCCCGCGACCGACTTGAAGGTCAGCCCATGGGCGCGCGGATCGGGCAGGCCGCCTGCGGCGAGCAACCGCAGGTTCTTCTTCGCCCCGGCGATGGCGATTGCTTCCGCGCTCGCATCCGGCGCGATGATCACCTCGGTGAAGATGTCGGTGATGGCGCGCGTGGCCTCGGCATCGAGAGGGCGGTTCAGCGCGATCACCCCGCCGAACGCGGAGACGGGATCGCAGGCGAGCGCCCTGCGGTAGGCCTCGGCGAGCGTCGCGCCCTCGGCGACGCCGCACGGGTTGGCATGCTTGACGATGACGCAGGCGGCCGTGCGCTGCGGATCGAACTCGGCGACGCACTCGTAGGCGGCGTCGGTGTCATTGATGTTGTTGTAGGAGAGCTGCTTGCCCTGGAGCTGGCGTGCGGTGGCAACACCGGGGCGCAACTCGGGGGAGCGATAGAATGCCGCCGACTGGTGCGGGTTCTCGCCATAGCGCAACGGCTCGATGAGGCTGCCGCCGACCGCGCGGTAGGTGGGCGCTTCGAGGCCGAGCTGTCCCGCGAACCAGTTCGAGATGGCGGCGTCATAGACCGCAGTGCGCGCATAGGCCTTGGCGGCGAGCTTCTGCCGCAGTGACAGCGTGGTCATGCCATTGTGCTGCGCAAGCTCATCGAGCAGCGCGGCATAATCGGCGGGATCGACGATCACTGCCACATGGTCGTGATTTTTGGCCGCGGCGCGGATCATGGCGGGGCCGCCGATATCGATGTTCTCGATGCAGGTTGCGAAATCCTCGCCCTTAGCGACGGTCGCTTCGAACGGATAAAGATTCACCACCAGGAGATCGATGGGAGCGATGCCGTGCGTGCGCATGGCCGCCGCGTGGTCGGCGTTGTCGCGTAAGGCAAGGAGGCCGCCGTGCACGGCGGGATGCAGCGTCTTCACGCGCCCGTCCATCATCTCGGGAAAGCCGGTTAGCTCGCTGACCTCGCGCGCGGCGAGCCCGGCCTCGACGAGCGCCTTGCGCGTCCCGCCGGTGGAGACAAGCTCGATCCCACGGGCCGTGAGCGCGCGGGCAAAATCAATCAGCCCGGTCTTGTCGGAGACGGAGATGAGGGCGCGAGTGATGTGACGGGGGTTATTAGCAGTCATGGGCTGGCGGTATCATACCGGACGCAAGGCGTCATGGGCGCAGGCTGGCAAATCCTCTTGCGCCGCTCAACTTTCCCACAAGCTATTGTCAGTTCCAAGGAGACGTGCACATCTTGATTGCCAACTGACCGATGCCGAGACGCGCGAAATCCGCAAGATCGTCGCAACGCTCGAAGCGCAAGAGCAGCGCGCTCGCGCGCCGGCTTGTTTCCGCCCTCACCGAAGCGCTGGCGCATGCGCGAGGCGAAGTTGAACTGCCGAGCTACAGGGTGACCATGCGCCGCGCAGGAACTCGGTAATATCATCGATATGCGATTTTGCCTTCGCGCAGTGCCCAATAAAGGGCGGAGTCTGGCTGCTCGCCCTAGTGATGGACGTTCGTGAAACGAACTACCGGTTGCTCACAGTGGCAGCTGCGGCTCCTCGCTGCGGTCGCGGCGCGCAGCGGCGAGCGCGCCCGCGGGCACAAAGGCACAGCCCCACTGCACGCGCATCACCTTGCGGGCGCGGCCGTAGATCACGACCTGCACCGAGCGGCGGGGACCGTCCGGCCCAGCGAGATAGACGCTCTCCTCTACATCGATGCGATCCTCGAAGGCGCTGAACGTCCAGACATCCTTATTGGGCATCAGCAGCATGGCGGTATGGCCGTCGGAAAGCCGGGTGGCCTTGATCGAAGGATGCAGGTGGAAACGCAGCGCAAACTGATCGCGACCCGCCGGCATGGTGTCGCCCTTGACCGGCGTGAACACGTCCTCGCCCTCGAGCTTCTGCCCGTCGGGCGAGAGGATAAGGGTGCGGTGGTGGACCACATTGAACAGGTCAGCATAGCCGTCGTGTGAGGCGCGCAGCACGAGCCCGCGCGGCTCCTCCTCACGCGCGACCTCGACCGTATGCGGGCCCCCGACAATCGGGATGCCGGACAGCATACGTTTGATCGGTCCTGATTCGATGAACCCGCAGGAGGAGGTGTCATTGAAGGTCGCGGTGGAATGCGCCGCCGTCGAGCGCGCCACCTGGCGCCAGCTGTCCCGGCTGGTGATCGGTAGTCCGCAATTGACCACGATGCGGTTGTGCTTGCAGGAGAGCTCAAACGACAGACAGCCGGCATGCGCTTCGGTGCTCACCGTAAGCGCCGGCGGCCGACCGGTGTCCAGCAGCACAAGGGTGCCCGCGCTTTCCAGACGCTGGTAGCCGGAATAGGGCGCGTTCGCGAGTGGTGCGCCGCGCGCGTCGTCGTAGGCCAGAATGGTCATGACAAGATCGGTCTGGGTCGGTCCCATGCCGTTGAACAGCGCGAAATTGCCATCCCCATGCCGGAAGAAGCGCAGCATGGGCATCATGCGGTCGATGGCGTTGAGGAGCGCGGGCGGCGGCGCAATGTTGCGCGCTGTGAATGCCGTTCGCAGCGGCAGGAGATCGGCCAGGAGCTCGATCAGCGAGCCGGGGTTGCGGCTGATGTGCCCGCCATCGGGAAGGATCTGGCGCTGCAGCTCCTCCGTCAGCCGCCGGGTGGCCGAGCGCACATGCCGCTGCTGCCCGGCCATGCACAACGCCGCGTAAGTGAGCGCCATGACTGCCTGCAGCCGCGGCACGCCGTCGCGCGCCTCCCCCACCGTATGTCGCAGGTGACGCACTTGCCGCGTCAGGCTGCGCATGAAGCGGCGATAAAATGCGGGATCGGATTGATCGAGCACCAGGGCCGCCTGGCTGAGCCAGGACACGACACGTCGGGCGACCACGTCCGGACGCCAGGCGACGGGATCCCGCCAACGGTTGAGCGCGATCCACTCATCGACCAGCGCTCGGGCATTGGCGCGCGAGATCTCCGACTGCGCGGCACGCAGGTGCCGCAGCCAGCCGAAGCCGAACAGCGCCGCTGCCCAGTCGTCGGACGGGGGCGTCGTCTCGAACGGCGAGCGTCCTTCGCAAACCACGACCTTTCCAGCAAAGACGAAGCGGCCGGAATAGATCTCCGCGACGCGGGTCGAATCCGTGGTGCGCAAGTCCTGCGGGGCTATCAGCAGCCGATCGACCTTGCCGAATGAAAGCAGCCAGCACGCGATGGGATGCGTGACCACGCGTCCCACGAGCCCGCGCATGAGGCCGCGCGCCAGGAAGACGGACAATTTTACTCGTTCCGCGACCGAGGCGCGTGACATTCGAGGACCTGCTCCCTCGTTTGCGGGCCCGGTCCCGCGATTCGAACATTACCGAAGGCCAGACCCACGGCCAACCTTCGGCGGGCTCTCAATGCCGTTCCAGTCGTGCGGCATAGAAGCCGTCAATCCCGGCCATGGCCGGGTCCGGAGCGGGGAGATGAAACGGGAGCGTTCGTAGATCCCCCTCGTCGGTGAGCCATTCGGCTGGGATGGCCGCTTCGCCTGGCTCAATCGGCCGGCGCGTGAGCGGTGCGCCGCCGGCGAGAAGGTCGCGCACGATCTCGATGCCTTCCTCGGGCTCGAGCGAGCACGTGCAATAAACGAGAAGACCGCCCGGCTTCACAAGCTCCGCCGCCCGCGCCATCAGCCGCCGCTGCACCGAGGCGAGTGCGGCAATGTCGGATTCGCGCTTGATCCAGGGAATGTCGGGATGACGCCGGATGGTTCCGGTCGATGAGCATGGCGCGTCGAGGAGGACGCCGTCGAACGGGCCGGCCCGCCAATCGAGGACATCAGCGTGCACGATTTCCGCCTCCAATTTGAGCCGTGCGAGATTCTGCCGCAGCCGCTCCAGTCGGCCCTCGGCCCGGTCCACCGCCACCACCTTTGCGCCCGCCGCGGCAAGCTGCGCGGTCTTGCCGCCCGGGGCGGCGCAAAGGTCCGCGACGGTGCTGCCAGCGACGTCACCCAGCAAGCGGGTGGGCAGTGCCGCCGCCGCGTCCTGGACCCACCACGTTCCCTCCGCATAGCCCGCCAAGTGCGCGGCCGCGCCATGCACGCGGGCGCGCACCGAGCCCGTCGGAAGCATGCGGCCGCCGAGACGATCCGCCCAGGATCCCGCATCGTCCTTCACGCTGAAATCGAGCGCGGGCTCCTGGCCATGCGCTGCGGCGATGGCGTGCGCGGTTTCTTGGCCATAGCTACGTGCCCAGCGCGCCATGAGCCAGGGCGGCGTGTCGAAGGTCGCTGCATCCATATCCGCAACAAGCCGCGCGCCGTCCTTGATCACGCGTCGCAGCACTGCGTTGACCAGTCCCGCATAGCGCGCGGCGCGCGCATCGGCTCGTACCAGACGCACCGCAAGGTCGACGGCAGCATGGTCGGGAACATCGAGCCACAGGATCTGCGCGGAGCCGATGAGAAGCGCGGCCTCTACGCGCGGGGCGCCGGCCGGAAACCCTCGTTCGAGCAGATGGCCGAGCAGATGTCGCAACGTCCCCAGCCGCCGCAGCGCGGTTGCCGTGATGGCGCGCACCAGCGCGCGGTCGCGCTCGGGCAGTGCGCCGCTCAGCCTGTCCTGCAGCTGCTCGTCGAGCGGACGATGGCGGCGGAGCACGTTCTCCAGAATCTCGGCGGCGATGCGACGAGCAGGAAACCCGGCCGGATCGGCTTGAGCGGGATGACTCGGCTTCGCATCGTCATTCCCACGATTGTGGGACATGCTCTGGCTTCACCCCCAGGGACCGCGCGAGGGCAAGCGCCCCCATGGACCACCGGGATCGGCGGGATAGGAAGGGGCGGACAAGCCTGTGCCGAAACGACCTTGCCGCGCCGCAACGCCCATCTCTTGCGCGATACGCTGCAGGGCCGCGATGCGGTTTTCGGTCGCGGGATGGGTCGAGAACAGGTTGTCCATGCGATGCCCGCTGAGCGGATTGATAATGAAGAGGTGGGCAGTCGCAGGCGCACGCTCGGCCGTCACGTTCTCGATTGCGTGCGCGGCGGACGAGATCTTCGCCAGCGCGGAAGCGAGCGCATCGGGCCTGCCGCTGATGCGCGCGCCCAGCTCGTCGGCGGCGTATTCGCGCGTGCGGCTGATTGCCATCTGCACAATCATTGCCGCGAGCGGGGCGAGAATGACCATGGCCAGCGTGCCGATCATGCCGGCGCCGTTGTTGCCCCGCGACCCGCCCCCGAAGAACAGGCCGAACTGCGCCAGCATCGAGATCGCGCCGGCAATGGTCGCGGTGATCGTCATCGTCAGGGTGTCACGGTTGCTGATATGAGCAAGCTCGTGCGCGAGAACACCGGCGATCTCGTCGCGATTGAGCATTTCGAGGAGCCCGGTGCTGACTGCCACAGCCGCATGCTGAGGATTGCGCCCGCTGGCGAACGCATTAGGCTGCGCGTTCTCCATCACATAGACCTGCGGCATGGGCAGCTCGGCACTCTGCGCGAGCTCGCGCACGAGCGCCACGAGCTCGGGGGCGCTGCGCTCGTCGACGGGGTGTGCAGCATGCAGGCTGAGCACGAGCCTGTCAGCGTTCCAGTAGCTCGCAAGGTTCATGGCGGCGGCGACCAGAAAGGCGATGGTTGCGCCGCTCGCACCGCCGATGAGGTAGCCAACGCCCATGAACAGGGCTGTCAGCCCTGCCAGCAGCATTGCAGTGCGCAGAATGTTCATGACATCCCCAACGCGCGACGGTCTTTGTCGCGGCATAATGTTGGGTGCGCCCGCCCGGTCTGCCAGTGGCGGATTACGCTGCCTGTCACCGGGCCAGCGGAAGGCCGGACCCGATAGCCAATCCGCCCTGCCGCATCATACCTCTATCTCGTGACGACGACCGGCGTGCCGACCCCCACGCGCCCGTAGAGATCGAGGACGTCCGCGTTGTACATGCGGATGCAGCCGTAGGAAACCTGGCCGCCGATCGAGCCCGGGTTATTAGTGCCGTGGATCGCGTACTCGCCGGCGCTGAGCACGAGTGCCGCTGCGCCCATCGGGTTGCGACCAGTGCCGCCGGGAATGACATTCGGCAGGTCCGGCCTGTCGTGGCGCACCTCGGCGGGCGGGGTCCACGCCGGGCGCAGAAACTTGCCGCTGATGATGGCGGTGCCTGACCACTGCTTGCCAGCGCGGCCGACCCCGACGGGATAGCGCACCGCGCGGCCATAGCCGAGCACGTAATAGAGCGACCGCTCGCTCGTTTTCACCACCACCGTGCCCGGCGCATACGCCGCGGGAAATCCGACGATGTCGCGCGCGTGCGCATGCTCCGGCATCGCGGCTGTTGCGGCGAGCGCAAATGCCGCCCAAGCGGCGGCCAGCGATCGTGACAGTTGCATGGTTAGCCCCCGTACCGATGCCCGTTCCGATGCGATCCATGGCGGCCCGACCCTCTGCCTCGGGCCTCCAATCCCGATCAGCATAATCGAACCCGTCGGCAATCTCAGTCGAAACTACGCGTCCGACGTTACCGGATGGCTAAAATTCGGCCAGCTGTGCTGCGGCGGCCACAGGCCTCGTCGGGGGCATCCACTTCTTTCGGCGTCTGGCGCCAGCTCAGGGCCGCAACATCACAACAAGTCCGGCCATGACGGCGCGTCGCTCACGCCGATCTGCGGTTCTGCCTGTTGTTTACGAGATCATCGACCACCGCCGGGTCAGCAAGGGTCGATGTATCGCCGAGGTTGCCGTACTCGTCCTCGGCGATCTTGCGCAGGATGCGGCGCATGATCTTGCCCGAGCGCGTCTTCGGCAAGCCGGGTGCGAACTGGATGAGATCCGGGGAGGCGATCGGCCCGATCTCCTTGCGCACCCAGGCGACCAGCTCCTTGCGCAGCTCCTCGGTTGGCTGCTCGCCGGTCATCAAAGTGACATAGGCATAGATGCCCTGGCCCTTGATGTCGTGCGGGTAGCCCACCACGGCGGCTTCGGAAACATTGGGGTGCGCGACCAGCGCGCTCTCGACCTCGGCGGTGCCGAGGCGATGGCCCGCGACGTTGATCACGTCATCGACCCGGCCGGTGATCCAGTAGAACCCGTCCGTGTCGCGCCGACAGCCGTCGCCGGTGAAGTACTTGCCGGGATAGGCTTTGAAATAGGTGTCGACGAAGCGTTGGTGATCGCCGTAGACGGTGCGCATCATTCCTGGCCAGGAATCGATGATGCAGAGATTGCCGGTGGCGGGTCCTTCCAGCACTTTGCCCTCGGCGTCGACAATCTGCGGAACGATACCGAAGAACGGCTGCGTCGCCGATCCCGGCTTGAGCCGCGTCGCCCCAGGCAGCGGCGTGATCAGGATCCCGCCAGTCTCGGTCTGCCACCAGGTATCGACGATGGGGCAGCGCTCCTCACCAACCACCCGGTAGTACCACTCCCACGCTTCCGGATTGATCGGCTCGCCGACCGTTCCGAGCAGGCGCAGTGACTTGCGCGAGGTCTTCTTCACCGGCCCCTCGCCGGCCTGCATCAGCGCGCGGATCGCGGTCGGCGCCGTGTAGATGATGTTGACCTTGTGCTTGTCGCAGACCTCCCAGAAGCGGGACATGCTGGGATAATTGGGCACGCCCTCGAAGATCAGCGTGGTGGCGCCGTTGGCGAGCGGCCCATAGATGATGTAGCTGTGACCGGTGACCCAGCCGACGTCGGCGGTGCACCAGTAGATGTCGCCTTCGTGATAGTCGAAGATCAGCTGGTGGGTCACGGCGACGTAGGTCAGGTAGCCGCCAGTGGTATGCAGCACCCCCTTCGGCTGCCCGGTCGATCCCGATGTGTAGAGGATGAACAGCGGGTCCTCGGCGCTCATGTGCTCGCACGGACATTGCGCGGTCACCACCTTGGCGGCTTCGTGGTACCAGACGTCGCGCACCGTCTCCATGTTGACCGCTGCGCCGGTGTGGCGCACCACGATCACATGATCGACGCCGCCCACCTTGGCGATGGCGGCATCGGCGTTGGCCTTGAGCGGCACCTTGCGGCCGCCGCGCACGCCTTCGTCGGCGGTGATCATGACTTTGGACTGGCAGTCAGCAATGCGCCCGGCGAGCGACTCCGGCGAGAAGCCGCCGAACACCACGGAGTGGATCGCCCCGATGCGCGCGCAGGCAAGCGTGGCGAAGGCGATCTCCGGAATCATGGGCAGGTAGATGGTGACGCGGTCGCCCTTCGTGACGCCGCGGTTGCGCAGGATGTTGGCAAACCGGCAGACCTCGTCGTGCAGCTCCTGATAGGTGATGTGCTGCGACTTCGCAGGATCATCACTTTCCCAGATGATGGCGGTCTGCTTTGCCCGCCTGGGAAGATGCCGGTCGATGCAGTTGAAGCATGCATTGAGAACGCCGTCCTCGAACCATTTGATTGAGACGTTGCCGGGTCCGAAGGAGGAGCTCTTGATCCGGGTCGGCGCCTTGTACCAGTCGAGGCGCTTGGCTTCCTCGGCCCAGAACCCGTTCGGGTCCTTGATCGAGCGCGCGTACATCTCCTGATACTTGGCCGCATCGATGTAGGCGCGCGTTTTCCACTGCGGCGGGACCTCGTAGACCTTCTCCGACATCTGCTCCTCCACACGGCGCGCGAAGCCCGGCGCAATGGCACCAAGGGACCCCGCGCAGGGTCGTTTCCTTCACGCTATTATGCGACGCGCGATGCTTGAGCGACAAGGCTGGCGATGTGCGACTTTCGGGCTACCTGAGAACGCGAGCATGTCAGCGCTCCGCCGACTGGGGCTTGATCTCCTCGCTGCCGCCGTGGCTGTCCTGGCGGCCGGCACAACGATGGCGCAGCCTTATCCAACGCGACCGATCAAGCTGCTGCTGTCGTTTCCTCCCGGCGGGGCTTCCGACTTCATCGCGCGGTTGATTGCGCAGCCGCTCTCCGAGCGGCTGGGACAGCCGGTTGTGGTGGAGAACCGGCCCGGCGCGAACGGCAATCTCGCGGGGGAGCTTGCCGCGCACGCCGCGCCGGACGGGGCGACGCTGCTGCTGGCGCCGAGCTCGCTGTTCAGCGTCAATCCGCATCTCTACGCAAGGATGCCGATCGACCCGCTCAAGGATCTGCTGCCGGTGGCAAGCGTCGTTTCCAACGAGCTGTTCCTCGCCGCCAACCCCGCCCTTCCGGGTGCCACCGATCTCGCGAGCTTCATTGCGCTCGCGCACCGCAGCAGTCCCCCGCTGTTCTATGCATCCATCGGCAATGGCAGCGAGCATCACCTCGCCATGGAGCTTCTCAAGCAGCGGGCTGGCATCGATCTCGTTCATGTGCCCTATCGCGGCGGCGGTCCGGCCGCGATAGGGGTGATGGCGGGCGACGTGGCCGCCATGTTCGGCGGTGGATCGGTCGCGCCGCTTGCGCAAAGCGGCAAGTTGCGCGCGCTGGCGGTCAGCGGGTCGAATCGCTCGCCGCTGCTGCCGGATCTCCCGCCCATCGCCGAGCTCTATCCCGGCTACGAGGTCACCATTTGGCAAGGACTGTTTGCGCCCGTTGGGACGCCGGAGCCGGTCGTTGCCCGGCTGCGCAGCGAGCTCGATAGCATCCTGCGCGAGCAGGGCTTCGCCGAGCGGCTTGTCGCCGCCGGCGCCGGCGAGCCTTATGTCACAACACCCGCGGAGCTCGAGGCGCGCATCCGCATCGATTACAAGCGCTACGGCAAGCTGATCAGGGAATCTGGGGTGAAGGCCGATTAAGTGTGCGTGTCGGCGGAAAGAAGCGTTTCTCGCCGCCGCGATCGGTATATGATGGCGCTCGTCAGAGGAGGATCGTCATGCGCAAGCATTCCTGGAAGCTGGTTGCCTGCCTGCTGCTCTGTGCGGTGGTCACGGGCGCCGCGCGCGCGCAGTCGCCAACCCCCGAAACCATGGCAGCTGCGCATGAGCTGGTCGTGACCATGCGCAGCGCCGATCAGTTCAAGGCCCTGCTGCCGATCATCATGAAGAATCTGAAGCCTGCCATCGTTCAGGGGCGCCCTGACGTCGAGCGCGACTTCGATGCCACCATGCCAAGCCTCATGGACGGCCTCAACGCGCGCGTGAACGAGATTGTCGACGAGATAACCGCGATATACGCCCGCAATTTCACCGCCGACGAGCTGCGCGAGATCACAGCGTTCTATCGCGGGCCCGCCGGCAAGAAATTTTTGGAGAAGCAGCCGGCAATCGCACAGGAGAGCATGCAGATCGGACAGAAGTTCGGTGCAGCGGTCGCCGCGGACGTGACGCGCCGCATGAGCGAGGAGCTGCGTAAGCGCGGGCACGGGGAGCGGCAGCAGTAGCTTGCTACCGCTTCGGCTTGAACTCCTGGTTCGGGAATGCCGACGCGTCCGGCGCCTTGATCACGACGAAGGCGTGGTCGGTGGTCGCGTGGCATGCGTTGCATCCGGCCGTGAGCCGGCCATAGGCCTCCGCGAACTGCCGCGGCTCGGTGGCCTTGATTGCGAAGTCTGTGAGCGTGAGCGGGGCCCAAATCGCCGCTTCGAACAGGTCAGGGACGGGCAGGCCTTTCCAGCGCGGAACCGCCCGCGCGGTCACCAGGAAGCCCTGGCGAAGCTCTTTGAGAGCGTAGCCCGCAAGCGGCCAGTTCTCCTCCTTGCCGGCAAGCCCGAGCTTGGCGTGACGGGGCTGGATCAGCATGCTCATGAGCGCGGACATCTGCGGATTGAACGGCGCGGGCTCGGCGTTGGGATCGCCAAGCGGATTCTGTGCAGCGACCCGACCTGACACCACCACGGTGATGATGAGCGCGGCACAAACCGTGCTGATTGCAGGCGCGATCATGCGACGGCGCATGGCTTCATCCTCCTTCGTGTCAATGCAAGCGAGCTCGCGCCCTGTTTATCGCATGCCAGCTCTGGTTTCACGCGCGCTATTTGGCCCCCATGCCGCCAATGATGGCCCCCATCAGGAGGAGCACGAGCAGCCAGTGGCCGCCGTCAATCCACAAGAGGCGCCAGTCGCGCCTGGCAAAGCTGTTGTTGGTGAGCATCGTCGTCATCACGAAGCCAAGCCAGCAGAGCGCGGCGGAGATCACGCCGTTGCGCAATGACAGCGGGCCGATATGGCCAAGGAGGCCGGCAAGCGTCCAGGCCATGACCAGCTCGGCGGCCAACGTGTAGACGAACGGCCGATAGGCGCCGGGCTCGCTCCTTGCGGCCTGGGCCCTCTCGGGCGTCCATCCGAGCGCCGCCATCCACGTTCTGCCAAGCGCCACGTACCAACCCGCGCCGGCAAGCCAGGCCACGATCGCGGCAATGACGATGGCGACATAATTCACCCCGGAAAATGTCATCGGATCGTCCCTCGCTGCAATGGCGCCCAAGCCTATATGGCGCCGTGCCGGTGCGGGAGGGCTCATGGCGCAGTGCCGCCTCCGCGCTCGCTTGAAACGGCGCGGCGGGATCGAATACATCATGCGCTCATGGGCCCGAGCCGCCGTACTCGAACCGACGCACGCGTTGAGCCGGCTGGCACCAAGTGACGGAGATCGTCACCATCGGCATCGCTACGCCGCCGGGCATGACCGCAGCCAACGGATATTTCAGCGCCGCCTGCGCGCTGGGCTACGATCGCGACGAGGGGCTCGCATTCAAGATGCATTACGGCGAGGAGCCCGCCGCCACCGCGCGCGGCCTGTGCGAGGGCGCCTGCGATATTGCTTCGCTCAACACCACGGTTGGTCTGCTCGGCCGCGAGCAGGGCCTGCCCATGATTGCGGTCTACGGCAAGGCGCGCCGCACCCATCGCTGGTTCGCGGTGATGCCGGAAAGCCCGCTCCGCCTTCTGCCTGATCTCAAAGGCGCGAGTATTGCCTGTGACTTTGCCGACCTTGCGCCTCTCGCCGAGGCAGCGCTGGCCGAGGAAGGAGTGCCGCGCGGCAGCTATAAATGGGTGCCCTGGCGCGGCTCCGGAATGGCGACACGCGATATGATCGAGCCATTGCGGCGCGGCATGGTGGCCGCGGTTTTTCTCATCGACTGGAACGATGGTGACTTTGTCGCCGAGGGCTTGCCGCTGCGGCGGCTTCCTTCGCGGGCGCTCGACCGCATCAGGCTCTCGTCCTGCATGTGGGTGAGCAAACAATGCCTCTCTCAGAGGAAAGAGGCCATCGCCGGCGTCGGCCGTGCGCTCGCCAAGGTCACGACCTTCGCACTGGAGAACCCCGAAGCGGCTGTGCGGCTGATGTGGCGGCATGAGCCATGCACGCACCCGCCAGCGAGTGAGCTCGATCGCGTGTTGCGGCGCGATCTCGCGATCATGAAGGCGCGCCTTTCATCCTTTCGCATCGATCCCGGCGATCGGGATCAGCGCTGGGGCGCGATCGAGGGCACCGAGATCTCGGCTTGGCAGGATTTCCTGATGGCGAGCGGCGCCATCACCCAGCGGCTTGATCCGGCGAGCGTCTATACGAACGAGCTGGTCGACCGGTTCAATCGTTTCGATGCTCGCAGAATAAAAGACGACGCGCGCGCGTATGGGAAACAACAGGCTCAGTCGTGACCGCGACCAGAACGAGACTGACCATCGGGCTCGCGACACCGACCGGGATGAGCGCGCCTTATGCCTATCTCACTCCGGCGCTTGCGCTCGGCTATGATCGGGAGGAGGGGCTGGAGCTTGCTTTCTGCTATGGCGGGGAGCCGGGCGCCACCGCGCGCGCACTCGCCGCCGGAGCATGCGACATGGCCTGCCTCAATACCCTTGTTGGCTTCATGGGGCGCGCCAATGATCAGCTCCCCATGCTCGCCATTGGCAGCAAGGCGCGCCGCGCCCACCGCTATTTTGCCGTGCCTGCCGACAGCGCGATTGGGGCATTGGCAGAGCTGCGCGGCAAGCGCATTGCCTGCGATTTCCCGCATATCCAGCCGCTTGCCGAGGCGGCACTTGCTGAGGAAGGGATTCCGGCGGACGCCTTCGCATGGGTGCCCTGGCACGGTTCCGGCATGGGAATAGGCGAGATGATCGAGCCGATGCGCCGAGGCGAGGTCGATGCGCTGTTCGTGATGGACTGGACCCATGGCGATGCCGTCGCACGCGGCTTGCAGTTGCGGCATCTGCGCTCCCGTCTGCTCGAGCGCATCAAGGTGTCGTCATGCTACTGGACGACCGAGGAGCGCTTCGCATCGCAGGGTGAGGTGCTCGCGCGTGGTTTGCGCATGGTCCAGAAGAGCATCGTCTTCTCTTTCGCAAACCCGCAGGCAGCGCTGCGGATGATGTGGGAGACGCAGCCTGAGACGAAACCTGCGGCCCCCGCGCGCGAGGCGGTGCTCGCCCATGATACCGAGGTGCTCAAAGCCTGCCTCGAGCCCATGCGCATTGCCACCGATGATCCCGATCCGCGCTGGTGCGCGATCGACCGGCGTGACATGCAGGCGTGGCTGACGTTCCTGCGCGATACCGGCACGATCCGCGAGCCGGTCGGGCTCGGCTCTCTTTACACCACCGCGCTGGTCGATGCGGCCAATGCGTTCGATCCCGGTGAGGTGCAGGGCGCAGCCACCGCCTATGCCGCGCGCCTCCGGCTGCAACAGGGAGATTGAGGACATGAACCGAGCTGCGATCGCAGGCGCTCTCGTCACTCTGCTCGCGCAGGCGCACGTGCATGGGGCGAACGCTTCCGACGACATCCTGCAGTCCATCAAGAGCCGCGGCGTCATCCGCACCTGCAGCGTCGATTACGCGCCCTGGAACATCAAGAATCCCGCCAGCAACCAGTGGGAGGGCGTCAACATCGACCTCATGAATGTCGCGGCTGGGATGCTGAAGGTGAAGGTCGAGCAGGTCGACGCGACCTGGGCGACGGTGATCCCCAGCGTGCTCACCCAAAAATGCGATGTTGCCGCGGCGGGGTTTTACGTCTCGGCCCCGCGTGCCGAGCTCATCACGTTCACGCGACCCATTGCGACCGACGGCATCTCGCTCTTTGTTGCGGCAGACTCGCCGGCCAGGACGGTCCAGGACCTCGACAAGCCCGGCATCACCGTGGTCGTGCGCTCCGGCGGCTTTGAGGAAGGTGTGGCAAGGTCGCTGTTCAAGCAGGCGACGGTCAAGGCGCTGACTGCCGATCAGGCCGGCATTATCACCCTCGAGATTGCGTCCGGCCGCGCCGATGCCGGCGCCGGCGGATATTTTGGAAACCTCTGGTTTCTGAAGGCCAACCCCAATGTGAAGGTCAGGCTGCTGTCCGAGGACCTCCTGAGCAAGACCTCGATTGCGTATGCGGTTCCCCCGCGCGAGTATTTCTTCCGTGACTGGCTCAATGCCATGCTGCTCAACCTCGAGGAGAACGGCAAGACCAGGGAAATTCTGGCCAAGTGGACCAGATAGCTTACCGGCGGCGAGAGAGTGCGGGCAGCATCCTCCTGTTCTGGATCCTGCCTGGCGCAATCCTGATCGCGGTGCTTGCGTGGCTTTGGCGCGACGTGAGCTGGTCGTTCGTACGCGGTCTCGATTTCTCGGTCGTCTACACGTATCGGGTCGCGCTACTCGAGGGGCTCGCAAACACTCTCCTGATCACTTTTTTTTCCCTGCTGCTCGGCCTCGTGCTGGGGCTCGCGTTCGCCTGCCTCCTGCAGGTGCCGGTTGCGCCGCTGCGCTGGGTGATCCTGTCCTACATCGAGATCCTGCGCGACGTCCCTCTGGTCGTGGCGCTGTTCTGGATTCATTTCGCGCTGCCGGTCGCAACCGGCATCAGCACGACCGCCTTCGAGAGTGGGTTCATCGCCATGGCGCTGCAGTCGAGCGCCTATCTCGCCGATGTCGCGCGGGCAGGGATTGCGGCGGTGCCCAGGGGACAGTGGGACGCCGCCGCTGCGCTCGGGCTCTCGCCGGTGTGGAAATGGCGCGATGTGGTGCTGCCGCAGGCGCTGCGGATCATGATCCCTCCGCTCGCCAATGTGGCCCTCGGCTATTTCAAGGCAAGCTCGGTGCTTGCCCTGCTCTCCGTCGGCGAGCTGATGACGGTCGCGCTGCGCATCAGCAACTACACTTTCAAGCCGATCGAGACGCTCACCGCCGTCGGCGCCGTCTACCTGGCGCTCGGCTATTTCCTGAGCGCGCTGACCTACCGCATCGAGCGTCTGTTTGGGAGCGCGCGAGCCTGAAATGGCGTTCGATACCTCGGTCGTGTGGAACAATCTGGCGCTGCTGGGGGCCGGGATCTGGCTCACCTTCGCGCTGACCCTTACCGCGCTTGCGCTCGGCATCGTCATCGGCCTCCTCGCCTGCGTGGGGCGGCTCCTCGGGCGCGGCCTCCTTTATTATATCAGCACCGGATATATCGGGCTGTTTCGCGGCCTGCCGGAGACGGTGATCATCTTCTGGCTCTATTATTGCGGCCCCTTGATCCTCAACGTCAGGCTCTCCGCGTTCTGGAGCGGCACCATCGCGCTCGCGATTCCGGCGGGCGCGTATCTCGCCGAGATATTCCGCGCCGGCATCGAGGCGGTCCCGCGCGGCCAGCGCGATGCTGCAAGGGCGATCGGGCTTGCCCCGTTCTGGATCGTGTGGGACGTGATCGCACCGCAGGCGCTGCGCATGATGATCGCGCCCATCCTCGGCATTGTCACGATCCTGATCAAGAACTCGGCGCTCGTTTCTGCAATCGGGGTGGAGGAGCTGTTCTACCGCGCAACTGTGCTGGCGGGGCAGACCTTCCGCCATTTCGAGCTGCTTTCGGCCATCGCGGTCATCTATTTCCTCATGATCCTGCCGCTCAGCATCCTCATGCAGCGTCAGGAGCGGCGGCTGCTGGCGAGGGTTGCCTGATGACGCCGGCAGACAACGAGAATGCCAGCGCGCCGGCGATGATCGTCTGCGAGGGCGTGCAGAAATTCTTCGGGCGGTTCGAGGTGCTGCGGCGGGTGAGCCTCACGATTGCGCGTGGGGAGGTGCTCTGCATTATCGGCCCCTCGGGCGGTGGCAAGTCGACCTTTCTTCGCACGCTCAATGCACTGGAGGGCTTCGACACCGGCCGCATCCGTGTCGCCGGTATCGAATTGCCCGGCACCCGCAGACAGGTGCTCGGCATCCGGCGCGAGGTCGGCATGGTGTTTCAGAGCTTCAACCTGTTTCCGCACATGACGGTGCGCCGCAACGTGGCGCTCGCGCCGGTGCGCTCGCGCGGCCTCTCCTGGAGCGAGGCGAACGCGCGCGCCGAGCAGCTGCTTGCGCGGGTGCATATTGCCGACCAAGCGGACAAGTATCCCGGGCAGATTTCCGGCGGACAGCAGCAGCGTGCGGCGATCGCGCGTGCTCTTGCCATGGAGCCGAACATTCTGCTGTTCGACGAGCCTACCTCGTCGCTCGATCCTGAAATGGTCCAGGAGGTGCTGGAAGTGATGCGCTCGCTCGCCCATACCGGGATCACCATGGTGGTTGTGACCCACGAGATGGGCTTCGCCCGCGAGGTCGCCGATCACGTCGTGTTCATGGCGGACGGTATCCTGCTCCACAAGGCGACACCCGACGCGTTCTTCGATCGTCCCGCAGATCAGCGCCTGAGCGCGTTCCTGTCCAAGGTGCTGTAGGAGAAGCCTCAGGCCGCCTTCGGAAGTGGGAACATGATCTCGGACCGGAACCTGTTGTAGATCCCGAATCCGGCAATGGCGATCGCCAGCAAGATAATGCTCATGAGAGGCGAGACGGATCCGGCATACCGGGAATAAAGCGAAAGCAGAAAGCCGTAGGTTCCGGCGAAAAACAGGAATGCGCCACCGACCTCGGCTGCCACATATCGCAGCGGCATCCTGTCGTAGGCCTTCTTCAGCGCGGGTGTCAGCTGCACGTCGACCTTGCGGCCAACAAGGCCGGACTGGGCGATCGAGATCAGATAACAGCAGACGATCACCGCGAACGCGCCGGCAAAGAAGTTCCCGACCGGGAAATGCTCCTCCATATCGAGAAAGCTTTTTTCGTATGCCACTCCGAAAAAGAACCCGATATTTGTCAGCAGCACGAGAATTACCGCGGACACGAATGCGAAAACAGACCGTTCGTCTTCCGCCTTGGGATGAAACGCACCAAACAGCATGCGAGGCTCGCCTCCTCTGTAGCTGGCGGCGGCTTAGCGGATGCGGGCTGCGCGTTCAAGGCGCCACATCGTCGAGCGATGCCGGCGGAAAGCCGGTGTGTTTTGCAAACCTGGTGCGCTGAGCGTCACGCAAGCTTGAGCGCGTGCTGTGGCCTAGGGCAACCCGGTGCCGCCGTCATGCAGGTGGCAGGCGACCATCAGTTCGCCATCGCGCATGTCGCGCGGCACGACGGTGCAGCAGCGCGGCCCCGCGTCGGGACAGCGCGGATGGAAGCGGCAGCCCGGCGGCGGATCGAGCGGGTTGGGAAAGGAAAGGCCTAATCCCGTATCCGGCACGCCGAGCCCCGGCTCGGGCGTGAGCACGGAGGCGAGCAGTGCCCTGGTGTAGGGATGCCGCGGCGCACGGAACAGCACCTCGGTCTCGTTCTCCTCGACGATGCGGCCAAGATACATGACGGCCACGCGGGTGGCGATGTGCTCGACCACGGCCAGGTTATGGCTGATCAGGACGTAGGTGAGGCCGAGCTCCTGCTGCAGATCCGCGAGCAGGTTGAGGATCTGCGACTGCACGGAGACGTCGAGCGCCGAGGTGGGCTCGTCGCAGACGACCATGGCCGGGCGCATGACCAGCGCGCGTGCAATGGCCACGCGCTGGCGCTGCCCGCCCGAGAGCTCGCCGGGGTAGGCGGCATGAAGCCGCGGCGGCAGTCCGACGAGCTGCATGAGCCGCTCCACTTCGATGCGGCGTTCTTTCGGCGTGCCGATGCCGTGCACCTGAAGCGGCGCGGCAATGATGGCGCCGATGCGGTGGCGCGGATTGAGCGAGGAATAGGGGTCCTGGAACACCGGCTGCACGCGGCGCGCAAGCGCGCGCGGGCTGAACCTCGCAATCGGCTGTCCGTCGATCAGAATCTCGCCTGCCGAAGGCGGCAGCAGGCCAAGCAGCATTCGAGCGAGGGTCGACTTGCCGCAGCCGGATTCGCCGACGATGCCCAGCACCTCGCCCTTTCCGATGGTCAGCGAGACGTGATCGACGGCGCGCAGCTCGCGGGCGGCGCGCAGGAGCCCGCCACCGACCCGGAACGAGCGCTCGACGTTGTGCAGCTCTGCGAGAGGGGCCGTGCCGCTTGGCGCCTCGAAGACGGGGCTTTGTGGCGCGAGCGCGACCGGGGGCTCTGACATGGCGGCGGTATCCCGCGGCTCCTTCATCTTCCAAGCATGCCGTGGCGTGCCATGTCGTTAGGGACTTGGCTACCATCGCACCGCGTGGCTCGTTAACCGAACCATTTATGCCGCAATCAGCCGGTTTCGTGCTGGCACGTCAGGGGACGTGCGTGCCGGACGCTGTGCGGTCGGCAACGTGGGTTACGGGTGGGGACGCATTGTTGCAATTTGGCATCCGCGCGGTTCCGGTTGGAATCGCAGCAGTCTTGTTGGCGCTCGTCCTTAAATGGGCGGGAACGCAGCCCGGTCGAGCAGATAGCGCGGCGCCCGATGCCGCCGTTTCGGTTTTCGGGACCATCCATGCGGACATTTTCCGGTTCCGCGTGCCACTGGGATCAGGCCGCCCTGCTGATCGCGTGCAGGTGGCCAGCTTGGAGCCGCAGGCGGCGTTTGCGGCTCTCGCCAGCCGGTTCGAGCTCGCGTCGGGTACGTCCGTCGTGCCGTGCCGGGAGAGCGACGGTGACTGTCCGGCGTCCTTCGACGACAGGTTCACGTCGGCCATGCCGGTACGTGCCGTCGCCATCCGCATGCGGGCAGGCCGGGATGCCGACACCCCGGATGCGGAAGCGCCGAGGTCAATCACTTTTAGAGTGAGGGCGCGCAAACTGGATGCCTTGCCGGGCGACGATGGCCACACTGCAGTCTACGACATTACCGCGCACATGGTTTATCTGCCGGGTGGCCGCACCCTCGAGGCGCATTCGGGCCTCGGTGGGCTGCGCGACAATCCGCGGCACGTGCGCCTGAAGATGCGCGGGCCGACCCCGCCCAACGTTTACAATCTCACGATGCGGGAGCGAATCTTTCACGGCGTCCGTGCGCTGCGCCTCAACCCCGTCGATAACAGCAGAATGCATGGTCGTGACGGGATCCTTGCCCATTCCTACATGCTGGGCCCTGAGGGCCAGTCGAACGGATGCGTTGTCTTCCGCAATTATTCCGAGTTCCTCGAGGCGTATCGCAAGGGCGAAGTCACCCGCATCGTCGTCGTGGATCGTCTTGACGGCCCGCCCGGCAGGCTTGCCGCCGGCGAGTTGCCGCAGCCCGTGCGCGAGCTGATGAAGGCGACCGATCCTACCCGCCAGTATGCCGACGCCGGCCCCGCGGGAGGTCCGCCTAGCGCCCAGGACACTCCGTGAATGCCGCGTTGCTGGCGGCGGGGCTCTGCAGCGCATCCGCGATCGATGCAGACAGCCGTTAGGGTGTGACTGCCGTCGCCGCATTCGCCGAGCATTGCCCAGGGGATAACAAGCAGCGGTAGGCTCGGCCGTGGGAAAGCTCGCTAAGGCCGACCCGCACCCGGGCGCAATCGTCAAACGCGTAGGGACAACGATTGCGGAAGGCGCAGCCCCGCGGCTCGCCGATGAGGCTCGGCACCAGACCCGGAATGGAGCCGAGCCGCGCCCGCCGCTTGAGCCGCCCCGGCACCGGGATGCAGCGCAGCAGCCCCTGGGTATAGGGGTGCGTCGGCTGAGCGAACAGCTCGCGTGCGCTGCCAGTCTCGACGATCTCGCCGGCATACATCACGGCCGCATGGGTCGCGACGCGTGCCACGATCCCGAGGTCGTGGGTGATGAGAATCATCGCCATGTCGAGCTCGCGACGCAGCGCGGCGAGCAGATGCAGAATCTGCGCCTGGATCGTCACGTCGAGGGCGGTGGTGGGCTCGTCGGCAATCAAGAGCTTGGGGCCGCACATCAGCGCCATGGCGATCATCACGCGCTGGCGCAGTCCCCCCGAGAGCTGATGTGGGTATTGGGCAAGGCGCTCGGCGGCAGCGGTGATGCCGACCTTCTCCAAAAGCATCACCGCCCGCTCGCGTGCCACTCGCGCATCGACTCGACGGTGCCGGCGCAGCGCCTCGGTCAGCTGCGAGCCCACGGTGTAGCAGGGATTGAGTGAGGTCATCGGCTCCTGGAAGATCATTGCCATGGCGTTGCCGCGCAGATCCGACATGGCGCGCTCATTGAGCCGCAGGAGATCGGTGCCGTCGAAGCGAAGCCGTTGCGCCGAGCGGCGTGCGCGCGTCGGCAAGAGGTTCAGCAGGGCGAGCGAAGTCAGCGATTTGCCGCACCCGGATTCGCCGACGATGCAAAGCACGTCGCCACGCCCGAGCGAGAAGCTCACGTCGCGCACGGGGTGAAGCAGGCCGCCGGCAATCGGGATGCGCACGTCAAGTTGCGCAACTTCGAGCAGCGCGCTCACATGCGGCTCTCCGGCGCGGTGATGTCGCGCAGCCCGTCGCCGAGGAGATTGATCGCCAGCACCAGGAGGAAGAGCGCGGCGCCGGGAATTGTGATCACCCACGGGCTGAAGAACATGTACTCCTTGCCCTCGGCTACCATGAGGCCCCATGACGGCTCGGGCGGCGGGATGCCGAGCCCGAGGAACGAGAGGGTGGCCTCTAGCAGGATGGCCTGCGCCATTTCGAGCGTGGCGACCACGAGCAGCGCGTTGGCGATGTTCGGCAGGATCTCTATCAGGATGATGCGCGCTGTAGAGGAGCCGATCGCGCGTGCGGCGGCGATATAGTCGAGCGAGCGCACCTGCATGGTGGCGCTGCGCGTCACCACGGCGAAGCGGTCCCATAGCAAGAGGCCGAGCACGGCGATGACGATCTCCAGCGAGCCGCCCACCAGGGCCGCCACCGCAAGCGCCACCAGGATGACGGGAAGCGCCAGGCGCGTCGTGATGATGAAGGTGACCGCGAGATCGGTGCGTCCGCCGAAATAGCCGCCCAGAATCCCGAGCGTAGTGCCGATCACAGCCGACATTGCCGCTGCGCAGCCGCCGACGAGAAGCGATATGCGCGCGCCGTAGAGGAGGCGGCTGAGGTAGTCACGGCCGAGCTGGTCGGTGCCGAGCAGATGGTCCCAGCTGCCGCGCGTGTCCCAGACCGGGGGGATCAGGCGCTGCGAGAGATCCTGGGCAAACGGATCATGCGGAGCGATCCATGGCGCGGCGAGCGCTGCGGCGAGCACGACCAGGATCATGCCTGCGCCGATCAGGACCGTCGTGTGCCCGAAGATGCGCGCGCGCAGCTGGGCGCCGCGACCGGGCGGAAGGACCTCCTCAACGCGCAGGAAGGCATCGATGGCCATCCGCGGCTCCTTCAATGCACCCGGATGCGCGGGTCGAGCACCGCGCTGAGCATGTCGGCAAGCAGCGTGAGCACGACATAGATGCAGGCGAGAATGAGCACGATCGCCTGCACGACGGGAAAATCGGCGCGGCTGATCGCCTCCCAGCCGAGATATCCAACCCCGTGCAGCGAGAACACGCTCTCGATCACGATTGAGCCGCCGAGCATGAAGCCGAACTGCACTGCCGCCACCGCCACAACCGGGATAACGGCGTTGCGCAGCGCGTGCTTGAACAGCACGCTTCCAGTGCGCAAGCCCTTGGCGCGTGCGGTGCGGATGTAGTCGGAGGCGAGCACTTCGATCATTCCGGCGCGCGTGAGCCGCATGAAGGCGGGCGCCGCGTAGTAGCCGAGCGCAATCGCAGGCAGCACAAAATGCTGCCAGGTCGAGCTGCCGGAGACCGGAAGCCAGCGCAGCTTGAGGCCGAACAGGATGATCAGGATCAGCGCGAACCAGAAGCTCGGCAACGCCTGGCCAAGAACCGAAAGGCCGAGCGCGAGGCGGTCGAGCCAGGAGTTGGGCCTGACCGCCGCAGCCACGCCGAGCGGCAGCGAGAGCGCAAGCGCAAACGCCAGCGCACAGACGCCGAGCGTCAGCGTGACCGGCAGCCGGTCGGCAATGAGCTCGCCCACCGGCACCTTCAGGAAGAAGGACTCGCCGAAATCACCGCGCAGGGCGCGCGCGATCCAGTCCGCATATTGCACGATGATCGGCCGGTCGAGGCCATAGGCCTGCCGCACCTGCGCGATATCGGCGGCGGTCGCCGAGGATCCTGCCAGCGCCTGCGCAAGGTCACCGGAGAGGTGCAGCAGGGCGAAGCTGATGATGGAGACGGTCAGCGCCACCAGGGCTGCGAGGAGCGTTCGCTTCAGGCAATAGGCGAGCAACGCCGGGCCGTCACTTCCAGCCGTAGAGATAGTACCGGGGGATCTCGTCCTTGAACGATCGGAAATCGAGATCGCTGTTGTAGGCGTAGTAGATGCTGTAGGAGTTCAGGGGGAGCATGTACATCTGCTCCATGATGCGCGAGATCGCCTTGCGGTAGGCGGTGCGCCGCCTGTCCTTGTCGGTGCTGGTGTCGCCCTCCTTGACCCATTCCGCCAGCTCCTTGTCGCCGGTGAAGTCGTCGGGCGAGCCGCGAAAAAAGTTGCCGAGAATGGCCGAGACGTCGTTGATCGAATACGACCCCCAGTCGCCGAACGAGATCGGGGTCACCCCGGCATGGTTCTTGTCGCGGAACGCCGGATACTGCAGCAGGTTGATGCGCGCGCGCACCCCGATGGATCGCATGTAGCCGGCCAGCGCGTCGCTCCACTGACGCGGAAGGCGAAATGCGTAGAGCTCGGTATCGAACCCGCTGGAAAAGCCCGCCTGCGCCATCAGCGCCTTTGCCTTCTCCAGGTCCAGGTCATATTTCGCGCCCTCCTGATAGCAGCCGAACTGCGTCGGGAAGCAGGGCGCGGCGAGCACGCGCGCCTCGCTGCCGAAGAAGGTCCGGGTGAACTGCGGGCGATCGATGGCGTGTGCGATGGCACGCCGCACCCGCGCGTCCTTGAGCGGGCTGTCGCCCGAGCGTCCGGCGGCGTCGAAATAGATGTAGCCGACGCGCATCGTCTCGCCCGCGGTCACGGTCAGCCCGGGCACGGCCTTGATGCTGTTGACCTGATCGGTCGGCACGTACCACATCAGGTCGAGGTCGCCGCTCAGCAGGCTCGCGATCTGTGTGGTCTTTTCCGGGATGAAACGCTCGATGACCTTGCCGATGCGCGGCTTGCCGCGAGCGCTGCCTTCCCAGTAGCTCGCATTCTTCACGAAGGTGATTGATTTGCCGGGCTCGAGGCTCTCGACCGCATAGGGCCCGGTGCCGATCGGCTTGCGCGCCATGCCCTGCGGGCCCGCTTCTGCGTAGTATTTGTGCGGATAGATGGGTGTCGGGCCGGCTAGGTATTCGAGCGCAGGGGGGAAGGGCTCCTTGAGGTGGATGCGCACCTTGTAGCGATCGATCTTCTCGGTCGACTTCATCCAGCCGACATTGGTCATGTTGAGGACCTTGTTGGCGGGATCCACCACGAAGTTGAAGGTGTAAACGACATCGTCGGCGTCGAACGGCTGCCCATTGTGGAAGGTCACACCCTGCCGCAGGTCGAGCTCGAGCGTGACATCGTCGATCCAGCGCCAGGCCGTTGCCAGCCCGCCCTTGTACTCGAACGTGTCGGGATCGCGCTCGATAAGCTGGTCCCAGATCATGCGTGCGGCCAGGATTCCTTCGCGGCTGGTGTTGAAATAGGCGTCCGCGATGTCGAGCGGCTGATCCCAGGCGATATTGAGCGTGTCATTCTTCTTGCCTGCCAAGCCGGGCGTTGCCGCAAGCATCGCGGTGAGGATGGCCGCCGCACCCGTTGCCGCAAGTCGCTTCGCAGCAAGATCAATGAGCATCGCACACCTCGTCTCTTCGGTTTCCTCAGCGGAGGGAAGGGATCTGCTCGCGCCAGGCATTAGTCACGCCACGCCGACGATAGCGCAATAGCGTCTACGCTGTCTCCTGCGGGGCCTTGCTGGCCGGCGCGGCCGACAGCAAGGGGACGGGCGAGAACATCACCCGCGATCTATGCTATAACTGCCGCCTGTCAAAAAGGAGGACTGCAATGTCAAGCAAGCCGAAGATCAGGCACATCGCGCTCTCGGCCAAGGACGTCGATGCGGCGGCACGGTTCTTCGTCGATGTTTTCGGAATGAAGGAGGTCGGCAGATTCGATGCCCAGTCGGCCAAGGGCTGCTATCTCAGCGACGGTGATCTCAATCTGGCGATTCTCAGCTTCAAGAATGACGCCGTCGCGGGCGTCGAGCGCGGGAAGGACTGGTATGGCCTGCACCACATCGGCTTTCAGGTGGAGAGCCTGGACGAAATCCACGAGAAGCTGGTTGCCGCCGGATCGCGTCCCCGCGACGACGTCAATGCCGCGCTCGGCGTAGGCCGCGGCCATCGCCAGGCAAGCAATGTCGAGGTGAAATATGCCGGCCCCGACGGGGTCATGATCGACGTGTCGCAGACCGGGTGGGAAGGAACGTCACGCTCAGTGGAGGAGGGTGCATCAGCCGCGCGGTCGCCCGAGATCCAGCCGGCCTGAACCCGCTCGCAGGCTCGGACCGAGGCCGAGCGATCGGCTGCGGTCGTTGCCGCAGCCTCACCAGACCGGTTCGACCGCCTGGATCGGCAGGTAGGAGCTGGGCGCGACGCTGTAGGTGGTCAAGCCGACCTTCGGCCGCATCACGTCGGCGCTGGTGGCGACTACACTCGATTTGGCCCAGAAGATCATGGCCAATCCAAATATCGTGGCAGCAATTGCAAAACTCGTGTTTTTGCGCATGGAAGCCTCCGATCGTCTGAGCAGCCACCGCTGCTCGTGAATCGAAAGCTAACCCGGTTCTGTAAAATCGGGTGTGATCTGCATCACACCCGCACCGCGTCCAGGTACCGACGTGTGCGCCAGATCACACCCTGGGTCCGTTCCGGCGGCCTTGCGGCAGATGGCATCAGAACCCCACGCCCAACGCCGGCAGCAGCCGCTGGAGGATTGCGAGAAGGCAGACGAGCCCCACCAGCAGCTTGAGCAGCTTGGCGAGCCGGCCGTCGCGAACGAACTTGTCGATCACGTAGAAGCAGATCGCGCCGACCACGATAATGATCAGCACGTTGATCAGGAGCGTAATCATCCAGACCTCCCCGACGGGTCGCACGAGCGAGCGTTGCGCGACGATCGCCCACTATCCCACGGGTGCCCGCGCATTGATACTGCCGTGAGCTGTGGGACGGCGATGGCAAGGTGCATTGTCTCGCAGCGGACCGCGGCGTAGCATTTCCGGCAGCATCGGCACCATCGTCAATGGAGTTGCGGTCGTGAAGGTCTGCATGTTTCACCTGATGCCCTATCGCGACCTGCCGGCCGACTTCGACCGGCGCTATCGCTCGGCGTTCATCGATCCCGTGTGGTTCGATGTGGCCGATTCCGACAAGGTGGGCGAGTATTACAACGCCACCCTCGACGAGATGCTGCATGCCGCCAGGGCAGGCCTGCACGGGTTGTGCACCAACCAGCATCACCAGAACGTCTATGGCTTCATGGCCAATCCAAGCCTCATGGGCGCTGTCCTGGCGCGAGAGACCAACGGCCGCAACATTGCCATCGTGCAGCTGGGATCGACGCTGCCTTCGACCAGCCCGCCGACCCGCATCGCGGAGGAGTACGCGATGCTCGACTGCATCAGCGGCGGCCGGCTGGTGGCGGGCTTTCCCACCGGCCTGCCGAGCGACGCCACCATCTCGAATGCCGTCGTTCCAATCGAGCAGCGCGAGCGGTTCCGCGAAGCGCTGGCGCTCGTCACCAAGGCCTGGTCGGCGAAGGAGCCGTTCGCGTGGAACGGCAAGCACTATCAGCTCGGGGTCGTCAATCTGTGGCCGCGGCCAATCCAGCAGCCAGCCCCGCCGATCTGGATTCCGGGCTCCGGCATCTCGTCGACTGCCGAATACGTTGTCGGCCTCGATCACTGCTTCTGCCATCTGAGCTATTACGGCGCAAAGAACGCCGCCGCCGTCAGCGATCGCTACTGGGAGCTGTGTGCGCGCAAGGGGCGTGACGACAATCCGCACCGGTTCAGCTTCCTGCAACTCATAGGAGTTGCCGAGACCGATGCCGAGGCCGAGGAGCTCTATGGCCCGCACGCCGAATATTTCTTCCACAAGCTGCTCTACACGCCGTCCTGGTACCAGGCGATCCCGGGTTGCCTCGAATATGACGCCCTGGTGCAGGCGCTGCACCACAATCCGCGCGCCGAGGTCAAGCTGCGCGAGCTCAAGGCGAAGGACTTCTTCGCGCGCGGCTTCGTCATCGTGGGAAGCCCAAGCACCGTGCGCGAGCAGCTGCTCGAAGGCGTCAAGCGGCTGCGCATCGGACACCTGCTCGCGCTCCTGCATTTCGGCTCCATGCCGAGCGCGCTCTGCAAGCGCAACATCGACCTGTTCGCGCGCGAAGTGCTGCCGCACCTTGCCCCCTTATGGGACGACGTCTACGAGGATCGCTGGTGGCCGCAGCGGCTGGAGGTGCAGCGTAGGGACGCTGCGCCAGCGGCAGGCAAGGCGGCAACCAGGCTGGCTGCCGCATCCTGAGCGCAGGGGAAAGGGCGAGCATGAGCGCCCCCGAGGTGCGAAGGCTGCGGCTGTGGAAGGACCGGATCGAGACCGAGGTCGAGATCGCGGGTGACGGCCCGCCGCTCGTCTATCTGCACGGGCCGTGGGGGCTTGCTCCCGACCGGCCCTTCATCGCGCGCCTTGCTCGCAATTACACGGTCCATGCGCCGAAGCATCCCGGCACCAGCCGCGGTGATCCCAACGCGGTGCATGCGCTCGACGGCTGGCTCGACCTCGTCGTGTATCATGGGGAGCTGTTCGGGGCCCTGGGGCTCACGGCGCCAAGGATGGTCGGCCATTCTTTTGGCGCGCTCGTCGCGGCCGAATTTGCGGCGGCGGCGCCTGCATCGGTCGCTGTTCTGGTGCTGATCGACCCCGTCGGGCTTTGGCGTGACGACCTGCCGGTCAGGAACTGGATGATCCTCAGCGATGATGCGCGCGCATCCTCGCTGTTTGCCGATCCGCAGGGCGAGGCGGCGCGCCGTTTCTTTCAGGTTCCCGGCAATGACGCCGAGCGCGTCGATGTGCTCGCGCAATTTCTTTGGGCGCAGGCCTGCACCGGCAAGTTCGTATGGCCGATTGCCGAGCGCGGGTTCAAGCATCGCGCGCATCGCATTGCCGCGCCGACCCTGATCGTCTGGGGCAAGACCGACCGCATTATTGCGGCCGCCTACGCGCAGGAGTTCGCCGGGCGCATTGCGGGCGCCCGCGTCGAGCTCATCGATGCGGCCGGGCATCTGCCCCATCTCGAGCAGGGTGAGACGGTAGCGAAGGTGGTGTCGGGATTTCTCGGCGCCTGACGGGCAGCAACAATGACTGCTGGGACAGCAGTCGCCAATGATCAATCCGCCGCAGAGCGGCTCTGATCTGCAAGGGGAGGAAACAAAGCCATGACCAGCACCACGACCGTCCCGGCGATGACGACGGCGACAAGGTCCGGCGATCGATGGACCAGCCACAGCGCCACCGTGCTCGTGATCTGCATCCTGGGCTGGGCCTTCGATATCTACGAAGCCACCATCATGCAGCTCGTCACACCCCTGCTCATCAAGGAATGGGGGATCACGCCGGCGACCATGGGGTTCGTCACCACATTCTCGCGCTGGATCGGCTTGATCGGTACCTTCGCATTTCCGGTGCTCGCCGACCTCTATGGACGCAAGCCCGCGCTGGTCGCGGCCATCCTGGGCTATTCGGTATTTACGGGGCTTACCGGCTTCTCGACCGGATGGATTACGTTGCTGATCTTCAGCTCAATCACGCGCATCGCGCTGGCCGGCGAGAATCCGGTCGGTATGCTCATGGTGACCGAGACGGCCCCGACCCGATGGCGCGCGACCGCTCTCGGTGGCCTCGTCGGCGGTTATCCGCTCGGCTACATGCTCTGCTCGCTGGCCGCGCTGGTCGTGGTGCCGCTGTGGGGATGGCGCTCCCTTTACTTTCTCGGCATCCTGCCGGCGCTGCTCGTGCTCTGGATCCGGATCGGAATAACCGAAAGTCCGCGCTATGAGCGGGTCACCATGCAGATGCTCACAGAGGGGCTCAAGAAGCAGCTCGACATCTTTTCGCCGGCGCGCGAGTACCCTCGCGAAACGCTGATCGCATCGCTGGTTTATTTCCTCTACCTGTTCACGTGGCTCGGCTGGTCGGCCTGGATGCCGTTCTATATCGCCAATGAGAAGCACCTCGGCTTCCAGACCATGGCAAGCTGGCTTTCGGTCTGGATGTTCTGCGCGATCTTCGCCTACTGGATCTGTGGCTGGCTGTGCGATCTCTTCGGGCGGCGCTGGGTGATCCCGGCCTTTGCCGTCCCGGCAGGCATTCTGCTGATCATGATGGGCCATCTTGACAGCGCGGCCAGCCTGTTCTGGGTCGGGCTTGCGACGAATTTTCTCATTACCGGCAGCTTCGGCACTGGGCTGGGCTACACGTCCGAGATTTTCCCCACACAGATCCGCGGCACCGGCGTCGGAGCGACCTTCGCCATCGGCCTCGGGGTCGCGTCGTTCGCGCCAATGATCATGGGATGGATCGCAACCGCCTCCTCGGTCGCCGCCGGGCTTCCCCTGCTGGCAGTCTCGTTTCTGCTGCTGGCGCCGCTTTTCATCTGGTTTGCGCCCGACACGACCCGCAAGGAGCTTACCGACTTCGTCGGTCAGAAGGTGGCGACATGAATTTTGCGGATTTACGATTCCACTCGCGGGAGGCCTGGATGCAAAAACAAGTTGCAGTGACCGCCGCTTTGACCGTACTTGCGCTGGCGCTCGCGGCATCAGCGCAGCAACCGCCCTCAACGCGGGGATACGAGAAGAAGGAATTCACGCACAGCGCGTGGACCAAAGGCATCTTCTCGGAAGCCGTCACGGTGCAGGGGCTTGGCGCCGGCAAATTTGTCTTCCTTGCCGGCGTCGGCGCGGAGGACGAGAACGGGCCCCGCGGCAACATCCGTCATCACAACGACCTTGTTGCACAATGCGAATACGCTTTTGACAAGATCAAGCGTGTGCTGGCTGCGCACGGCGCGAGCCTCAATCATGTCGTCAAGATCACTTCCTATCTGACCGACATGAAAAACCGGGTCCCGTACGGACAGTGCCTGACGAGAAACTTCGGCAGCGCCCCGCTGCCTGTTCACACCCTCATCGGGGTCGCGGCGCTGGCCTTCCCGGAGATGATGGTCGAGACCGACGTGACGGCAATTGCTCCCGAATGAGGATCGGGCTGCATCAGTAGCGCGCAGCGGCGGGGATTGGCAGGCCACCGAAACGATAGTTGACGCCGAATTTCAGGCTCTCGATGGTCTGAGTGGTATTGACGCCGAAGGTGGGGGTCGGGTTCACGAGGTCGCCGGCAAAGGTCACGTTGGTCCCGTTGAAGCTGTAATAATCGGCTTCGATGAACGCAGACCAGCTGGGCGCGAATGCGAGCTCGACGCCCGAGCCGATAATCCATCCTATCCGCGTCGTCGACGGCGTGCCGTCGAGTATGGCGGTGTTCTCGATCTCGAACTTGTTGTGGGCCCATGCGACGCCGCCGCGCCAGTAGAGCAGCACCCGATCGATGGCGAACCCGACCCGGCCGGTAAGGCTTGCAAGCCAGTCGTTCTTGCTGCGCAGCGCCCAGGTGGAGTTGAACTGATCCATGTTCGTGCCGGTGACGGTGGCGGCCGCGAACGCGCCCTCGATCCCGACCAGCCATCCGCGATTGATCTGGTAGTCGCATCCCGCCTGCACACCGAACAGGGCGCCGGACGCATCGGTATTGGCTTGTTGCCCGCTCATCGTCGCATCGATGGTGCCGAGGGGCAGCGCGTCCTGCCACGTCGTATGACCGACGGCGAGCCCGGAATGGGTGCCCGCATAGCAGGAGCTCCAGCCCATCGCCTCGACTGGCGCCACGAGAGCAGGCGGCGGATATCCGAGATCAGCGGCCTCGACGGCGCCTGCGGCGAATGCCAGCACGCCAGCAGCCAGGATGGTTCTCATGGGCGTCCCCGCAGTGAGGTGTTAAGACGCCATTAGGGTTAACCATTGATTCCTCAATTAAACATTAACCCCGATCCGGCCCGGTTGCGGTCAGGCTTTGAGGCCGCCCATCGCGCACACCGTCTTCCACTCCTGGTCCGTCACGGGCTGCACCGAGAGGCGGGCATATTTCGCGAGCGCCATGTCCTTGAGGCGGGCATCGGCTTTGACTGCGGCGAGCGTCACGGGCTGGGGCAGCGGCTTGACGCTGCGCACGGTCACGGCCACGAACTTGCCCTCGGCATCGGTTGGATCGGGATAGGCCTCGCGGATCACCTCCACGATTCCCACCACCTGCTTCTCTTTGCCGGTGTGATAGAAAAAGGCCTGCTCACCCTTCTTCATCTTCTTGAGGTTGCTGCGGGCGCGGAAATTACGCACGCCGGACCAGGGCTCGCCCTTCGCACCGCGCGCCAGCTGGTCGTCCCAGGAGAATTCCTCGGGCTCGGTCTTCAGGAGCCAGTACGGCATCGCTCCGCTCCGGGAGATACCCGTCCGCTGCTTTGTTGCTATTTGTCCGTGCAGAGCTTGTCGAGGGTCTCCAGCGCGGCCGTCAGCTCCTTGCCCTCGCTCGATTCTTCGTCCATCTGGTCAAGCGCGTCTATGAACTTGACGAACTCCGGGCCGATCTTCTCCGCGAGCTGGTCCGCCTGCTCGCCGAGCCGGTCGAGCGTGCTGTTGTCGCGCTTCTCCTGAGCCTGCGCCATCTGCTGATTGATCTTGCCCAGCTCGCAATATTGCTGCGTCTTCGTTTTGTCGCTGCTGACGATCTGGATGACCTTCTGGATTTCGGCGGTGCTGAGCGTGGGATGGCTCGGCGGAGTTTGTTGCGCAAAGGCGGGCGCTGCTGCGAAGGCGCAAGCGGCGACAGCAATGGTGAGCTTCATGAAAGCCTCTCGGACAGGAGTTTCGGAGCAAATCGGGTGCCGTTAGATTTCCAGCCGGCAACGGGATGCAGAATGCTAGGCCTCACGAAAGGCACCGGCGAGTCAATTGTTCATAAATAGGCAGGGCTGCAGCGGAACGGAGTGAAGTTTTGGCGGGCCCGAAAATTTCGGCTGCGCTGCAAACGGGCCGCGCTGCAAACGACAGACGGCCCGGCAGTCGGTCCCGCGTGCCGGGCCTTGTCGCCTCAGGCCGTCAGTTCGAGGTCGGAAAGAACGGGCCGGGCAGCGGCGAATTGTGCCAGCCGACGCGTCCGCCGGTATTCTGCACGGTGTCCATCGGGGTATGCGTCGGCGGGAACGCATAGTCGAGGAACTTGCGCTGGCCGGGCAACACTTCGGTGCCCGCGTCGAGGAAGGAGCGCGACACGACGACAATCCGCGACCGCGGGGGTCTCGCCTTGGCGACGCGCCTGGGGGCCACGTACTCCGCGCGAGGGGCGATCGGCTCTCGCGTGGCTTCCGGGGTTCTTGTTTCCGGGGTTCTTGCCCCCGGGGTCCTGACCTCCGGGGTTTTCGGCTCGGGGGTCACGACGGCAGGAGGTGCGGGTGGGGTCACGGCAGCAGGAGGTGCAGGCGTGGCCGGTATAGGAGGTGGCGGCGGCTCGGCCGGATAACGCTCATCGAAGCTGGCGGCGAGCTTGTCGGCGCCACTGGCCTTGGAAACCTGCCCGAAAGCGCCTGCCGGCGCAGCCAGCATCAGCGCAAGCGCCAAGCCGGCGAGGATGGAATGATGACGAAAGTGGTCTTGCGATCCCATGATGCCCCCCCTGCCGTGCCTCATGACGGCGCAATGCGCCCGCAACGGCTCCCGGATATTAGTCGCGCCGCACACGCGAGTGGTTCAAAAATACCAAAGTAGTTAACGGCACACGGCTGGACCGCCTCAGGCACCTCCCCAGCTGTGCAGGCATGCTTCGCGCTGCACCAGCCTCCGGCTTTCCACGGGGATCGCCCGATCGGCCTCGGCATTGGCGCGAGCGGTGCGGCATGTCAGCCAGAAATAGTTCGAGCGCGGATCGATGACCAGCCGGGTTGGGGCAAAATCCGGCGCCAACAGTACCGAGAGATAAGGGGTGGTCGAAAACCACGACAGCCGGTTGAGCTCGTCTCCGAGGCGCTGCGAGGAGACAAAGCGGACGTCTCCCAGCTCTGGATCCGACAAGGATCCAGTGGCAAGCGTGCGCACGGCCCCGGTGTATCGATTCCACGCGCTGACGAACTTTGCGGTTTCCACCACGTGCACCAGCATGATCAGCGCGACTGCGCCGGCCGCGAACCGGATCACCGCTTTGCGGCTGACCGCACGGACCACGCGTGACAGAAAGGTCCAGGAGCAATCGAGCCGCCCCTCGGCGGCGAGTGCGTGCACGCCCGCGAGAGCGCCAATCGCCGGCGTCGCAAGCAGCAGCACTGTGCGCAGATAGTAGCGGTTGTCGGCGTGCAGCGCATGATCAAGAAACAGCCAATAGACGGCAAGGGCCGCAACGACGATTGCGCCAGCATGGACATGAGCCCATTGGCCAGTCAGGCGGCGCAGAAAAGCGAAAGCGATCGCATAGCCGGCGAGCGTCGCCAGCAGCAACAGGACGAGGTCGCCGGCCAGGATCGCAGGATCAAACACATGCAGGGCGGCGCGCCACATCATTTCCGCCACCAGCGGATCGGCGGGAAAGACCTTGAGCACAAGCAACCAGCTCGCGATCGCCAGCAACAGGCAGCCGAGCGCCCGCAGAAAGGCCGGGTCGCGCAGTCCGCGCAGGAGCAACGTCATCAGAATGACCGCAGCGAAGATCAGCGCGCCGGCGTGGGTCAGGATCAGAGCCAGCATGGCTGCGAAGACCAGCGCGCCGGCAAGCCGGCCACGCGCGTAGTGAGAGAGCGCAAGCGTGGGCCAGAACAGCGCATGGGAGATCCAAACCTCGGTCGGAAATCCGAACACCAGCGGGCAAAGACATACCGTCGAAAGGCACGCATAGCTGAAAATGATGCGGCCCCTGGAGCGATCCGTCGCATAGGTCGCAATGAGACCGAGCAGCGGCGCCGCGAAGAACAGCAGTCCATAGAGGGCAATACCGCCGTGGGCGTCCCTGGTCAGGTGCACGTAGGCTTGCGCGGGAACACAGGAGAAGAGAAAGACGAACAGTCGGCCGGAAATGTTGTGCCAGTGGAACTTCCAGGCCTCTTCGACGGCCACGGAATAGGAAAACATCGAGCCGTCCGCATACATTTGCAGACCATAGCGAAGCCCGACGATGATGAAGAGCAGCGAGGAGCCGATTGCCGCCACGATGAGGGCGACCCGCAATGCCTCTCGTTCGGAGCCGAGCGCAAGCCATTGCCTGCCGGCACCGTATGCGTCGCCGATCAGCATTTGGTCCGGCGGGAAATCCTGTCCTCGCGCGGGGCAACAATCGCCGGCACGCGCGCGCGGGCGTCGGACTCGGGCTGCTCCTTCACCACGATTGCGCAGCCTGATTGGCCGGAATCGGTGATCGTTGCTGCAGCGATATTGGGCGGCGACGGCGTGGCGACGTCGATGGCAAGCTTGCTACCGACGACGATGAGGACGGCAGCAAGGACGTAACGCAGCGCCGCGTCCGGGATGCGCGCGGCGATGGAGCTGCCGACGAAGATTCCGGGTATCGAGCCGGCGAGCAGTGAGAGCAGCGCGTGAGCGTCGAGCGAGCCCATGGCGCCATGGCCAAGTCCTGCGATCAGCGTCAGCGGCACCGCATGTGCAATGTCGGAGCCGACGATGCGCGCCGTGGACACGCGCGGATAGAGCAGCACCAGCGCGGTGACGCCAATCGCTCCGGCGCCCACAGAGGAGAAGGTCACCATCAGCCCCAGCGCGGCGCCCATGGCAATGGTCAGTCGGCCGATCGTGCGATCATCGAGCGCGGCGAGGCGTTGGGCATAACGGCTGTAAAGCCTGTTGCGGGCGATGAGCACCCCCGCGGTGAGCAGGAGCGCGATGCTCAGCACCCCGGTGATCAGCCCGTGTGCGCCGCCGCCCTTGGCGTTCAAGGAGGCGAGCACGATCAGCGCCAGCGCCGTCGCCGGAATGCTGCCTATGGCAAGCCGGCGCACCACGCGCCAGTCGATCGTCTCGTTGTATCCGTGGACGATGCTGCCGACCGTCTTGGTCACGGCCGCAAACAGCAGGTCCGTTCCCACCGCCGTAGCAGGAGAGACCCCGAACAGCAGGATGAGGATCGGCGTCATCAGCGATCCGCCACCGACCCCGGTCACGCCGACGAGAGCGCCGACGAGAAATCCCGCTACCGTGAAGTGCGGATCGATCGAGCCCGAGAGCATGCCGCGTCCTTATGCCCTCTCCATCCCGATTATCCGACGTAAGGGTTCACGCGCGCAAGCCCGACGCGGGAGGCTGGTTGCACGCGGTTACCGCAAACTTGCGAAAAATTTTTCCAAATGTGGGCGAGCAAAATCGCCTGCGAAGCTGTCGACGCTTCGAAAGGAACGGCGATTTTGCCCGGAGGCGCCCGCGCGGGTGCGTTCCCGATGCGGCTATTTGTTGACGAGAGCCGCTCCCGCCATGCAGGTCACCTCGTCCTGCGATCCGGTTCCCCCGGAGCAGCCGATGGCGCCGATGATCTTGCCGTCCTCGATCAGCGGGATGCCGCCGCGCGAGGCCACCACGTCGTCGAGGCTGAGAAGATATTTGAAGTCGAACTTCTGCACGGCGTCTTCCAGCGCCTTGGTCGGGCGGCGGAACTTGACCGCGGCGCGCGCCTTGTGCTCGGCGATGCCGATCGAGGCGAGCTGCGCGTTGTCCATGCGCTCGAAGGCGACGAGGTTGGCGCCGGAGTCGACAACCGCAATGTTCATTGCCCAGCCGCGTTTTGTGGCCTCGGCGGCGGCAGCCTGGATCAGCGAATTGGCGCGTTGCGCTCCGATCGGCGCCCCGTACGGATTGTTGAACGGCATCTTTTCCGGAACGGCGTCGAGATTGGGGGGCGCGGCAGGAGCGGGGGGCGTCGGCTGCTGAGCGCAGACGCCGCTAGCCGCCAGCGCCGCCGCGCCTGCAAGCAGAGAGATCAGGACCTGTCTTCGCATATATCACCTCCCGAATTGTTAGAACATTCCGCTGTCGCACGCGCGTTCAACATGCAGATTGAACATCATGCAGCGATGACCTTATAGAACTCACGGTTGCACCTCAACATGCATCGGCCGCTCGCTGGCGAAGCCGCTTGCAGCCAGTGGCACCAGAACGAAATTGCAATCCAAGGGGAGGTCGCCATGGATCGACGTTGCTTCATCAGCTCGGTTGCCGGCCTGGGCGCGGGCGCGGCTCTTTTCTCCGCGCGCAGCCCGGCGCTCGCCGAGGCCGAGACCGCAGCCATGACCAGGCGCTTCTCGCAGCAGCGCTGGACCATCGACAATGTCATTCGCGCAAACGGAATCGACTGGGACCAGCCGCGCTCGATCTATCTTTCCGCGCCTTGCGGGGTGGAGGCGAATGCCGATTTCGCCGCGATCCGCGCCCGGGTGCAGAAGATGGCGGATATCGGCCCCGCCTTCGAAAGTACAGCGAGGCGCCGCGAGGCCAAGGCGCGCGCAGCGGAAGCCGAAGGCAATCCCGTCACCGCGCGCGACAACTGGTACATGGCCGCGATCCATTATGGCGCGGCTGAGTGGCCTTACGATGATTCGGGCGCGCAGCACGTCGCGCTGCATAGGAAGAAGCGGGAATGTTTCAGCAACTACGCCCGGCTCGCCGACCACCGCATCGAGGCCGTCTCGATCCCGCTCAAGGACAAATCGATACCGGGCTGGCTGCATCTGCCACCCGGATACAGCGGCGGCAAGCTGCCGGTGGTGATCGCCATTCCCGGCATGGACAGCTTCAAGGAGATCAATGTCGCGCTCGCCAACGACCGCTGGATGGCGCGCGGCGTCGCCGTGCTCGCCATTGACGGACCGGGCCAATACGAAAGCCCGTTGCTCGGCCTCTATGTCACCATGCAGAGCTGGATCGATGCCGGGCCGGCGCTCGTCGACTTTCTGCTGCGCCGTCCGGAGATCGATGCAGCCAAGATCGGCGTCACCGGTGCAAGTTTCGGCTCGTTCTTCGGCACCATCCTCGCCGCCAACGAGCCGCGCATAGCCGCCACCGCCGTCATCTCCACCTGCCTCGAGCCCGGATGCCGCACCATCTTCGAGGAGGCCTCTCCCACCTTCAAGAAGCGTTTCATGTGGATGGCGAACTACACCGACGAAGCAAAATTCGATCAGTTCGCGAAGACCCTGACCTGGGAAGGCTACGCCGAGAAAATCCGCAGCCCCTATCTGGTGGTGGCGGGCGAAGCCGATGAGCTCAGCCCGCTCGAGCACACCGAGCGGATGGTTCGCTCGATGACGTGCCCGCGCCAGTTCGTCGTCTATGCCGACAGCCGGCATTCGGTGGGCAACGTGCCCGCCGCCAATCTCGGTCCCTTCCCGCCGACACTGGTCGCCGACTGGCTCGTCGCCCGGCTTGCCGGCAAGCCGTTTGACAGCGAGCGCTGGCTGGTCGAGCCGACGGGCCGCATCGTCAAGACCGCGCTTTGAACGGCCCACCACGAAAGCGGCTGGCGGGCCGCGCCGCCTGCGCGAGCGAGATCGCGCCCGCAATGCCGGCAAAGCCGGCGAGCAGCGCAAGCACATCGCGGGCCGCAGATAATAGCGCGGGCGCGCCGGCGTGCACGGTATTGGTCGCCGAGCCGGTGAGCACGGCCAGGCGCCATGCCAGCACCGAGGAGGCCGCTGCAACTCCGATACTCACGCCCAGCGAGCGGATCACGTTGACGAGGCCTCCCGCCTCGCCCGTGAGCTCTGCCGGCGCGGCGGCGACAATGGCGCTGTTGTTGGGCGAGATGAACAGCCCCTGGCCGACCCCGAACAGGGCGAGCGCAAGCATCACCAACGACAGGCTGTCGCGTTCGCCATCAAGAACGACACCGAGCATGGCGAGTGCGCCGACGCAGACGAGCAAGCCGAATGCCGTGGGCAGGCGCGCACCGATTGCGTCGTAGAGCGCGCCCGCGATCGGCGCCGTTATGCCGATCATCATGGGAACGATGCACAGCCGCAGCCCGGCGGCAAACGCGGAGTCGTGGTAGGCGCGCACGAGCACGAAAGGCATCAGGAAGAACAGGCCGAACAGCGCGGCATAGCCGAGCAGGCCGGCGAGACCGCCGGCCGAGAATGCGCGGGCGCGAAACAGGGCGAGATCGATCAGCGGCGGCTGCGCGCGCCGCTCCGCGCGGACAAACAATGCGACCAGCACCACCGCCGTCGCCGCAAAGCCGATGAGGAGCGGCGATGTCGCGCCCCAGGCATATCCTTCGTTGAGCACCGCCACCACGGCGGTCAGCGCAGGCGCGACCAGCAGTGCTCCTTTCCAGTCGAAGCTCGTATCGTCCGGCTGCCCCCGCGTTGGCGCCAGCACGAACCAGCCGAGCGCGGTCCCGGTAAGGCCGACCGGCACGTTGATCCAGAACACCCAACGCCAGTCGAGCCAGTCGAGCACGAGCCCGCCGATCGCCGGGCCGGCGCTAAGCCCGACCGCCTGCGCCGCCGCCTGGATACCGAGCGCGCGACCGCGCAATTCCTCTCCGGCTGCCGCCACCACGATGGCGACGCTGTTCGACGAGAGCAGCGCCGCGCCGATCGCCTGCAGCACGCGAAAGCCGATGAGCACCGGGAGGCTCGGCGCCAGCCCGCACAGCGCCGAGCCCAGAACGAACAGCAGGAATCCGCCGGTGTACAGGAGTTTGCGCCCGACCATGTCGGCAAGCCGGCCGAAGATCGGCAGGAACGCCGCCATGGCCAGCAGGTAGGCGACCGCGACCCAGCTCACCGTGCTTAATGGCGCATCAAACTCGGATTCCAGTCGCGGCAGCAACAGCTGCGTGATGCTGGAATCGACCTGCCCCATGAAGGCGCCGATACACACCGTGCCGACGATGAGCCAGCGGTAGCTTGCGCGGCTCGCGATCGACCGCGCCGGCGGCGGCTCGATGCCGTGAAGGACGGCCGCGCGCAACGCGGCGATCGAGGCCGGCCCTGACGCTTTGTCGGTGGCCACTACCACCGCGGGCGGGGCGGAATGGGTGAGCGGTCCTGCGGCCGCTCTTGTAGCCGGTCCTGTGGCCGTTCCTGGGTCCGTCCGGCAAGTCGCTGCTGGACGCGATCGGGGGGCAGGTCAACGGCGGGTCTTTCACCCCGGAGCATGCCAGGACGGGAGCCGCCGCTCATGATCGGCGCGCGCGTCAAGTTGCGGACAAAAATGCTTGCACCGCCGATCACGGCTCCGAACAAGGCCCACCAGATCGGCCCAGCGAACAGCCGCAAGATCCAGTTTTCGAACGGCACTGCGCCTTCTCCCCAACCGGCCGCATATACGAGGTATCCTAGCACCGTCGCGAGTGCGGCGCCGATCAGCGCGGCTCCGAGCAGCGCGATCTGATGCTCGCGGCTCCAGCTCAAGGGGTTCATCATGACCCGGCCAATCCTGCCCGCCCACGTTATGCGAGATTTTGCAGGCCGTGCAAAGGGGAAGGCCGGGGAAGAGGTCTCCGGTGCTGCGCAAACCTCCCGGAAAGGGGCGCCCGCGAGATGCAAAACAGGAAGAAGAACGACGCCCGAAACCACGCTCCATTTACCGCCGCTGGAACTCGGGCGCCATGAACACGAGCGTGAGCGCCTGTGGCCGGCTCGCCGCCCGCGCAACGGCGAGCCGGGTCTGCGCGGAGGCAAGCGGGCCAAGCGCCGCCTCGAGCGTGATATCGGGCGCTGCCGAAGCGACGACGCGCGAGGCGAGTTGATTGGCAATGTCGACGCGCTGCGCGAGGCCTGCGGTCCAGGCCGCGCTGCCGTCATCGAAGCCCTTTGGCGCGGGCGGCCGCCATAACGGCTCGCCAAGCAGGTTTTGTGCCTGAATGAGCGGCTGCGCATCTACGGGCTGCGCCCCCGCCGCGCGCAGTGCCGCGATCATCCATTCACCGGGCCGTTTGAGCTTCGTGCGCGGCGCGCTCCAGGATTCCGGCGCGCTGATCAGCGCCTTTGCCACCTCACGCAGATCGCCGTCGGTGTCGAGGAAGCGCTTCGCCAGCCGCTCGACCAGCGCCGGTGCTGGATCATCGGCGATGAAGTGACGGGCGAGCTTCGCGCCGACATGCCTTGCGGTCGCGGGGTGACGGGCAAGGTCGGCAAGGACGGCGCGCCCCTGCTCGAGGTCGCTATCGTGGTACACGTTGCCGATCACGGTCTGCGGGCCAGGCTCGTGCATGCGCCGGATGAAGGTGAACTCGGCGCCATGCGCGGGGTCGACGTCCGCCGGAATGATGGTCCAGCCGGTGAGCACCTTGGCGAAGCTGGTGACGTCGTGCTGGCCGTAGACGGACCGCACGCCGAGCGTATGCAATTCCAGGATCTCGCGCGCCAGGTTCTCGTTGAGCCCCTTGTCGCGGTTGATGCCGGCGACCGAACTCGGCCCGATCGATTGCGCGTTATCGAGATAGAACAGCATCGCGGGATGGGATTCCACCGCGCGCAGCATGTCACGGAAGCGCCCGAGCACATGGGCGCGAATGGCTTCGCGCTCATAGGCGCCCGCCATCGCCGGCACCTTGTCGGCTGATACGCAGAAATGGTTCGACCAGAACCAGACCAGCCGCTCCACGAAACCGATCTCTGAGTGATAGGCCGCATCGAACCGCAGCTTGGCCTCCTGCAGGAATATGCGCTGCGGAAGCGGCGGTGGCGGGGCGGGTTTCGCCGGGCTGGGGATTGGCATGGCTAGTGAGGGCGCTGCCATCGGCACCGCCGCCTCCGCGCGCGCGGCCGCCTCCGCCTCGCGGCGCCTTTGCTCCAGGCGCGCCCGCGCGGCCTGATCGGCGTTGAAATCGGAGACTGCGCGCGATGCCTGCGCGCTGGTCAGCAGGTCGGGTCCGCTCGCGCGTCCCGCCCCGGGCTTGTCGAGTTCGGCAATGAGCGCTCCGCGCGGATCGGATGCAATCGCCGCAACCGCGCCCGCGCGCGGACCGAAGCCGAAGCGATGCAGCGCCAGTGCAGCCTGGGATTTTGCGTCGGCAGCCACGGGCTCTCGCTCATTGATCAGGGAGGATCATACCACGAAGCGTGCGGTCAGAGCGATGAACCCGTGATGAACGGTTTGGTCCTCGCAAAGACATAAAAAAGTGCTCTGCAATATAGCGCAACCAACTCACCGGGGCGCTCGATTGACCGTGCATGCGTCAAGAGCTTGATATCGATCTGATCTTTCCCATGAAGGATGAAGTATCGGCCTGGCTGATGTGCGTGAAAGCCGAGCTGCTGTGTGAGGCTGGTATCATCAGTACCGACGAGTTGAACGCGGTTCTTGCACGCGCCGCCGAAGTCATGGATTCAGCAGCGGGCGAGCCGGCGGCTGCACGGTCGACAGATCGATTGTCTCGATTGCAGTCTGCAATTCGCCGCCTTGCCGTCCCCGCAGCTCAGAATTCTGACGCAAGCGTATAAACGAAGCCGCGCGAAAATTCTCCGAGCAGACGCTTCCGTACTACCATTCGCTACCGGGACACCGCTGCCGGTGCGCGATGTCATAACTCCGCTGTGGTGCCGCCACGATTTGACCTGCACGCAGGCGGATGCTTCCGGCGTTGTATCTGTTGCGTGGATCGGGAGTGCGTTCATGGCCAAACCAGCAGTGGTACTGATCGGAGCCGACAAGGGTGGCGTGGGCAAGACGACGGTTGCTCGCACGCTGCTTGACTACTTGAGCAATCACCAGGTGCAGGCGCGTGCCTTTGACACCGAGACGCCGAGAGGCACGCTCAAGCGCTTTCACCCGGAGATCACGCGGGTCGTCGACATCAACTATGTCCCCGACCAGATGCAGATCTTCGATACCGTGCATTCGACCGAGGCTGCCGTCACGGTCATAGACGTACGCGCGGGCCTTTTGTCGTCCACGCTGCAGGCGCTACGCGACATCGGTTTCATCGATGCGGCCAAGCGCGGGCAGATCACCTTTGTCGTCTTGCATATTCTCGGACCTTCCATCGCCTCGCTCGACGAGATCGCCGAGACCGCCGCCTATCTCGGCGATGCAAAATACCTGATGGTGAAAAACTTCATCAACAACACGCATTTCTTCGAGTGGGACGAGGCCACATACGCGGCGTATTTCAAGCGCGTGCCCGACGCCGTCGAGATCACTGTTCCCAAGCTCGTGGAGATGGCAACCGAGCAGGTGGAGCTGGCCTCGGTTCCATTCGCGACCTTCGTCGCCAACAAGAAGCAGGGCGGGGAGGGTGCCTCCTATTCGTTCGTGCTGCGCGGGTATGTCCGCCACTGGCTCGACCAGGTGTGGCGCGAATACCAGCGCATCGGCCTGCTCGGCTTCCTGGAGCCGAGGACGGCAGTGCGGGCGGCCATCATGCGGCCGCGTGCGGTCCTGGAAGCTGCCGAGGCGACGTAGTCCGGGCGGCGGGGGAGGCGCTTGTCATCCCGTCCGGCCCGGCGCGGCAGCCCTGCGCCGCTCTACATCGTCTGCTCCCTGTTGCGCGGGGTCGGCAAGACGCTGCTGGCACGGCTCCTCATTGAACTCCACCTGATCGATGGCCGCGATGTGGCGGCCTTCGATCTTGCCGATGAGGGCCCGCAGCTCGCCGATTATTTGTCGGGGATCGTCACCATCGCCGACATCGGCGATCCCCGCGGCGAGATGGCGCTGTTCGACCGCATCCTCGCCGGCAACGGCGCCGTCACGGTCATCGACCTTCCTCATCGCGCATTGCGGAGCTTCTTCGCCATCACGCAGAAGATCGGGTTCTTCCAGGAGGCGCGCCGTGGTGGAATCGAGCCCCTCATTCTGTTCATTGTCGGCCAAGACCCGACATCGGCAAAGGTGTACGCGCTGCTGCGGCGCTGGCTGACTGCGGCCTCGCTGCTGCCGGTACGCAACAAGAGCGAGGTACGCGCGCAGGCTGCCGCCGCAACCGGCGATGCCTCCATGGATGGGCTCGACATTGCGCCGCTCGACTTCGCGCTGCGGGCGCAGATCGACCAGCTATCGTTCTCCTTCCGCGCGCTCTGGCAGGGCGATGCGACCTACCTTGCCGCGGCGGTGGAGGACGACCTGCTGGACTGGACGGGGCACGCCTTCGTGCAGCTCGGTAAGCTTGAGCGCTTCCTTGGATCTGAAGGCGCGCCGCTTGGTGCCGCGGCCGCACGCTCAAGCGCCCTCGTGCATCGCCGCCGGGCGCGCCGCGCCGCGCACTGGCGCCGCGGCCCGCCGGAGGTTGCAATCGATCGCTCCGGAAACGCGATCATTGCCATGCTGGAGCAGGCAGGCAGCCGGATTGCCGCTGCGCAGGTGCGCATCGGCGAGCTCATGACCGAGGTGGAGAGCACGCACGAGCGCGCCATCCGCGCCGAAGCGTGGTTGCATCTACTCGAGAGCGAGATCGTGGACAGGCTCGTCGTGCCGCCTCAGGGCTCGTAGATTTCGTTGACGGGAACAACCGACAGCGTACCCGCCCCGCCCGCGTTGTTCACGCCGGAGACCGCATAGATGGCGTTGCCCACCTGCGCGACGGCAAAGCCGTGGCGCGGCGTGATCATGCGCGCGGCGCGCGACCAGCTGTTGCTCTTCGGATCATAGACCTCGTTGGCGCGGAACACGCCGCCGAAATCGTCGATCCAGCCCTCGCCGCCGAGGACGTAGATCCGCCCATCAAGCGCGGCGATGCCGGTGCCCGAGCGCGCGGTCGGCATGGGCGCGCGCGTCGCCCAGGTGTTGGCAGCAATATCATAGGCCTCGTTCATCCACACGTTCGAGGACCAGCCGCCCGAGTAGCAGGAGCCCACGCGCCCGCCGATCGCGTAGAGCTTGCCATCGACATAGGCGATGCTGTGGTGGTTGCGCGGGGTCGGCATGGGCGCAAGCTTCGACCACGTATTGCTCTCGGTATCGAATGCTTCGAGCGTGCCGTAGAGATCGACCGGGCCGCCGCCGACGAGGCCGTCCGGGAGCGACATGCCCTGCGGGATGCCGGCGCCTCCGTTGACATAGATTTTCTTGCCCACCGCCACCGCGGCAAGTGCGCCGCGCGCGCCCGGCATATCCGGCAGCGCCGACCATTTCGCCGTATTGAGGTCGAACACCCAAGCCTT